>Ga0180007_10004198_pt1 | contig 15421 bp, 15 predicted proteins | sample MM_PC_MetaG_FD_121122 | JGI IMG/M metagenome (GOLD analysis project Ga0180007, IMG submission 121122) | Groundwater microbial communities from the Aspo Hard Rock Laboratory (HRL) deep subsurface site, Sweden - MM_PC_MetaG | ecosystem: Environmental > Aquatic > Deep subsurface > Groundwater... | reverse complement strand
TATTTTCCATGTAATTCCCATCAATTATGGTATATCATAAAACAAGAGGGGGCGCCAGTACTTTTTTATTTTTTTATTGATAAAGGATTAGGAGGCAATCCCTCGTTTACTCACCCATTACAATTACATAATAAATAATGTTGATAATATAAAATGGTATGGTATACTTAAATCCTTATGGCTGATAATTTGAGCCTAGTATGTGAGTTAGCATAATTTTTTAGAGAGATAGGGACCCAAGCAGTGGGCGATTTCTGATATAATAGTTAAAAATCCCCATTATTTTTAGGGCAAATTATAAATTAAGACAGATATATTAATTTTACAAAGGAGGAAGGAAGAAAATGTCGTTACCGCAGGTTATTAAGGAATTATTAGAAAATGGGGTTCATTTTGGACATCTAAGTAAGCATTGGAATCCTAAAATGAAGAAGTTTATTTTTGGAAAGAAGAAGAATGTATATATTATTGATTTAGAAAAAACCGCGCAGAAGTTAGAGGAAGCAAAAGATTTTATTCAGCAGATCGCGCAGCAGGGTGGCAAAATTTTGTTTGTCGCGACTAAGAAACAGCTGCGTGATTTAATAAAAGAACAGGCGATTTCTTGCCAGATGCCCTATGTAATTGAGCGATGGGTAGGAGGGTTTCTTACTAACGCTAATACTGTTAGAGTAAGAGTAAGAAAGTATGCTGAGTTAGTAGAACAAAGAGATAAGGGACAATTAAGCAAGGTCACAAAGAAAGAATTAGTAATGTTAAATAGAGAAATAGATAGGATGCATAAGATTTATAGTGGAGTTGTTTCTTTAGAAGGTTTACCCGAATGTATTTTTGTGGTAAATCCTAAAAAGGAAGTAGCTTGTGTAAGAGAAGCGAATAAATTAGGAATTCCTATAGTAGCCTTGATAGATACGGATGCTAATCCAGAAGTTGTGGATTATCCTGTTCCGGGGAATGACGATGCTATAAAATCAGTTAGGTATATAGTTTCTTGTCTTTCTGAGGCGGTTAATCAGGGAGTAAAGAAAAGAAAGGAGCTCCTCGAAGGGGAAAAGGGTAAAGAAAATACTGAGAACTCCGAAGGCGAACAGTTGAGTTTGGATGTCATCGAAGAGGCAGCTGTTGTTGAAGAAATTGTTGAGAAAGAAAAAGTAAAAGAGGCTAAGCATCCTTCTCAGCAAAAGGAGGTGTAATATGAGTCTAGATAAAATAAAGAAATTAAGAGAAACTACTTTTTTAGGTATTAATGATTGTAAGCAAGCCTTGGTTCAAGCCGAGGGGGATTTTAATAAGGCTTTAGAGGTTTTACGTAAGAAAGGCATTCAAGTAAGCGATAAGAAGAAATCTCGGGAAACTTCTCAAGGGTTAATAGATTCCTATGTCCATTTTGGCGGGAACTTAGGCACGTTAGTAGAAGTTAATTGTGAAACCGACTTTGTCGCGCGGACAGAAGTTTTTAAGAAGTTCGTAAAAGATATTTCTATGCAGATTGCCGCGGCAACTCCTAAGTATATCAACCGTGAGGATATTCCGCCTGCCGAGTTAGAGGGGGTTGAAGACGTTGATAAGTATGTTAAAGATAATTGTTTGATATTTCAGCCTTTTATAAAGGATAGCAAGTTGACTATTAAGGATTATTTGCAAGATGTGATTGCTAAGACAGGGGAAAATATTGTAATTCGGCGGTTTGTTCGGTTCGCGATAGGAGGATAAAATGAAGGCTAAATATAAGAGAGTTCTCCTTAAATTAAGCGGAGAAGCTTTTTTAGGTGAGAGATTTCATGGAATTGATACTTCCGTGTGCGCTCATTTAGCTATGCAAATTAAGGAAGTGATTAATTTAGGGGTAGAAATCGCGGTCGTGGTAGGTGGTGGAAATATTTTTAGAGGAGAGGCTAGATCTAAAGAGTTTGATATGGAAAGGACAGTCGCTGATTATATGGGGATGTTAGCTACTGTATTAAATGGACTAGCGTTACAGAATGCGTTAGAAAAGAATAAAATTCCTTCGCGAGTAATGACAGCGATTCAGATGCATCAGATAGCAGAACCGTATATTAGGCGTCGCGCGATGAGGCATTTAGAGAAAAAGAGAGTGGTGATTTTTGTTGCTGGAACCGGCAATCCTTATTTTACTACAGATACGACAGCCGCATTACGCAGCGTTGAGATTAAAGTGGATGTATTGCTTAAGGGAACAAAAGTAGACGGTGTATATTCGGCTGATCCCATGAAAGAAAAGCGCGCTGAGTTGTTTGAAAAACTAACATATATGGATGTAATTAAGAAACAGTTAAGAATAATGGATTCAACAGCAATTACATTATGTATGGAAAATAAAGTGCCGATAAATGTTTTTAATTTTATGAAAGAAGGGGCCTTAAAGAAAATTGTTTTAGGCAGTAAAATAGGAACACGTATTAGCTAATTTTTATGTTTTGTAACAAAATTACAATAATCAACTTCCAACTCCCAAATTACAATATACAAATAGAGATAATAAATAAAAGAATAAGTTAATAACTATTAATGATAAATTAGGTTTATCTCCGTTTCTGTTTATGTATTGTATATTTGGAATTGTCTATTGTTTGTAATTTGTATATTGTTTATTTGACTTAAAATAAATTAAATATTTTTGACAGTACCAGAGTTTATTAAAGGGGGCTTTTATGGTTTCTAAGCAGTGTATAAGAGAGATTGAAGAGTTGATGAAAAAGTCAGTAGACGCCACGAAACGAGAATTCGCGGAGTTGCGTTCTGGCAGGGCGAATCCAAAAATGGTTGAAGGGATAAAAGTAAATTATTATGGTACTCCCACTTTACTTAAAGAGATTGCTACTATAAATGTTTCCGAAGCGAGATTAATTGTGATAAGTCCCTATGACCCATCTTCGGTAAAAGATATTGAAAAGGCAATTTTGCAAACTGATTTAGGAATTACGCCTATAGGTGATGGCAAGATTATTCGATTAATAATTCCTCCATTATCTGAGGAGCGCAGAGACGAGTTATCTAAGATTGTAAAGAAGGCAGCCGAGGAAGGGAAAGTTTCTATAAGGACAATAAGAAGAGATGGTAATGACCGTATTAAGAAGTTAGAGAAAGATAAAAAAATTTCTGAAGATGAAAGGTTTAAAGCTGAAGATGAGATTCAGAAATTAACTGATAAATATATTAAAGACACCGATAAAGTTTTAGAAGAAAAAGAGAAGGAATTGAAAGCATTTTGAGCCGCTAGCTCATCTGGTAGAGCACCGGCCTTTTAAGCCGGGTGTGCCGAGTTCGAGCCTCGGGCGGCTCATTTTATATAGTTCGTAGTACGCTTCGCTGGGAGTTCGTAGTTCATAGAAAAAATTTAGATATCTACGAACTATGAACTCATAACTATGAACTATTTTAGCGGACGTGGTGGAATTGGCAGACACGCAGGACTTAGAATCCTGTCTCGAAAGAGGTGAGAGTTCAACTCTCTCCGTCCGCATTGGAAAGTCCATAGACCATGGTCGATAGGTAATAAATAATGTGAATTTTTCTAGGGACTATGGACGGTTGACTATGGACTAATTTGCGGGCGTAGCTCAATTGGCTAGAGCGTCACGTTGCCAACGTGAAGGTTGAGGGTTCAATTCCCTTCGCCCGCTCCATTTTTATGATAATGAGTACTAATATTATTGATTATTTAGATAAAGATAGCATTTGTTTAGAGGTAAAACGAAAGAATAAGAGAAATGTTATTTCCCACATTCTAGATTATCTTATTTCTAAGAAAAAGATTACCCAAGCAAACAAAAAAGAGATTAATAAACTTTTGATTCAAAGGGAAGAAATGGGTTCAACCGCTATTGGCGGGTGTATCGCTCTTCCTCATGCCCGTGTAAATTCTGTAAAAGATATTGTTATTTGTTTGGCGATTGCTCCTGAAGGAGTTGACTTTGATTCTTTAGATCAGGAGAAAGTAAATATTATAGCATTATTGCTTTCTAATCAAAAAGAAGCCGGCTTACATCTTAAAATGTTAGCCTTTTTAGCAAGGATGTTGCGCGATAAATATTTTGTGCAGCAACTGAAAATAGCCAAAACTAAAGAAGATGTTTTAGCTTTGGTAAATAAACAACAGCAAGCCGTAAGATAGATTTTTAACGGCGCATAAAAGGTTTTCTACACCACTGAAAATCTCAATAATTATCTACGAAGGAGAGTTTCTTGAATGAAAAAATTCATAAAATTCATAAAATGGTTTTATCCAGGATTAAAAATAAAGAGATGGATTACTCTTTGGGTAGTAGGATTAGTTTTTATATTAGTCGCGTCGCCACAGGTATTTACCAGCATATATTTAGTTCTGCGGGGGCTTTATTGGGTATTGTTTATTATAGGAATAGGGTTATTCATTGTAGGTACGGCTTATCTTATACGAAGTTTCTTTGAGGCGATTTATCCTCATAAAGAGCAAGATTTGATAGATATCATTTATGAAAAAAGGTTTTTAGCAAAAGGGCCAAAAATTGTTGCTATTGGTGGAGGAACAGGGTTATCTACTATATTAGAAGGGTTAAAAGATTATACGACTAATATTACGGCTATTGTAGCGGTAGCTGATGAAGGAGGTTCTTCGGGTAGATTAAGAGAAGAGTTTGGTATTTTGCCCCCAGGAGATATAAGAAACTGTTTAGTTTCTTTAGCTCAAGCACCGCAGCTTATGCGTGACTTATTTCAATATCGGTTCAAAGAGGGGGAGGGAATGAAGGGGCACAGTTTTGGTAATATCTTTATAACAGCAATGACTCAAGTTACCGGTAGCTTTAAGGCCGCGGTTGAGGAGTCTAGTAAGGTTTTAGCTATAAAGGGTAGAGTAATTCCTTCCAGTCTTGATAAGATAAGGCTTAAGGCTGAATATGACGATGGGTCTACTAAGGAAGGAGAAGATAAAATTCCAAAGGAAGAAAAAAGAATAAAACGAATATCCATTCTTCCTAGTGACGCGAAGTTAAATCCGGAAATTTTAGAAGATATTAGAGCAGCTGAAATTATAATTTTTGGTCCGGGAAGTTTGTTTACAAGTGTTTTGCCGAATCTTCTTATAGAAGGAATAAGTGAAGAGATAGTGAGGAAAGAGGCACTAAAAATTTATATATGTAATGTTATGACTCAAAATGGTGAGACCGATGGGTTTACTGCCACGGATCATTTTAAAGTGATTGAAGCTCATACTAAGAATGGTTTAATTAATGCTTGTTTAGTTAATTCAGGACGGTTAGAATATAGATTGCTTCTTAAATACGCTCAGGAAAAATCTTTTCCTGTGATTTTTGATAGAGAGAGATTAAAGAAGATGGGTGTTGCGGTTTTTGAAGCCGATGTTGTAAGTAGGGATAACTATTTGCGGCATAATTCTAAAGAAGTAGCCAGAGAGATTATAAAAATTTATAATAATTATTGGAAGAAGAGATGGAAAGAATTGAAAAAGAAATAGTGGTAAGTAATATCCACGGGTTGCACGCGCGTCCTGCCGCGCTTTTTGTTCAGTTGGCGAATCAGTTTGATTCATCGATAATGTTGAAAAAGGATTCGGAAATGGTGGATGGCAAATCCATAATCGCGATATTGAGTTTAGGGATAAATAACGGATCAGTGGTAAGGATGATAGTAGAGGGTAACGACGCGCCGCAAGCTATAGAGCGGCTTAAGAGGTTTTTAGAGGAGAGTAATGATTAAATTAAAAGGTATAGCCGCTTCAAGCGGTATAGGTGTGGGAAAGGCGTACTTTATTGGCACCGAAGAATTTACTATTCCTAAGAGAAAAATTTCTCATGAGGATATTTCTCGGGAAATCTATCGATTGGAAGAAGGTTTAATTGAAACACGTAAGGAAATATCCGCTTTACAAAAGAGGATTTCTGATGATCTGGGATTTGACCATGCTAAGATATTTGAGGCGCATTTGCTTGTTTTAGAAGATAGAGTTTTAATTGAAGATATTATTGGGCACATTAAGAATAAGAAAGTAAATGTCGAATATGCTTTTTCAGAAAGTATAAAAAAGTATGTTAATACACTTCTTAGTTTAGAAGATGAGTATTTAAGAGAAAGAGTTATTGATATTGAAGACGTTTCTCGAAGAGTTTTAAGAAAACTTCTCAAGAAAGAAACGGTTAGTTTGCAGGAGTTAAAAGAGAAGGTGATTATTGTTACTCATGATCTCGCGCCTTCTCAAGCGGCAAGTTTACCTAAAGAAAATATTTTAGCTTTTGTTACTGATGTAGGCGGTATTACTTCTCATACGGCAATTATCGCCAGAAGTTTAGGAATTCCCGCGGTTGTAGGGGTTGAGATAGCCACAAAGAATATTAAGTCGGGAAATAAACTTATTGTTGATGGGGCCGCGGGAGAGATTTTAGTAAACCCAAGCGCTAAACTTTTTAAAGAATACCATAAAAAGTATTTAAAGCAGGCCAAAGAAATAAAGTCTATTCATATTTCTAAGGCAGTTAAAGCCCGCACTAAAGATAAAAAAGAAGTTGTTGTTTCTGCCAATATAGAGATTCCTGAGGAATTACCGTTAGTTCATAAGTTCGGCGCTGAAGGTGTAGGGTTATATAGAACAGAATATATCTTTTTAGGGCGGCGTGATTTGCCTTTTGAAGAAGAGCAGTATAAGGCTTACCTTAATGTTGTTAAGAAAGTTAAGCCTTATCCGGTAATTATTAGAACAATTGATATCGGGGGTGATAAATTTCTTTCGCAGCCGACTGTGCCTGTTGAAATGTCGCCATTTCTTGGGTGGCGGGCAATTAGATTTTGTTTGGCGCGGCCGGATGTTTTTAAAGTTCAGTTACGGGCAATTTTACGGGCATCGGCGGAAGGTAACGTAAAAGTTATGTTTCCTATGATTTCAGGAGTTGAAGAATTAAGAGAAGCAAAACGTCTTCTTCAAGAATGTAAAGTCGAATTAAAAGAAGAAGAAAAAAATTTCGATAAAAATATATCTGTTGGGACAATGATTGAGGTGCCTTCGGCGGCTTTAACAGCGGATGTGTTAGCCCAGGAGAGTGATTTTTTCAGTATTGGGACTAACGATTTAATTCAATACTCTTTAGCTGTTGATAGAGCGAATGAAAAGGTTGCTTATTTGTATGAGCCAGGACATCCGGCAGTATTGAGGCTAGTAAAGAATATTATTGATGCTGCCCATAAGAAAGGAATTTTGGTTGGAATGTGCGGTGAGATGTCTGGTGAGCCTCTTTTCGCTTTTTTGCTGGTGGGATTGGGGTTAGATGAATTTAGTATGGCTCCGCCGCGGGTTCCTAGAATAAAAGAGTTAATTAGGCATATTAAATATGAGGATGCTAAGGAAGTAGCAGATAAAATAATGAAATTACCTACAGCAAGCGAAGTAGAGAAATGTTTACAACAGGAGTTAAAGAAAATTTTGATGGATGATTTTAATAGGATACTGATGATTTGATATGCGTATAATAATTTTAGCTGCCGGTTATGGCACCAGATTATATCCTTTAACGTTAGATTTACCTAAACCCCTTATTTGTATAAATCATAAGCCGATTATAAATTTTTTAATTGATAAAATAGAAGAGTTAAGCCATTTTTATCCTATAGAGGGAATAACGGTAGTATCTAATAATAAATTTTATAATAAATTTCTAGATTGGAGAAAAGAATACAAAGTAATGGCGAGAATTGTTAATGATGGGTCTAACAGCCCGCAAGATAGATTGGGCGCGGTTAGAGATATTAAGGTTGCCATGGGCCAAGAACAAGGAGACTGGTTAGTTCTTGGCGGAGATAATTTATTTGAAGATAGTTTAGTCGGGTTTGTTAATTTTGTTTTAGAAAAAAAACCTTATTCTTCGATAGGTTTGTATGATGTTAAAGATAAGGCTGAGGCAGTCAATTATGGTATTGTAGAAATAGATGCCGACGAAAAAATAATTAAGTTTCAAGAGAAACCCAAGAATCCTATATCAACATTAGCGGCAACTTGCGTTTATTTTTTTTCTCAAGATTCTTTGAATTTATTAGATTCGTTTTTTATGGAAGTAGAAAAAAACGATACTTCCGGTGAATATATAAGATGGATGATAGATAAAACAAGAGTTTATGGGTATAGTTTTAAAAAAAGATGGTTTGATATTGGTGGGAATGATTCTTTAAAGATGGCGGAGCAGACCTTTATTTAGATAGTGTCAAAAGTTTGATGAAAAAGCGGATACTTTAAAGTTGATTTTAAATGGTTAAAGATACAATAACCAAGAAACAAGATACAAACAAATTCCAATGACCAAGATACAATCACCAAATGAACTTTTGTTTTTAATAATATTTTTGATTATTGGATATTGGTGATTGGTTATTATTTGGTTATTGTTTCTTGTCTCTTGGAGATTATTAGAATTGGATATTGGAATTTATGATAATATCAAATAGGAGATGGGGATGCCGTTAAAAGATTTAAGAAATAAAATTGATGTTATTGACGCAAAGCTACTCGATCTTCTTAATAAGAGAGTGTTAGAAGTTATAAAAGTTAACGAATTAAAGAAAAAAAGTAATTTAGAGTTTTTTTCTTCGGAACGGGAATTTACTATTTTAAATCATCTTAAAAAAGTTAGCAAAGGACCGCTTTGCGCTGAAGATATAGATATTATTTTTAGAGAAGTATTGTCGGTATGCCGGGCTTTAAGAAAAGGTCTGAGCATAGCGTATTTAGGCCCGGAAGGTACTTTCACGCATTTAGCGGCAATAAGGAAATTTGGCAAGAAACCAAGCTACATTCCTTCAGAAAGTATAAGGGAAGTATTTGAAAAAGTGGAGAAAGACGAAGTTGAATATGGGGTTGTACCTATTGAAAATTCTATTGAAGGGGTGGTTAATTATACTTTAGATATGTTTCTTTCTTCCAATTTAAAAATATGTTCAGAAAAGAGTATAAATATTTCGCATTCTTTGTTAGGGGTATCTTCTAAAACTATTAAAAGAATATATTCTCATCCTCAGGTATTTCCTCAATGCCGGAAGTGGATTTCGCGGAATATGCCTAATGCTGAGTTAGTTCCTACTGAATCTACGGCAAAAGCCGCTTTAGCGGTAAAAAGAGATCCTAAAGGAGCTTGTATTGGGAATAAAATTCTTGCTAATATTTATGGGTTAAGAGTAATTGCTTCTTCTCTAGAAGATTTTTCATCTAATATAACCCGGTTCTTAGTTATCGCGAAAAACGATAGTTCTCCTTGTGGCAGGGATAAAACATCAATTCTTTTTTCTATAAAGGATAAAGTAGGAGCGTTGCATGATTCTTTAGACGCGTTTAAAAAGTACGGAATAAATTTGACTAAAATAGAATCTCGACCGTCTAAGAAAAAGGTATGGGATTATTATTTTTTTGTGGATTTCCGAGGGCATAGAACTCAGCCGGCAGTACAGAATGTATTAAAGAAATTAGAAAAAGGATGTACTTTTGTAAAGATTCTTGGTTCCTACCCCAGAGAGAGCTAACAATAGTCCATAGTTGATAGTCCATAGACCATAGACCATAGTATAATTATTTATATGGGTTGTCTAAAAAATAGAGAGATGTTTAAGAAAAGATTAAGCAATATAAATAGTTATAAACCAGGTAAGCCGATTGAAGAGGTAAAACGGGAGTTAGAAGTAGATGAGGTATATAAACTTGCTTCTAACGAAATACCTTTTTCTCCGACATATATTAATAAAGCTATCCAGAAAGAATTAAAAAATATTAATCGCTATCCCGAAACAGGGTGTTTTTATTTAAGAAGGGCAGTAGCTAAAAAACTCAAAGTCAGAGAGAATAGCATTGTTTTTGGTAATGGGTCTGATGAGATAATCACGTTGGCACTACGTGCTTTGATAGAGGATGGAGATGAAGTTTTAGTAGCTTATCCTACGTTTTTAATCTATGAGATTCAAGCTAGAATAGAGGGAGCAAAGATTATAAGGGTGCCATTGAAAGATTTTCGTTATTGCCTTGATGATATTGCCAATAAAGTTACTTCTCGTACTAAATTGATTTTTATAGCCAATCCGGATAATCCTACAGGAACATATTTAACTAATAAAGAAGTAAAAGCTTTTCTTGATAAAATACCTTCTAGTGTAGTGGTTTTTTTTGATGAAGCTTATTTCGAATTTGCTCCTGCCGATTTTCCTAAATCTATTCGATTTCTTAATGAAAGAGGCAATATAATTGTTGCTCGTACTTTTTCTAAGGCGTATGGTTTAGCGGGAGCGAGAATTGGCTATGGCATTACGACGCCGGATATTGCTGCTGTTTTGAATAAAGTAAGGGAACCTTTTAACGTAAATAGATTTGCTCAGGTGGCAGCGGCGGCGGCGGTTAATAACGATGAGTTTTTAGATAAAGTTATAACGCACGTTAAGCGTGAAAAACAGTTTTTATATAAAGAGTTAAGCAAAATAGGAATAGAATTCATCAGAAGCGCTACTAATTTTATCCTTATTGACTTTAAAAAAGACACAGGATGCCTAAACCAATATCTTTTAGAAAACGGTATAATCATTCGTGAATTAAAAGGTTGGGGTTTGCCAAATTTATTTCGAGTTACCGTTGGGTTATGTAAAGAAAATAAGAAATTCATTGATTTACTGAAGAGATATGTAAATAGTATATAGTCGTTTAACAACTAACAACTAAAAAAACGGAGGTAGACAAAATGATAATTGTATTCAAAAAAGATGCTACTAAATCACAAATAAAGGATGTTTTAGACAGGGCAAAAAAGTTGAAGTTAAAAACAATGGTTTCTTCGGGAATAGAAAGGACTATAGTGGGGGTTATCGGTCCTGAAGAGGTTATTCGACTGCAGCCTTTAGAAGTTTTTCCTGGGGTTGAGAAGGTAATGCCGGTACTGGCGCCATATAAGTTAGTATCCAGAGAATTCAAAAAAGAAGATAGCGTAATAAAAATTAAAGACGGAGTTACTATTGGAGGAAAAAAAATTGTAGTTATAGCTGGTCCTTGTTCTATTGAGTCTAGAGATCAGATAAGAGAAGTCGCCGCGGTCGTTAAAGAGGCAGGCGCTAGCATTTTACGAGGAGGAGCGTTTAAACCGAGATCTTCTCCCTATGCTTTTCAAGGGTTAGCGGAAGAAGGTTTGAAATATTTAAAAGAATCTGGGGAGGAAAATGATATAGCTACTGTTACCGAAGTTATGGATACAAGAGATGTAGAGTTAGTAGCCAAATATGCTGATGTCTTACAAATCGGAGCTAGGAACGTACAGAATTTTAATCTTTTAAAAGAAGTGGGGCAAACGCGTAAGCCAGTTATTTTGAAACGAGGGTTAAGTACTACTATAAAGGAGTGGTTAATGAGTGCCGAATATATATTATCCGGCGGCAATTTTAATGTGATTTTATGTGAGCGTGGGATAAGGACGTTTGAAGATTTTACGCGCAACACTCTTGATTTAAGCGCTGTTCCGGTAGTTAAGTTGTTATCTCATCTACCTATTATTGTAGATCCTTCTCATGCTACAGGTAAGTGGGGGTTAGTTGCTCCGTTGAGCAAAGCTGCCGTTGTGTGTGGGGCCAACGGTCTTTTAATTGAGGTTCATCCTAAACCGGAAGAGGCATTAAGTGATGGACCGCAGCAGCTTCGTCCAGAAAATTTCGCAAGCCTTATGCGGGAGTTAAAGAAAATGGCATTAGCAGTCGATAAAGAAATATAATTCATAATATGAGAAAGAATCAAAAACAATTTTATTCGGGAGGCTCTGATCCCTTAAAAGCACGGTATCCTTCCCGAAGGGAATGATTTTTAAGGGTGAAGCGCCAGTAAAAATCCGCGCAGGGGATTTTTACGATCCCGAGAAAATTCGTTTTTGATTCTTTAGTCATAAAGGATAAAAAATGAAAAACAAAAAAGTAGCGATAATCGGCGTTGGATTTATGGGTGGATCATTGGCTCTGGCGTTGAGAGAAAAATTTCCTAATTTTATAATTTGGGGATACGCGAGGAACAAATCTGCATACGATAGGATTAAGAAGGCAGGAGTTGTTCATAAGGTAGAACGGGATTTAAAAAAATCGGTTCAAGATGCCGATTTCGTTGTGTTCGCTTTACCGGTTCGGGGTATTGTTGAGTACTTTAAAAAAATTTCTTCTTTCGTAAAGAAAGGAGCGATTATTTTTGATTTAGGCAGTAGTAAAGAAGAAATAGATAGAGCAGCTTTGAAATATATTCCCAAAACAGTTCATTTTGTGGGGTGTCATCCTTTATGTGGGGGAGAAAAGGGCGGTGTTGAGTTTTGTGTAAAAGGGCTGTATCGTGACGCCAGTTGTATAATTACAGCTTCTCCTAGAACGGCAGCAACTAAGATAGTTGTTAAACTATGGCAGCAACTGGGTGGCAAAGTAATATTTTTGTCTTCAAAACTTCATGATAAAATTCTTTCTTCGGTTTCACATCTGCCGCATCTTATATCTTTTTCAATGACGGATTTTATTTCTAAGGAGTATTTAAAGTTTTCTTCGCGCAGTTTAAAAGATTTAACTAGAATATCCGATTCTCCCGCGCCGGTGTGGACGGATATATTACTTTCTAATAAAGAGAACTTGTTAAGAGATTTAGAGGGATTCATAAAAATCCTAAAGAAATTTGATGCCGCGATGAAAAAAGGAGACAGAAGAAAAATTGGTGATTTAATTATACGAGCTAATAAAAAACATCAAGTGTTATCAAATCTAACCTAACTAATTATGATTATAGCTATAGATGGACCTGCCGGTTCAGGAAAAACTACAGTCGCTAAACTTTTAAGTAAGAGATTAAAAATATCATATTTAGATACGGGGGCGACATATCGAGCTTTGACTTTGAAAGCCTTAGAGGATAATTTGAATTTAGGAGATGAGAGTGTCTTAGTTGATTTGGCAAAAAAAATAAAGTTGAAGATTGAATCTGAAAAAGTTTATCTTGATGGAGTAGATGTTAGTAGTAAGATACGAGTTCCTCGTATTGATAAAAATATTTCTGTTGTAGTTTCACATCCTGCTGTGCGCCAGCAAATGGTAAATTTACAACGTCAGATGGCTAAAGAAGGAGACTTTGTCGTTGAAGGCAGAGACATCACGACAGTGGTTTTTCCTGGCGCGCAGAAGAAATTTTATTTAGACGCTCAATTTTCGTTAAGAGTAAGGAGAAGGTTTGAAGAGTTGATTGAAAAAGAAATAGTGGTTGATTTTGATGAGTTGAAAGAGGATTTGAAAAGAAGGGATCATGCTGATAAAAATAGAGAAGTAGGACCTTTGCGAATTAGTGATGACGCTATTTTAGTAGATACGACAGGGCTTACATTAGATGAAGTAATAGATGTTCTTATGGAACAGATTAATAAATAGGTAAGGGAAATGCAGTCAAAAGAACAAATAAGAAATTTTTGTATTATAGCCCATATTGATCATGGTAAATCTACATTAGCCGATAGATTTTTGGAGGTAACCGGCGCGGTAGACAAAAGAAAGATATCTCCGCAGATGTTAGATAGCATGGAACTGGAGCGGGAGCGTGGCATTACAATAAAAGCAAAGGCAGTAAGGTTGAATTTTTTATATAAAGGTAAAAATTATATTCTAAATCTTATTGATACTCCCGGTCACGTTGATTTTTCTTATGAAGTAGCAAAGTCTTTACAGGGGTGTGAAGGCGCGATTCTTCTAGTAGACGCTTCTCAAGGGATAGAAGCTCAAACCGTGGCTAATTTTCATTTAGCGTTAGAGAGTAATTTAAAAATGATTCCAGTACTTAATAAGATAGACCTTCCCAGCGCTGATGTTAAGCGTTGCACAGATCAGCTTTGTGAAATTTTTGGGTTTAAAGAAGATGAAATTTCTTCAGTATCGGCTAAAGATGGGGAAGGGGTGTTGGCGGTGGTAGCCCGGGTTATAGAAGAAATCTCCGCGCCCGAAGGCGATATCGATAAACCGTTAAAAGCGGTTCTTTTTGATTCTTTATATGACCCTTACAAAGGTGTTATTTTATTTTTAAGAGTATTTGATGGGAAAATTAATGTAGGTGATAATATCCTTCTTATGCATCAGGAGAAAACATATAGAGTAGAAGAATTAGGGGTGTTTCTTCCTCATGCGCAGAAGCAGGATTCTCTGGTTCGCGGCGAGGTTGGGTATGTTTGCTGTAATATTAAGAATCCTCAGGAAATTGATATGGGAGATACTATTACGTCACCCAAAACGCCTACTCAGGAGCCTTTCGAAGGATATAAAAAGATGTCTTCTATGGTTTTTTGTGGAATTTTTCCTACCGCGCCTAAAGATTATCCTCTCTTACGGGATGCTATAGAGAAATTGAAGTTATCTGACGCGTCATTAGTGTATGAACCTGATAATTTAGGTAGTTTAGGATACGGATTTCGATGTGGATTTTTAGGGCTTTTGCATATGGAGATTGTTCAGGAACGGTTAGAAAGAGAATATAATTTAGATCTCATTCTTACGTCGCCCAATGTAATGTATAGGGTCAAGAAGAAAGATGGGGGAGTTCTAGATATAGAAAGTCCGCATCAGTTGCCTGATTCATCTAATATAGAAGAGGTTGAAGAACCTTTTATTAAAGCGACAATTGTGACTCCGGTAGAAGGTATGGATCCGTTATGTGATTTAGCAAAGTCTCGACGAGGGGAGTTTGTTACGATGGATTATCTAGGTAAGGATCGCTTAAGTCTGGTTTTTAATTTGCCGTTAGGGGAGATTGTTGTAGATTTTTATGATAAAATAAAGTCAGTAACTAAGGGCTATGCTTCTTTTGATTATGAGTTTATTGGATACAAAAAGACAAACATAGTTAAGATAGATATTCTTCTTAACAAAAAAACCATGGAAGCTTTTGCTTTACTGGTGCATAAAGAAAAGGCGGAGGTTAAAGCAAGGAGCGTTGTTGAGAAATTAAAGGACTTAATCCCTCGGCAAATGTATGAAGTAACTATTCAGGCAGCAATTGGATCTAGAATTATTGCTTCCGCGCGCAGGGCGGCGATAAAAAAGAATGTTACGGCAAAGTGTTATGGCGGAGATATTTCTAGAAAAAGAAAACTTTGGGAGAAACAGAAGAAAGGAAAGAAGAAAATGAAACAAATCGGAAACATCCAGGTTCCGCCGGAGGCGTTTTTAGAAATTTTAAGAATGTGATGTTGAGTAACCAGAAACCAGAGTACAGAAACCAGAAAAGATTAATAATTGATAGAATGTGTAGGGACAGGCTCCTGTGCCTGTCCGTTAGAATGTGCGCCCGGCATGGCGCAAAGACTAAGAGGTGAAAGTCCTCTATGAGCCCGGTGTGGGGAATCATTAGCTGAACAGCAAGGGTGTCTATCGTGAGGTAGAATCTGAAGGAAGCTGAAAG
>Ga0180007_10004197_pt1 | contig 15429 bp, 15 predicted proteins | sample MM_PC_MetaG_FD_121122 | JGI IMG/M metagenome (GOLD analysis project Ga0180007, IMG submission 121122) | Groundwater microbial communities from the Aspo Hard Rock Laboratory (HRL) deep subsurface site, Sweden - MM_PC_MetaG | ecosystem: Environmental > Aquatic > Deep subsurface > Groundwater... | reverse complement strand
GTCTCGTTCGGCCCGCAGACGGCGACACAGGGGCCCTTGTCTGCGGGGTAGCGCTCGAAGCCGGCCACGCAGACACAGTTGTTCTGCGCGTCGCGGGCCTCGTTCGCCCCTTCACAGGGGGGCGGCGGTGGCTCGGTGCCCGGCTCGTCCTCGTCGCACAGCTCGTGCGACCACTTTGACTTGCGGACCGGATTGCCGGTCTTTTGGCAGTCCACGAAGACGTCGGGCTGGGCCGTTGCGCTCGGTTGGGCCGTTGCGCTCGGTTGGGCCGTTGCGCTCGGTTGGGCCGTCGGCTTGGCGATGGCCTGCGGTACGGTCACGCACGCGGCCTTGCACTGATCCCGCGGCACCTTGGCCGCGATCTGCCCGCAGCGCGAGCAGGGCCACTCTGAGTAGTCCTGCGCGAGCGCCGTTGCCGGCGCGAACACGAAGACGGCCATGATGGCCGCCATCAGCTGATGTCTCATGGCAGTCTCCTTCCCGCTCTCGCGGGGGTGGGGGGTGGTGGTGGATGCGGACTTGCGCGCCTCTCGGCGCGCGGTGATCTTCTTCATGTCTTCCTCCGGGCGCGCGGGCCCAGTTACTGGGGGCTCGCGCCCTGTGGCTGTCCACGGGCTGAGGCCCGGGGAGCTTCACAAAAAGGGGGAAACCATTTCCTTCCTCTCTGTGTCACAAACCATCACCGAGTAAACGAGCGGCTCAGTAACAATTCGTGACACAGAGATTCAAAAATTTTTGGGTATATAACGTAGATATTCAGACATTCGCAAGACGCCCGTATTCGGTAAAATTTCAGGCGCAAAAAGTCGCCCATAAGTATTGCCGAATCAGGCTTTCTTATAAGGAATTCTGAACGTTCCCTTGCTGTTAATGATCAGCATCCCGCCTTAACGGAACGCGATATCCTACAAAGGTAGGAGCGGTAGAATATCACAAAAAAAGAGATAAGTCAAGGAATTTAAAATGCGCCGCGTCTCCGAAGCCGTTAATATATAAACGACAAATAAGCGACATTTTAAACGACACTCTATGTCCGGACATGTTAAAACAAAAGATGAGCTCCTGAAGCTGCTGCTTGCCAACAGGAGTGATATTGAAAAATTCGGCACAAGAAGGCTGGGGCTATTTGGCTCCTTCGCGCGGGACGAACAGAAAAAAACAAGCGATGTGGATTTTCTGGTTGAATTCAGAGAAGGTCAGAAGAATTATGATAATTTTATAGGCCTGGCATCCCTTCTTGAGAGCTTGTTGAACAGGAAGGTGGAACTTCTGACCAAAGAATCACTCAGCGCGTATATCGGCCCTAATATTCTTAAAGAAGCTGAATATGTTATCGACTCCGAATGAGTACCTGCGTCACATTCTGGATGAAATTGAAGAAAAAACTCAGTTCGATAACTGAATAAGCGACATTTTAAACGGCGCGTTGGTTTTGCAACTCACTTATCACATGTTTCGCTTGACTAAAAATATACAAACTACTATACTTTGTATATATTTAAAATAAGATGTAAACAAACCATGCGAAACATTGAAATTGGCAAATACAGGATTCAGTCAGGTGGTTTTAAAGCTTTTGTACCCAGTCCTTTTCCGCCAAAGGACGGCTTTGATTTTTCATCGGGAATACTGAAGAAGAACAATGAGGCTACCCGGTTGCTCGGTAAGCTGGATGGAGCGACAAAATTACTTCCAGATGCAGATTTCTTTCTGTTGATGTATCTGCGTAAAGACGCGGCTTCTTCGAGTCAGATCGAGGGAACGAGGGCTACCATGATTGACGCAATAACAGCGGAAGGCAAAATTGACGCAAAAGTCCCGGAAGATGTGGATGATATTCTGCACTACATCAAGGCGCTGAACTATGGAATTAGAAGAATACAGAAAGAAAATTTCCCGATGAGTTTGCGGTTTGTCCGTGAGCTGCATCAGCAGCTTATGCAAAAAGCACGGGTGACGCATTTTTCCGATCCTGGTGAATTCCGCAAAACCCAGAACTGGATTGGCGGAACGCGGCCGGATAACGCGGGCTTTGTCCCGCCGCCGGTGGAAGCTATGCATCACGCGCTCAATGATCTGGAAAGATTTATTCATGTGGAAGATGAGGTGCCGACAGTCATAAAGGCAGGCTTGATACACGCGCAATTCGAAACAATTCATCCGTTTCTGGATGGGAATGGCAGAACGGGAAGAATGCTGATTACTTTCTATCTCTGGAAAGAAGCTTATTTAGATAAACCCGTATTATTTCTGTCCTCATTTTTCAAAAAACACCAAAAATTGTATTACGAAAAACTGTTGGGCTATCACAACGGTTACGTTTCGGATTGGATTGATTTTTTCCTGGACGGGGTTATTAAAATCGCGGATGAAGCTATAAGCACTGTCGGCAAAATCGCTATTTTGAGGGAAAAGGACATTCTAAGAATCCAGACCCTTGGCAAACGGGCCTCAGAAAGCGCTACACTGATTTTGCCAAAACTGTATGTCCAGCCAATCGTAAACGTGAACATGATTCAGAAATGGACTGGTTTTACACGTGCCGGCGCGCAAACGGTAATTAACAGATTTATCGAAATGGGAATCCTGACTAAAAAAGATAAGAGTAAGAAGTACGGTCAGTCTTATATGTACAAAAACTACATTGACATTTACTCATAAATCGCGTGCATGCCTATACTGACCAGCGGAATCATGTCATTATCCATCACAAAAAAAGCGTGAGCGGCCTCCCAACACGATCCACAGGGGAATCGTGCCGGGAGAGCCGCTTGAACGCATCGGTTTTGCAACCCTGCCCCCTTTCGGGGGCAACCTTTAGCTGAAGAGGCCTCCGTCCCCGCTCGGGGGAGGAGACTCCTCCACCTCATCGTCGCTCACCGTCATGGTGGCGCTGGCGGGTGGCTCGGCCGCGGGGGTGTATGCCGAAGGCATGTCACCCTCGTCACCCAGGTCACCCCCGAAGAGGTCTATGCCCGCGCTGGACGGTTGGAGCGTCTCCCGGAAGGGAGACCTCCGCTCGGCACTGGGGGCGGGAGGTGCCGGTGGTACGGGCGACGCGGGAGGTGCCGGTGGCCGGAAGGAATTCCGCGGCTCCATCTGTTGCTGGATCTCGACCAGCTTGGCCGAGAGCCTTTCGAAGCTGGAAAGCTCCCCGCGGAGCTCCTGCATACGCGCCTCGCGGCTGGTGCAGGCCTCGCCGGCATGGAACTCCTCCAGGGCCGCAGTGGCCCTCCGGAGCTTCTCTTCGGCCGCCCTGATAGCGGCCTTCTGCCCCTCCAGCACGGTCGGCCTGCGCTCGGCGTAGGCCATCTTGGCCGCCCACATCTCGGTGAGCGACTTCAGGCCCATGGCCGCCACGTGGCGGTTGGCCTCGACCTCGAGCTGCGACTCGGTGGGGTCATCCACCAGCCGCTTGCCAACCTTGTTCGCAAGCTCCGCCTCGGCTTCCGCCTTGGCAGTCTCGAGCGGCTCCAGATGCTCACGGAGCCAGGACTCGAGCTTCGCGGCCTCCACGTCGAAAGGCTTCCGCAGTCTCGCGACCACGGTCACCTCGAGCTGACGTAGGAACTGCTCGATAGCTCGAACAGCCAGTACGGCTCGGGCGCTCCGACCCTCGACGTTCTGGAATTCCTGACGGAACTCCTCGACGAACGCCTCGATGTCGAAGTCATCATCATCGATGACGGCCGTGGGCGCGGGCTCGCGAACGACCGTGACGGGGTCACGAACGACCGTGGGCGCGCTGGTGGGATAGGAGGCGGGAGCCGGTGCCGGCATGTTGACCAGTGCCTGGCTGACCGCTGCAGAGATCTTGCTGTCGATTGTATCGTTGGTGACGATGCGCTCGACACCCTCGATTTTCTTCAGCAGAGTCGCCATCTGGCTAACCAGATTGGCCACCGATCTGTCGACATCGTCGATGCGAGCCAGTCGGTCGATCCCCTGCAGGAAGTTGTCGACCTTGTCGCTAACCTCCCCGACGCGGTTGTCCGCGTCGAGTTGTCGGTGTTCCAGCTCCTGCAGAGCCAGCTTCACCTCGTCCTTGGTGGGGTAGAACTTGTCCAGTTGGGGCTGGACGTCACTCCACCCAAGGGCGCTGCTCTCCAGCGCGGTGACGCGCTTGAGAACCTCGTCGAACGCTCCACCGGTTACCAGCCCCTTGCGGGAGCTGGCCGCCTTTTTCGATGCCATGTACGCGTAGTACATGGCTACGCCCGCGATCACGCAGGCAAATATGGCAATGACCATCGTGTCCATCTGTTCCTCGTTTGCCCCTTCAGGGGTCTTGTTCAGAGCCCCCTCGGGGGGCAGTTGGGGGGTTTCGGACCACCAGCCAGGTTGTTGCAAAACCAATGCTGGGAAAGAACACAAGCACCCACGCATGGCGGGAGTGCCCAAACACAGGGTTTGGCAGATAGCGTAATATAAAAGTTAATAAATGTCAAGCAAAATGGCCTGTACTAAAGATTGTGCTATCATATCTTTATGAAAATCTGCATTCCCATTCAGGCAAAAACCCAAAAAGAAGCCCTAAAAATGCTTTATAAAGCCGCTAAAAAAGCCGATCTGGCCGAGCTCTGGCTGGACTTCATAGGGGATTTGGATCTTAAATCTTTGCTTGGCAAAAAACCGCTCCCCGTCGTCTGTGTCTGCAAACGCCCCGCCGATAAAGGTAAATTCAGGGGCAGTTTCGCGCAGCTTTCCGAAATACTTCTGCAGGCTATTCATTTTGGTGCTGATTATGTCGATATACCTTTCCGGATGCCAAAAAATCTGAACAATAAAATTGTTCAGCAGGCCCGAAAAAAGAAGTGCAAAATCATCATTTCCCATCACGATTTTAAGGCCACTCCCGATTATCCGAAACTGGTAAAACTGGCGGATTCAATCAAAAAACGCGGCGCGGACGTCATCAAAATAGCGACTCACGCCAATGACCTGCAGGACACAATCAATATCATCAGCTTAGCTTCCTACGTTAAATCGCTTAAAATGCCCCACATCCTGATTTCCATGGGCCAGAAGTGCATTTTGAGCCGGATTCTCACTCCCACGCTGGGCGGCGAAATGATGTTTGCCACGCTCAATAAAAAAGGGCAGACTGCCCCTGGCCAGCTTTCGGTCAGAGAATTGCGGAAGGCCTGGTCATTAATTGAAACGAAATGAGCTTAAAAATCGGCATCGTCGGCCTCCCGAATGTGGGTAAATCCACGCTTTTTAACGCGCTGACCCGCACCAGCGGGGCGCAGGCGGCCAATTATCCCTTCTGTACCATCAATCCCAATGTCGGCATTGTCGAAGTGCCCGATCCCCGGTTAAAGGCACTGGCGGATCTTGTAAAGCCAGAGAAGGTCATTCCCGCGGTGGTCGAATTTGTGGATATCGCCGGCCTTGTTAAGGGCGCCAGTGAAGGCGAGGGGCTTGGCAATAAATTTCTGGCCAATATCCGCGAATGCCATGCTATCGCGCAGGTTCTGCGTTTTTTTGAGGATCCCGATATCACTCACGTGCATGGCGGCATAAATCCCAGACTCGATATGGACGTCGTACAGCTGGAACTTATTCTGGCCGACCTCGATACGGTCTCGCGCCGACTGTCGGAGGCCGAAAAAAAGGCCAAATCGGGCGACAAAAAACTTCTGGCCGAAGCGGATGTATACCGCAAAGTAAAAACGCATCTCGAGGCCGAGAAACTGGCCATAAATCTGGATCTGTCAGATGAGGAAAAAGAAGCCATCCGCGACCTGCACCTTTTAACCGACAAGCCGTTTTTGTACATTGCCAACGTCAAAGAAGCCCAGCTGGCCGGTTTTGATACGGCGGCCGTCAAAAAAGATCTGGCGCTTTTGGAACATCAGGAAGTCCTTCCCATTTCGGCCAAAGTCGAGGAGGATTTAATCAGCTTTTCGCCCGAAGAGGCTCAGGCTTATTTAAGTGAGTTGGGCCTTAAAGAATCCGGCCTCCACGCGGTCATACGTTCGGCCTACAGGCTTTTGGGTTTGCAGACATATTTTACGGCCGGCCCCAAAGAGGTGCGCGCCTGGACAGTCCACATTGGCGCCAAAGCCCCCGAGGCGGCGGGCGTGATTCACACGGATTTTGAAAAAGGATTTATCAAAGCCGAAACGATCGCCTATCAGGACTATATTGAAGCCGGCGGCGAACTTGTAGCCAAAGAGAAGGGAAAAATGCGCATGGAAGGCAAAGAATATGTTGTAAAAGACGGCGACATAATGCACTTTAAATTCAATGTATAAATGACCAATGACCAATAAAGTTGCTTATTTTTCAATGGAATTCGCCATTCATCCCGATATCCCGAATTACGCGGGGGGATTGGGGGTGCTGGCCACGGATTTAGCCAGGTCCGCGGCCGATCTGGGTATCCCGATGATCGGTGTCAGCCTGATTTATCACGGCAGCGACGACCGGAAACGGGCCTTCGATCCCGGTAAATTTTTTCAGAAACTGCCCGAAACCATCACAATCGGTATTGAAGACCGCCAGGTAAAGATTGCCTGCTGGAAATACGACATTGAAGGGAAATCCGGCTTTAAAGTGCCGGTTTACTTTCTGGACAGCTACCTGCCCGAAAACAAGCCCTGGGACCGCGATCTGACCAGAGAGCTTTATGACAGCAACCAGTACACGCGCCTGTGTCAGGAGGCCATTCTGGGCATCGGGGGTGTGCGTATGCTGCGGGCTTTGGGCTATAACGATATTTCCGTTTTCCACATGAACGAGGGGCATTCCAGCATGCTTAGTTTTGAGCGCCTCAAAGAAGAAAACGGGGATTTGGATAAGGTCCGGGCCAAAAACGTTTTTACCACGCACACGCCAATTCCGGCCGGCCACGATCGTTTTTCGCATGAGCTGGTACAGCGGGTATTGAACGAAATGGTCCCGCATCGGGTCGAAAAGCTGGCGGGTCACGAGGAATTCCATACCACCAAGCTGGCTCTGTGCACCAGCCGCGTGGCCAACGGAGTTTCCAAAAGACACGCGGAAGTTTGTAAAAAGATGTTCCCTCAGCATGATTTTCTGGCCATCACTAACGGCGTGCACCACCGCAGTTGGGTGGCCGGCCCGATGAAAAAGGTTTTTAACAAATACCTGCCCGGCTGGGAAGATAATCCGGAACTTCTGGGGGAAGCCCTGAAACTGCCCGACAAGGCTGTGCTCAGGGCGCACCGCGAAAGCAAAAAAGTTCTGCTTGATTACATCAATTCAAGTCCGGATTATCTTGTGCAGAGCACTCTGGATATGGAAGAGGACGATTACTTCGATGCGGAAACGCTCACAGTTACTTTTTCACGCCGTTTTGTGCCTTATAAAAGGCCATTGCTTCTGTTTGAAACGGTCAATCGTCTGCGCCAGATTGGCTTCCATAAGCTCCAGATCATTTACAGCGGCATATGTCACCCGGGCGATAGTTACTGTAACGGGGTGATGCATGAGCTCAAAAAACTCCAGCTGGAACTTCGCGGGCAGGTCAGGCTGGCGGTCTTTCCCACGCGCAACCTGAATAACGCGGCGCTGATGGTGGCGGGGAGCGACGTGTGGCTCAACAACCCCGAACCCCCCATGGAAGCCTGCGGCACCAGTGGCATGAAGGCGGCTATGAACGGGTGCCTGAATTTTTCTTCGCCGGACGGCTGGTGGCTGGAAGCTATTGCCATGGATAAAATGGCAGGCTGGGAATTCGGCTGTGACGTTTCCGGGCACGATGTGTTTGACTGTGACGCCATTTATTCGGGCCTGAAAGAGGTGATCCGGGTATACTACAAAGCCCCCGATGAATGGATCGCCCGCATGAAACACTCCATCGCCCTGGGCGCTTACTTTAACACCCACCGGAATATTCTGGAATATAAGGAAAAAATGTGGAACATTTAATCTTCAATCTTCAATTTTGAATCAAATTCGAAAAAACATGATCACGGCCAATGAAGGCTTTAAGTGCGCTAACTGTAAGCGTATTGTAGAGCCGCATACCGGAGGCAGCTGCCGGAACCACTGTCCTTACTGCCTTTTTTCTCTGCACGTGGATTTAGAATTACCGGGCGACCGCCAAAGTGAATGCAAGGGGCTGATGGTCCCGACAGGCGTGGAACTCAACAAAAAGAAAGGCCCGCGCGTCATTCACGTATGCAAAGCCTGCGGCCATAAGGCCATAAACCGCATGGCCCCCGATGACGACTGGGACCTGATTTGCAGCCTCTCCCGCATTCCTCAGTAGGGCTTGTTTAGCAGTTTTATTTAGACGGCTCTCCGAAAATTCTCCTTAAATAGGCTCGTGCAACAGTAGGTATTGCTTCGATGCCAAATTTGTCTACGCTGGCATCCACAATACCAGCTTCAAGACATGCTTTTGTGTCGTCAGGAGGATTTGATGACTGAAGGATTTTTACGATTTTAGGCGGAATTTTCTCATTAAATTCTTTAAAAATACTCATTCCTCTTGGGCCACCCATAGACTCATCAAGGGCCACTATTCCTGATGGAATTCCTCGTTCACAGATGATTTGGACTGCTTCTCTGGCCTGATTGCCATCGTTACATAGAATCATCGGTAATTTTGCTCCGTTGTACTCTTTAGCCGCATCAAAACACTGAGCCATATTACCTCTCAGATCCACCACTCTGCTTCTGTTCTGGCTGACCATTCTTACAACGCCTAAGGCCATTCTTCGAATGGGCTCAACATCATCAGCCAGAACAATAAGCGGTACATGCTCAAAAACCGCCTTAATTTCCCCTTGGGTCAGTTCACGGTTCAGGTCAGACAGTTCAGCCAGAGAGGGGCTTTGAAGATCTTCACCCGATTGACCTTTTAATAGCTCATCAGATGTATTGGGCAACTTTATCTTAATAATTTAAATAGTATTAATGAAACAGTGCGGTATTATATATACATGAACTTCTTTGTCAACATGCTCATAAAAAAAGATTGCATTATCATGGTCATCTGATAATATCTTTTTGCTTAAAAAACTTGCGGGTGTAGCTCAGTTGATTAGAGCGTCGCCTTGCCATGGCGAAGGCCGAGGGTTTGAGTCCCTTCACCCGCTCCAGAGTATATGTTAACTGGCCCCGGATATTTCAGAAGTTTATTAAAAGAAGGGGATCAAAGGGAAGGGGGGTTTGTCGCGAAGCGCATTCGAGCGTAGCGAGACGGGTTCCCTTCACCCGCTCCACTTAATGTGATTTTATGAAGAAAATAGCCCTCTTTGTTTTCGCTGTACTTCTGCCCTTGCTGGCGGGGTGCGCCCTTTCGGAAAAAGAAAGTACCGATACGCCAATGGAGTCCGGAGTTTCAGAATCGGCAATTTTAACGGATGGCACTTATATTTTCGACGCCAAGGCCAGCACCTTTTACTGGAAGGCCTTTAAGTCCGCTGACGGTCATATAGGGGGAATTTCACTCAAACGCGGCGAGCTTGTAGTTCAGAACGGTCAGCCTGATTCAGGGTCTTTTGTCATAGATATGACTTCTATCACAAACACTGACATCGAAAATGAGAGTCTTCGGACCAACCTGGTCAACCACCTTAAGTCCGATGATTTCTTTGGGGTGGGCGATTATCCTACAGCCCGCTTCGATATCACCAGAGTCACGCCATACGAGGGTGAAGGGGATTATGATTATGTGGTGGAAGGGGATTTGAGTATTAAAGACGTCACTGATTCCATTACCATGTATGCCAAAGTCGAAAATAGTGGCGACAAACTGACAGGCTACGCCAAAGCCGAAGTCGACCGCACCAAATACGGTATCACCATCCGCTCCGGCTCCTTTTTCGACAATCTGGGTGACCAGCTGATTAAAGACAAATTCACACTAGAAATGGAATTAGCGGCTGACCGCGTGCAGAAAAGCCTCTGACCTGAAGGGGGTATTTAAAATATTCCCGAAAACAATTCGCATAACATAATAAACTTCAGCCTTTTCGCCGGGGCTGGGTGTCACGAGCTTCAGGCGGCTGAACTTCTCATTTTGCATGTAATTGACCCACCTTATCACCGAAGGGGTCAGGCGGACGTCACCGGGCTCATTGTAACCGCTTCGCACCACGCTGGCATCCCGGGCGGACAAAAACAGGGGCTCCGTCAGGTTCAGCCTTATGTTGCTCCGGCTGCAGCTGTCCCACGGTGCCATAAAACCAAGCAGGGTCAGCAGTTTGACCATGTAAGCGTGCAGAATAATTTCGCTGTGACTGTCTTCAAACTCGCGCAGGCACTCATTTAAAAGCTGATAAACCTCAAGGCATTCCTGGCCGTCCGCTACCAGTTTAGCGGTGATTTCAGCCATAAAAAACAAAATACTCTTGGCCCGCAAATCCGATTCCAGCGGACTGTAAACTTCCAGAATCTCCGCTTCGTCCAGATGTCCCAGCTCGCGTCCCTGAAAGTAGTTCAGGCTCACGTGATAAAAAGGTTCCAGCCGGCCGCAGAACTTGCTTTTTAGACGGCGCGACCCTTTGGCCAGCAGAGACACCTTACCTTCATTTTCAGTGAGCACCGTCACAATCTGATCCGCCTCATTCAGATTGAAGCGCCGGATAACAATGCCATTGGTTTTTTTCTGTCTTTCCATGAGGGAAAAATTAAAACGCATGGTGTTTTCGAAGATATAACTCAATAGCCAGATAACTGCTGAGCAAGCCTGCCGCAATGACCGCCAGAAGCTGCCAGCCGAAAGTGACCCAGAAATTATCCTCAAAATGCAGCAGAATGGAATTCATGCCCGCCATCAGGGTCTCGTTACTGATAACCCCAGCCAGATTACGGGCAAGATAGGCCAGGATCAGACGTGAAAAAATCAAGCTGATAACAAGCGCGCTGATCGCGAAGCCGACTCCCTCAAACAAAAAACCGCTGCGTATGAAGTTGTATTTGGCCCCCACCAGCTTCATCACGTTGATTTCCTTTTCGTGGTTGTGAATGTTGATATTGATGCTGTTGAAGATGATCATCAGGCCAACGGCCGCGAAAATGACGATCAGCCACCAGCTGAGCCGCTGAATGGAACGGGTGATGCCGAGGATCTTAGCGTTCCGGTCTTTCTGCTCCACGTTCTTCATCAGTTTTTCCTGATTCACAATTCCGGCAAACTGGGGCCTTTCCAGAAATTCGATGACCAGATTGTTGTCGGCCACGTCGGTGGTAATAATGCGCACAGTGTCAGGCAGGGGATTCTCCAGATTATAATGATCCAAAAAAGAGATGACATTGGGATATTTTGAACCGAACTTGGCCATTGCTTCACCTTTGCTGATATAAACCACCTCCTTCACATTGATGTGTTCTTTCATGGTTTTGACAAAGACCTGAATTGAGTAATTTTCCACTCCGCTCTGAATTTCAACGCTGATATCCAGCTTTTCACCGACATTCGCGATCACCGAATCGCTGGCATATCGCATTGCCAGCACCAGATTAAACACAAAAAGCATCAGCGCGATGATCAGAATAGTGGCAAGACTGAGGATCTTGTTCCGCAAAATGCTGTGCCAGGCGTTCTTCATGGCACGTTTCACCCATATCACCTGTAATGTCAGGGGGTTTTCCCTCATTTGTTTTTGTTTTTGCCTGCTCTGAATAAATATAGCAAAACCACACCCTGTAAACAACAAAAATGTGAAAAAACGTGATACCACTATTATGGCGCATCAGAATTTGGCACGTGTACGCAGGGACTTTCCGGGCGAAAGCAGAGTGGAAGGTATTTTTTTTGGCGATATTCGAATCGTATATACGATTGTATACATAACGTATATATAAAACACATATAGCAAAAAAATGAGGAAACAGCCCGTGGCATACTTTTTAACTAGTTTTAATCAAACTGGATTTGAATTTGTGGGGATGGTAGGGGCCCAGGCGGACCATTTCGATTTTGGGGAAGAGTTTTTTAAGCACGTCCATGTTTACCCACTGGTCATAACCAAAACCAAGGACAGATGGTTTAAAATCACGGATTATTTTGAAAAAGTCCTTTTTATTTCCTAAAATAACCCGGTCTGCAAGGCCTGTTTCGATAACTCCAAGGCGGCGCTGATTTTCATTAAAATACGGACGTTTTCCTTTCATCCGCTTAACATTAACATCCCGCGCTACAACAACAATCAGCTCGTCACCTATCTTCTTTAACTCGCTTAAGTAAAAAAAATGACCCGGGTGGACCCGGTCAAAAGTGCCAAAGCCCATCACTAAGCGTTTCTGCTCTGCGGCCATAGATTATCTTTTAGTTCGCATCCCCGAAAAGCGGTCCCGGAAAGAGCTGGCGGCCGCGAAACAATCCTTGATCCGCTGGTTGTCGGGATCCAGCAGCATGGCCTTCTTTAAAAGCTCCACGGACTTATCAAAATTCTTCATCTGCATATAACAGATTCCCAAATCACATAGGGTAAGGGCGTTTTCAGGATCAAGATTGAGCGAACGTTCCAGAATCACCACCCCCTGAGTTCGTTTGCTGGAATTGAAAAGCGCCCAGCCCAGACAACGCAAAATCTCCGGATTGTTGGAGTGCAGGCTGTTGGAACTTTTTAAGTAACTGATGGCTTTGGGCCATTCCTGCTTCTGCGAATGAATAAAACCCAGAATGTATTTGGCCGTGTAACTCCTTTCGTTCAACTTAAGCGCGTGCTGACAGGCCTTTTCGGCCTTATCGTATTTATCCATACTAACGTAATTGTCGGCAATCTCCTCCAGGGCCTCCACGCAGTTGGGATCCTGAAAAAGTAGCCTTTCAGCTTCCAGAATAGATTTTGCATGTTCCCCCATCAGCTTTAGCTCTTCAATATTATTCAGGGCTTCAGCAATATGCTGTGGAAACTGATTATCGTCTTTTTTTGCCATAGAGGGTTCTTAGTGCTCAAACTATTTTACCTTATTCTTAGATTTTTTTCAACAAAAATTTCGCCTACAAAAAAGCATTATTGGCCGCGATCAGGCCACGGGCTTTGCCTGTATCAAAACGCTCACCCTCAATGTGATAGGCCCAGATGCCTTCATTTTCACTCAGCTTGATAAAACCGTCGATCAGCCTAAGTTCGTTACCTTTGCTGGCAGAGCCCTGACGAATGGCTTCAAAAATGCTGGCCGGGCAGACAAACTTACCGATCACCCCGAAATCACTGGGGGCCTCATGGAGTTCCGGCTTTTCCACCAGCCCTTCCACCTTATAAAGGCGTCCGGTCTTTTTGCCGGGCCTGATGACCCCGTAAGACGAGATGAATTCTTTCGGAACCTTCTCCACGGCCATCACCGATTCGCCATTAAAGTGGGCCAGAAGCTGTTTGAGTGCCGGCACTTCGTGCTTCACAATATCGTCGCCGAAAAGCACCGCGAAAGGTTCGCCCGCTACCAGCGCTTCGGCCTGAAGTATAGCGTGGCCGTCTCCCAGCGGGTCATTCTGGTACACATAGCTGAACTTCGCCATGTCGTGAATAGGGCTGATCTTTCCGACAATATCGTGCTTTCCCCGTTCCCTTAAAATCCCCTCAAGTTCGGGATGGTGCGAAAAATGCTGGCGGATCAGTTCTTTGTCCGGGGATATAACAAAAATAATTTCCTCAATTCCGCTGGCCACCGCTTCTTCCACCAGATACTGAATAACCGGCTTGTCGACGATCGGTAAAAGTTCTTTGGGTACCACTTTAGTCGCCGGCATAAACCTTGTTCCCATTCCCGCCACCGGCAATACTGCTTTTCGTATCTTCATTATTATTCTTAGTCCTTATTCCATTTACCTGCTCCCTAGTCTTTAGTTTTTATCTTCACAATCCTCATCTGCACACTTGGCTTTTTCGGGATCCGGACATACAGAATATGGTTCTTCTGGGTCGCTTCAATCTGGCTGGTATCCGCGTGCAGAGGCAGAATAACGCTTCGGGAAAATTCCCCCCAAAAGCATTCCTGCGCGTAATAGTCCACACCTCTCAGCTGAGTGACTTCGGTGTCCATTGTGCGCTGGCCCTTAATGGTAAGCACGTCATTATTTATGACAATTTCGACTTCTTCAATATTGACGCCCGCCAGCGGAGCCACAATGCGGATTTCATTCTTGTTTTCCAGAACGTCCACCGGCAGCTGGCCAAAGCTGTCAGGCTGAGAGATTTCGGATTCAGGGGCCGGCGCGTCATAACCGATTTTGATCGTTTTGGCCGGCAGAATTTTTGTAGCGAACGGAGTCTTCATGATTAGATTTTAAAACTATTTTTTTCCGGAGGCCACCTTTTTCTTTGGAGCGCCCTTTTTGTCCTCAAAGAACGTGTCAAATTCCTCTTTTGAAAGCACTTCTTTTTTAAGCAGTACCTGGGAAATCTTTTCAAGGAGGGGCTTGTTGTCGTTAAGAATCTTGTTGGTGCGGGACTGGGCTTCGTGAATGATTTTAGAAACGGCGTCGTCGATTTTGGAAGCCACTGCTTCGCTGTAGTTAGCCTTAGAACCAAATTCCGCTCCTAAAAAGCTGGCGGCAGACTGGTCGCCGAAAATCACAGGACCCAGATCTTCACTCATGCCGTATTCCATAACCATACGGCGTGCAATGTCGGTAGCGCGTTTAAGGTCACTGCTGGCCCCCGTGGTCACTTCGCCGAAAATCAGCTTCTCGGCCGAGTGTCCGCCTATCAGTGAACATAGCTCGTCTTTGAATTTGGAAACCGACTTTAAGTGCTTATCTTCTTCCGGCAGGAACCAGGTCACCCCCAAAGCCATACCGCGCGGAATAATCGAAACCTTTTCGACGGGATCACAGCCGGGCAGCATTTTGCCCACAAGCGCGTGGCCCACCTCGTGGTAGGCGGTAATTTTCTTTTCTTCTTCGTTCAGGCGGCGGCTCTTCCTTTCGGGGCCCAGTCCGACCTTTTCAATAGAATTGTCCAGGTCTTCCGCTTTTACTTTTTCACGGTTGTTCTTGGCCGCCAGAATGGCCGCCTCATTCAGAAGATTTTCCAGATCGGCCCCCGAAAAACCGGGAGTCTTCTGGGCCACTTTTTTCAGGTTCACGTCTTTGTCCATCGGTTTGTTGCGGGCGTGCACTTCCAGAATCGCTTCACGCTCAATCAGGTTTGGCATGTCGATGATCACGCGGCGGTCAAAACGTCCGGGACGCATCAGGGCGGCATCAAGAACGTCGGGGCGGTTTGTAGCCGCCACCACAATAACATTCGTGTCCTTCTCAAAGCCGTCCATCTCGGTAAGAATCTGGTTCAGGGTCTGTTCCCGTTCATCGTGACCGCCGCCCATGCCAAAGCCGCGCTGACGGCCCACGGCGTCGATTTCATCGATAAAAATAATGCAGGGCGCGTTATGTTTGGCCTTCTGAAATAAATCACGCACGCGGCTGGCACCCACGCCCACAAACATTTCAACAAACTCGGAACCCGAAATACTGAAGAACGGCACATTGGCTTCGCCGGC
>Ga0180007_10004196_pt1 | contig 15436 bp, 18 predicted proteins | sample MM_PC_MetaG_FD_121122 | JGI IMG/M metagenome (GOLD analysis project Ga0180007, IMG submission 121122) | Groundwater microbial communities from the Aspo Hard Rock Laboratory (HRL) deep subsurface site, Sweden - MM_PC_MetaG | ecosystem: Environmental > Aquatic > Deep subsurface > Groundwater... | reverse complement strand
TTTGTTGCGATAGTCTGCTGGCCTTGATACTCCCCCGTGACGCCGGCCTGCTGCAACGCCAGTTGATCCGCCACACTCCGGGCCTGCAACGTCTGTTGCCCCTGATACTGGCCGAGCAGTTCAGCCTTTGCCAGATCAAGATTGCCCATGCCCAACCCTCTGGCTAATTCCAATTCCCTGGCCGCCAGCGTCGGTTGGTATGGCCCTCCCCCATATAATTGCTGTTGCGCCAAGGATTCTTGCGCCGTGGCTGCCCTCTTCTGTTCGGCTAATTGCTGCGCCGCCAGCGTCTGCTGACCGGTGATGTTGACCGGACTGCCCTGCAATAACGCGATACTTTCCTGCTGCGTCGGGGTGCGCCCAAATTGCCGTTGAAACGCCGTTCCGATGGCATCCATCGCCTGGAACATGTCCGGGAATGAGGAAGCAATAGTCGCTGGATTGAAACCCAAATCCTTCAGGGTGATGGCGCCACCGGTGGCGCCAAACAACCCCGCCTGTTGCAAGCCCAGCTGCTGCTGTTGCAGCCCATACTGCTGTGCCTGTCCCTGCGCCGCCAGGGTCTGTTGCCCCTGTATGGTGACGTTTTGTCCCTGCAAGAGAGAGATGATTTCCGCTTCCGATGGAGCGCGCCCAAATCTCTTTTGAAACTCCGCGCCGATCGTATCAATGGCCTGAAACATAGTCGGGAAGGAAGAAGCCAGCGTCGAGGCGTTATACCCCAAATCCTTCAGGGAGACAGTGCCCCCGGTCGTGCCCATCATCGCCGTCTGCTGTGCGCGCTGCTGCTCGTTGAACTGTCGTGCAGCCTCCTGTTGCGAACTGGTGAATTGCTGCGCCGCCAGGGTTTCTTTTTTCGGCACGGTGATCGTCTCCCCGCGCAACAATGCCTCCCGTTCCGTGACGCTTGGCTGCCGGCCATATGCCTCTTGAAACGTCTTGTTCATCGCGTCAATGGCCGCGAACTGACCAGGAAACGTGCCCAGCTGCTCCCCGGTGATGCCAAGTGTATTCGCCGAAATGCGCTCTCCTCCGGTGCCTCCGTACAGCTGCTCGGTTGCCAGCCGTTGCGCCTGATTAAATTCACGCTGCTGCTCCGTGAGCGTCTGACCGAATTGTTCCTTTTGGGTGGCCTGTGTCCCCTGATATTGCGCCAGACCCTGCGCTTGAGGAAGGACTTGGCTCATAAGGTTCTGTTGCCCTTGCGCTAGCACACCCGACCTGCCGCGCAACACCCCTGCGTCAAACGTACCCAGCACATCGGCCGTCGCGCCGGCGCTTACCCCCTGCCCCCCGATGACGCCAAACCGGTTCAAGTCCTCGACCTGCTGCTTGCGTGCCTGCTGCGCCTGCCAGTCATATTCCTGCAGATTGGCCTGCGTAACAGGGTCCGACCCGCTGAAGCCGGCCCCTACCTGCTGTTGGTAAAAGCCCGTCAGCTGTTGCTCCAAGTTTTGCTTTGGCGTAGTTGGCGTCCCCGTCGCCCGCATTTGGCGCTGTTGCAACGCCAGATCAAATGCCTCATCCGTTCCCAACAGACCGCTGGTTTTGCGTTTCCGGACTGCTGGAAGCTTGGTTGCCCCAGGCGTCGAGAGTGCGTATGCCATAGTATGGTCCTTATGGTGCCGTTACCGTATCTGTTCCAAAACGGAGAATAATGGCCTCTCCGTACGATCTGCGGGGAATATACCGCCGGTTCCCCTGCACCTGCGACTGCTGTCGTCGGGCCACGTCGAGGCATCGCTGCTGTCTATCGAACTCCCGAACCGATAACGTTTCGTCGCCCTCGTCCTCCAAATACAGCCCGGTAGCGCCGTGAATCAGCACATTTTCAATGACCCGTGGAACACCGAGAGTCAACAGCTCGCTGCCGTCCTGGGTGCTCGCAAACGCGCCGAGATCAATCCGGTACCGAACCCTCACGGAAATGACCGCATTGGGAATCCGATACAGGGCAATCACGGGATACCCAGTCGTAGCGTCCAAACCCTCCAGGCATACGGCCTCTACGGTGCCGGTATCGTCTTGCTCAGGATCCAGAGCGTCCACTTCATCCGATCCTATGATGCTTAGCAGCCGCCCATTGGTATCGTCCACAAACGAATACCACGCGCCCACGTTGCCGCTGATAGGCTTATACGTTCTGGTGCTTGCCACCGTATTGAACGTGGTAATGCGATCGAGCCACCACCACGGCACACTCGGAGTGACCTCACCCAGCACGAACGAAAGATAGTCCCTGGCCCGATCCCTGTAAGCCGTGTTCGAAGTGGACAGATTAACGCGATTCAACACCATTGTGATAGCGGCTGCAAGTGTCATATCGGTAACCCCGGGTCATCCCGTTGTGGAACAAACTCCCCGTCATCTTTCCCACCGCGAAACACCCCGGCGGAAATATCTGACTTTACGGCACTTTCCATGTGCTCGCCGCGTTGCCGCATATCAAGCCAGTAGTTGTACATATCCGTCCGGATTGGCTCCCCCTGGTCGTCCCTCGCGGCTTCCTCTTTGTGATCCGTCGTATTGCCGGTTGGCGTCAGATAGCGCGCAATGTACGACGGCGGCAAGGGAATATATCCCTGCGGATGCGCCACCTCCAGGCCACCATAGACCCGCAACGCCGGTTCGTTGGCATAATTGCGAGTATATTTTCCCTTCGTGGGCTTGTTCTCCCGTGACACCACCCCGGACAGCACCTGCCGTCCTTCCCTAGTCTGCAAAGCGGCCCGAATAGCTTCGGTCGCTATCTCCGGATCTTTTAGCAACTCCAGGAGCTGTGCGCGCAAATCACCCGCCACGGCCTGTTGTTCGGCCGGATCCAGCGGATTTTCATCTTCCGGGATCTCGGGTCCGCTCTCTTCAATCTCCACGGTATCCGTCAATGGTTGCCCACTAACGTCAAACCCCGGTATGTTTCCCTCCTGCCAATCTTTCGGTCGCCGGCCCATTAGTTGCTCCTTTGGTTCTTCCTGGCCCTCGCCAGAATATTCGCCTTTACTCCCACGTCCAACAGCAGCATCGACACATTCTTCATGTGATGGCACTGATACTTCGGCTCAATCCATATCGCCATATCGGCCCGGCGCGCCTTTTCGCAGAAGTCAAAATCCTCTCCGAGCGTAAGACGAAAGGTGCCCGTCTCAAACTGGTCCTCAAACCACGGCGGCGGAATGGCCTCGAGCGCACGACGGCTGATTCGCAGACAGCCCGCGCCAACCGCGTCCACCTTGATAGGGCGATCCGGCAGCGTCAGCATCGGGGCATATCCGCCTTTATCGGCGCTCCAGGCCGACCAGACAACCCCAGGAGGGTCCCCCGACTCGCTATCCCACAACAGGTGATGGTACACGCCGCTCGCAATGTCCCAGGCGCCGTCGAGCACGCGCTTGGGACAGACCACATCCCCATCTATCATCCACACATGACTGCAATCCGTGTGCAGAAATCGCTCACAAATCTGGTTCCTGGTCGTCGCTATGCCCGTGTTGCTCTGGTGCAAGTCTACATCCATATCCGTATACCTGTTGGCCCATGCTACCCACCGCACCAGTTCAGCCGGCACCAGAGCCCCAACCGGCAGCGGAATACGACAATACACCGTCATGCGGCCACCAGCTCCCTTGTCAGTTCCCTCACCTCGGCCAACTCCAGATACGTCTGGACTTTCTCCCGCACGTCGGCATGCCTTTCCGCCCACTCCCGTTGCCATTCGGCTGCCCCGGGGTACTGCACCAAAGCCCGTTTTAGGTCGGCCACCGTCCATTCCATGCCATAGCATCTAGTGCTGAAATTGCACTGCCTGAGATGCTCGATATTCTGTTCGTTGATCCACCCGTCAGCGCGGGGGCTGCGGTTGGTCCTTGCGTCAAACACCAGCACCTGGCACCCACTCGCCAATCCCTCGATCGCCGTCCGCCCGCACCCGACCACAATGTCCGCCTCGCGCATCAATGGGGCCACATCCCAGATCGGTGCGCTCAGATAGTTTACCCCCGTGCATCTCCAGCCCAACGCCGCGCACGCCTCTTCTACCATCGCTCCGGCCAGGCCGATCTTGCACATAGAGAGCACCCGTGGAGGCCCTACAACGGGCCTTCCAGGGGCAAATGCCTCCAGGTCTATGCCATTGGTCACCACCTCCATATTGATCCCCATCATGGCATATTTGGCCCACACCTCTTTGGATACTCCAACGTAGGCGTCCGCTCCCGTCCCAGGGATTTCAAGTGGATGCCGGGGTCCGTGTGACGTGTAGATCGTATACCCGCTCGCCGCCCTGGCAACCGCCTGACAGGTATTGTGATTGATGAGCTTCACGTCGTATTCCCGGCCCTTTACAGCATCTACAATGGTGGCATGCTCCGCGATGTGCTCCGAACTCAGCCCCGTGAGAAAGGTGAACACCTCCACCTCATGTCCGAGCCGACTGAGTTCCTGGGCCATGCCGTAGATCCATTTCTCCGTGCCTCCTACGTATTGCAGACTGTGATTAGTCAGTAGAACGCGCATGGCGTACCGCCTTGCATATGGTAGTATGATACACTGGATTCTCGGGCTTGTTGGGCTGCGTCACATACCATTTTCGTTTTAATCCGGCTGTAGCGAGCCATTCGTCTAACTGGCTTACATCCACCCCCCGCACATGACTGTTAGATCCAATGCGCGTCGATGGAGCGGTAATATACGCCTGTGGATACGTCGTCATGCTACCATGACCTGCTGTTGATGCACCCGCACGGCATCGAGAGCTACCTGCGCCTCCGTGCGATAGAACACGCCGTCGTTGTGGTCCTCGTCCCCCGGCGGCATGGCAATCCCTGGCGGCGTCTTACTGGCGGCCTGGATCGTCTCAAACATCCTGCGCCAGTACACCAAATGTTCGGGCGCTACGTCGCCGTGGCAGACAATGCCCTCCGAGCACACATATCGGGGAATCCCCAGCGTCTCGCAGCACTCGCAAAAATGGCTATCCGTGGGAAAGTCGTCCCAGATCCACGGATTTTGGCCTTTGGATTGGAATCGCTCGAACACACTGGTCTTTACCAGCGTAAAGGCCCAGGTAATAAGGTCGGTTTCCTCCACCGGCTGCGTCGGGTGAAACGCCCGAAGATTGCGCTCTTTCTGCAAAAACGACAACTCGGGCTTGATCTTCTTCCAGCACATCGGCAAAAACGGATAAGCCCTTTGGTACGTTTTCAACCCAATCACGTCCCTGTCGTGATGCAACAACCGGTCGAGGCCGTCTATAGGATACCCCCAGTGGTCGTGTTCGGTAAACAATATGTGGCTGGCCTTCATTTCATGAGCCACCCGAACCGCATTTCCCTGCACTTTCTGCAACGGCCGCCCAAACTCCATGTGCAGCACTAGTTGATGCTTTTCTTTGTTCGCGGCGTACCACTCCATCAAGTGCGGAATATGCTTGCGATGAAACTGCAACACCGGATCACACAGGACAATACTCATATTCCCTCAGTCCCCGCGCATATTTATCCAACAAGGCCCGCTGGTGGGTCGTCAGGTTCGTCACGGTAGCGTCATTCGCACATCGTGCCGGCCAGCGCGCTACTATGGCGGGCACGGCATCGACGGAGATACCACAGAACGAGCATACGCCAGCTAACACCGCTTCTTGTCGATGGCACAACTCCTCATAGTCAATCCAATAGACCCGGCGGTCATGCTTGTACTCGCGCATCGCCCGGTGTATAGCCTCTATCATGTTCGAGGCGTGCTGCCAATACCATCCGTTGTCCGCCGCCGAAAGCGCTCGGCGAGCGAGTAAGTGGCACACATAGGATGCCAGAGTCGCTTTTACATCCCGCTCGATATGGACAATCTTCGCCTGTTCGTATAGACGAAAAATGCGTTCCAACAGCAAGGCGTGTGTCGGTGTTTTTTCCACCAGCCATTTCCCAGGATGCGCCTTTCGCATGCGCTCAATCACGGCCTTAATATGCTGCGGAGAATAGTTCAGAAACGCGCCGGTTTCGTTGACGGGCTGATCGACTCCGGCCTCCTCATGCACCAGATCCGGGAATCCGAAATCCCGCGCCGTCAACGGGACCACCTGCGGATGGTCCGACATCATATTGTGCAGCCAGGTTGTGCCGGATCGTGGCGATCCGACAATAAACACAATCCGATCTTCAGGCATGAAGCCGCCCCCCGGCGATCACCTGCGACACACACCCAGGCTGATTCAAACTGCCCGGGACGAACACAACGGCATCCACCACAAACCCGGTAGATTGGTACCAGTCTATCAGATTTTGAGGCGTCACAATGCGATAATCTGTCGGACATTCCCGCGCCGGCACCGATGTAAATAGCGCCCCGTCTGGCCGCAAACATTCGGCAGCCTTGGCAAAAATGGTCCGTGGATAGGGCGAATATTGCAACACCTCACAACAAATCACGGCCTCGTATTGCCGAACCGGCGCAAACTCCTCTATCAGGCAGTGGTGCATCACTGGCGGATCGTCCATACCGTGCACCCGATCTCGGTAAGCCTGCACGTACGTGTCCACTACCTCCACGCCGTCAATGATATGGCCCAGCTCATGGTAATGAAGCAAATTGGCCCCCACATACGCCCCGAAATCCAGCAGCGCCCATTCCAGCTTGGGGCAAAAATACTTCATGTAATAGTCCCGGTGCCTAAACCAGATGTTGCCAGGCTTGTTTCCGGCTGTGTTCAGCCTATCCCGCAATGTGTCTAATTCCGTACCTGGCACGGTCACTTGACCAGTGTCAATCGTCGCCGCCATATGCCGGGAACCTTTCCACTGATAATGTCATCCCATCGCACCAGAGGTTGACCAAAATCCGATCGCCAATCGTCATGCACGGCCTTTCCCAGTCGAGCGGCCCACTTGGCCGCATATTTTGGCCCAAACACCTCACTGTAGTACCGACACTTTTCGTCAAACTTGCGAATCGACAAACCCTTTCCCCAGTGCCGCACTTTTCCACCTACGACAGCCACGGAGCCCCGCGGCAGATCAAGGTTTCTCTGATCGGGCTTGTAAAACTCCAGCGGCAGCCGGCAGCGATAGAAATACGGGGCATGCTCCCATTCCGGCCCTACCCATTGGCGCTTGGCGTACTGCCACTCGCTCAACTCCGCATCTTCTGGTGTGATATAGCTTTCATACGACTCGACAGAAACACAATCCACCTCAAGCTTCTTCAATAGATCCCCGTCCAGTAGGCCACACTGCTCATCCGCGTCAAAATAGCAGATCCAATCACTAGGTCCAAGAAAACGACGTGCCGAATGGAGCAACCAGCTGCGGTTGAACCATTCGGCACGTTCTCTGTTTGGGTCCATGAGATCCGAGCATAGTACCTCAACAACGGCCGGGTGAACGGCGGCTATCTCGGCTGTGCGGCCGTCGTCGCTGCAGGCATCGCAGTACACGTGTATACCGGCGTCACACCACCGCGCCCAGTTGTCGAGCGTGTCGGCCAGGATATGGCTTTCATTCCGGGCCTTTACAATACCTCGGATCGCCACAGGAGCCTCGTTATGGGGACAACTGCAGGAATACGGGCATGTATGAAGCATCCACGCCCGCGCTAATCGCGAACCCGACCGGTGGCTCCGTGGTGATCGCGGCAAACTCGATATCGGATTCGCTGGCCAGCACCGCGCCGCCGCCGATCTCCTGCACCGCGCCGGCCACTCCATCGGAGAGGGTTAGCATCATGCCCGCGGTGATGGTACCGTCGGCCAGGATGGTTGCCACCCCCCAGGTCTGCAGCCACCCGTAGTACCCTGCCGTCATGCTCCGAATGCTTGTTCCCACGACGAAATCGTCGGTGCCTGCGGTAGCCACCCGCACATTGAGGTACGGATTGCCGGTGATCGCCACCTCGGCCTCAGAGTCGATGTTCGCCAGAATCGGGTCGTAGATATTCACCTTCATCACCGACGTGGTAGCGGTGTAGTCGTTGTCGATGATTCGGTAGTTGTAGCCCTCGCCGCCGTTGTTGCAGATATGGAGATACCCACCGGCGAGCACGTGGTCGCTGTTCGCGGCCGTGAACTTGTCCGTGTCGAGGAAATAGAGCGTCGTCGGGCTGGCGCTGGAGGCGATGTCCGCCGCCGCGCCAGCGGAGTTGCGCACCGCCGTAGCAGCCCCATCCGCAATGATCTGCGACGTAGCATCCACCGCGCACAGTTTCCCCACCGTGACCGCGGCCAAAAACTTGCAATACCGAAACGTCCTGCCGTCCTCCGTAACCCTCCGAGCCCCGACAAGGCCCTTCTGGGTCTCACTCTGATCGTACAGTGCCTGTCGGACCCCATCCGACGGGGCATTCACATGCCCTTCTTGGATCACACCGTACGGAGTAGCGTAGTTGTTTGCCATGATGGTTCCTTTTCTTTACGCGCCAGTGATGGCGGTTGCGACACCGCTGCGCCGACGGTTGTTGTTGGTGAGTTGCACTCCCGCCACCATGTACGCCAACTGCGCCAGCTGGCCGTTGCTCTGCAACGACACGAACGGGGTCTTTTTGAAATTCGCCTGCCGCAGCACGTTCAGCCTGATCGCCTCGGTGTTGACAAAATACGAATGCAGTGCCGTGCAATCATTGTCGGCGATCACTTCCGCCATGTAGAACGACGGCATCAAACTGCCGCCGATCCCCTTGCCGTCCGCCAGCGAGGTCTGCGCGTACCCGGTGGAAGAGATCGCCGTCCGGTAGCCCCGGGCAATCGAATAAGTAGTGACGATCTGCCGAATGGTGCCACCCTGGATGCGACAGTTGTCCATCAACGTATTCCACGCTGCGATACCGTCGCACACATTCGTACTGGTTTGGGTGAGAAATGTCTTCGCCGAGGTGTACCGCTGACACTCCCACCAGGTCGAGGTGGACGAACTGATTCCGCCCACGGTGGCCCCGGTCGCATCGGCGATATGGTCCTGATACCCGAGGATGTTTTTCCCAGACTGCGCCCCAAGAATATCCTCGTTGATCGCCTTGAGGATGCTGTTGAACGCGTTGTTTCCCAGGTGTTCCAGCTCGTCGAAAATCTGCTCCGCCCCCTGGTTTTCCCAATTCTCCGTGTCCGAAAGGATGATCGGCACGGCATAGTACCGCCGCCCGTAAAATGCGCTCTCGAACGGATCGATCGGGTTCTTGGGCAGCACATCGTACTTGTCAAACGCGGTCGCCGTGCCACCCGAGGTTTGCAGTTTTACCTCGATTTCCTTGCCGCCGGTGTCGGTCATCTTCAGGCCATTGCGACGGTGCATGGCGAGAGTAGGATAGTCCTCGAAGAAGTTGTCGATCACCTCGGGGCGCACCGCCCGACGGGTAGCGCTCCAGTGACTATCCCAGGTTTCTGACGTAATCTGAGCCATTGTTAATCTTCTTTCCGCGCCTACATGGCATCGCGGATCTGCCTGAGAGCTTCCGCCCTAGAAATCGGCCCAGCAGCACTTTCCGTCAGTGAATGAGATGCCCCCTGGTTAGCGGCGACCCGTTTCAGATTCGTGCGGCTTGCTCGTTGCGTCTGCTGCGCCAGATTTGTCTCATCCCGAGACTTTCCGGTTGCCAGACCAACCAGTTCCGCAATCGTGTATGGCTCCCCGCTCGTCGGGCTACGCATTCCCAAATTGCGCTTGACGAACTCCGCTGCCCCTTGCGTCGCCTCCTCTCCGAACAGGGTATACGACTCGTCCAGTTGCTGCTGGATCTGTCTCACCCTGGCCTCATTTTGCTCCTGCGTCAGCGCTGTCACCTGTTGGTGCGTTTGCTGAAACGTCGGCTCGAATTTTTCCAGGCGCTCACGCAGCTGAGATATGGTTTGCGACTGGGATTCCAGCGTCTGATTCAGGTAGGACAGCACATTCAGGCCCATCCTGTCCGCTTGGGATAGGTTGGGATCGGCCATTGCCTGCTCGAGTTGCGTGCTCAGAGTGCGCCCAGGAGAGGGTGGTTGCTGAAGCTGTTGCAGTTGAGACATCCATTGCTCCTGTAGCCCCTGGAACCGCTCCCGCTCCTGCTCAAATGAGCGCCTTTGCTCGGCCAATTCCTGCGTTTTCCGCGTATAATCCGCTTGGCGCAGGCCAGCGGCCCGCCGCTCAGTCTCATCGACCGCGCCGTTGCCGCTATCGGTTGTTGTGGTTGATGCAGCGGCCTTAGTCGCCGCCGCCCGTGTCTCGCCGTCATCCGATTGCTCGGTTTCGGACGGTGGAGTGCCCGCCGGCGTATCCGGTGCGTTGAACCCCATGCCCATCTCGTTGATCGGCTTGGCCGGGGCTGGCGCGGCTTGCTCCGTCTCCGAACGCGAGTCGGTGTCTATCCCTTCAGCCATCTTGATCCCTCCTAGAAACCACCCCAAAAGTCCAGGTTGTCGCGCTTGCGACCGCTCTTTTTGCGATCCACGCGGTCCTGTGGTATCAGGTTGTGTATTTCCTCCATGCTATCAGCTACAACGACCTCAGGGTCCCTCTTGGCAGTGCTGCCGGCATGCAGAGGGCCATCCATCGCTTCTTCCATCGACAGCGGCGGCGACTCAACCAGGTTGTTCTCCCGCAGCAATCGCTGTTTGTGGTCGTACGACTCTACCACACACCCAAATTGCGGATCGAACAGTCCGTACTTTCGTCCACTGTGCGTCGGGTGGATATAATTGACACGCTGCCTAGCCCACGTGGCACACTTTCCGCAGGTACACTTGATCGACTTTGGTATCGACCCCGAGTACGGCACGTCCGCATATCGTCGCCCACACGACCGGCAGACAAAATCCCAGCAACTCATCGCACCGCCTCCCGGATCAGCCGTATCACGCTAGACATGCGGTCCTTGCCAATCACGTATACTGGATCCGGCGTATATTGGTTCGCCTGATCCGATCGTTCCAGCATCACCACCGCCTCGCGCAGCAGCAACCGCCGCTGCTTCCGACTCAAATTCTTATGCTCGCTCATCCCTGCACATCCACGGTGTCGGCTTGCACCTGCTCCGACAGCTGCTGCGCGTTGCTCTGTACCTGTCCCTGCACGCCCATAATAGGCGTCCTCCCGGCCGTCGGCCTGGTCGTCACCCCGCGTTGCTTCTCTTGCTCTGCCTGTTGATGCGCTGCCATATGCTGCTGCACGATCTGATTGATACCCTGCAGCGTCTGCACGGCTTGCAAGTTCAACATATTGCCCGCCGGATCCCGCATTTGAGCCGCCTGCACTACCTGCTGATACCGAGGATGCGCCTGGATCTGAGGATGCGCCTCCAGGTGCGCTAGATTGTCCTGCCCCGGTACGACGCCAGGATCCTGCAAGCGCGACAATATAAAATCATTCTCGAGCTGCGCCGCGCGTACCGCCTCCTCGTTCAGATCGTCCTTGAGCAGCTTTTCAGGATCCACCACCTCATACGCGCTGGCCAGGAATTTATCGAGTTCCATCTGATCGAAATTCGGTCGTTGAATAGCCCGATCGTAGAAATCCACCGCCTGCGACCGCTGCAGCTGCTCGAACAGCGGGCGCGTGCTGCCCGCCTGCACGTTGATGCGGAAATTGTAAAGAAAATCCGCGCCGCGCAGGGCTCGAATAACCTTTACATCACCGTCAGGGGCTACGTTGATGGCAAAATCCTCCGGCGTGTACCGCGGATCTCCCATGATTTGAAACGCATTTCTGACGACACTCTCGTACGCGCCAGCGACTTTATTTTCCAACCACTCCCGGTTGATACTGGCCGCTGCGGCCAACAGTCCCGCCTCGGTCGCCGTCCTCGCCTCATCGCCCCCGCTCTGCGTCAGCTCGTTGACGCGACTGGTGATATCCGCGTAGGCCCGGGCGCGATCCTCCAGCGCGTATTGCTCGCCGGGGACGCTGCCCCAGTTCAATTCCCGCACCGCGCTGTCGGGATCTTCCACCACCTGAAACTCACCGTCTACCCCCAACCGCAGCCGATTCGCTAGCTCCGGATTGGCATCCACCTCCGAGCGCCGCAACAGCCCCTGCCGGGCTATGCGCTTCAACATCGCGCTCTGCCGGCTCATACTCTCGACAATGACATTCTGCAAATCCTTCAGGTATTCGACATGCGGCACCGGGTAAAAGCCGCGAGAGGAGAGATCGAATTTCACCGGGATAAACGGAAATCCATTTTCTACCAACCATCCGGCGGCCTCCTGCCCGTTATCCAGATCCACTATCTGCGTTTGCCCGTCAGTATCGAGCAGGGGGCGCCCCAGGACATCGTAGGACGTCGGGAAAGACATCCGAGCGAACGGATGCGCGATATCCTGGATTGGAGCCTCCATACCCTCGGCGAACATAATCAACCGCCGAGTCATGCGATCATGAATCCGATCTACCAGCACAAACTCCCCGTTTTTGATGGACTCCCGTACCGCCGTGTCTTCCGGCGATTCTTGGTGATCGCGCATGACCTCCCCAAAAGCCAGCTCGTCCCGATCGTCCACCACCGTAGCTTTGATTTCCCCCCTATAGCGCAGGCTCTTGTCCTGGCGCAGCTGCTCCAGCGGCAGCCACATGCGCTCGCGGATATACCGGGCATGCCCGAACGCGTGCGGGGGACACTGCGGATCCAGATGCACAAAGCCCGGCGGCACCCTGGACACCGCCACCAAATCCTCCGACATCGCGTCATTGGCCACATAGGGCGGAATCAGATCGTCCCCCGGGGGATTGTAGTCCAGTCGCAGCCACCCCACCCCACAAAAGAGGGCGTCGAAAATCGCTTGGTGGACGTGCTCTTTTGCGTGCGTCAGGCGCAGAAACGCGCTGGCGGCACGCTCCAGCACATCAGCCACTTCCACCCCCGCGCCCTCGTCATCCTCAACCGTGAAAAACAGCTTGGGGTAGTTGAACGCGATTGTCGCAATGACTTGCCGCACAATGGGATAGATGATGGGTACCCGAATCATCTCGGATACGTCCAAATCGCGAATCTTGCGCTCAAATCGCAGATCGTACAGATCGAGCAGCTTTTGCCAGTCCTTGCTGCGCTCGCGATAGAGCGTATCGAGCGTTTTCATCTCGGCGCGCCAAAATTTCACGCGCTCTGCCGACATGGACATCAGGCGTATCTCCTCATCGGGCGGTTCATGGCACGCAACATTTCCAGCACGTTCAGGCCCGTGCCGGGCGACCGATCAACCTCAACCCGTTTCCGGGGCCGGTAGACGTGATTGACGATATATCGTAGCCCGTCCGCCGGGTGATCGTTGCCCCCCTTCTCAACATCCTCCGGATTATGAATGTCCCTGGCGACGGTGGATAGCGAGTCAATCACGCGCTCTGTCCGGCCCCGGAAAAAATTGACGCGGCCCGCGTACAGAAGGTCTTTTAGGTTTCGCCAACCGTTCACGCGTTCCATGTTGGCCCGAGTTAGATAGATGTGCTCCGAGGCGAAACTGTCCTTCGGAGCGAGCGCCTGGCTGGCTTCCCCAGGCCGGCGTTTCGTCCACATATCGTGCGGGGCCAAGTGCAGTCGCGGCGTGACATTGGCCAGATACGGACAGTTGTCCAGCATGGCGCGCACGCCCCGCGCATGATCCGCCCCGCCTGCCTCGGCCCGATGGTACTCATCGACTATCCACACATCGTCGTCGAAATCCACGGCGACTATGCCCCACCAGCACGGATTGTGCTCGCCGTAGTCCCCACCGGTGAACACGGCCCACCCCTCGGGGACCTCGAAGGGCTCCACGACGTGTTTGCCCAGGCTGAACTGACTGAAATACGCGCCGATGATGGCGTTCCAGTCGCCGTCCCGCCACGCCCGCACTAACTCCGGATCTCCTACCGCTGCGAGCCGCGCCAGATACCCAGGATCGCGCTGGAGCCCGATCGTGTTATCCGTTACCCTGGCCGGGATAAACATGCGCCTCATCTTGCTGTGCTCGTCCGTGATTAGGCGCCTGCCCTCGGGGTGCTCCCCGATCTGCCAATAGTCCCTGATCTCGGCGTGACAGCGGCCTCCCGGGTTGCCCGTCCCCCGCACCCGTTTGCTCGTCGCCGGCCCGCGCAGCCGCGACAACATCTGCCTATACGGGGCCATGCTCCGCCAGTTTGGCAGCTCGTCCCAGCCAATCCAAGAGTAGCTGTGCCCCATGTACCGCTGAAAGTCCGCCTCCTCATCCAGGTGGCGCAGCCGGAGCAGTGCTCCGGTGGGCCACCGCCATGTATGGCGGCCCACCAAGTACTCACCGGCCGTGTAGGGGTAAATTTGCATGCTCCGCTCAATCAGATCCTCCAGCTCCGGGAGCGTCTGCCGAAACAGAATGCCGGTCCAGTCCCGGCCCTGGTGCAGATCCTGAATGAAATCTCCGAGCAAGAAGTCGGACTTGCCGCCGAACACCGCACCCCCGTAAAACAATTCCTCGCACCACTCGGCGCAGGCGATGGCGTCCGACTGCGGGCCTGCCTGTGGCCCCCACGCCCATACCGGCTCCTGAGCTACGCAGGCTGTCACTCGTCCGGCTCCTCGGCCGGCGCAGGCAGGCCCAACAGCCGGCCGTTGCCCTGACCGTTACGGTGTCCAGCAATGGACACCACGTCCGCCACCGGCGCCAGATCAGATCCCACCGCTCGCGCCGCCAGCCACTCCTGGTACGTCCCGGCCCGAGGCACCGGCTCTACCTGGCGGTACTCGATCGGCTCGCCGTCCAGGCCGGACACCTGCGTCTGCGTCGGGATCAGTTTGGCCGCGATGCGGTAGAAATCCGTGGGGTTTTCGAGCGCCCAGGCGTATAGGTGTTTCGGCCCGAGTCGTTCGAGCGTCATCTCCACGGCCGCCTTGAACGTCCTCGTGATTTTATTCGGTATCCCCCTGGGACGCCCTGGCCCTGGCTTGCCCTGCCCGTAGACCCCGGCATTTCCGTTTCCGGTTGTTTTTTTTTCGTTTTTCTGGCCCATTTTTGCCGTTTTCCTGTATTTCCTTGCCTAAATATGCACCTAATTGCCCATGCCTGTCAAGTTCGTTCTCATCAGGCTCACCCTTGCCATAGTTGCCATCGTTGCGTATACTCATATATAGACGCACACATACTCAGGAGGGGCATCGTGACAGGCTCGGAGATCCGCACACGTAGACTGGCACTCGGGCTGACACAGACAGCGCTGGCCGCCGCCATTGGAGCCTCGACACACCAGGTATCGCGCTGGGAATGCGGGCACGTCCGGCCCAGCAGACTGGCCGTCTACGCGATCGAGAGACTCATCCCCGCGGCGCGGGCTGTGTCCCCACAGGACTGAGGGGAGCTATTTTTTTCGTCCCCCCTTTTTTGGCCCTTGACATGCGCATCCGCAATGCGTATATTCATATACAGGACACGGACGGCAACCCAGAGGAGGAGCTGAGACGATGAAACGCATCGAAGACTGGATCGAGGCCGCGCTGTTGTTCAGCCTGTCGTTCGCGCTGGGGTGGCTCGCCTGCC
>Ga0180007_10004195_pt1 | contig 15441 bp, 17 predicted proteins | sample MM_PC_MetaG_FD_121122 | JGI IMG/M metagenome (GOLD analysis project Ga0180007, IMG submission 121122) | Groundwater microbial communities from the Aspo Hard Rock Laboratory (HRL) deep subsurface site, Sweden - MM_PC_MetaG | ecosystem: Environmental > Aquatic > Deep subsurface > Groundwater... | reverse complement strand
TTTTTAGAATCTGAGGAGAGAAGATTAAATTCCTTAAGCGATGAGATCCTTTCCAAAATTAACACATTATCTGAGACAGAGCAAAGAGTAACCCTTCTTCTGGAAACGGTCAAGGAAATAGATAGTCAAAAGTATAAGGATCTGGCAAAGGTTTATGAGTCAACCCCCCCTGAAAAGGCAGGTCCCATGCTTGAAAAATTGGACAGCAATTCAGCTGCGGCTATTATCATGAATATGAATGGCAAAAAAGCTGGAGCAATATGGGGGTATATGAAACCCGACAAAGCAGCGGAAATCACCCAAGAGATATTAAGCTCTGGGAAAACGCAAAAATAAAACCTACAGTTCTTTCCAAGCAATAGGCAAAATTTGCCTCATCTTAAGTTTCCCCATCCCCAATCTTTTTATAACATACTGATATTTAAACTAATTTTTAAATCGTAAACAATGGCATGTCTTTTGCTATTATCCTTTTAAAAAGAATTAAGAGGAAACAATCGATGATGGAGTTCAACTTGGCAGACCCAGTAAAAAAAGACAGCCTTCCGGGCGGGTTTAAACAATCGCGAAAGATAAATGCGCATGGGGAGTCGGATCAGTCGATGTCCTTTGCCGCTCTCCTCATTTCGCCGCCATCGGACAAACGAGAGGATTCTTTTTTAAATAAGTCAGAAAAAACTTTTGTTATAGAGGGGCACAACAGAGAATTTTCAAAAGATGGGAAAACAACGTTGGCGTTGCCCAGGACCGGTATTGAATCAGGGTCGAAAAAATCCGGGTTAACCAGGGCGGTTATGGGAAAGGAAGGGGATTTTAAGGGAACTAAAGACGCAATAATTGAGAGTTCCGGCGGCAAAAAAGGCGTTGATAATTTCCTGAAGCATTCTGGTCTTAAGGGTGAAGAGACCAAGCTCAATCATGAAAAATCAGAAAGCAGGGAATTGAGGGGTCAAAAAATGATGACCCCCCAGAAAGAGACTTTTTCATCTATGCGTTTGGCTGATAAGATTTCATCTATGGAAGAAGATCATCAAATTGCAAATCATGCAGCCACCCGGGACGGGAAAAGGCTTCCCATGGGAGACGCCACTATGGCGCTACTTAAGACAGGGATGGAATCAAGGTCGAAAAAGTCCGGGTCAGCCCGGGCGGATATGGAAAAAAAAGGAGATTTAAAGGGAACCAAAGGGGCAATAATTGAGAGTTCCGGCGGCAAAAAAGGCAGTGACAATTTCCTGAAGTGTTCTGGTCTTAAGGGTGCAGATACCATGTTCAATCATGAAAAATCAGAAGGCAAGGAATTTACAGATCAAAAAATGACTGCGTCTGACAAAGAGAATTTTTTGTCCATGCGTCTGGTTGATAAGACACCTTTAGCGGGAGGATATCAGCATACGGCAATTCATGAGAACACTGTCGCGATGGCCGGTAATCAGAGTGCTGACACGTCTGTCATGGAACCCCGGGCTTTGATTGATCAGATTGCCAGGGCCGTGAACAGTCCCGGAAGAGTTAAAATTGCGCTAACCCCACCTCATCTGGGCACCCTGAATATGGATGTTCTGGTAAGGAATAATAAAGTGCAGATCATTCTACAGGCGGAGAATAATGATGTCAGGCAAATATTGCAGTCCAATATGGAGACACTCAAAAATGCCCTTCGCAGTCAGGGATTGGTTGCAGACAACATTATCGTATTTGTTCAAGAAAAATTGGACAGTGATGGCTATTTAGGGTTTGGACGGGATGAATCAGTATTTAAAGATGGGAATAATCGGAAAGATAAAGAATATCCGAGGGCAGGAAGTGATTCTCTGGATCATAACCCCATATTGTTGAATAAAGGAAAACCACACAATCTGATTGACGGACGAATCAGTTTGTTTGCTTAAGTATAATTCCGGCCAGGGGCCGGGAGAGGAGAAATAAAATGTCTAACATAGAAAGTATTAATAGCGATAGCAGCCTAAATATGAGCGCTATGCAGGCGGGCACGGTGAAGACGGATGATTTTCTTGAAATGATGGTTGCCCAGCTTCAAAATCAGGACCCGCTTGATCCTCTGGATGGCACTGACTTTACAGCACAGCTTGCTCAGTTCTCCAGCCTTGAACAATTGGTCAATATGAATGGACAGCTGCAGAGTATGAATCTTTATCAGTCCTCGTTGAACAATACCGGATCTATAAATCTCATTGGCAAGGAGATAACGGCAGAAGGTGATACGGTCAAATCAAATGGGTTGTCTGTTGATCTAACGTATAGTTTATCAGCAAATGCCCAGGAAGTTAAAATTAAGATTTATGATGAAAAGGGTAGTCTTGTGAATACCCTTGAATCTAAGAGTCAAAAAGAGGGAAAAAATTCAGTTGCGTGGGATTGCAGCAGCTTTGAAAATGCTAACTACACCTTTGAGGTGTCTGCAGTCGATTCTAATGGAGATGAAATCCCTGCTTCTACAAAAATGTCAGGGAAAGTTACGGGAGTTACGTTTAAGAAAGGGTATCCCTATCTGTCCGTTAACGGGCAGGAAATCCCCTATGAGGATATAATTTCTGTGAATGAACCGGCGGTTTAATAAAAAGGAGATAAGAAAATGGGAAATGCATTGTTTGCAGGAGTATCGGGTTTAAATGCCAGTTCAAAGCAGATGGATGTTATCGGCAACAATATAGCCAACGTTAATACCATAGGCTATCGGTCGTCAAAGATACAGTTTGGCGATATTTTGAGTGAGAGCATGGCAGGGGGGTCGTCAACCTTTATGCAGGTTGGCCGGGGAGTATCCGTAAACAGTGTGAGCACACAGTTTACCCCTGGATCATTTGAAACCACAGCAAATGCAACAGACCTTGCCATCGATGGCAATGGTTTTTTTATGGTAAATGACAATGATGGTGGAGAGTATTATACCCGGGCAGGTTCATTTCATTTGGACAGCGACGGTTATCTGGTGGATGTAAATGATTACAAGGTTCAGGGATATAGCTTTTTTGGCGGTAATTCAAGTACCATATCTGATATTTCCCTGCAGACCGTTCAGTCTTCTCCCGAGGCAACATCCGCGTTTTCAAACGGTTTGAACCTTGATGCGGAAGCATTGACAGGAAGTGCCTTTAATGCTGCTCAGACCGTTTATGATTCCCTTGGCGCCACCCATACGCTGAAAACAACCTTCCAGAAAACAGAAGGAAGCGGCTCCTGGGGTTTTCAAACCTATCTGGATAATGCTGAAAGCACAACCCAGACCTATTCAGGACTTAAGTTTGATTCTGCCGGTGTGCTGGATAAGGTTTACACCTCAAGCATTGGAACCCCCACCATAACAACGGCAGGAGATGGCATTGCCACGGCTGTTGTCAATAATGAAGGTCAGATGTATAAAGAAGCAACAGATATTGTTCTGCGGAGGGGGATCAATGCAAATACCTGGACGATAGATGATAATGGCGGTTATTCAAATATGCTGCTGACGCTTGGTATGGCTGGTAGCGATGACAGCGTTTCCATTGATCTTGACGGTACGGGCGGTGATGATATCTCCTTTTTGCTTGATAATACCTGGGCAGAAAATGACACCATAATGTTTTCCATTAATCAAACACAAAGCAAACCTGCTGATGTTTCATTGACCTTTGCAGATCTCACCAACGGCGCTACCATAGGCAGTTCTGGTGAGATTGTGTGGGACTTGGCCGGGGATACAGCAGAGACGGTGACCGGATATGCCAGCGCTTCAGTTGTAAAATCTCTGACCGGTGATGGATATGGCTCAGGTGTTCTAAAGGATTTGTCTGTTACCCAGGGGGGAATATTGAGTGGTTTTTTTACCAATGGTCAAACAGAGGATGTCGGTCAGATCGTTCTTGCTGATTTCTCAAATCCGTGGGGCTTGAGAAGAATGGGGAATAATCTGTTTGGTGAAACCATTACATCTGGATCTGCTGTTCAGAATATTGCAGGTTCAGCCGGCATGGGTGAAATCAATCCAAATTCTCTGGAGATGTCAAATACCGATATTGCTACGGAATTTATCAATATGATAACCGCTCAGAGGGCTTATCAAGCCAGCTCCAAGGTTGTCACAACCATTGACCAGATGATGTCTGAGCTTATGAATATCAAACGATAGCTGTCAGGTTTTTGACGACCCGTCAAAAACCTTTCTTTTCAGAAATCGGGGGTGGACTATATGTTTCACCCTCGATTTTTGATTGCAGGCCTTATGGTTCAAGGTTTCGAAATGGTCAACAAAATTTAAAAATCTCTCAACAAATCTGGCACAATCTTTGCTTAATTAGAATTCATTATGGATATATCAACTATTTTAGGAATTGTGATCGGGTTCGGCTTGGTTATCGTTGCCATGGCTAGCGGGGGCATTAGCGGATTGGCATGGTTTATAAATGCGCCATCCGCAATGATCGTTGTGGGCGGAACCATAGGTGCCACGCTTATCAACTACCCCATGCCGGATATTATCGGGGTGGTAAAGGTGGCAAAGAATGTATTTTTCGGAAAAGAGATGAAGACCGAAAATGTGATAAAAATGTTAGTGGATATTTCGAAGATTTCCCGACGGGACGGAATATTGGCGTTGGAGGATAAAGCCAAAGACATTAAAGACCCTTTTCTGGCCAAAGGGATCATGTTGATGGTAGACGGTATCGAGCCTGCTGCGTTGTCAAGAATTCTTAACACAGAACTTGAATTTATTTCAGAGAGGCACCGGCTGGGAGCGGAGATATTTACAACCATGGGCAATTTTGCTCCGGCCATGGGAATGGTGGGAACCCTGATCGGATTGATACAGATGCTGGTGCAGATGGATGATCCGTCTTCTATTGGGCCAGCCATGGCAGTTGCGCTGATTACTACTTTTTATGGTGTTATTCTGGCAAATTTGATTTTTCTGCCGGCCGCAGGCAAACTGAAAACGCGAAGTTCCAGTGAACTTCTGGTAAAACAGTTGATCTTAAGCGGCATCCTCGCTGTCCAGTCGGGGGACAATCCAAGACTATTAGAGGAGAAGCTCTATTCATTTATATCTCCGAACAAGAGAAAGGCTGTAGATTAAAGATGGCAGCAGAATACAAAAAGGGCAGCCGGGGGCAGGAGTCCGGTGTTGCAGCCTGGGAGACAATATATTGTGCTCTTGTGCTGATTCTGGTTGCGTTCTTTGCCATGCTTGCGTCGTATTCAAAAACCGAAAACAAGAAACTCGAATACTTCCTGGAAAGAAAAGTTACTCTGGAAGACCCTGATATATCTGCTGCACTATCCGTGAAATCCTTAACGAAATATTTCAAAAACCTAGGCCTGGAAAAATCGGTCCAGATAGAAATAGAAGAGGACGGGAAAGGGTTTAATGCCATTTTTGAAAGCAATGTATTTTTTCCATCGGGAATGGCTGCGATAAATACAGAGGCATATCCATTTCTTGATGAGATAGTAAAAATAGCGCGGGAAATGGATCTTTCTGTAAGGGTGGAAGGTCATACGGATAATGTTCAGATAAACACTCCATCGTTTCCATCGAACTGGGAATTGTCGACGTCCCGGGCGGTTAATGTCCTGCGATATCTTCTTGAGACGGGGGGGCTTCCCACCCAGAGGCTGTCGGCGGTTGGATTTGGCCAGTATCATCCAGTCGCATCAAATGATACACCTGAAGGTAGACAGAAAAACCGGCGGGTTGAGTTCTATTTTGAATTGGCGAGTTGATCCTGAGGCCTTGAAATGAAAAGGAATCACAAAAAGTCAGAAGATGAGGGTGGAAAATGGCTCTCAACCTTCAATGACATGGTGACACTGCTGCTGACCTTTTTTGTCTTGATCATTTCTCTTTCAACACCTGACACAGCCAAACTCGCGGAGGTGGCTATTTCCTTTAACACCGCATTTGGCATGTTTGAGAGCGGATCAAAAATAGATCTGAACGTTTTTACCCCTTTTGTTGTTCCCGTAATAAAAAACAGGGCCAGTCTATTTGAAAAAAAAAAGAAAAAATTGGCTGGCCATATAAACGATGCAGCCAAAACAATTGCAGGTTTAGAGAAACGCACAATGGACGTAAAGGTTATAAATGAAGGGGTTTCGGTTGTTCTTGGAGAAAAATTATTATTCAAGACGGGGATGGCTGAAATTGAAGAAAAAAATTATCCCGTCCTTAAAGTTTTCCTTACCTCAATTCTTCAAGAAAGTGATTGTCAGATACGGGTAGAAGGGCATACTGACGATGTTCCCATAAGTGGCGGACGATTTTCATCCAACTGGGAACTTTCAATAGCCCGGGCCGTTAATGTTGTCAAATTTTTTATTTCTGAAGGAGGCATCAGCGAGGAAAGACTGTCTGCGGCAGGTTATGCGGATTCAAAACCCCTTTTTCCCAGTGGGAACGATCATAACAGGGAACTCAATAGAAGGGTGGAGTTCATTTTGACGTTAAAGAAAGGTTAAGGAGCGGTACAATGGCGGATGAAGAAAAAGAAGAAAAAGAAGAAAAAAAGCCCCAAAAAGGGTCGAGCTCGGTTTTTAAATGGATTTTATTACTTTTGGGGCTGATGATTCTCGGCGGTGGGGGATTCTTCGGGTGGACGTACTATCAAACTAACCTGGCGGGTTCAAAAAAGGCAGTCAGCGAACAGATTATTCCGGAACCAGGAATCTGGAAGATGGGCAGCCAGATTGTAAATTTGATGGACAATGGCGGTGAAAGATATTTAAAGGCCACAATTGAGATCGAAGTGTCCAGTAAGGAATGTGTTGCAGAGCTTGATCTGTTAAAGCCGAAAGTTCTGGACAGCATTTTAGGTCTTCTTTCATCAAAAAATTATAGCGATATTGCAGGATTAGAAGGGAAACAACGTCTAAAAGATGAGATTGCCCTGCGCCTGAACAACTCCCTTACTAAAGGCCAGGTCAGAAGGGTTTATTTTACCGAATTTCTGATACAATAGACAAACCCGTCCGGATAATGAAATTTTTAAAATTAGTGAATTGAGAAGGTAGATATGTCCCAAGTTCTGTCACAAGAAGAGGTGGATGCGCTTTTAAGAGGGGTATCAAATGGTGAAATTGAAACTGAACCAGAGGTGGCTTATGATCCATTAGAGGCCCAGGCATACGATTTAACCGGTCAGGATAGGATCGTAAGGGGACGGATGCCGACTCTGGAGATAATCAGTGAAAAATTTGCCAGATTATTCAGCTCAACCCTTTTGTCGTTATTAAGAAAAGTTACCAATGTTAATACCCGATCTGTGGAAATGGTCAAGTATGGAAAATTTATAAAATCAATTCCTTTGCCAACGAGTCTCCATGCCTTTAAAATGAATCCATTAAAGGGCAGTTCACTTCTTGTGGTAGAAGCACAAGTGATATTTGCACTGGTCGACATTATTTTCGGAGGATCCGGGCGGTCAAAGTATAAAATTGAGGGAAGAAATTTTACATCCATAGAAAACAACCTGATAAAAAGGGTTGTATTAAGTGCTTTGTCTGATTTTGAAAAGGTGTGGGAGACAACGATGAAATTGGATGTCGCCTATCAAAGATCGGAAATTAATCCTCAATTTATGCAGATCGCTGCACTAACCGATGTTGTGATTGTTGTGCAATTTGAAATCGATATGGACTTTTCTTCGGGTATGATGACTTTCTGCATACCTTATTCCACAATTGAGCCGGTCAGGGAAAAATTAATGGGCGGTTATCAAGCCGACAGGCTTGAGGTTGATAAAGAGTGGGTGGACAGGTTTACAGAGGGTCTTAAAAACACAAATGTATCTTTGACTGTGGAGCTGGGCTCAACCGTGCTGAGCGGAAGGGAAATTGTAGATCTTAAAAATGGGGATGTGATTCCCCTGGATCAATATTGCAGTGATGGTCTGGATATTTATGTTGAAGATGTCCTTAAGTTTAAGGGTCAGCCCGGGGTCTATAAAGGGAGCCAGGCTGTGGCAATATCAGAAATTATTGTTGGGCAAGAGGAGTAGCGATATGGTACAGAACGAATCTATGAAAAATGATGAAGACATGGGATGGGACGATGTTCAGGAGGAGATGAAGACGTCTGTCCAACCACCTGAAACAAGAAAAGTAAGCAGCGTCAGATTCGAGGAAATGAAAAAAAGTGAAACAAAGGATGCAACACTGGATTTAGATTTTATTCTGGATTTACCCCTTGCCGTGACTGTTGAGCTGGGCAGATCAACGATGTTGATAAGCGAGCTTCTCCAGTTAGGCCAGGGTTCCGTCGTAGAACTATCCAAGTTTGCAGGAGAGCCTATGGAGGTTTTTGTCAATAATCGGTTGATTGCCCGGGGCGAAGTGGTCGTGGTTAATGAGAAATTCGGTGTTAGATTGACAAATGTTGTTTCCCCTGTTGAAAGACTTAATCGGTTGAAGTAGGTATCAAAGGAGTGTCATGAATTCATTGGAATTGTTTCCCTCTCTTTTGAAAATCGTATCTGCCCTGGCCATTACCGTGGGCGCCGTCATTTTTGTTTCCTATTTATTCAAAAAGATCATGAACAAAGGTGGAATGAGAATTGGCAATAGTGAATTGATAAAGATTTTGTCAGTCAAATACCTTGGACCCAGGAACAGTATCATGCTTGTTAATGTTTCAGAACATATGATGGTGCTTGGTATTACGAGCAATAAAATATCCCTGTTGACAGAGATTGTGGATCCAGGATCACTGGAACAATTGAAAGATATTCAGGACCAGGAAGGGTCTCACAGCTCTTTTTCCAATGTCTTAAAAGGGATGTTAAAAGGGGTAACATCTTGATTTTTAAGAATTTAAGAGCTGAACAGGGTGATGTGAAATCCTTTATAGGATTCCAAAAATCAAGACCAGCACCTGTTATGAAATATTTTTTCTGTATTCTGGTAATTCTGGGCCTGGTTTTTTTTGCCGGGTCTTCATGGGGGGAACAGGCCTTTTCCATTCCATCGATAAATCTGAGTGTGGGAGATAGCACTGATGACCCTGGTAAGATATCGGCAGTACTGCAGGTTTTGTTTTTGCTTACGGTGCTGTCTCTTGCCCCTGCAATCCTGATCATGGTGACTTCATTCACTCGAATTGTCATTGTCCTTTCCCTTCTCAGGCATGCCCTGGGAACTCAGCAGATGCCGGCAAACCAGATTATCATCGGATTGGCCATTTTTCTGACTGCTTTTATAATGACCCCGGTCTGGAATGAAGTAAACTCTAAAGCACTGCAGCCATATATTAATGAAGAGATATCTGCAGAAAAGGCATTTGATCTGGCGATACATCCCATAAAAGAATTCATGTTAAAACAGACCAGAGAGAAAGATATGGCTCTTTTTGTCGAAATTTCAAAAGGGGAAAAACCCCAAACCCCTAATGACATCAAACTTCCCGTATTGCTGCCCGCATTTGCGATCAGTGAGTTAAAAACTGCGTTTCAAATCGGGTTTATGATTTATCTTCCGTTTTTGATACTTGATATGGTTGTGGCCTCCATACTTTTATCAATGGGAATGATGATGCTTCCACCCATAATGATAAGTCTGCCCTTTAAACTGTTGCTTTTTGTACTGGTTGACGGATGGAATTTAGTGGTGGGTTCTCTGGTGCAAAGCTTTGCTTAACCAAGGAGAGAGCGCATGAATGTGGACATGGTTATCGGACTGGGGGCTGAAGCAATAAAGGTTACCCTGCTGCTTGCAGCCCCCCCGCTTATCGTAGGTCTTGTTGTGGGTATCATTATCAGTATCTTCCAGGCGGTGACTCAGATTCAGGAAATGACCCTGACATTTGTTCCAAAAATAGTTGCTGTTCTGGCAGCTCTCATCGTTTCGCTTCCATGGATGATAAATCTTCTGGTCACGTATACTCAGGATTTGTTTCATTCCATACCGATGTATATAAAATAAGGCCCAAGAAAAAAATATGGACATTGGAGATCAAATGTCAGTGGCTGAAGAACCTGAGATATGCCGCAAATAACAACAGAACAGATTGAAGCCTTTATTCTTGTTTTTCTGAGGGTAAGTGCAATTGTTTCAACCATGCCCATTCTGGGTAATAACCGAGTTCCCATCAGGGTAAAAGGCGGGTTGTCCATAGTGATCTCATACCTCCTTTTTCCGTTTGTGGAATTCCAAACCCTGCCTTCTGATATCCTGGTGCTGGTTTTGAAGATGGCTGGAGAGGTGATGGTCGGAGTTACGTTGGGTTTTGCAGGCCAACTGATCTTTGCCGGGGTTCAATTGGCAGGACAGCTTGCAGGGTTTCAGATGGGTTTTGCCATCGTAAATGTGTTCGATCCCATAAGCAGCTCTCAGGTCTCTATTGTAGCACAGTTTCATTATCTGTTTGCCATGCTGATATTTCTTGCCGTAGATGGTCATCACAGTTTTTTATTTGCCATTGCCGAGAGCTACAGAATTCTTCCCCCCCTGGCTTTTCATTTTTCAGGAGAACTGACTCAGTCGATTGTTGAACTTTCAAAAGCTATTTTCATCGTTTCAATCAAGGTTGGTGCTCTTGTTATTGCATCGTTGCTGATGATAAGCATCGGGTTTGGAATGATTGCCAGAACTGTCCCTCAGATCAATATACTGATCGTTGGATTCCCCATTAAGATAGCCGTAGGACTTATCGGGATCGGACTTGTTCTTCCGTCTATTGCCGGTATGATGGGGGAAATATTCTTAAATTTTGGAGACACCTTGAATCTGCTTCTTCATTTGATGTGAAGGAATTTTGACGGATGCGTCAGGAAACGGTCAAATGATATTTAAGCATCTGGTTGTTCAAAGAATAAAATAGTCAACGGGATATGAAATATGGCTGAACAGGATAAAGACCAGGAAAAAACCGAGCAGGCGACTCCCAAGAAACGGGGAGATGCCAGGAAGAAAGGTCAGATTGCAAAAAGTCAGGATGTTGCATCTGTTATTGTTCTGATGGCTTGTTTAATTTTTTTCTGGTTCGGTGCTTCAGGCATGATAGAAAAAATGATGTCACTTGTAAAGTGGCTGCTTGTCCAGTCCAGCCAGTTCAATGTTGATGGCAATAACATTCAAAGTCTTATGGTCAGCCTTGCATATCGTATTTCCGCCATTATTTCCCCGCTTCTTTTAACGGTATTTTTCATGGCTCTGCTGGCCAACTATTTACAGGTGGGGTTTGTGTTTTCCCTGGAATCGGTGCAGCCGAAATTTTCAAAGATTAATCCGATCAAAGGGTTTGCTAAACTGTTTTCCATCAAGTCCCTTGTGGACCTGGTTAAAAATATATTCAAGATTTCGATAATCGGTTTTATTGCTTATAAAACCATCCAGGGGGAAATAGAAAACTTTATTCCGTTGATAGACCAGAGCGTATGGGGAATTTTAATTTTCATCGGTGAGATTGCATTTAAGATTGTTCTCAGGGTTTGCCTTGCGCTTATCATTCTGGCGATTTTAGATTATATTTATCAAAAGTGGGAATTTGAAAAAAATCTTAAAATGTCAAAACAGGAGATGAAGGATGAATTTAAACAGACAGAAGGAAATCCTCTTGTAAAGACAAGGATAAAGCGTCTTCAGAGAGATGCGGCCAGGAAGAGAATGATGGCGAGCGTCCCGGAAGCAGATGTGGTTATCACCAATCCCACCCATCTTGCCGTGGCCCTTCGCTATGACCTGTCAAAGGCATCTGCACCAAAGGTGGTCGCAAAAGGGGCTGGTCTCATTGCTGAAAAGATAAAAGAAATTGCAGGAAAAAACAAGGTGCCCATTGTTAATAACAAGCCGTTGGCACGGGTATTGTATAAGACTGTTGATGTGGATGAAATGGTACCGACAAATTTGTACAAGGCGGTTGCCGAAGTGCTGGCGTTTGTTTATAACATGAAAATAAAATAAGGTTGAAAATGGCGGATTCTTACGCTAAAACTGATAATTTTATAGATCTTTTTAAGAGCAGCAATACAGCTATGGCCCTTGGGGTAGCCGGTATCCTTCTGGTGATGATGATACCCATGCATCCCTTTATTCTGGACCTTCTTCTTTCTGTCAGCATCACCTTATCCATGATTATACTGCTGCTTTCCGTTTATGTAACAAGACCGCTCGATTTTTCTGTTTTCCCATCCACCCTTTTGATCTCCACGTTGCTGCGGTTGTCCCTTAATGTGGCATCTACACGTCTTATACTGCTTCACGGCAATGAGGGTACAGATGCAGCTGGACAGGTAATCAAGGCATTTGGTGCCTTTGTTGTCGGCGGCAATTATGTGGTTGGGTTTATCGTATTCCTGGTGCTGGTCCTGATTAATTTTATTGTTATCACCAAAGGGGCCACACGGATAGCTGAAGTAGCGGCAAGATTTACCCTGGATGCAATGCCCGGAAAACAGATGAGCATTGACGCCGATCTTAATGCAGGGATGATTACAGATTCAGAGGCCAGAAAAAGACGTCACGAAATCGAGCAGGAATCAAATTTTTATGGTGCAATGGATGGTGCGGGCAAATTTGTCAGGGGAGATGCCATCGCCGGAATCGTTATTACCATTATAAATATTCTGGGCGGTTTGATTGTAGGGGTTTTACAGCGGGGGATGCCACTGTCGGATGCTGTTCGCATCTATACCCTTCTTACTGTGGGTGACGGGTTGATAACACAGATTCCCGCCTTGATTGTATCCACTGCCACGGGTATGCTTGTTTCCCGGTCTACAGGCTCATCTGATCTGGGCGGCGAGGTAAGAAAACAGATATTTGCCCAGCCAAAAGTGCTTGGCATGACTTCAGTTATACTGTTGATATTTGGTTTGATTCCAGGCATGCCCAAAATATCTTTTCTGCTCATCTCATTTGCCCTGGGGATTATTGCCTACAGGACATTTAAATCATCACAAAACAGTGAAGAAAATATGGATGAGCTGCCCAAGGAAGTACTGGAAGAACCCCTGGAATCCCTCCTGGCACTCGATTCTCTTGAGCTTGAGGTGGGATACAACCTGGTACCCCTTGTTGATGCTGGACAGGGCGGGGAATTGCTTGAAAGAATAAAGTCCTTGAGACGGCAGATGACCATTGAAATGGGTTTTGTTGTGCCTCCCATCCATATCAGAGATAACCTGCAGATACGGCCTGGTGAATATATTGTTAAACTCAAGGGGATTGAAGCGGCCAGAGGAGAAATACAGATGGGCCACTGGCTTGCAATAACGGCAGGGATTGAAGACATAAAAATAAAGGGAATTAAGGCAATGGAACCTGCTTTTGGTCTGCCTGCCGTATGGGTGGATGCCAAGGAAAAAGAATCTGTTCAGGCAAAGGGTATTGTTGTTGTCGATTCCGCAACCGTTATAACGACCCATTTGACTGAAATTGTAAAAACCCATGCAGATGAATTACTTGGCCGTCAGAATGTACAGTCGTTGCTGGATAGTCTTGCGGGCAGTCATCCCAAGGTTGTGGAGGAACTGGTTCCCAGTGTTGTTCCGCTGGGCACACTTCAGAAGGTGCTGCAAAGGCTTTTAAGAGAAAAGATTTCCGTTCGCGACCTCCTCACGGTATTGGAAACACTGGCAGATTATGTACCTTTGACAAAAAATGTTGATATGCTGACCGGATATGTGAGACAGGCCCTGGCGAGAACGATAACAGGAGGATATAAGGATACAGAGGGGAACATAACGGTTGTTATGGTTTCTCCATACATAGAGGACAGCATTAATAAATCTGTTCAACATACTGAATATGAATCATTTGTTGCGGCTGATCCCATTTTGATACAAGAGGTTGTAAAAAATCTTCAAGGATTTGTGAAGACCTTTTCTGAAAAAGGTCTAGAGCCGATTGTTCTCTGCTCTCCCAATGTCAGGATATATTTAAGAAAGATCCTGGAGAAGTTTTTCCCCAATATCATTATCCTTTCCCACAATGAGATTACCCGGGAAGTGAACATTAAATCTCTAGGCATGTTGGCGGTGAAAAATGCAAAGTAAATTATATGAAGCAAGAAGCGCAAGCGAGGCAATAAAGAAAATAAAGGCGGATCTGGGCGCCAATGCCATAGTTCTTTCCAGTAAAAAGTTAAATGGTAGATTTGAGGTGGTTGCTGCACGGGATGATAACCATGAAATTCTGAAAAAAAATGGAATTGGGAAAGACGAGAAAGATGTATCAGATACACTTTCCATCATCAGATCAGATGTTAATGAGTTGAAATCGCTGGCCATGGATTTTAAGACAAGAAGTGGTATCCAGGCCGAGCTGACACAAATAAAGGATACAATGAATGTCCTGTTTGATGTCCTTGGCATTCAAAGGAATGAAAATCTTTCTCCTTGCTGGTCTAAAGTGTATTATCATTTGATCTCCCAGGGCATATCCAAGGAACGGGCCTGTTCAGTAATAGAAGAATTGAACGCCAATGGCTCGACAACCCGAATCAAAGACTATGATCATGCGCTGAGTGCTGTTGAGGATGTGATAACGCATTCTGTTGCATCATATTACAGGAATGTAGGGAAAAAGAAGATCTGTGCGTTTATCGGTCCGGCCGGTGAGGGGAAAACCACGACCCTGGCAAAGGTGGCAGCACGCTGTCTATTTGAAGAAGGATTGAATGTCGGTATCATAACCATGGATACCTATCGGATAGGCGCGGCAAAACAATTGAAGACATATGTGGATATCATGGACATTCCCATGGAAATTGCCTCGGAAAAGGAGGAGTTTGATCAGGCTGTGAACAAGTTTGACAAAAAAGATGTCATACTGGTGGATACGCCGGGCAAGAGTCGCAGTGATCAAAATTATCTGTTGAAATTAAAAGAATGTTTTGAGACGAAGACTTCCCTGGAAATAAATCTTGTTTTAAGTATGACATCAAGCCGGGAGAGCATGATGGATGCCGTAACAAGATTTGGAATGATAGACTATAGCAGCATCCTGTTTACGAAGTTGGATGATTCAAGGAAATCCGGTTCAATATACAATGTTATTGACCATGCTGGAAAACCTGTATCCTATATCGCTGATGGGCAGAACGTTCCCCGAGATTTAAAAAAAATGGATCCCGCAAAGCTTGCAAAGCTGATAGTGGGCAAATGATCAGAAGGAGGTAGTGGTGGATCAGGCAGGAGTATTGAGAGAAATGAAAATAAAAACAATGCCTTTGAAAAACAGGCAAAAACAATACAATAGCAATACCCGTGTCATTGCCATAAGCAGCGGCAAGGGGGGAGTTGGGAAAACAAATATATCGGCAAACTTTGCCTATCTGCTTTCTAAAATGGGAAAAAGGACCTTGCTGCTGGATGCAGATGCCGGGCTGGCAAATATTGACATCATTTTGGGCATTACACCAAAATATAACCTGCACCATGTTCTTAGCGGGGAGAAAAGCCTGGCAGAGGCTGTTGTTGAGGGCCCTGGAGGTATCAAGATTTTGCC
>Ga0180007_10004194_pt1 | contig 15445 bp, 14 predicted proteins | sample MM_PC_MetaG_FD_121122 | JGI IMG/M metagenome (GOLD analysis project Ga0180007, IMG submission 121122) | Groundwater microbial communities from the Aspo Hard Rock Laboratory (HRL) deep subsurface site, Sweden - MM_PC_MetaG | ecosystem: Environmental > Aquatic > Deep subsurface > Groundwater... | reverse complement strand
CACCATAGTTACCCGTTTTTTATTAATGGTAAAAGTTTTAGATTGAAATTTATGAATAAATCTGACTAAATTGTCTGGTCAGTTTTCACCGGAAAAGTGGTCAATTTTAAGCCGGATTTAACAGTAGAGATATACAATAGCGTTGAGGGCTTGATTTTGTGTAGAAGCAGCAACATTTTGTTTTATTGCCAGATGGGATAAATAATCACGAATGTGAGTTTCTGAAAGTTCTGATGGATGGGTTTTGTTATGAAAAATTATATATTTTTTTATCCAGTTAACATAAGTTTCTTCTGTGCGGATAGAGTAATGTTTTAAGCGAATTGACTCGCGAACTAAATCGAGAATTTTTTTATCTGCCATAGTAAACTCTTCATTATTATGGAATGATATATAGCATGTTTCTATATTACGTTAATTGTAATATAGCATATTTTTTTAAGATGATTTTGAATTATTTAAAAATAATGTGAAGAATAAAAAAATTAGAATAAATAAAAATAGTTTTATGACCACAACAATAAGTTTATCCCAATTTATGCATTAGAAAAACGTTAATGCATAACGACTAACACGCTCTAAGCAATTCTAATATTTTACTCTACAAATTTGGTTAGAATTGCCAAGACCGTGTAAGTCGGGGCAAGTAGACTTCTGCATTGATTATTTTATCTTTTTCGAGGATCATTTTTTGTTCTATTGCATAATCGGTTTATTAAGAAGAGATAGAAAAGAGAATTGCATTTTTAAATAAAAAAATATATTTTACAATCTAATAAAATATCTACATATCTTTATGTAGCAGTTGAGGGCGATTCGATTAAATTAAACCCTCATAATTTTGGAATGCTATATAGCGTTATGCGATAGAATAATAGGTTATACTTACATTTCTAAACAGGAGGGAATTATGTTGAAAAACAAAAATCTATAGATACTGCACTGAGCTTTAAAGTTTTTATAACGTACTTTTTAAATTATCAATTTATAAACCAAATGAGGTTCCAAATGAAAAAGCAAATTATTTTATTAACCTTGCTTGTATTGAGTTTATTATTAACATCAATAACTGCAAAGACAATTTATTTTAAACCAGAAGGCATTCCTTTACCTAAAGACGATGGTTCTCCATATCTTCCTTATCGGAATTTTAAAAGTGTGTTGGATAATGTCGTTCCTGGAGATAAAATAGAACTAAAATGTGATTGGGATGTTACTGATATCACATATTGGTCAAATAGAAACACTTGCTTATACTATGGAGGACATCCTGGGTCAATTGTAGGATGGTCAGACATTACATTTGATGGTGACGGTAATAAAGTGTCCGCATCATATAACGGTGATGGTTTTACTCTACATTTTGCTAACTGTAATACTGTGACTATCCAAAACATGACTATAGAAAGAATTGATCCTTTAAATTATTCTTCAACAAATTATTGTGGTACAATTAGACTTAGAGATTCAGATAATTGTACTCTTAATAATTTAGAAATAATTGCAAATGGAGATGAGCTAGGTGCAGGCATATCTCTTCATCAGTCATATGATAACACTATTTCCAATATTACAGGTGAAATAACTGGTAGTAGATGCTTACATTTTGCATATCTGTATCACAATTCAAATAACAATAACTTTACTAACTGCACATTAGATACATATGGACCTAACAATCCGTTACATGATGAAAAAGGACCCCCACTAAAAGTAAGAGATAACAGTAATGATAACACTTTTAATAATATTAATGTAACAGCTCATACTCGTATACTAGCTGGATGGATAGAGTCATATGTACAAGGTTCTGAATCATATTCTGAGAACAATAAAGTTATAAATTGTACTTTTACAGATAATTTTTCAAGCTCTAGTGTGCCGAAAATAAGCTATAACATGTATGCGAATAGTGGTTATACCCTAACTCACCCAGCAGTACAAGGATATTGGACTAATCCAAATATGCAAGATTATGTAGTTGGTGCTGATCCCGGGTATATAAATCAAACATCTAACACCTTTTCTGAGATTAGGCAACATGATCCTGATCCTAAATTTTCAAGATACTTTCCATTGTTTAATGTGACTTCAACTGAACCAAATATTCAAATAGAATGGAAAGATTGGGATGATAGGTGGGAGATTTCTTGTACAGATAATAAACCAAGAACATTTTCTGTAGACATAGAAAAATTCATTAGCTCTGAGTGGATAGAAACATATGATAATATGGAACGGTGGGTAGTAGAGAACAGCACTAATTCAGGAAGTGTATGTTATTCCATTACCGGTGCAGGTGAAAATATTTTATTTTCCATAGCAGATTTATCAGAGGATTTTGATTTGTTTTTATTACCAGGATTCTATTCAGAATCATATATTAATAGTATTATAGATAATATTACATTACTAAATGCAAAAGCTCTTTCAGGGTGCAAAAGTCAAAATTCTGGAACATCCACAGAGTCATTTTCAACGACTTTATCTGAAAGCACCAATTATTGGGCAGTAATTTATAAAAAAAATAATTATGGGGATTTTTCATTTACAGCAAAACCGAATAGTTCATCAAGTAAAATATCAGTTGAAAATTCTGAAGAAGTTTTCAAGCAAACAAAAAGTGATTTTAGTTTAAATGGTGCATTTCCAAATCCATTTAATCCAACAACACAAATTATGTATAGCATACCAGAAAATGGTTCCGTTAAGTTGGAAATTTACAATATGTTAGGTGAAAAGATTAAAACACTTGTTAATCAGAATAAGGCAGCTGGTTCACATCATGTTACATTTGATGCAACTAAGTTTTCAAGTGGTGTTTATATATATTCACTTCAATATTTTGATGGTGTTAAAAGTTATATTGAAACTAAAAAATTAAATTTGGTTAAATAAATCATTTAATTCATAATTAGGAGTATTTTTTCATACTCCTAATTTATTATTCTGTGCTAAACAGGTGTAGCAATAATTAATAACAGTATAACCAGCGTTCCAAAACGACTGCCTTTACGCTAGGTCTTTTTGTTTTTCTGGTTCGTATGTTAAGTTTTAGTTTCATAATTTAGTTTAAGTTTTTAAAGTTATTTTTTAATAAAAATGTCTTGCGTTTGCGTCTTCGAAAATTCTCAAAGGCAGCGTCTTAAACGCAAGTCCGTTAGGCATACGATGAAATTATGGAAAGAAAATAATATTACCGAAATACAGAAACTTCTCAATTTCCTTCTCTCTATCTGGCAAGAGAACGGCGGTTATTCTTTCACGGCAAAGAATACATTTGCTTTTAATGAATTCCTATGTTCAATCAAAACAAAAGAATTTGTTCGTTCTGCTGCCCACAAGGCTATTACGGAAATGAGATCTACTTCAAAAAATACACCTGAAGAGTTTTGTGAAATTTATAACCGTATTAAAAAAGAACTGTCCAAAAAGAAGTCACTACAAAATAAATTTACTTTTTATATTCCTCTTGAAGCAGAGTTTGAAGGTTCTATTGATTTTCCTATTTCAATTACACTATTAGGTAATAAATTCCAATTCGTAAGAAATATCCCCTTTTCTAAAAAATTACTTAGCTCATTACCCATGAGGTTGCTGGAATACCAAGGTAAGGTTAAAGAACATATTTCAGACAAAAATAGAATATTTTTATCTATTGTAGGTCACGGTAAAGATTGGGATGAGGCATGGGAGAATATAACTCTTTCATTCGATGTTTTAAGAGGTATCATCGAATTTTCATTTAGTTTCAGAGGTTTTCAAATGAGTAGTCATAGTAAACCTCGCTCTAAAATTCCGCATCCTAAATGGGTAATTATCCGGAATCATAACAATGAATTCGATGGAACTACATTTAATGTGCAAGATTATAAACTAATTTCGAAATTTAAGTTTACTCCAAAACACATAAAGGTTATGAAAAATAATACTCGTGTTTTGCAAAACAAACCTAAGATAAATTCCTCGAAACAATTACTAGTTAGTTGTATGAGATTATATTCTGATGCAATGGATGGATATTATCGTTACAATCAATTTTTGGGTTTGTGGACTATTGCAGAAGCGATTTGTTTGTCAGAAGACTTTGGAGGTGAAAGCAAAAAGGTATCTAAAAGATTAGCATGGTTTGGACAAGACATAGGTTTAGTTGCTACTGGATATACAAATATCTTAGATTCTTTATCTTACAAAAGAAATGATCTTGTCCATAAAGGTATTTCTGAGATATATGATGACGATATAAATCATTTGAAATATGCAATAGATACAGCTTTGCTATGGCTATATAGGTCTGTATCAAAATTTAAAACGATTCAGCACTTACTACAGTATTATCGGTTAAAAGACCTAAGTAATACAGAATTAACTGCTATAGATGAAACCATCAGTATTATAAATAAGGAAAGATGATGTATGCCCAAAAACATAATTAATGATCCTGCCGGTGCTATTCTTGAGTATCTTTATTTGACTCAATCAAAAAATGATAACAAATATTTAGAAAGAGAAGAATGGAGGAAATTAAATGCACCTAAATTTGCTCAACTAGTTTGGAATGGAAGTTTAGAGCCACATGTTTTAATCTATAATATACAAGGCAACCAGCGCAATGCTGCACAAAAAGCTCAGATCAATAGAACTTTAAAAAAATTGGAGCAATATGATTTAATTGAATCATATACCTTAGATGATTCGATAGACACTAAAAAGAAGGTAATTACTCTAGTTGGCGAGGATTTGTTTTTAAGAAATAGATATTTAGAATATATCCATGGTGGTCAGTACATCATTGACAAATGGAAAAAATCAGTTGCGAAATTTTTCATTCCTAATGAAAAAGGCATTGGAACTGGCTTTTTAATTTCTCCAAATAGAGTTGCTACCGCTAAACATGTAGTGGATGATTTGAAGGACTTTAAAATTCAATTTGAAAACGATCCAAATGTTTACGAAGTATCAAATATTATTAGACCAACCCTGATAAATGACTTAGATTTAGCTATAATTGAGTTACCAGAAAATGTTAAAGGTATTGAACCTTTTACAACCGAAATCGATAGAAATATTTTAGAAGAAATTGTTGTACTTGGGTATCCTCCAATTCCAATGTCAGATGATGCTTATTTAATCGCAAGCAAAGGTGAAGTATCTGCAATTATATCTAAATATACTAATGACATCCAGCACTTGATCATATCAACATTTGTACGCGGAGGTAATAGTGGTGGTCCAATAATAAACCGCAGAGGAGATGTAATCGGAATTGTTACTGAAAATTTATACAATAAAATCAATCATGAAGAAGATGGATTAAACGAAGGACTTGGTTTTTCTGCTGGAATTGTTTCTGAATGGTTAGATGATCTAAATAATGGCAAAATATGAAAATGCCTAACCCGCCGCTCAAGACCGACCGCCCCCGATAAAAGGCATCGGGACAAGCTGAAACGGTTTGAGCGTAGTGCAGTTATTTAGTTTACGTTAATCGTTCGGCATTCTGTTCTAAGTAGTTTATGTATCGCCGCCAGTGTTTTGAAATATACTGGCGGCTACAAATTATAAACATTCGTTGTTAGTTAAGCATTGCTGTGCTTCGACAAGCTCAGCATAAATGCTGGGCGGCGGCTTAGCGGCAACATCGTTATACTTACTACTAAACAAAAAGGAGGAAGCAATGATAAAAAAGACATCCTTGCTAATTATTTTTTTCATTTTCACAATTACTTCATTTGCTCAAATTGGGTCAACTATTCCATCTTCAGATAGAGGGGATTGGCAAAATGCAGGGTATCCTGGTACAATTCCTTCAACTTATAGTGATACCATTGTGGTAAATGGGTTTTATTACAATGCAATAAAATCTGCATTAGACCAAGCTAAAAATTTATCCGGTCGTATTTTAGTATATCTCCCATCAGGAATCTATAATATTCACAGACCAATTATACTTGATTCTCAGTACAACAATATAACTATAAGGGGTGAGATTTTGTCCAATGGAACTAGAGCAGAATTAAAATTTTGGTATGATTCTGCTTGGCCAGATGACAATTATACAAATCAGAGCTATAGTGATGCTCAATCTCTAATCAGAATAGAAAATGCTTCTGAAATTGGCCTTGAAAACTTTAAGATTTCTGCAGAGAACTTACTAGGAGCATATTATTATATTCCTAGAATAAGTAGTGGATTAAAATACAATGTACTTTTTAGAAACTCAAATAACTCATGGATAACGAATATTGAGTCTTTTAAACCATTTAGACAACATATTGTAATATGGTATAATAGTCACAATATAGAAATAAAACATAACTATTTACATGAAGCTTATTCTTATGGTGTAGGTGGTAGTGGATATGGTGTACTAATTAATGGTAATTCATATAGCTGCTTAATTGAAAATAATGTATTTAGGAAATTACGACACTCAATGATTGTTGCTAATGAAGCACACGATAATGTTTTTGGTTATAATTATTCATGCCAACAAACAGATGGAATTGGCAATGTATTAGCTGATATATGTATTCATGGTGAAAATGATCCCAATTTCGGAGGTGCTTATAAAAATTTATTTGAAGGAAATAGGGTTGATCGGATACATGCCGATCTTTACTGGGGAACTAATGGCTCTTACAATACATTTTTCCGTAACTTCGTCTATTATGGTACTATAAAAATTGAAACAGAAAGAGAGGATAGAGGTACATGGAATTGTGTTGGTAATAATTACTATAATATCTTAGGAAATGAGGGAGAAACTATCTATGTAAAATACTTATTTGATGGCACAAATGGTTATGAAGTCCCAGCAACAAAGCCACTTGATACATTTGACAGATATGGTACAAATAATTTTTATTATTCTAGTGGTGGAATTTCAAAATTATCTGATATTGCACCGATTAAGTATTTTGATCACCAAAATTGGTCAATTAATTATGAAAACGACAAATACTTAGAAGATATATCTTACTACCATGCTTCAAAACCAAGCTTTATTTCTAGCTCTTTTTCATGGCCATGTTTAGGTCCAGCGAAATCACCAAATCAATTAACAACCCAAAATATACCTGCAAGGTGGCGTGCATGTAATGAATTGGGTTGGGCATGCTCACCTACCCGTGATCATGATTTATCAGAACAAAACAATGATAATGTAGAAGAGTTTATTGAAAACACTCGTTCCAATTTAATTCAGAACTATCCTAATCCCTTTAATCCGTCAACACTAATAACCTACCAAATACCAAAAAATGGTTTTGTAAATTTAGTTGTTTACAATTCACTTGGTCAAGAAGTTACAACACTTGTAAATGAACATCAAACAATTGGCAAATATTCAGTTCAGTTTAATGCAAGCAGTTTACCAAGTGGTGTGTATTTCTATAAAATAGAGAGTGGTGATTTTACCAAAGTAAATAAAATGTTACTATTAAGATAGTTTTTAAAATAATGGGGTAAGTTAAAGCTTGCTCCTTTTAAAACGTAAGTATAACCAGTTGCTCAAGGTTGACCGCCGTTACGCTTGGGCGTTTTTGTTTTGCGAAGGCGTGTTTTAAAGTGTGCTTTTTATAAAGTAAATTTAGTTGTAAAAGTGTTTTTTAATAAAATTTTTGGCGTATGCGTTTGCTAATTTGTTCCCACGGCGGACAACTTAGCAACGACGCCGTTATGTTTATGACAATGGAGAAAAGATGAGAAGTGTTGCTATTTATTTTTTATTATTGACAGTATTATATGCTCATAATTTTGAGAAAGTGTTAAACACAGACAAAATTACTCCAAGGTCTGTAATTGTATTAGAAGGAGGTGCTATTCTTGTTGGTGCAGGCATTAATTCCTCTTTTCCTATGATGAAATCTTTTGATGATGGGATAAGCTGGCAGGGGATAAATAGTCAAAATGGACTTAATACTAGTGAAATATGGGATTTTTACGTAGACAATAATGGGGACATATATGCTTCAACATTTCCTCGTGGATTATTCGTTTCAAAAAATTTTGGGACTACTTGGCAATCCGTTTTTAGTGGGGATAGTCAAACTAATAATAATCTATGGGCTTTTAGTTATCGAGTAAGCCCAACTGGGAAACAATTTATATTTGCCGGTGAAGGAATATTTGTATCCGACGATAAGGGCGTGTCATGGAAACCGTCAAATGATGGTATTCCTCTAAATGATGATTTGAAACCCATCTCTGTTAAAGATTGTATTTTTACTAAAGATGGAATTTATATAGTTGCAGGAGGTGATTATACAAATTATGACTATAATGGAGTTTATTATTCTGATGATGATGGGAAAAGCTGGGAAAAAAAATCGAATGGTATTCCAGATGGAACTCCAGTAAATACAATACTTCTTAATAATGATAAAATTCTTGTTAGTGGAAAAAGATATGGTAATGTTCCTAATTGTATATTTGAAAAAAGAATAGGAGAAACATCGTGGAGTATTATAAAGAAAGGAGTTAGTATCAATACGCTAAAAAGATTTGAAAATAAATTATTTGCTGGTGGTGGGATGAACTATGGTGCAAATTTAGGTACCACAACATTATTTTATTCTTCTGACAACGGAGTTAACTGGAATAATATTTTAATAGATGGTTTTAATATAACAGGGATAGCAAATAATGAAGAAAAAAGCATTTACTTAGCTACAAACAGTGGATTATACAGATCTTCAAGCCCATTTACAGATATTAGTATTACAAATGAGATTATAAAAGAATACTCATTAGGTCAAAATTATCCAAATCCGTTTAACCCAACAACGCAATTAAGTTATTCACTTGCAAAAAGTGGTTTGGTGACTTTACAAGTCTATAACAGTTTGGGAGAAGAAATTTCTATTTTGGTTGATAAGTATCAAAATAATGGCAAATATACGGTTGAGTTTAATGCGGGCAATTTATCAAGCGGTGTGTATTATTATCGGATGAGCACGAATGATTTTCACCAAACAAATAAAATGCTACTATTGAGATGAAAATTTTATAATTAAAAGTGCGTCAACATAACCCATCGCTCTATCAGACAGCAGTTACGCTTGGGCGATTCGGTTTGCACGTGTTAGTTAATATTTTTGTTATTTTCAAGTTGTTTAAGTTTTTAAAGTTGTTTTTTAATAAATAGTGTTGGGTCTGCTTATTGCAAAAGTGTGAACTGCTGCTGTTAAGCTCCCAGCCGTTATACAACCAAACGGGAGAATTATGGATAAGTTGTTTTTTAAAATAGTCTTTTTAGTTTTATTTCTATCAAACTTAATTTTGGGACAAGGATATGTTGATTATGAAAACATTGACAAAAATGATGTTTTAGATGCATTGTCATTTTCCGGTATTAATATTTTCAATTTTCAAATTGATTCAACTACAGAGAATTATGATTTTTACATAATAGCGGAAGAATATGCGGGGAGAGATAACCTCATCAAAACAGATACACTTATGGGAGAAGGATCTTTTAAAATATCAAATGAGAAAATTAATGAGATCAGATTTATAACCATGATTACAAATAGCTCATATGCAAAAGTGAAATTGCAAATATCCACTCCTTCAGTTTTAACTTGGAAAGAACTGGAAATGGAAAAGGAATATGTTCGTAAACACTATTGGGTAAAATTTGTAAAATCAGACACAAAAGACAATCGAAAAATTCCATTGTTATTTTTTGGTTCAGAATGGGATGCAATTATTAATGGGCAGAAGACAACAAGGTTTTGCTCATTGAATGAAGTACCTGTTGATTTAAGTGGTGATGCAATATCTGAGATGCCACATTTTTATGTCTTAAGTTATTTGTTAAAATAACTTACAATGTTGCATAACCCACGTGCCAAAGCGACCGCAGTTACGCTAGGTTTTTTCGTTTTTGGGGTGTGTGTATAAAGTTGTTGTTAAATAAAAGTAGTTCAAGTTAGTTAGGTTTTAAATTAATTAAAGGTTGTAGGGTAAGCGTTTTTTAAGGTGTGAAAACTGCGGACGCTTTGCACGAGAGCCGTTAGGTAGGAAGGAGAAAAGAAATGAAAGACATGGGCAAGTTGACAGGTATTTATTTTTTCATCATCGGAATTATTCAAGTTGCAGTACATTTAATTTACAATGGGAGTTTATATTTAGAGCTAAGTCCAATATTAATAGGCTATTTTCTATATACTCACAATGCAAAAGCCAGAGATTTTGTTTCTGTAATATTAGGGATAGTGATCTCAGCAAATATTTTAATAATTATATATGTTGCAATTGTAGGGACAAAACAATCATTAGGGTTCAATTATTTTGGATTTAAGCTAGAGTCAAATATAATTTTATGGTCTGTATTCTCAATAGTTATTCTTGCAATACCCTTTTCTCTTTTGAGAACAAAAAAAGCAATAATTGAATTTGAAGGTGAAGTTCTTTCTACCTAACCCACGTGCCAAAGCGACCGCAGTTACGCTAGGCTTTTTCGTGTTTTGGGTGTGTGTGAAAAATTGTTGTAAAATATAAGTAGTAGAATTTAGTTAAGTTTTAAATTAATAAAAGGTTATAGCGTAAGCGTTTTTAAAGGTGTGAAAACTGCGGACGCCTTACACGAGAGCCGTTAGGTTACAAAAATGAAATTTTCAACATATTTAACAGTGATATTATTATTAATTGTAGTATTAAATTGTACTGACAATACAAATTCATATTCAAATAATGAGTATCAAATTATTGATTCACTGAAACAACAAATCGATAAACATAAACGATTAATTAAAAAATATAAAGAAGTTGATGAATTACGTTTAGAAACAATTGGAAAACTTAATCAAAAACTAAGTCGAAGAAAAAGTAGAGATACAATCAGAACAAAAAGAATTCGTATCGTTGAAGAGGAAAATATCCAGCCAGCAAATATTATTGATCTTAAAATTATTAGAGAAATACCTAGAGCAATTTTAGATACATTGCGGAAAGAATACCCAAATTTTTACATCCCTAAAGCCAATAGATGCAAAGCCCAAGGCAAAGGTGATTTAACACCAGAAGAAAGCCCTTTTTATATTTGGGGTGATTTTAATAATGATCTAATAACTGACTACGCATTTTATATGGAATTTTATGGTGTAAACCGCCGTGGTATCTGGGTTCAAGAACAAAGAATAATTATTCTTTCATCAAAAGAGACAAAAAACAAAAACAAAGTCAAATATGATTTTTTTGACCTTGGTGGTGGAAGAGGTGTTTTCTCACTCCCAATTGGTGACGCGTTAGTGAAACTGAGTCCCCAAAAAGACTATTACTATAATGGCAAAAAACTTGAATTAGATGTAGAGAAAATCCTTTATCTTTCTTTTGAGAACGAAGTAGGCGCTCTCTTAGAGTGGGATCGGGAAAAATACAAAATGAATTATCTGTGGAATACTCTTTAGTACCGCAACCTAACCCACGTGCCAAAGCGACCGCAGTTACGCTAGGTTTTTTCGTATTTTGGGCGCGTGTAAAAAATTGTTGTAATATAAAAGTAGTTGAAGTAAGTTAAGTTTTAAATTAATAAAAGGTTGTAGTGTAAGCGTTTTCTAAGGTGTAAAACTGCGGACGCCTTGCACGAGAGCCGTTATACCGATAAAATAAATATGAAACTACTGTTAGAAAACAAAGATAGAATTAATAATCCATCAGCAAATGATATTCAGAACTCATTGGAACAAATCGATCAATTCAAATTGGAATTTATAATTCTGCAAAAATCGAAAAATGAATTTTTGCAATGTGCAAAAGCAAACAATGGAAAAATAATTGAGTATCATAATAATGACCAAAAGGAACATTTGAGATTCATTGCAAATAATTCTGAAGATGAAATAATATTATCAATTTTCAATGACTTCCTAAACCACAAAAAGATTAACAAAAACATCATAAATTTTGAAAATTTTAGTTTAGAGCCTCAAAAAGACTTTACAACTTATATATCAAAAATATCATATTTTCTTGCATCGATTATACTTATAAAAATGATTTGGGATACTAAATTCAGTAATAATAGTAGTGATAATCTTTGGGGAATTGATATAATTTATGCTGCTACAATTATGTGCATTTTGATGGCAATTGGTTTTAGCTCAGATCTTGATGAATGGGAAGATCTAAGAATTGATTCTAAATCTTATGTAATAGGAAGTATTGCATTAGCAATTTTCTTAAGTATAATTTCAATCATTAAGTTAATAAGTTAAAATAATATAATATCGGTATAACCCACGTGCCAAAGCGACCGCAGTTACGCTCGGTTTTTTCGTCTTTTGAGTGCGTGTAAAAAATTGTTGTAATATACAAGTAGTTCAAGTTAGTTAAGTTTTAAATTAATTAAAGATTGTAGAGTAAGCGTTTTTTAAAGTGTAAAACTGCGGACGCCTTGCACGAGAGCCGTTAGCAAGCTCATAAATATTATGATTAAACGAAAATATACTTCTGAATTTGGCATCAATATGTATTGTAATAATAACATTATTCTTCAGCAAGATTCATTACCTGAAATTATTAATTACTATGATGGAGACCCACCGGATTTTCATATTTACATGATTTGTAAAAGACCACGCTTTCTTATCAAACCAGATGATGTTGAAATTAATGATGAAACTATTAGAGTGAAACTTTTAATACAAAAAAAAGACTCTTATGAAAAAATAAACTTTGAAATTCCAAATGATAAAGCAGAGGGAAAAGTAAGATATTATTCTAGTGAATATCCGTATTCAATTTCTTCATTTTTAGATAGTGAAAAAAGACCACTATTTGTGTCAAAAACATCCTTATTTGTTACTATGTTCTCAAAATATCCAATTGAAGAATCTAATCTAGAAATACTATATATTGGTCAAGCATTTGGGGAAAATGGTGAAAGAACTGCTATTGATAGATTATCATCACATTCTACATTGCAAAAGATATATTCCGAAGCAATGAATAATTTTCCCGATCATGAAATCTGGTTAATGTTATGTTCTTTTTCTCCTGCTATTATTACCGCAATTGATGGACGTTCTCAAGAATTTGAGAAGAGTGACGAAGACGACGACGAACATGTTCACCAAATTCTTAGCAATCCATTGTCATTGCAACAGAAAATAAATTTTACCGAAGCTGCATTAATTAGATATTTTCAGCCTCCGTTTAATGAGAAATTCAAGAATTATTTTCCAAGCAAAAAGCACAAATCCTATTCAGATTGCTACGAAATTGATCTTAATTCAGTTTTTGTTGAATTAGGGAGTGATAATCTTAATTGTATGCTAAAGTCCAGAATAGTTGCGCCAACTTGGACTCATTTTATACATTATCCTCTTAATTCAGAAGATGAACGTAAAAGCATGTTAGATTTGACACTATAGCTTGCTAACCCACGTGCCAAAGCGACCGCAGTTACGCTTGGTTTTTTCGTATTTTGGGTGTGGTGAAAAGTTGTTGTAATATAAAAGTAGTTCAAGTTAGTTAAGTTTTAAATTAATAAAAGGTTGTAGCATAAGCGTTTTTAAAGGTGTAAAAACTGCGGACGCCTTACACGAGAGCCGTTAGCCAAATAATTTGGATTTGAATATGAAAGGAAAATTGATTCTATTTTTGCTCTTTCAAACATTTCTCCTCTTTGGACAAGAGACAGGAGCGTTGTTTGGAAATATTACTAATGCAAGAAGTGGTGTTTGGTTGAATGACTTAGAAGTATCTATAATTGGAACTAACATTTCAACAAAAACAGATAGTATTGGGAATTTTAGAATTAACAATATTCAAGAGGGAGATTATACAATTCTAGTTGGGTCCTTTGTTGAAAAGAATGTAACCATTAAACCAAATGAAGTAACTCGAACTTTTATTCTACTGTATCCTGAAGAATTTTATCCTCAAAATGTTAATGATCTTAGTGTGGAATTAAAAACCAACAAAAGTACCTATAATGTTGGTGAAGAAATTATTTTTATTATGACATTTATTAATAATTCCAACAATGAAATAGGAGTTTTAGACTTCTTATGCTTTCCTGGAAGCAACTTTTATTTTAAACTCGCCAACTCTAAACCATTAAAAGACATCGCAGATTTTGGACATACGATCAAAGGCGGAGTAGTTCCTGGACAATTAAAAAAGATATTAGCAAATAGTCAACTAGTTTTGACAAAAACTGCATTAATTGATAAAGATAGAAATATAGTTTTTAGGAATCCTCACGAAATTGAAGTCGGGAATTGCGCACGAGTCTTTGAGGTTTTAGAAAATGAGTTAATCATAGTAAAATATTTATATAAAATACCAGAGTGGTACAGAACCGCACATATAACAAAGGATTCTGGCATAATTGAAAAGGACATGATGTGGATATGTGATATAATGTCAAATGAAATAAGATTTAAAATACTAAGCAATTAAACATTTGGCTAACCCAAGCATCAAAGAGACCGCAGTTACGTTTGTTTTTTGTGTTTTGGGTGTGTGTGAAAAATTGTTGTAGTAAATAATTAGATTTAGAAAGTTAAGTTTTAAATTAATAAAAGGTTGTAGAGTAAGCGTTTTTTAAGGTGTGAAAACTGCGGACGCCTTACACGACAGCCGTTATACCCTTAAAATATGATTAAGTATAATATAGTAATTATAATCCTTTTTATTTCAACCTTAGGTTGTTCTTCCAATAATATTGTTGAAGTTGATGAACAAGAAAAAGAAATAAAATGCAATCGTCATCCTTCACAGATTTATTTGGATGATTCAACAGATGTATTTTGGACTTATTATCCAGATCCATTTAACAACCCGACATATCTTGATAGATTTGTTGTAACGCAAGCAATCACGTTTAAATGTTTTCTCAATGGCAAATTAGAAGTTGGGTTTTTAGATACAAAAACTGATAGCATTATCTATAGATTCTCGCAACCAAGTAAAGAAGGGAAAAAACTTAATGAACATTTTTGGATATGGCTTGCCAAAAGTTCGGCTGATACTTCTGAATTTCCAAAAGAATATTTTCAAAGCTTTACACTAAATCCATTAAATATTGTTTTAATTGTAGATGATAAAAAGAAATCAATATTACCTTTAAATATTGTTGTTCCTATTCACATGTATTGTTTTATAAATTGGTCAAATTTCTTTAATTAAAATACTGGTATAACCCACGTGCCAAAGCGACCGCAGTTACGCTAGGTTTTTTCGTATTTGGTGTGTGTGAAAAGTTGTTGTAATAAATAAGTAGATTTAGAAAGTTAAGTTTTAAATTAATTAAAGGTTGTAGAGTAAGCGTTTTTTAAGGTGTGAAAACTGCGGACGCCTTACACGCGAGCCGTCAGACTGTCTAAAAAGCACAGAATAGGCCATAATTTTTAACAGCTTAGTTTGCATAAGCCATTCTAACGGCTTTGATTTTATTAGCATCTAAAAATACTGAAAAATAGATAAAAACTTT
>Ga0180007_10004193_pt1 | contig 15446 bp, 11 predicted proteins | sample MM_PC_MetaG_FD_121122 | JGI IMG/M metagenome (GOLD analysis project Ga0180007, IMG submission 121122) | Groundwater microbial communities from the Aspo Hard Rock Laboratory (HRL) deep subsurface site, Sweden - MM_PC_MetaG | ecosystem: Environmental > Aquatic > Deep subsurface > Groundwater... | reverse complement strand
GTCCCGATGGATCGATCGTTCAATATGCTTTCCGAGGTTCTTGTCTCGTTTCTCGCCAGCCGCGGCGCAGAAGTGCTGGGCATCATTCCGCAGGATCACAATCTCCGAACCGTAAATACCGATGAGATTGTGAAACGTCTCGGCGGCCGACTGCTCACCGATCCTTCCATTGAGCGACAGATTCGACATTTCGCCATCAGCGCCATGGGCCCGGAAGAATCGCTACGGCTGTTTCGCCGGACTCCCGACTTGGCCGTCATCACAGGGGGTGACCGCGCGGACATTCACCAAGCCGCATTCGAGGTCCCCAGCCTGCGTTGCCTCATCGTCACCGGGCTCCATCGTCCCACCCGCGAAACGATTGACATGGCCAATGAGCGGCGAGTGCCCATTATCCTTGCTGGGCAGAACACCATGATCACGGCGACGTTGTGCGAAGAGATGCTAGACCGCGCCTGGATTCGTCCCGGACCGGCGTTGGACTATGCCATGGATTACGTTCGCTATAACATCGACATCGATCGAATCGTGCAAAAGGCGCCGGATCGCTAGCCAGCAATCACAGACGATTCGTAGCTGATCTTGGCCACACCTCCTAGCGTGTTAGCGATGGGACAATACTTGGCCAGAGACATTTCGATCGCCTTGGTCAAATTCTCTTCAGGCACGTCGCCTGTGACTTTGTAAACAAGATGGATCTTGGTGATGACCTTGGGGTACTCGGGAGCCCGCTCATCTTGAATCTCGATCTGCAACGCATTAGGTTCGGTCTTCATTTTTCGAAGGATCGAAACGACATCCATTCCCGTGCAGCCTCCCAATGAGCTCAACAGGACCTCCACTGGCCGAGCTGCAGTGTCCATTCCACCGGAGCTTTCACCCGCATCCATCCGCACGTCATGTCCACTGGCGACCTTCCCGACAAACGCCATTCCGCCCACATACTCAACCATTGTTTGGCCCATGATCGTCTCCTTTGTTTATCCAATTATTTAAATACTTGAATCTTTGAGCGATCTACTTTATCATGCATCCATCCAAGAGTACAAGACGGGAGCAATCCATGGATGCGCAAATGCAGAGACTTGCCTGGACCAAAGTATTCGCAGCATTGGCGAGCGAGCCTCGTTTGCAAATTGTGGAATTGCTTTCGAAACAAGCTGTCCAGTGTCAAGAGATCCAGTCGCTGCTGAAGCTAAGCCAGCCAGCCATCTCCTACCACTTGACGAAATTGGAACAGGCCGGAGTTCTCCAAAAGGAACGCCAGGGAACTCGAAATTGCTATCGGCTGCAGAAGGGCGTTGCGAATCTTGTTCGTTTGATTGCTGAGGAGGGTGAAGAAACATGGATCACACCGTAACGGTTTACAGTACACCCACGTGTTCGTGGTGCCAGATCGCCAAGGAACATTTGCGGGCCAGCGGCATTTCGTTCGAGGATGTCGATGTCGCGACTGACATGACGCGCGCAAAAGAAATGGTTGAGAAAAGCGGGCAGTATGGCGTTCCTGTGCTTGACATCGACGGAGAGATCGTCGTTGGATTTGATCGGGCGCGCATTGACTCTCTGCTACAAATCCACTGAAGCAACCCCGGATGATTGAGGAAGGTCCGCAGTCGATTTATGATCGACTGCGGCTCATTCTGATTGTCCTCGTCACTTACCCCGCGAAGAGAGGGATCGGGTTTTGCTTCTCCTCCCGTTTCTTCTCCCGGCGAGCGATGGATTGTGATTTGGTGATCCCGCTCACCCGCGGGAGGCTATCTTCCCTTTCAATTCGAGCGAATCCTTCTGCCGGAAGAACGGCCTCGTAGCAGCGCAGCATAGCATCAAAACGCTCCCGTGGGAATGTCGCGACCCTCGTTTTCGGAGAGCTCATGGAGAGTTCTTCAAGCTGTGATTGAACCAGCTGGTAGATCTCGTCAATTGGATCGTACGGCATGACAATGGCAATGGTCTCTCTCCCCGTCATGTGCCCCAACTCAATATAGGATCGACGTTCCTTCCTGAGTAGATTGAGATCATCGATGCACACAATATCCGCAGAGGATTCGACCGTTTCAATCAATGTGGCTGAAAAGATCCTATCCACAGCATCTTCATACTCTGGCTCATAGCTGTGCCTGAATACAGATTGGCGAATCGCATCTTTGGAAACAACGACCCATTCAGATTTCTTTTGGTGCAATGCTGTCTTGCCAGACCCCGGAAGTCCAACCAGAACGACCAACTGTCTCATCCCCCACCCCTCGTGTTCTTTGCCAGTATGCAAGCGTTACGAAAACCGATCAAGAACCAATTGCCTGTTGATTCCTGTTTCGTTTGTCCATGCCATCTCAACGATGCTGCGTTTACTAGTTGTTGACTGCCTCGAAAGCATCAATCAATCCCTGCCCAAAGGAGGGATCAGTCCCCTTTATCCCCAGGTCAATCAGTGATCCCACAAGGAGGTTCACCGCCTGGACAGGCGTCAGCGAAGGGTAGGCCGAAAGGATCAGTGCAAGCGTTCCCGAGACATGTGGGGCAGCAAAAGAGGTCCCCGAGCGAGTCGCGGTTTGTCCTCCAGGAAGAAAGGATGTGATGCCCTCTCCTGGAGCACAGAAGGCCACTTCAGGCCCGCGTGTGCTGAACCCAGCGAGTTGATCGTTCTCTGTCGTCGCAGATACGGCATAAACATCGTCATACTTCCCCGGGTATAGCACGCCGGTTTGGCTTGTATTCCCGGAAATTCCAATGATCACGACGCCAGCTTGAGCCGCCCGGTGAATCGCAGTCTCAAGGATCGTGGGCGGGCGAGAGTTGGCATAGATGCTCATGTTGATGATATTTGCGCCATTGTCCACAGCATAGTCAATCGCATCTGCGAACATGTTCCAGTCTCTGGATGAGAACGTATTGTCGGAATCTAGGAATCGAACGTCCATGATCCGCACGCCGGGCGCAACGCCGACAATAGGAACCTCTCCTGGTTGGGCCGCGATGATCCCGGCCACAAAGGTTCCGTGCCAATGCAGCTTGCTACCAACCAACGAGCTGTTGTCTCCGTCTCGAAAATCCCATCCGTGGATGTCATCAATGTAGCCGTTTCCATCATCATCGATGCCATTGTTCGCAATCTCTCCGGGGTTGTTCCACAAGCAGTCCTTGAGCTGCGGAATGGAAGTATCGATGCCCGTATCGATCACGGCCACGACCACGTCGCTCCTCCCATGCGTGATCATCCAGGCTTCTGGAGCAAAGATTCTTAAGATGCCCCAATTCACTGGCTGCTGGTAAAGGGTCATCAGCCCTTCGCCGAAAGCTGCCGTTGGCGGTGCCAACGGCAGCTGAATAGGAAGGATTCGGAAGGCAAGGGAATTCGATATGAGGTGCCCGCCTCCCAAATCCAGCGCGACTTCGATGAGATAGACTCCGGTCTGTTGGAAGCTCCAGCGGCTTGATGCCGAGACCGTTGTGCTCGCGCCAGGGTTCAGTGAGAAGCTGTCGATGCCGAGGACCTCAATCGAACGTCCAAATTGATCTGACAGAATAGCCTGTCCACTGACACGGGCTAGCGTCGTGGATCCACTGTTTGTCAATCGAAACGTAACTTGCAGGGGTGTCAAGCTTGGAATATTGATTCCGGCAATCCAATCACTGGATGGCGTTTGCCCGTAAATCGAACCCGTTGCTGCAAGAACGATAACCAGAATGGCAAAGGCTTCACGCGACCGATGGCTCATTCACGCAATGCATCGAAGGGGCCAGAAATGAGCGCCACCACTTCATCAATCGCAGGGGCACCCTCTTCTCCCCATCCTATGTGCTCGATGGCCAGTTCGAGATCGAAATCGTATTGATTCGTGACGTCTGGGGTTTGGGCGCCGAGTCTCCTGGCAGCAACAGCAGCTCCCTCTGGAGGTGTTTCAGGCAAGAGGGACGCGAATCGTTTGTCGCTGATTCGGAAGAGCACGTCGACATTACGAAGATTGCTCACAAGGAATCCTGCCGTCCGCACCAAGACTCCGTCCGCTTCATCTGAACTGAGATCGTCAATTCCCCTCAGCTCGATAAGCAGCAGGGACGTCGGATGCTTGTACCGCCGGGTCTTATGCAGCTCACGCTCCAACTCAGCGCGAAGATGATCTAGGGTGTAAGTGCCTGTCAGTTCATCCAGAACGACTAGTTTCATCAGCTCCTGTTCGTGGGAATGGATTACCTTGGTCATCAGATTGAAGCCATCAATCAGCTGAGACACTTCATCGCGTTGTCGCGTTCCGGGGATTCTTCTAAAGGGCGCAGAGACCTCAACGTCATAGTGCCGCTGTGCTACCGCTCCCATCGCCTGGGCTATTTTCTTAACCGGCTTGGTCACAATCGCATGAAGCGCCAAATAAAGCAGTCCACCCAAAATCAAGAACCCACCTATCGAGGCAATCCCGTATTTCCAAGACAGCGAAGCAATGTATTGGGATTGCTCGGTCAACGACATGTCGACCAAAACGACGCCGATCAAATCCGCGCCAGAGAATATGGGATGGTACGCGCGGAGGAACGCCGTGCCTCCCACTCGTTCTCCTACGACCTCTACTGAGCTAAGCGCCTCGAAGCGGGATTGATCTTCTTCAGTCGCCAATTCTCCAACAGCCGTTGGATCCGTGCTCGCCACCACCAAGAATCCCCGCGCGCTCATCCCAACGACAGTGATCCCCATGACGGTTTCGTATCGATCAAGAAGACGCCCAATATCGGCATCGAATTCGTCCGAATAGTAGAGAATGTAATCATTCTCCTGAATCGATTTGGTAATGACCGCGGCAACACTCCGGGCACGTGATTCATAGATTGCCGTAATTGACGTTCGCAGTGAAGCAAGCGAGAACCAGTACAATGCCCCGACAACCAAAAGCGCAATCGCCAACACAAGTACAATGAGCTTCCCGCGCAAGCTTGTCCCATATCGAAGCGCGGATCGAAGACGCATGAACGGGCTTGGTCGCCTGTCACTCTGCTGCTTGATCTCGCTGCTGGCATCCATCGAATTCTCCTTTTCTAGTCCTCAAACTCCGCTATTGCTGAACAAACTTACGCGCCACATCGTCTGGTTCTTGGTGTAGCAATCGAATACGGCTTACGAGGTCATGGAGCACGTCACTGGTAAGCCTCTCCCCCAATGCTTTCAGGATGCCCTGAATCTCTTCGTGGTCCGTTGAGATGGCTTGTTGAATGACCATCGAGAGGGGTTGTTGATCAAGAACCTGAAGATCATCTGTGATCTCCATGAATCCTGCTGTAGTCAGGGTCTCCTCAAGGTTCCCGACAATGGCCACATCCACAGCGCCAAATTTGAGAAGCGCTTCAACCTCCTGCAATGCCTCGGCACGAGTGAACGACCTCACGGAGTCGCCTAGCCCATAGGCGGCAATGAAGGCATCGGACATATCTTCACTAAACGAAGCGACGGCGGCGTAGCGCAAACGCTCTCCCGTGGTTGCCGCCCAGGAAGAAAGGTCAGAAACCGTCGATGCCGACAATCGGCTCGCCAGCTGGGAAGAGACAATCACCCGCCATCCCTCGGCAGCAAACGATGCAACCGTGATTGGCGAGCTCGCCGCCATGGGTGATTGAGATTCGAACGCGGCGCCGCTCCACCAAATGAGGTCAACATCCGACTCGATAAGGGCCTGTTGAACCCTCTGCGAGGGCCCCATCCCCACCAAGTCAATGACTCGGAATCCCGCTTCGCTAAGAGTGAGTTCAAGGATCCTTCCCAACAAGACGCGGACTACGTCGGATCCAGTCCCCACGGCAAGCGTTCCGCGCCACGCGGATTGTTCCAGAAGAACGCCATCCGACACAACCGCTTCTGCGGAATCCCTCGAACGCTGTGTTCCCCACCAGTTGCCGGCAGCAGGGAGAGAAACCGTCGTGACGTTTTGGATGTCGAACTGTTCATTGCCAGCGAACACGTTGTTGGCAAGAACGGGAGCATTTGTTTCGCCGGGCTTGAGAGCCGCGATTCCAAACGCGCCAAGCTGCGCCTGTAACCCTGCTAGATCCGATGCCTGCTTGAGACCCGTCTGGTTGTCGGCGATCGCGTTCCCTTCGATCCGGACGCCACTTCCCAGCTGGGCAAGCAATATGCCAATTTCGTTCGATAGAATCCTATTCTGAGCGAATTGATCCCAAGTCACCGCCGCGAGAACAAGGCCATGCACGTTGTCGTGCATGTCGTTTTCCGCCACGTAGTTTTGACCAGAGGTTTGAACCAAGAACATGCCCGCGCCATCGGCCCCGCTCAACCGATTGCGAAGGATCGTGTTGCCGGTCGATTCGACCACAACCAGACCGAAGCTTCCGTTCGTCGCCCCATTGTCTAGCAAGCGATTGGCCTTGCCTTGCGAAACGAGGAATCCGCTCACGACTGAATTCGTAGCGTGATTGCGTAGAATCCGAGTGTCGTTTGAGCGCGACACGGCAATCCCCATCAAGCAGTCACTCATCTCATTTCCCGAGATCAGATTTCGATCACTGCTAATCAGAGAAATGCCAGCATCTCGACAGGCCGAAACGTCGTTGTACAGAAGGGCATTCTCCATACTCTGCGTCAGCTGAATCCCCGTCCCTTGGCTGCCCCGAATGTGCGTCTCCAAAACTCGATTCTGGATGGACTGCTGCAAATGAATGCCGGCCACAGTCGGATGATCAAGATCACACGACCGGATTTCGGTACCCGTGACACCTTCAAGTACGATCCCGATTCGAACGGAGGTGATCGTTGAGTCAACAATCTCGTTGTCATTCGATGCTCGAATTTCAATGCCCGCAATCGAGCAACGGTCGATTTGGCAGGCGTCGACACCATTGTCCCCAGATGCCTGTTCGATCGAAATCCCGACCGCGTTCCCGGAGAGCTTGAGATTCCTCAGCAGGTTTCGCCAAGATCCCTGCAAGCGCACGCCGAATTCGGTTGCCCCTTCAAGAATTGAGTTCTCCAACACCACGCTTCTTGAGCCACTGAGATCGACGCCTATTTGTCCACCGCGTGCCTCGATGGATCGTATCGTGCAACGGGATGCGTCATTCAGCTGGATGGCGATCGGCGTCAAGTCGATGTGAATGTCTTCGATGGTGCAATCCGATGCATCGACAAGAATGCCGATACTCTCAGACGTGATGTCAAAACCTTGAACAATCACACCATCAGCGAGAATCGAAATCGCAGGACTTCCGCCAGTGCCATTCACCAACGTTCTGCCTCCCGATGACATCAGCGTCAAATCGGGGATCTCAAGGGTGATGGGGCCGTGAATCGAACCCGCTCCGGCTTGGATAACAATGGTATCTCCAGGGGATGCGTTCGCCAGTGCCTCAGCAAGGGACTCGACATCTCTCGGCACAACAATCGCGTCACTTGGAAGTCTTGCTGGCCTTCCAACCCAAAGCATGAGGACCAGGAGGATGGCAGCAACAAGGACAGCACCAAGAATCCCCCACCGGATCCACCGCAGACGGTTGTTCATGCTGCCACCTTAGCACACTCACTCGGTTTGCGTCCAGACATCCGGTCCTCCATTCGCGCACGCGACGTGGCGTCCCTGATCGGTTCGTTCTGGACACACTGAAGGTGGTGACGCTAGTCAGACATGATTGTGTAAACGATTTCGGCTGACGGGTCCGTTGCGAACGTCCCATCGAATTCGAGTTGAAGGCGGTAGTCAACGCTAATCTCAAAAACACCATTGAGCCCCTGAACAAGGATCTGTGGCTGGCCAGAAAGTTCAAGGTAGTTGCCTCCGTGGCGGCGCACCTGCAGAACCGTAGTGGGTTCAACGCTTCGATTTCGCACCCAAACCTGGATCTTCCACGGGGTATTGCTCACCACATGAAGTCTTACGGCATGTTCGCTCTCGATATATCCGCGGGCAATATCAAGGGCTGTCGGTTCTGGAACGTTAAAGGCGACGGCTGTCGTCTCGTCACGCGAGTCGTTCAACTGCAGTGTTTGATACGGCAGGACCTTCCAACTTGTCCGGATCGTCACTGAGCGCTGAACAGCAAAACCGGATACAGCCAGAACAACAATGGCCATGGGGATCCAAATCCACCAACGCCTATGTCCCGCGCAGCATCTCATTCGGGTTCACCTCTTGCGCCTACTCGTATTCGCAGGTACAGACTGATTGTTCCTTATTCAGTCGCTCGCAAGACGAAGCCTCGAAGAGTATCTACATCTGCCGCAGTCACAACTCCGTCGTTATTGAAGTCAAATGCCCGCGCGTTGTCTTGGATCGAGGGAGAATCGAGCTGTTCCGCCAACAGCGTTGCGTCTGCTTCTGTGGGGACCCCATCGCCATCTACATCCTCGTACAAGCCATCGCCATCATGATCTGCCGGCGCAAAGTCGGCTGTTCCGATCGGGATCAAATGGAGTTCGTCAATCCGCAGTACGAATTGTCCTGCGACCAGATACTCGGCGCCAAAGTCGATCACCGCGCGGACAAGGTACGCGCCGGCAGTGGGCAGGCCCCATGTTCCAAAAACCGATTGACGAAAGGCATGTTCAGGAAGGACATCGAATGGGACCATTGGTATCTGAAACAGCGTGTCTCCAGCCAGGGATTCGACGGCAGCCATCCCCGATACTCTCCAAAGCATCGTATTCCCAGAGTTTAGGAACGTCACCTCGATACCGAGGGGATTGGTTCCCAGAATCTTGAGATCGGAGACACGTCCATCGAACGTTGCCGGAGATACCGTAACGAATACACGCACCAAGAATTGTCGAAGCGCCTCAATATCCCCGTCTTCCACGGAGCCGGAAGCCAGACGTGCGCTGACTAGAATTGCAGCCCAGTACGTACCCTGAACCTCCGCAGGGATCTGGATACTCAATGGAATCTCGATCTCGGCGTCGGGCAGCAATGAACGATCGCCAACGGGTAGGGACATCCAGGATGCGCATGATCTGGCCAGCGCTCCCGCGTCCAAGATGTGCGTGATGCCATCTAGCGTTCGATCCCAATCCACAAGTTCGAGCTCCAAGTCCACAGGGCGGCTCTCACTATTGAGAATGACGAACGACTCTGAGATAAAGTCGCCGGGATCACAGACCAACGCGAATTGAGACACTGAGATCGTCACAGCCTGCAGCTCGATGCTTTCAACAACGAGCAGTCCAATGAGCGAAAGGCCAAGCATCCATGCGTGAATGCAACAGCGCCTGATTTGGAGTCGCACGCCAACGCACACCATGGCCCTGTCTTTCACGGAATTGCCCACCTTCGATCGGCAATCTACTCAAGCTGCCAGATCGCTTTCAAGGGTACACAATTCACCACAACATCCAAGGCATGTTCTAGCTCAAGCATTGCGTAGATCTTCGAGAATTCCATCCAGTGGGCTCGGCCGACCGATGTAGAATCCTTGAGCGCAATCGACTCCGATCGAACGAAGTATCTCCAGCGTTTCTTCATCTTCGACAAATTCCGCAATCGTTTGCTTACCCAGACTGCCCGCAAGCGTAACCATCGCCGTCACGAGGTGCTTGTCTACTGGATCCTTGCTGAGATTGCGGACGAAACTACCGTCAATTTTCAGGTAATCGACGTCCAAGTTCTTCAGCTGATAGAACGACGAGAATCCTTTGCCAAAGTCATCTAGTGCGAACTCGTACCCCTGAGTTCTCAACGTTCGCAAGAAATCCTTGGCGACGTGAATGTTGTAGATCGCAGCGCTTTCAGTAATCTCCAGCACAAGGCGGACGGGACCAATAATCGTAAGCGACTCTTTGCCCGTCACCATCGCCAGGAGCTCAGGATCCGTGAGCGATCGCGGAGAGAGATTGACAGCAAATGACAAGTCATCGCCCAAAGAAGCATCTCCGAGAACGTCCATCACCTTGCGCAGTACCCAGCGGTCAATATCCCCAGACAAGCCAAATTGTTCAGCCACGTCCAAGAATGCGCCAGGAGGGATCAAGTTTCCTGCTTGGTCCCTCAGTCGAAGCAGGATCTCATATCGAACGATGCGATTGGTCTTGAGATCGAGAATTGGCTGGGCATACAGCACAAAGCTGTCATTCTCCAGTGCCTCGCGAATGACTCGCAGCCAGTCAATGCGTGATTCGGGGTTCTCTACCTTTTCATCGCTGTACGAGTACATGGTGATGCGATTGCGCCCCGAAGCCTTGGCGCGATACATGGCCATGTCGGCCTTCAGGAACAACTCAGAAGCTGAATTCCCATGTTCAGGAAACAGCACAACGCCCATGCTGGACGTCGACCGAAGAATCTGGCCTTCGATGACCACTGAGTGTTTGCGAATGGCATCCAAGAGTCGTCCGGCAGCTAGTTTCGCCTGGGCTTCATCGACATTGGGATAGAGCACAGCAAATTCATCTCCACCCAGTCGAGCCACGACGTCTGAATCACGAACCGTCGCCTTCATTCGATGAGCGATGCTAGACAAAAGCTCGTCGCCCGCGTTGTGCCCCAGGCTATCGTTGATTTGTTTGAAGCCGTCGAGATCCATCCACAACAATGCGCCAGCGTCTCCATAGCGCCGAACCCGAGACAAATGACGCTCGAAGATGGCATTGAATTCCCGCCGGTTGTGCAATCCAGTGAGTGGGTCATGCGTAGCCAGGTGAAGCAGTTCTTCCTCTTGGCGCTTGAGATGCGAGATATCGGTTAGGATGCCCTCATGATACGGGTCATTCCCCGTTCCGTCGCGCTCCACCCAACGGCCATTGAGCACGGCTTGAACCATCGGTCCTTCTTTGGGCTTGAGCGTCACTTCCATGCCCACCAGATTTGAACTACTTCGCAGTCCATGCGTGACAATATCCGCTTCCTTGGCTGATGCTAGGAGCGTTTGAAATTGCTCGCTGCCAAGCTCATCCGAGGATGCATACCCGAGCATCCTCGCCAGTGCCGCATTGACTGACAGGAATGCGCCATCCTCGTTGCACTGATAAATGCCATTCAGCGCATTCTCTATAAGACTATCCGAATGTTGGTACTCGCTCTTGGCTGTCACGCATCTGCCTCCTCAAATCGATTTTTCTATTGTGCTGAACCTGAAGACAACATGCTGGACAGGTGTCTGAATCAGATGAAACCTTCGAATGAAAAGGTCGTCCACGACGACGACCCAGAGCCCGTGTTGCGCGATGAATTCACTACACGTCTGCCAGCATCTCAACGCCGATGGCAGCAAGCCAACACAGGAAGCTATTCTTGATCGTGGAGTCGTAGAAACGGAGAGATTGCGGACCGTGCGCAGTGCTGAATCGCCCCACATAGCCCATGATTTCGTCCCAATCTTCGAGCGGCATGCCGTCACGAATTTCCTGCGCCTTGTCCACACGAAGCTTTGTCAAGATATCGGCAATCGTGTAGTCCCGCAGCTCAGCGATTTGCTCGAAACTTATGTCTCGTCCTTCATCCAGAAGACAGAGGACCCCTTGAATGAATTTGCGAACCGAACTTCGATACATCGCGCCGCCTCCTTTCTGCAACCTCCAGTGTACAGCCAGACTCTCTATTGGCAATCACTTGCACGGCTGCTGCCGCGTCGCCACAAAACTGCGATATCCCATTCCAGAATTGGGTTTGATTGTCTCATCGGATACAATGTATGGTCGATGTACTGGAAGCCATGCCACTGCTTCGCTAGACCAACTACAGTCGAGGCATAATCATATTATCGAGCTTCGCTCATGTATGGCTGAAAAAGGCAAACCGCTCGCGAGAGCGGGACGCAAAGCCATGGCCTCGAACCAGGAGGACTGGATCGTTCGAGGTAGCAGGTTGCCGGCCTCCACCAAGGAGGCGGTTTGAGATGAAGAAACACTGGGCTATGTGGATACAACCATCCTGTATGGCTGGATCGTCATCCAGCATTCTTTGCTATGTAAGTCATTTGAAGGTTAATCGCGTTTCTCGAGGAGGCATCAACCCATGATCAAACAAACATCCGCTGTGTATCAGGGGAGGAAGCTACTGATCGTTGCCTCCCTGCTGCTTGTGCTCATCCTGCTCATGGCCATTGCTGCCGACGCCCAAACGTTTCCGCGATGCATTTCGGGATGCACGGCCAATGATGTCGAGTTGGTTGACGTCACAGCTGAGCTACTGGGCGCGGGCTCTCCTGGAGGATCTGCAGAAGCCAATCTGTTTGTTTCCCTGCATTTCAATAGACAGAAGACCTACTGCGTTCGCTTTGTCGCAGATGTCTACATTGATGGAGATCTGGCCATTGCTGACCTGGTCAGTGAGCCAATGAATGTGCTCTCCAAGGGCGATTATCCTGACATCTACTTTGGCACCGTCTCTCTCCCGTACGGCAGTTCACTGAGCCTTGAAAACGTGCTGGTCATGTGGTCCGTAGACAAGGATTACAAGGATGTGGCCGACTGCGAGGACGGATCTTGCGAGCCCTACGGCCCCAAATCCAAGTGCACTGGGGATCAATATGGATCGATCTCCGTTATTCTGCCTCTTGAAGCACTCGACGATGCAATCGAAGCCGTTGAAGACGATTCTGTCACAATCGATATCCTCGCAAACGACATTCTCGGACTTGAGCCAACAGAGATCATCGATCTCTCTAATGGTGCCCGCGGAACCACTCAGATCAACAGAGGCGGAACTGTAACCTACAGTCCCGAGAAAGATTTCGGCGGAACGGACAGCTTCACGTACACCATTCGGGACAGCGGAGGCAATGTTGCTTCAGCCGTGGTCACGGTGATCGTTGTCTCTCACAATGATGCGCCTACAGCGGTCGATGACACCGCCCAGACAAATGAGAATGAGTCCGTTCAGATCAGCATTTTGGCCAACGATGCCGATGCTGATGGTTCGATCAATCCGGCATCGATCACCATCACGAAGGATTCAAAGTACGGAACGCTCAGCATCAATCCATCCAACGGAGTCGTCACGTACACCCCCGATTCAAGGACATGTGGTGACGATAATTTTGAATATACCGTGCAGGACAATGACGGAGCCGTATCCGATGAGGCCAGTGTCGATGTGACCGTGCGGTGCAATGATGAGCCCATTGCAAGAGACGATGCTGCCACCACAGAAGAAGATGTGGAAATCGACATCGATATTCTTGCCAACGACTCCGATTCGGATGGATCGATCAATCCGGCAACCGTCACCATTACCAAGGACCCCAAGAACGGATCAGCAAGGATAGACTCCACAACGGGCATCGTTTCCTACTCCCCAGATTCAGGAGCTTGCGGTGATGATTACTTCAAGTACACCGTGGCTGACAACGATGGTGGCGTCTCAGACGAAGCGAAGGTCGAACTCACGGTCCTGTGCAATGAGCCCCCAAAGACGCAGGATGACGATGCCACAACAGATGAAAATCGATCCGTGAATATCGACATCCTTGCCAACGATTCCGATCCAGATGGATCCATCGATCCAGCAACACTCACCATTACGAAGGATCCCAAGAACGGCACAATCAGCGCTGATCCGTCAACAGGCGTTGTCTCCTATGTCCCCGATCCTGGAAGCTGCGGGGACGATTACTTCAGGTACACAGTCGCGGACAATGACGGTGCCATGTCGGACGAAGCCCGTGTGGATATTTCTGTCATCTGCAACGTACCGCCTGTAGCAGAGGATGATGAGGCAACCACCGATGAGAATACGTCCGTGGGAATTCATGTTGCTGCCAACGACTTCGACTCCGATGGGACGATCGATCTAGCGACGATCACCATTACGCAACAGCCCCAAGAAGGGTCGATAAGCGTTCACCCTTCCAGCGGTGTCATCACGTATACACCCAACACAGGCGAGTGCGATGAAGACGTCTTCAAGTATGTCGTGCGGGACAACGATGGGAGGGAGTCTAACGAGGCAACAGTCATCGTCGAAATCCTGTGCGATGACCCGCCACTCGCCATTGATGACTTGTATAGCGTCGGAGAGGGGCAGACGCTCAATATATCCCGCCCCGGTGTGCTGAGTAACGACATCGCTTCTCCGGAGCACCCACTATCCGTGACGCTCGGCGCAGGCGTTGTTCATGGAATTCTATCCCTGAATGGGGATGGATCTTTCACCTATACCCATGACGGAAGCGAGACAACCAGTGACGAATTCACGTACCTCGCACAGGGTGGTACCAAGGAATCTAATCTTGCGACGGTCACTCTCATCATTCTCCCTGGCAACGACGCGCCCACTGCCCAGGATGATCAGGGGGCAACTGAAGAGGATGTCCCTGCGACTCTCAACGTATTGACCAATGATTCGGATCCTGACGGCGACGTCCTTTCCGTAGACTGGGTCACCCAGCCGGAGAATGGCACAGTTGCCAACAACGGCAGAACCGTGACTTACACCCCCAATCCTAACTTCCACGGAGTGGATACATTCGACTACGCAGCAACAGATGGCAACGGTGGCCAGGCACGTGCCACGGTCACGATTTTAGTGACTCCTGTGAACGATCCTCCCGTCGCGCAGGATGACTCGGCATCGGGCACAGAAGACACCCCAGTAACCGTCTCCGTGTTGGACAATGACTCAGATCCCGATGGCGACGGCCTCGCAGTCCAATCCGTGTCTCAGCCTAGCCACGGCGCGTCGACCACCAATGGATCCAACGTAACGTATTCCCCAGATCCTGACTTCCATGGCATCGATTCGTTCACATACACACTTACAGATGGCAACGGAGGAACGTCCGTGGCCTTGGTAGCCATCGCTGTGGCAGAGGTCAACGACCTGCCTTCGGCTACTGACGACTTCGAAGTCACAGACGAAGACACGCCCGTAGACATCGATGTGCTTGGCAATGACACCGACCCAGATGGCGATGAGTTGACCGTGGAATCCGTCCTACAACCTTTGCACGGGAACGTAGTCAACCATGGATTCGGCGTGACCTATGTTCCAGCACCGGATTTCAATGGCGAAGATGAATTCACGTATACAGCTAGGGATATCCATGGCGGGAAGGGAACGGCAACAGCCTACGTCACCATCACGCCCAGAAATGATCCCCCCGTTGCACAAGATGATAGCAGTAGCACGCAGGAAGACGTGCCTGTTGCGGTCAATGTGCTGGCCAATGACTCCGATCTTGATGGCGACGCCCTCGTCCTGCAATCCGTCTCCCAGCCTGTTAACGGGTCCGTGGTGATACAGGGAAGTCGAGCCGTTTACACACCAAATCCCGACTTCAACGGACTGGATACGTTCACCTATACCATGTCCGATGGAAGCGATAAGACGGCCACTGCGGTCGTCACCATCACAGTGATCGCGAAGAACGATTCACCGATCGCTGAGAATGACGAAGCGGCGACGGACGAGGAGACCCCCATCTCCATAGATGTTCTGGCCAATGATACCGATCCCGATGGCGACAGTCTGTTCATCGAAGCCGTAACTCAGCCAAGCCATGGAGTCGTCGAGAATCTC
>Ga0180007_10004192_pt1 | contig 15447 bp, 14 predicted proteins | sample MM_PC_MetaG_FD_121122 | JGI IMG/M metagenome (GOLD analysis project Ga0180007, IMG submission 121122) | Groundwater microbial communities from the Aspo Hard Rock Laboratory (HRL) deep subsurface site, Sweden - MM_PC_MetaG | ecosystem: Environmental > Aquatic > Deep subsurface > Groundwater... | reverse complement strand
CACCCTCTTTAATATTTATTTCCCCAACGGCAAAATGAGCGACGAACGCCTTGAGTACAAGCTAAATTTTTATGATGAAGCCCTCGATCAATTCGACAAATTAGTGAAGGCAGGCAAAAAACTGATAATCTGCGGCGATTACAACACAGCCCATAAAGAAATCGATCTCGCCCGCCCCAAGGACAACGAAAAAGTTTCCGGATTCCTCCCCGTCGAGCGCAAATGGCTAGACAAGTTGGTCGCCCACGGCTATATAGACTGTTTCCGCCACTTCCACAAAGACGAGCCCAACCACTACACTTGGTGGAGCATGCGCAGTGGAGCACGCAGTCGCAATGTCGGTTGGAGAATAGATTACTTCTTCGCCTCAAAAAACCTCAAATTTAAAGATTGTTACCACCTCCCGGAGGTTATGGGTTCTGATCATTGCCCACTAGTCTTAAAAGTATGAAATCACAGAAGTTCCGAAAAACATTTGCCATATGGAAGGTTTCAGATTAAAATTTGCAGGCACATTAAATTGCCGGGGTAGCTCAGTGGTAGAGCAAAGGATTGAAAATCCTTGTGTCGACAGTTCAATTCTGTCTCCCGGCACCATTATGAAAACAACTTGAGGAAGTTTTTGCGAATATGATACATTGAAATCCTCTCAAATTTTAACGATACACATATCATGGAAAATCCATCCGCAGTACCCCCCCTTACAGAGACCACCCCCGCAGAGAAACCCCCAAAAGAAGAAGCAAAAGAACTTCTTGATCAGCTTAGCAAAAAACACTTTCCATGTGATTCCAAAGAAACATATCAGGATGCCTCTGGGCAGAAAGGCTCTGTTTCTGAGCTTTTTGCTCTTTGCAGAATTAAACTTAAAATAGCACTAGTCTCCAATGAGCAAGCTATAAAACGCGCAATCTTGTTTGTAAAATCTGAGTTGGAAAAAGTGAATCTGTAATATAAATCCGCATCCGCATTACTGGTTTTTGCTTATGCCCTCACTTTCTCAAACTTTAAATCCCACTTCTGAATCAAGTAGGAGAATAGTATCGGAATAATAAACTTGGAAGCAATTGTTGCCCCCACAAGCACGGAAAACAACTCCAGAGTGATCAATCCATTATTATAAAACATACTGACAATCACAATACTTGTGCTAAATTTGGCCGACAAACCAATTCCCATTAAGACAGATTTTTTTAGACTCATCTCTTTTCTGGCAATTATACAGGTTGAAAGGATCTTGGTAGTTTTTGTAATTGCTACAATCATCAGTATCAACAACGGAGCGGACAATAAATATCTAACATCAACCTCAAGACCAATCCACAAAAAGAAAATCGGCACAAAGAATCCATAAGAAATAGCCCGGACGACCTCTTCAATCTGCTCAATACTTTTATCCTTTAAAAATGTTCTCAAAGCCATACCGGACAAAAGCGCTCCTAGGAAGGAAGCCTCCGCAAATTCTCCCAATCCCACAAACAGAAACATCAAGAATAAACTAAACAAAAATAGCATCGGAATACCCTTAAACTGGAAATGGTTTATTTTTTCTCTAAAAAGGTAGAGCACAAGTGGGATCAAAAACAAGAAAGACAAAACCAGTAAAATCGCAAGTAAAGAAAATCCTGAATGGCCCACAGAAACACCCAAAATTGAGGAAGCGATCACTACGGTAATTAACTCAAACACATCATCCAAAGTACCTACGCCCAAAATAGTTTGCCCAAATTTGGTCTTCATCAATTTAAATTCATCCAAAATCGGAACCAACACAGCCTCTCCCACTGTTGCAAAAGAAGCGGCAACCACAAAAGAAATCAGCCATGTTATGTCAAAAACATAATGAATCACCAGGGCCCCAAATAGCATTTCCCAAAAAACTATAAAGAAAGTCAATTTCGTAATGAATTTTTTCTGGGTCAAAATTTCTCCCACATTTATATCAAATCCGATGATAAATAGCAGAAAATACATCCCTAACTGTGCCATATAATCAAAAGTATCGGTAGAAGTTATCTCGGCAAACGGATTATTGAAAGAAAGTGCCAAACCCAAAAACAGTGCAGCAAAAACCCAAGGGATCCTTATTTTTTCAAGCAACCTACCCAACACAAAGGTGGTCAAGAAAACCCCCGATAAAAGTAAACTCAAATTCATTTGATTCTCCGTTAACAAATAAGTTAATCCCTACATTATAGCAGAAAACAGCCTATTTCTCAAAACTATACTTCTTCATCTTCTCATCAAAGAGTTTTTTGAGCGCAACAGGAGTAAACACGCCCTCATTTGTCACAATCTTCTTAAATAGTTTATGCGGCACACGATCATGCGAGTATTTAATCCGTTCATATGTTATCGGCTTATTATAGTGTGTGCGTTCATGTTTATGCATGAAAACTCCTACTTTTTTCTTACTCTTCCATAGACTAAATTTAGCAGTATCAATAAACATATAAACAGGCACATCAATTACATGAAACTCTGAGATGATGCCGTGCGTCCCAGGGGACATTACAAAATTCATTGTACTTTTCAAGGTAACCGCCCCAAAAAACACCATATCAATCTGATCATGCACATGGGAAAGCATATAAGAGGGGATCACCTGAAAAGGAATCCCTGCATCATGCATCCTCTCAATATTATCATGAGTTTTATTAAAATTTTGCTCAGCAATTATTACCTTAAACTTTTTGCCCATGTTTTTATAATGAACCAACGCATCTTGTACAGTATGGCTGTGATCGTGAATCAGAATAGTTTTCCCATCCACCTCGATTTTCTCAGCATTTTTTACAATATTAACCTTCTTATCTCGCTCCTCCCTAATCATCTGCTCCAGTCTTTTTATCACCATGTGTTTCCACTTTTTCACACACTTCTTATCCTTGCAAACAACATCCTGCGAATAATTTGCCAACCTCGCAAACTGATAATTCAATATCCCAAACTTCGGCTCCGTATTGGAAACCACCTCATAAAGTCCCCTAAATTGTTCCAAAAAAGCCTCTGGACTATTCACCTTAAGGTTTTTGATCGACAACGCCAAAGCTTCCAAAAAAAGCTCAGTTAAATCTCTGGTTCCAATGTCCATCTCCAACTCTCTAAGCAAATTTGAATAAAGTTCTATCTGAGCCTTCATAAAACATTAATTTTTAAAAATAGGTAAGCACTACAAATTACCAAAACCCCTAAAGTAAGAGGCAAACTAAATTTCATATATTCCAGGAAACTGATTCGCACACCACTCTTCTTAGCCAAATCCGCAGACACCACATTTGCACTCGCTCCAATAAGAGTTCCATTTCCTCCCAAACAAGCTCCAAGAGAAAGTGCCCACCAAAGCACAGCCGCCTCGGGCCCAAGCTGAGTTTGTATTCCCATAATCACTGGAATCATTACCGTTACAAAAGGGATATTATCCAAAATCATCGAAGCAAGTCCAGAAACCCAAAGTACAATCAGGGCAAGGTAAAATATATTCGTAGTAGTTCCGGCAACAAAATGGCTTAATTGCTCAAGTATGCCTGTTTGCTCGACTCCAGCTACCATAATAAAAAGTCCGGAAAAGAAGAACAAAGTAGTCCATTCCACTGATTCAAAAGATTCATGCACCTTAACCCGTCTCGTTGTAAGTATCGCCAAAAGAACCGCCGCCGCAAAAGCAATCACATAGGTCGGTATCCCAAGCACTCCTTGCAAAACAAATCCTGTCAGGGTCAAAACCAAAATGCTCAAGACGGTAATAATAAAATCCTTATGAAGCACAGTATTCAAAAATTTATATCGCAGTTTTTTGATGATCACATTTGCTACGCAAAGTTCACTCAGATTGTCCGAGATCGGTCTAAGCTTTTTCCAGTACACAAGGACAAAAACAAGAGCAGTAAAAATCATTGAACCCAAAATTGGCATCCACAGGTTCATTAGGAAGTCCAGAAAGTTATATCCAGTTGCCCCTCCAATAATAATATTTGGAGGATCACCGATTAAAGTAAGCGCCCCACCAATGTTGGAGAAAATAATTTCCCCAAAAATATATGGTTTTGGATCTTTTCCCATTCCCTTAACCAACACAATTGTAAGAGGGACTATAAGAATAACAGTAGTTACATTATCCAAAAAGGCCGAAAACAAGGCCGTAACAAAACTGAAAAGCAAAAATATTGCCAGGGGATTACCTTTCGTCAAAGCCGCAATCTTAACATTCAACCATTCAAAAATGCCACTCTTCGCTGAAATATTCACCAGAACCATCATTCCCAACAACAATAGTATTGTTTCAAATTCAATCGCCTCAATTGCCTCCTCCGGTGTCAGCACATTAAGTAAAACCATCAAGAGCGCACCACTAAGCGCAATCAGAGACTTGTCAAAGACCTCAAAAACGATAAGTACGAAAGCCAATATGAATATTCCAAATGTGATGTAGGTCAGCATATGACGATTCTACTCTTACTTCTTTTCTTGTAAAGGGAATCTTATTGAAAAAATAGTCGAAAATGATATATTTTTAGATTAACAAACACCTAACCAAAAGAACTATGGAAATGACATTTTTTCAGAAAAACTTGGACCCGAGAGAGGAGAAGGCCTTCATAAAACACCTCCAGGAAAAAACGCCCGCAATCGAAGCTCTCTTAACACATTTTTCCTCTGACGCAGCAATCTTAAAGGTTTCCATCGAGAAGTTTGAAAAACATGATGCATATGAAGCAGAATTTCATCTTACCCTTCCCACAAAATCCCTATATTCTAAAGAAGCAAGCCATCAATTAAAAAAATCTCTAGACCTCTGCAAAGACCGACTACTTTCTCAAATAAAGAAACACATGGATCATCTTAGAAAGGATAGAAAAAGCGGCAGTATCAAAGAGGAAACTCCTCAAATGGTCGAATCAAGCGTAGAAGTTTTATAAAACACACAAATCAAATGGTCAAATCAAGCGTAGAAGTTTTATAAAACACACAAAAAAACCGGACCTGTTAAGGTCCGGTTTTTTACAGCTTGTAACAGCTTATTCAGCTGCTTCTTCCAACATTCCTTCTTCCTCTACTACTTCTTCCTCCATAACTTCTTCCTCAGCCACTTCCTCTGTAGGCTCAACAACTAGTTCTTCAACTACTGCTTCACCTTCTTCCATAGCTGGTTCTTCAGTTTGTCCCATACATCCGGCAAAAGCCATTGATGTAAGAGCTAGAAGAGCTAAGATCGCAAATAATTTTTTCATTTGAAAAAAATTAAATATTATTTCCCCCCTGTACTACCCCAACATTATACATATCGGGGAAAGCTAAACAAATATAAGAAGTTGACTAACCTTAGTAGTGTTGCGAAACTGCTTAAAACATCTTTCCCCAACACCCATAATAAAATACAATAACACCATGAATAAAAAAGCCTTAGTCCACGGTGAACAAGTTGCAAGGGAAGGTATGATTCACCTCATCTTCCTAGGTAGCCTAAAGCTACTGACAGGAATACTGACGGGGATGACGGTTCTGATAGCCGATGCAGTCAACAGTTTCGCAAGCATCCTGGGAATATTTGCATCATATATTGGGCTAAAACTTTCCCGAAAAAGTGCGGACAAAAATTTTGAATACGGATATCACAGAATCGAAACCTTTGCCGCATTTCTAATTTCACTGGGCATAATTTTCCTCGGCTACAAAGTTTTACTCACCAGTACCGACATCTTACTTAACGCAAAAGAAGTCCATCTGCAACCATTTGCGATAAGTACAACAGTTATTGGAATAATTTTTTCGGTTCGACTTTACAGAAAATTCAAAAAAACTGCGGAAGAAACAAATTCCCTAGCTCTAATGGCTAACGCCCGTGACAAAAAAATCGAAATTATCTCCGGCTTAGCAGTACTCCTCACCGTAATAGCCAGCTACAAAAACATTCCCTATGTAGAGGGGATATTAAGTATCATTATTTCGTTTTTAATTCTAAAAGAAGGAATTTTATCCGCAAAAGAATCTCTTTTCTTTTTACTGGATTATTGGGACGATCCGATTTTGCTTTTCAAAATTAAGAAAGCCCTAAAAAGAGAGGACATTGTTAACAGAGTAACAAAAATCCGTCTTCGCAGAGCAGGAACATTTATTTTTGGCGAAGCATATATAGAAATAAACCCCTATGTAGAATTAGTCGATGTCAGAGATGAATTGGCAATATTAAAAGGGAGAATTCAGGAATTGAACAGTTACATCAAAGATTTTTCAATCTTTACCAACATCCCCAAAATCGATAACGAAATAATTGCGATCCCCATTAGCAACTCTAAAGGACTAAAGAGTAAAGTTGCTTTTAGGGTTAAGGATACAAATGGTTATCTATTCGCCAAAATAAAAAACAATCATATTACAACGAGCAAAATAATAAAAATAAGTGAAAAAGCAAAAAAACCGGTAGAGCTGGCCGAGTTCTTAGCAAAAAACAAAGCCAATATTCTAATCGATAATCAACTCAGCTCCCTTATCTATTACAACCTTCGAAAAGTCCACAATATCCTCATCTATCCCAATTTTCCGGATATCAAAACAGCTGAAGATACAATAAAATTATTACTTATCGATACCTAGAATGATTTGCATTCCGCTGAAACACAAGAGTAGCACTCAATTGCTAAAGAAAATAAAAGAAGCCCAAGGTCTAGCTGATCTTCTCGAAATTCACTTCGATCAGTTAAAAATAATATCCGACAAAACATTAAAACAAATCTTCAAATCTACAAACTTGCCAATTCTTTACAAGTCCCTTGGACAAAAAGATAAACTGGAAAAAGTTTTAAAATATCGACCCGCCTACCTGGATTTAGACCTCAAAACAAGCCACTCCTTAATCAATCTGGTTCGCAAAATTTCCCCCAAAACAAAACTGATTCTTTCTCATCACGATTTCGAAAAAACTCCTTCATCAAAAATTCTAAAAGCCTTAGTTGGCAAAATGCGCAAAAAAGGTGCCGATATCTGCAAGATTGCCACAAGCGCAAAAAATCTTGCAGATAGTTTCCGCATTCTTGAACTGCTAAGTGAAGAATCTCCAAAATCGCCCTGCATATTTATCGCAATGGGGCGGAAGGGGAGGATAAGCAGATTAACTGGACATTTGTTCGGCAATTACTTAATGTATGCACCTCTGGACAAAAAATCGTCCACCGCAAACGGGCAAATACCCGCAAAAGAACTTAAGCAAATATTATGTCACTTAAAATAGGAATTGTCGGCCTGCCTAATGTTGGAAAATCAACACTGTTCAATGCTCTCACTAGAACAGCAAGTGCCGAAGCTCAAAACTATCCTTTTTGCACAATAGATCCAAATATTGGAATTGTGCAGGTTCCAGATCATAGACTCCACAAGCTCAGTGGAATATCCAATTCCGTAAACACCATTCCTGCCGCCATTGAATTTGTAGATATCGCCGGTTTGGTTGAGGGAGCCAGCAAAGGAGAGGGGCTTGGTAACAAATTTCTGGCAAACATCAGAGAGGTTGATGCCATTGCTCATGTTATTAGAGACTTTAAAGACGGGAATATCACTCATGTACACGGAGACATAAATCCACAGTTCGACAAAGAAATAATTGAATCCGAGCTTATCCTTGCCGATCTGCAAACTGTCGAAAAAAGATTGGAAAGGGGAGAAAAAGAGGCAAAATCCGGAGATAAAGAAAAGAAAATTTATGTTGATCTTGTAAGAAGAGTGCGCGAAGCCCTCCAAAGCGGCATTCTCGCCATTGATATTGATTTAAGCCCCGAAGAGCGTTTGATGCTCAAAGACCTGCATCTCCTTACCATGAAGCCTAGTCTTTATGTAATTAACACCCATGAGAATGAAATTGGAAATATTGATTTGAATAGATATCTGGAAGCTCTAAAAACAGGAGATCCAAACAAAATAATCCCCATATCAGCTAAAATTGAGGAGGATTTGGCAAGCTTTGATGAAGAAGAAGCAAAAAACTATCTTAAAGAACTTGGTATAGAAGATACCGGGTTAAATACTCTTATCAGATCTGCCTACGACACTCTTGGACTATTAACATACTTCACCTCTGGGGAAAAAGAGAGCCGTGCCTGGACAGTCAAAAAAGGTTCCTTGGCGCCTCAGGCCGCCGGAGCCATCCATACAGATTTTGAAAAAGGATTTATCAAGGCTGAGGTTATTCCTTGGGAAAGCTTCGTAGAATCCGGGGGAGAGCATAAAGCCAAAGAAAAGGGCCTAATGCGCATTGAAGGTAAGGATTACGAAGTGAAAGACGGAGATGTAATGCACTTCAGATTTTCTTAGGAGTTTTTCAAATTTCTAAAACTTAGATAATCACTTAGTAGGTAAGCGAAAACAAGTGAGCCTGCAACAAGATAGTAAACTATGTTTCCAAATTGATAGACATAAAAATCATGGGAAACAACAGATATTGCAAAAAGAGAAGATGAAAAATATAGAAAATATAACAAAGAACTATTCCTAAAAGTGGGATAATAAGTTTTTATTAGTTTGATAATAAAAAATACACTAAAGATCAAAAGGAGACCGGTTATTAGTACCACCAAATCGGCCAAAACAGGGAATCTGCCACTTTGTCCAATTTTCACAACATAAGCAAACAGGCGTGGATGAATTATCCAAAAAATGAATATAAGCGCGCTAGCTGAATAAAAGAACCTTCTACCTATCGCAGAAATCTTATAAACAGATTTAACATTTTCAAGTTGCTCCAACTCCTCAAAAATATGGCTTATCCTATCCATATCATCCACTACGACCTTGATACTATAATAAGCATTTTTGTTGGCGTGGCCAGTCCAACCTTTAAAGAAAATAACATCCTTGGCATGAGTATAAACAATAGAAAATATATCTTTACTAAGGCCAAAACGATTCACGCACAAAACCTTAAAAGTGACGATTTTGTCGCATTTGCTTGGTTCATTATCCACTTTCTTCCACCAGAGCGACCTCGAACCATTGTTTTTCAGGATCTTCACAATATCAAGTGGTTTCAAAGTACCTTCCCCGATTGATGTGAATAAATCCTTTAAATTCCTAATGTTTAAGGAAAATTGCTCATTGATTTTCGATCTTATTTTTTTGATATTTAAGCCTTCGCAGAGACCCAATCCAATTATATCAAACTCTTTTTGCAAAATATTTTTTCCCTCCTTGATTTTTTTCTCCCTGCTGACTTTTTTAAGATGCATCAAAATTTTGTTTCTTGCCAAACTGGTTTTTGTAAACGAAAGCCAATGCAACTCAGGCATACTTTTTTCATCCACCAAGACCTTCACCTCATCACCCGTCTTAAGGACAGTTGTAACCGGAAGAATCTCCCCATTAATCTCCGCTTTTTGGGCATGATTTCCAATATCCGAATGAATAGCATACGAAAAATCGATCACGCTTGCCCCCTTCGGCAAATCGATAGTTTCACCCTTGGGTGTAAATAGGAAAATTCTTTCCTGAAGAATATCAATTTTAAGATCGGACAAAAAATCCCCTTGAGAAGGTTTCTCTTTCTCCATCATTAAAATCTTATTCATCCAATCCCTGCGTTTATCATTTTTGAAAAGATCATCCTTCTTCCCATCACTAAAAAAAATGGAAGCAATCCCATAGGCAGCCTCCATTTTCATTCTTTTAGTTTGAATCTGAATTTCTGTCACGATCCCATCGACCCCAAACACCATCGTATGCAGACTTTGGTAGCCATTACTTTTTGGGTTTGCAACATAATCCTTAAAACTTCCCGGCTTTGGCGTGAAAAGATTATGAATAACACCAAGAGCCTGGTAACAATCATCCTTCTTATCAACAACAACTTTGATTGCAATACGATCTTTGATACTTTCAATAGTTTTCCCAATTGAACAAATCCGTTTATATGCCCGATAAAGACCTTTTTCACGAGGCATTATTTCAGAATCTATTTTGTTAGCCTTTAATGCTGTTTTTATAGATCTCATAATAGCCTCCATAGAAGATTTATTTCTTTCATGGCTATCTTTAATCCTCACCCTGAGTTTTTCATATTCCGTAGCAAAAAGATGTTTAAAACAAAGATCCTCCAGATCGGTTTTTAATTTATTAATCCCCAGCAAATTTGCAATCGGAACAAATATTTCCAAAGTTTCGCTGGCAATTCGAACTCGCTTTTCAGGCCTCACAAAATTCAATGTTTCCATATTATGCAACCTGTCAGCCAATTTAATCACAATCGCCCTCAAATCTTTGGAACTATGCAAAAACAATTTTTTGAGAGATTCCACAGCCCGGTCATCCATATTATGCCTATACTGCATTTTTGAAAGCTTTGTAACTCCATCAACCAAAAAAGAAACTTCCTTCCCAAATCTATGCTCGATCTCTTGAATATCCACCATCGTATCCTCAGGAACATCATGCAAAACAGCCGCAATTAGAGTGGCTTCGTCGGCATGAAACTCCGCCAGAATCTCAACAGCCTTTATTGGATGCACAATATATGGAGTTTTTTTATCCTTTCTCATCTGCCCTTTATGAGCTTCCTCCGCAAAGCGAAAGGCCTCCCTAAAAAGCTTCACATTAAAATCCGGAAGGTAAGATTTGATATTTTTAATCAAACCATCTAGATCGAAGTACTTGCTGTAAGCCGTACTAGCAGACATAAAACAAGTTAAAAAGTAATTGCAAGTATGGCATAAAAAGTTAATTAACGCAAACTTAATTGAAAAAAATAGACGATAGGTTTACAATCCGAAAGTACCTCATTCAAAAATGCCGGAAGAACCTCACCATAATCTACAGCCCCGCAAAGACCCTTTCAAAGAAGACAATTTTGTCATGCATATTGATCAAACATCTGCCCCACAAGACCCCCAGCCCGTTCCAAAAGTAAAAAAAAGAACCTACAAGAATGTTTTATATGATGCTGGACAACAACTATTTGTCACACTTTTAATCCTTGTCGTAGGGTTTTTAGCACTAAACTGGTCTGCCTTTTACCAAATTGCCTCAAACCGTTTAGATCGATTTTTGCACGGTGAAAATCAAATGGAACTTGAAGAGGAGCCAACAACAATAAGCCGCAGTATAGAACTCAGCACAGATCCCGAATTATCAAAAAAGCAAATTCCCGATCTAAATCTCACAGTCGCCCCCCCAGACAATCGCATTATCATCCCGAAAATAAACCAAAACATTCCCATCATCAGAGTCAGCAGTAAAAGCCTGCTGGAAAAGGATTTCAGCTCCCTGGAAAAAGAAATGCAAGAGGCTCTTCACGATGGAGTTGTCCACTATCCCGGCACCAGCATTCCCGGACAGAAGGGGAATGTGGTAATTACGGGACATAGTTCCTATTTTCCCTGGGATCCTGGACGCTTTAAAGATGTTTTTGCTTTGCTCCACGATGTTGATTTGGGAGATGATGTTGTCGTCTACTACGAACAGGAAAAGCACAACTACATAATCACAGGGATAAAAGAGGTTCAACCTGAAAACATAGATGTCCTCAAACAAACCCCCGAAGATAGATTAACCTTGATAACCTGTACACCTGTTGGCACAAACCTCCGTCGTCTAGTCGTCACTGCCACCCCTGTCGACGAACTAACCGATCAGGAAATTGTAGAATTAAAAGGTGGAGAATAATTCTCCTAAAGACTATTTAGTTGGTCCAATAAATTGGCCTCTTCCTCGTTTTCGGCTTGCTCATGTTCGGTCTCGCTATTCTTAAGGTATTCAAGTTTCGCCTTCAGTTCCTCTTCATTAAGTTCAACATTTTTCTTGGCATTAATCTTGGTCATTTCCTGTTCATATTCCTGATCCAGTTTTGTGAGCTCATCTTTTTCATTGATAAGAATCTCCCTAAACTTTAAAATCTGCTCCTTAGCCATAATCGGCATAATCTGCAACCAATACTCTCTTTCCTCCTCATTCATAGACTCCGTTTCAAAAATAAGCTTCACAAGATCCGGAAATTCATCCCGGACAAGTCGGGGTACAATATAATGAGCTTCAGCCTCTTTGATATATTGTTCGGGAGATTTGTTCGGATCAACTTGAACCTGACCTTGTTGTGTATTTTCGTCTGCCATGCGTCTATTATACTAGATAATAAAAATATCTCCAGCCACAGCTTCAATTCTTTCCTTGTTATCTCTAAGTTTTGCAACCAGATTTTTAATCTGAAATGTCTCGGTAAAGCCATTATCATAAAGATCCTTTATCTCACGAATAGCTGTAATTAGATTATTCGCCTCCATATCCGCTTTTGATTTTTTATCATCATCCAGAGACAGATAAACAGGCTCATTAAGAAGACTGCTTGGACTATAAATATTAATTTTTCCCTCATTTATAAGATTTACAATTAGTTGTAAAAATTGTTGATCTTCGGGATCAACACCACTTGGATCTTTAAGAGGCTCGTTCAACATCTTTTGAGTTGCCTCGTCTTTATAAACCGATTTTATTTGTTGTTCTTGTGTATTTGCCATCTTGCAAAAATGCTTAAAATTCTCTATATTATAACAAAAATCCCCCTTAATTACAAGGAGATGACCAAGGATCAAGCCAAAACCAGAATCGAGAAACTTAAACAAAAAATCCTGGATTTAAATTACAAATACTTCGTACTTGATCAAAGTGAAGTTGCCGAATCCGTCAGAGATTCCCTAAAACGAGAATTGATTGATTTGGAAACGAAATTTCCGAAACTAATAACTGAAGATTCTCCCACACAACGCGTGGGTAGTACGCTTTCCGGAAAATTCAAAAAGATCAAGCACACAAGCCCAAAAAAAAGTTTGTCCGATGTCTTTGACTTCGAAGAAATCCGCGAATGGTACAAAAGAATAGTAAAACTTACAAAGGAGCCACTTGAATTTGTTTGCGAGCTAAAAATTGACGGACTAAACATCACCATTCAATATCGTAAAGGCATTTTTGTCCGTGCACTTACCCGAGGTAACGGGAAAGAAGGAGAACTTGTGAGCCATACAGTTAAAACTATCGAATCCATTCCACTTCATCTCAACCAGGATATTGATTTAGAAGTTAGCGGTGAGGTTTTTATGCCCAAAAAAAGTTTTGAAGATCTTAACAAAAAATCAGAAAAAATTTTTGCCAATCCCAGAAATGCCGCCGCCGGAGCCATCCGCCAACTCGACCCTCAAATTGCCAAAGAAAGAAAACTAGATATGTTTTTCTACCATAGCGAAAAAGCCGCCTTGCCCAAAGATGTAAACAGTCAGGATCAATTACTAAAAACCTTCCGCAAGCTGGGCCTAAAAGTTTGTGGAGAATACAAGAAGCAAAAAACCATAGAAGAGGTTATCAAATTTTGCGAAAGCTGGCACGAACGCAGAAATTCTCTGCCCTACGAAATAGACGGCATAGTAATAAAAGTTAACGATTTCAATCAGCAAAAACAGATGGGCTATACCTCAAAAGCACCTCGCTATGCCATTGCTTACAAATTTCCTGCCGAGCAGGTTACAACTCAGATTCGTGGAATAACCCTCCAAATTGGACGCACCGGAAAGGTCACTCCCGTAGCGGAAATGAAGCCCGTACTCGTAGCCGGATCAATAGTTGCTCGCGCAACCTTACATAACGAAGAGGAGCTCACACGCAAAGATGTACGCATAGGGGATACCGTCATTCTCCAAAAAGCTGGAGATGTAATCCCCGAAGTTGTGGAAGTTTTGAAAGATTTGCGAACCGGCAAAGAACAAGCCTTCAGATTTCCGAAATCCTGTCCCATTTGTGGCGAACCCTTGAGTAAAGAGCAGGGAGAGGTCGATTATTACTGCCGCAATCAAAAATGCCCCGCCATTAATCTGGAGCGTTTCAATCATTTCGTTTCCAAAAAAGCCTTCAACATCGACGGACTTGGCGAAAAAGTTATGAACCAACTTATAAATTCCGGGCTGGTTAGGGATCCCTCAGATATTTTCTTGCTAAGATACGAGGATCTACTCAATTTGGAACTCTTTAAAGATAAACGGGCTCAAAATGCTATTAACAGCATCGAAAAATCTAAAAAAGTGCCTCTGGAATCTTTCTTATTTGCCTTGGGAATCAGACACCTGGGGGAGCAGGGGAGTATAGATTTTGGATCTTTTATTCTTAGTCACAAAAAGAAATCACCAGAAAAAATCGCTAGAACAAAAAAATCATCTTCCCAGACAGCCCTTTTTGAAGAAGATCAGGAAGACTCTGCCGAAGAATTTTCAATCTTAGATTTAATCACTTCCATCCAAGCCCTGGAATTAGAGGAAATCGTCAATATTGACGGTGTTGGACAAAAAACCGGCCAAATAATTTATGATTGGTACAATGACAAAACCAATATCAATTTTCTCAAAAAACTCTACAAAAGTGGTGTGATACTCGACATATCTTCGCTTAAAACCGAGGGAAAACTAAAAGGGCAAAGCTTTGTCTTAACTGGCTCACTCACAAAGCTAACCCGCGATCAGGCCAAAGACCTAATTCGCAAAAATGGAGGCAAAGTAAACTCCTCTCTAACCCAAGACAGCACCTACCTGGTTGTAGGTGAATCTCCCGGATCCAAACTCAAAAAAGCCCAGGATCTTGGAACAAAAATCCTCAACGAAAAAGACTTCCTCAAGTTAATAAGCTAAAATTATTCAACCAACTCACCGCCAAAAATATTCAAGGCCTGATCCAGTGCATCTTCAACCTCCGGCTTCGGCTTTGGCTCACTCTGCATTCGGTCAAGATCCTCTTCCATGACGGTTTTTAATTCCATCTCCTTCACTCTCGCATTAAGCTTTATCTTTTTGCTAAAAACATCCTCAATAACTTTCTCCAATTCTACCCTGTTATCATGTTCCATTACCTTAGCTTTGTGGAAATTAGTCGAAAAAGACAGTTCTACATCCAAACCTTCAACTTTTTCCGGGAGCGCGTTTTTTAGAGACATCCTTAGAGATGGAACTTTTATTCTTTCCATAACTCTGGGCCATTTTTCTTTCAACAGTTTTAGATTAAAATCTCCACTAGCAACATCCTCTTTCTCTTCCAACTTTTTCTCCGGTTTCGCCTCTTGCACAGGTGCTTTTACAGTCACTTCTTCCTCAATTTCATCCTCCTCAATAATGGCTTTCTTTACCAATTTACCTGTAATTTGCAAAACAGCCACCTCGTAGGGGAGCTGGGGAATATCTATATCCTGTTTTAGTTTTGCTTCCGACAAAATATCAAGCATCTCCAAAATTCTCCCCACGCCGTCCTCTTTATTCTCACTAATCATTTTTAGCATCTTCTGTCTCAATGAATCAATAAATTCGTGAATAAACTGTTTTAAATCCGTGCCCTGATCATGCAAATTATGGATAATCGTTAAAGCTTCCTTCGCATTATTTTTACTAAGTGCCCCATAAAACTCCGTCAACATCGCATTACTACTCATTCCCAAAATATCCT
>Ga0180007_10004191_pt1 | contig 15448 bp, 16 predicted proteins | sample MM_PC_MetaG_FD_121122 | JGI IMG/M metagenome (GOLD analysis project Ga0180007, IMG submission 121122) | Groundwater microbial communities from the Aspo Hard Rock Laboratory (HRL) deep subsurface site, Sweden - MM_PC_MetaG | ecosystem: Environmental > Aquatic > Deep subsurface > Groundwater... | reverse complement strand
CACGCGCATTCTTCCAAAAAGTATTTGGGTGGATGTTTTTAGGTTTGATTATTTCTGGAGCAGTTGCCTTTGCTACCTACACTCTTCCTGGGTTTAGTTCTCTGATTCTAGGAAATCCATTTATCTTGATTGTGTTGGTCATTTTACAACTGGGACTTGTTTTACTTCTTACCTGGCTTCTAAGAAGAATTTCTGCAACAACAGCCGTTGTTTTGTTTTTGGTGTATTCATTTATAACGGGACTTACGCTCTCAACGGTATTTATTGTTTACACACTTGGATCTGTCGTTGCTGTCTTTTTTATTGCTGCAGCCATGTTTGGCGTTATGGCACTTATTGGTTTTGTGACGCGTCTTGATCTCTCAAAGTTAGGTGTTATTCTCTTTATGGGGCTTGTTGGTATTATCCTTGCCCTTATCGTTAATATTTTTTTACGAAGTCAGGCGTTTGATTTTATTATATCAATCATTGGTGTTATAATCTTTACAGGACTGACTGCGTTTGACGTGCAGCGCATTAAAAAAGGATCACTCAAACTTAGCGATGATCCAAAGCAACAGATGAAGGCATCGATTTCCGGTGCACTTTCTCTCTATCTCGATTTTATCAATCTTTTCTTACAACTGTTAAGACTATTTGGAAAAAGAAGATAACATAACAAAAAAAATGATATCACAAATTCCCTACGATTTAAACAATATTCCCAAAGAGGATCTAGAAAGACAGTTGCTTCGCATTGGACTGATTGCGGAGTATGATGCAATAAACCTGTACAATCAAATGGCTAGCATGACAGATGATCCATTCCTTAAAAAAGCGTTTAGTGCTATTGCCAAAGAAGAAAAGGAACATGTAGGAGAATTCGAGGCGCTGCTCCTTGAGCGTGATAAAGAGCAAGAAGAAGAACTCGAAGAAGGAAAAAAGGAAGTGGAGGAATTAAAAGAGCGCTAGTATTAGTGCTCTTATTTTACACTGATTTTGTTTTTTTGACTGGACGAGCAAAAATGAATAACAGAACATATTACCGTCTTCCCCTTAAGCCAAAAAAAAGTAACGCAGGCGCTATACTCTTTGCGGTAATTATTGTATTTGCACTTATTGTTGGGGCACTATACTACTTCAAAGATGCAGAAGTGTCTTTTGCATTGTCACCGTCTGACGCGGATATACTGCTTGGGGATACGGTGCTTGAGAGCGGTGCTCGTAAGCAAATCAAAGCAGGCACGTATGAACTCTTTGTTTCAAGAGAGGGGTTTAAGTCGTTTCAAGGTAACGTAACGCTTTCGCGTGGCATAAATCCTTCGACAGAAGTGACCCTTGAGCCGCTTGAACATACGTTTACACTTAATACTAAACCAAAAGCAGCTGAGTACACAGTTACATCGCCAAATGGGGAAGTAAAAGAAGGGAAAGCCCCTTTTTCTGGTGTTCTTTCATCAGGAAACGTAACCATAGAGATCTCGCATGATGGCTATGAAACGTTGGAAAGAGATTTTTTCCATGACAAGGAAGAAGAGGTAACGATGCATCTTGATCCTGTTGGACAAGTCGTGCATCATCTCTTTGATGTACCTAACGTTCCTTCGCCAAAGGGTGTAGCGTTTTTACAAGGTGACACTGAAATATGGGCTTCACTTCTTATGAACAAACAAAACGGCGTTGCCGTTTTTGATGCACAAGATGGGTCGTTAATCAAAAAAATTGACCTTGCAGGGAATGGCGGTGTTGAAGTTGTATTTGCGCATGATGGGAGCAGCGCGTATGTATCTCAAATGGAAACGGATACTATTTATGAAATCGATACTCAAGTCTATGAAATAACACGGACATTTAAGACCAAGAGTACGTGGTGTAAAGTGATGGAACTTTCGCATGATGGAAAAACGCTGTACGTATCAAATTGGTCAGGAAACAACATCTCGGAAATCAATTTAGAGACTGGTGAAGTGGAGAGAATTCTTCCAACAATAAAAACGCCGCGTGGATTATATGAAACTGCGGATGAAGCATATCTCTACGTTGCAGGATTTGCCCGGGGAGAGCTTATGAAAATCGATTTGGAGACAGGGGAAGGTGATATTATCTTTGCTAGCAACGGAGCACTAAGACATATTGTTCCAGATGAAGAGAAGGGGGTGCTCTATATCTCAGATATGGCAAATGATGAACTGTATGTACATGATCTAAACACCGGTGAAACGTCACTTTTTGCAGAAACTGATATTAATCCAAACACCATTGTTCTTTCACCGGACAAAAAGATTCTCTATGTATCGTGTAGAGGTAAAAATGCTGAATCGTCGTATTATGTGCCAGGACCCGAGTGGGGATCCGTACTTCTCTTTGATACAGAAACAGGTGAGATGCTTGACGCAATTATTGGAGGCAATCAACCAACGGCACTTGCGGTTTCACATGATGGCTCCAAACTGGTGTTTTCAAACTTTCTTGATTCAAACTTACAAGTGTATGAAGTACCAACATATGAAGCATTAAAAAAGGTAGATGGAGGAAGATCTGAAACGTATAAAAGTGAGCTAAAAAAATAATAAAGAAACACATGGCAAAAGCAGTAAGCAATTTTATCAATAACAATATTTTTGTATTGTATTGGATAGCCGCAATCATTAATTGGGGGATACTTGTTTTCTTCTATCATGCACCGCTTGTTGAAACTGCCATTGCGGTCATTCTCTTCTGGCTTGTGGGTATTATGGGGTGTGTATCATTTTTCCTTCACTGGTATGGGCCCACAGCTGACAAAATAGCCGAAAAAATAGGCTGGGAGCCAGGAAGCCCATTTCAAAAAGAAGTTGCTGCTGCTGGCGGTGCATTTGGTATTTTGGGAATTCTTAGTAATTGGATTCACGGAAATTTTTGGACAGCAACAATAATCGGCGTGTCATTTATGTATTTTATGATGGGAGTGGGGCACATTATTGATATAAAGAAAAGTGGTAACAAAGCGGTTTACAACGCAGGTTCAGTTCTTTACTCAGATATTTTAACACCGGTGGTTTTGATGACATTGCTTGTTTTGTGGAAACTCGGATACTAACTTGCAAAAAGTGCTATTTTCTGCTATAATATAGGCACGCTTAGTAAAAAAAAGTAAAAACAAAAAAATGGAAAAAGAGTTACTTGCGCAATATTCCTGGGTTATGTGGCTTAGGGGGCTTGTTGCCATCATTTTTGGTGTTATTGCCCTATTTTGGCCAGATGTAACCGTTATTGTGCTTCTCTACGTGTTTGCGTTTTATGTCCTTATTGATGGGCTTCTTTCACTCTTAGCCTCGATTGGTGCAGCAAAGAAGCATGAGCGATGGTGGATATTTATTATTAACGGTCTAATAAGCATTGCAGCAGGGTTTATTGCGCTTTTTTGGCCAACTATCACTCTTTTACTGTTGGTCTATCTGATTGCTGCGTGGGCACTTATCTCTGGTATCTTTGAAATCATTGCAGCTGTTAGCATTGAATTTACTAAAGGATCAAAATGGTTTTTAGGCATTGCTGGGGCACTTTCAATTATCCTTGGTATATTGGTCTTTTCATTTCCGCTTAGTGGGTTATTTGCGATTGTATGGCTTATTGGTATTTTTGCGTTAATGTATGGCGTGGTTCTTGTTGGTTTTGGGGCGAAGATCCATGGGTTAAGCAAAGAAAATTAAGCACCGTGGAAGACACAAAACACAAAGAAAAATTTACGATTCGGCACTTTTTCCAAAAAAAGGAAGCTTGGATTAAGACAAGTTCGAGTTTGAGTAGAATCATCGCATATAGTGATGCTGTTTTTGCGATTGCGGTAACGATTCTCATTTTACAAATTGATGTACCAGACAAAATAGGCGCAGCCGAACTTCCAAGCCAACTTATTGAAACGTGGCCAAATGCACTCAGTTATATTATCAGTTTTGCAGTTATTAGTCGGTTTTGGTTCAGTCATCTTCATCTGTTCAGTTATCTCAAAACAGTTGATAGGAAATTTGCGATACTCAATTTACTGTTTCTGTTTACCATAACCTTCTTACCCTTCCCTACAGATCTCTACGGTACACATTCCAGTAGCCGGTTTGCTTTGGTGCTATATGCGCTGAGCATTACGCTGGTAGCGCTCATTAACTTTTTTCTATGGTTTTATGTATACAAACACCCCAAAATGCTTCAGGATCACGTAGATAAAAGAATCATTGCGTACGTTGGAAGGCAAGTGTTTGTTGTACCTATTGTATTCTTGATTTCAATAGGGTTCATTTATATTTCCCCTGTTTTAGTTCCATTCTTTTGGTTGTTTTATATCGTTGCTAGCCTTACCCTTTCGATACTATCTAGACGATATGAAAAAAGACGAATTGCCAAAGGTACAGAAACATTATAACGTACTAATAAGTAATAAAAAAATCTATGAAAAAAATCATAGGGATAACGGTTTTTGTTTTTTTACTGTTTTTTGCTGTTTCATGTCAAAAACAGGAGCAGGCTCAAGTTGAGAAGCAAGACAATGAGCAAAAAACTGAAGAGTACTGTGCAAAGACTGGCTCAGATAAAAAAATGAGCTATGATGACGCAAAGGCAATTGCAGAAAAAAGCGATTGTGTCAAAGAAGGGGGACTTAAAGAAACGCACATGTGTAATGAAAATTCAGGAACCTGGTGGATAGATCTTGATGTTGATAAAAAAGGGTGTAGCCCCGCTTGTGTTATTGACACAGAATCAGGCAGTGCAGAAATAAACTGGCGATGTACCGGGCTTCTTCCGGAATAACAAGGATGTATGTGCGGCATCCCATGTATGGCGCTAATATACTTATATTTCTTGGTATTCCTGGGATTTTTTGTTCTGTGCTTGGCATTCTTGCAACCGTTTTTCTGATGATCCCTGCAACGATCTATCGTATTTCTAAAGAGGAATACTATCTCAAGGAATCACTAGAGAACGAGTATGCAGACTATACTCAAAAGACAAAGAAACTCATTTCTTTTGTGTGGTAATTAAAAAAGACCGGTGGTAGCACTGGTCTTTTTTGTGTCGATTTATTCTTTAGAACCTTCTTTGAGCCACTCCCAAGCATCTTCAATCTTTGATGTTTCAAAGAAGCGTGCATCTGCAAAAACAAATATCTTGGCAAGCTTTGCCATTTCCTCTTCCCATTTCTTGTCGCCTACGAGTGCAAATTTTTTTACTTTTTTGTGGTGTTTAAAAGCAAAACGAAAATCATCAAAAGCTGCTTTTAGACTCCATCCATCAAATTCTTCAAAGTCAAGAAGGAGTCCAATTTCTCCTTTTTCATTTATTAAACTATCAAGTTCAGGAATGAGCTTTTTATAGTCCGCATCTGATAAGGTACCGGTTGCTTTATACCCAACAACATTCCCTAAACTCTCGGGCAATTTTTCAAACATCTACTTTTATTATAATGACGTCTAATTATTCTTTGAGCCATTCCCACGCTTGACTCATTTCTCCTGTCTCGAATGTTTTTATTTCAGCACTAATGAAAAATTTTGAACACTTTGCCATTTCCTCTTCCCATTTTCTATCTCCTACAATAGCAAGCTTTTTTACATCACTGTGGTGCTTCATGACAAAGCGTAAATCATCAAAACTTGCTTTAAGGCTCCATCCTTCAAAACTCTCAATATCAAAAAGAACACTAATAGAATCGTGTTCCTCAACAAGTGCATCGAGCTCAGGAACAATTGCTTTATAATCTTCGTCGGTGAGCTTACCTATGGCCTTGTAGCCAACAGTATTTCCCTCACTTTCGGGCATCTTTTCAAACATATGTTTTTGTTTAACTTATTATATATAACACTACCTATATTCTAACATATCTAATTAAAAATGTGAGGAAAAAACGATTTTGAATTCTAAACGAGGAATGGTACCATGGAATATACATTACCATTATGACAATCTCACAAAAATTTGTTTCTGATGTACTACTTCTGGTACATACTGCAGGCCACCAAGTTATGAGTCATTATTCTGGCGATATTATTTCTATAGAAAAGAGTGATTCTTCTCCGGTTACTATGGCTGACCTTACCTCTCATACCTGTATTCAAGAGGGACTGTTACAATACGATATTCCAGTACTTTCTGAGGAGTCAAAGAATCCTCAAGCACTACATAACTCCGAGAAAAAATGGATTTTAGATCCACTCGATGGCACTAAAGATTTTATACAAAAAACGGATGATTTTTCTATAATGCTCGGGCTTGTAGAAGATGGCCAACCTATTTTTGGTGTTGTGTATTGTCCGGCAAAAAACAAGACATACTACGCAGTAAAAGGGGAAGGGGCATATGTTATAGAGAAAACTAAGAGCCCTTTACCAATTCAAGTATCTTCAGTAAATGATCTTCTGTATGCACGTCTTGTCGTGAGCAGAAATCATTTAGGCACTAAAGAAATTGCGATTGCTAAGGAGGCGGGAGTGAGAGAAATGAGAAAGGTAGGAAGCAATGGAGTAAAACTTGGTCTTATTGCAGAGAATAATGCTGATTTTTTTCTAAATTTGTCAGATAAAATGGGGCTTTGGGACTCATGCGCGCCACATATTATTATTGAGGAAGCGGGGGGTAGAATTACTGATGCTTTTGGAAAAGAAATTCGGTATGATACAAAGGAGACAAAAAATAAGTATGGGATTGTCGCTAGTAACGGCGTCATCCATGATGATTTAATTGAACGTATAAACGTATGATTACACCACACGGGGGCATGCTCGTTGATCGTGTCTTCCCAAAAGAAAAAACAGAAGAGATTTTAGGAGACAAAGAATATAAAACAATCCTATTAAGTCCAGAGCAGATCAGTGATGTAAAAAACATTGCACGCGGTGTGTACTCGCCTCTTAAGGGGTTTTTAAGTAAAGTAGATTTTGAGAGTGTTCTTGATTCAATGCGTCTCCAGGATGGAACAGTTTGGCCGATTCCTATTGTTCTTGATATTTCAAAAGAAAAAGCACATGGACTAAAAGATGAGTCGTGTGTGTTACTTATTGATGAAAAACAAAACCCCTGCGCGCTTTTGAACGTTCAAGAAATATACGAATACAATAAAAACGATTTTGCTCAGTCTGTGTTTGGGACAACTGATAGTAAGCATCCGGGGGTAAGTGGAATATATAGAATGGAGGAGATGTGTATTGGCGGCAACGTAGATCTATTGGACGACACAGAATATCGATTTACTCAGTATCATTTCACTCCACAAGAAACTAGGAAAATGTTTCAGGGAAGAGGGTGGCACAGTGTTGTTGCTTTCCAAACTAGAAACGTACCGCATAGGGGTCATGAGTTTTTACAAAGAGAAGCACTAAAAGAAACCGATGGCCTTTTTATTCAACCGGTTGTTGGTGAAAAAAAGCCTGATGATTTTGATAATGAGAGCATTATTGGTAGCTACTCGGTATACATAGATCATTATCTTCCTAAAGAAAAAGTTGTGCTTGGGGTTTTGCCGCTTAAAATGAGGTACGCAGGGCCAAGGGAAGCAGTACTCCATGCGCTCATACGCAAAAATTTCGGATGTACTCACTTTATTGTAGGCAGAGATCATGCAGGTGTTTCTGATTACTATCATCCCTTTGCAGCACATAAAATATTTGATGAATTTAATAAGGGAGAGATAGGTATACAGATCCTAAAATTTCCAGAAGTGGTGCTTGATGGTAAGAAGAAGAAACACTGTTTTACTGGTGAATGCTTAAAAGAAGACACTGTCTCTTTTTCTGCAACGCATATTAGAGATGCGCTTAGAGAAAAGAAGACTGTTCCAGATTACCTCATGAGACCTAAGGTATATGATTATCTTATGCAAAAAAAGAGGTCAGTTTTTTGCAGTGATTTCAAAGAAGGAGAGGCGAACAAAGGATTTGTTCTTTGGCTTACAGGGCTCTCGCAAGCAGGGAAGAGCACGATTAGTGATAGTGTATTTAGTGAACTTCAAAAGAAAGGCTGTCTTGTAGAGAGGCTTGACGGGGATATTGTGAGAGAATCTCTTACGCGGGACTTAGGATTTTCACCACAAGATAGAGATGAAAACGTGAGGCGAGTGGCGTTTGTTGCAAAGCTTCTCAGTAGAAACGGTGTTGGCGTCATTGCATCATTTATTACTCCCTACAAAAGACAACGAGAAGAAATCCGCATGATGGTGGAGAACTATATTGAAGTGTATGTTAACACCCCGCTCGAAGTCTGTGAAAAACGTGATACTAAGGGTATGTATAAACGGGCAAGAGAAGGAGAGATTACCCATTTTACGGGTATCTCTGATCCATTCGATGTTCCTAAAAACCCTGACATAGAAGTGAAGACTACATGCACCAGTCCTGATGCATGTGCTGAACAAATCGTATCTTTTTTACTGCAAAAAGGATACGTAAGAAATACGGATTGAGTCACTTGTCTTATCCCCTCCCCAGGGGGAGGATTAGAGGTCAACAAAAAACAGCTCCGAGCGGAGCTGTTTTTTGTGTGTGTTTAGCACACCCCTTTTTGTGTGGGTGCCTTTTTCTTTTCTGCTGTCTTTTTTAGTGTTTCGCATGCATTGTTAATGTCTGCAAGAAGCATATCAGCCATATCTCTACTGAAGTTTTCTTTAACGACCACGCGCATAATGGCAACTTTTTCTGCATTAGGTGGCAGGGTATACGCAGGGATGATCCATCCGCGTTCTCTGAGTTTGCTCGTTAAGTCAAAGACAGTATAATCATCTTCACTTTTAAGTTTTACGGCAACAACGGGGAGAAGCTGTGTTGGATTGAGTGTGTCAAAGAGTCCGGTGTCCAGAAGTTTTTCAGAAAGATATTTAGCATTATCTACTACGTTGGTCATAATCTTTTTGTACCCCTCTACGCCAAGACGGATCAAGTTGTAGTACTGCGCAATAACCATTGATCCACCGCGTGAGAAGTTCAGGGTATACGTGGGCATCTCACCACCAAGGTAGTTGACCTTAAAGACAATATCTTCCGGGATATCGCTCTTGTCTCTAAAGACAAGCCAGCCAGCTCCCGGATAAACGAGTCCATATTTGTGTCCCGATACGTTTATGGTCTTTACCTGCTCTAATCTAAAGTCCCATTCAAGGTCAGGGTAGACAAATGGAGCAACAAATCCGCCGCTTGCACCATCAACGTGCAGAGGAATATCCCAACCCTTTTCTTTTTTAATGGTTACCAGGAGATCGTTTATCTCTTTAATGGCATCTGCTTGTCCGGTGAAGGTAGTACCTAAAATTGCACCGACGGCAATCGTGTTTTCATCAATGAGTCCTTCGATTTCTTTTGGGGTAATAATATAGCGGTCTTCTTCCATAGGGACGGATCGCATCTCAACATCAAAATATTTAGCAAACTTTTCCCAGCAAACGTGAACATCGGCGCCGTAGACAATGTTTGGCTTATCGTATGGTTTTCCTTCTGCTTTTCTCTTGTTCTTCCATGTCCATTTATGGGCAAGGAGACCAAGCATTATTGCTTCGGAGGAACCAATAGTGACCGTACCCATAGACTCACAGTCTTTGGGAGAATTAAAGAGCCTAGCAAGCATATTAACGACTCGTTCGTGAATAATCTCAGTTTGAGGATACTCGTCATGATCAATGAAATTTTTGTTGATATTTTCTTGAATGAGCTTATCTGCCTCAGGCTCCATCCATGTGGTAACGAAGCTCGCAAGATTGAGTGATGGGTTTCCATCCATATTAAGCTCGTCGTGAATGAGTTGATACGCAGCGTTTGAGGGCATGCTCGTTTTAGGCATCTCATACTTAGGAACTTCTTCATCAAAGTACCGAGTACTATATGTACTTGCATGACCACTATTTGTGGTGTCTTTCTTTTTTTGGTGCATAGAGTATGTATTACTATGTATTTTATTTACAAATATTTGATAGTCCAACTTTATAATTATACCATATTTTTGGAAAAAATCTTCAGACGAAAGTATTGTTTCTTTAGGGAGCGGGTCAGTGTATGTTATAGTAAATAATAAGATATACAAGAAAATGAACATACATGCGTAAACGCTATGCAATAACGCTCAAGTTTTTACTCTTTATTTTTTTAATTGCACTGATTCTTTTTGGCATCAAAAGATATAATCTTGATGAGTATTTGACGTTAGAATTTTTTGAACGTGTTGTGGATCAATATGGTGCATGGTCGCATATTTTATTTCTTATATTCAGTATTATCTCAACAGTGACGTTTCTTCCGGCTTCATTTTTGGGCGTAGCAAGTGGAATTCTTTTTGGTAAGTTTCTGGGGTTTATCTACATTGTTCTTGGAACGACTATTGGCGCGACTATTTCCTTTGTTATTGCGCGGTATTTGGGGAGACCTTTTGTAGAGAATGTACTTAAAGAAAGAATGCATACTGTTCTTAAATACGATAAGAAGCTTGGAGAAGAGGGATTTAAGACCGTTTTTGTTTTAAGGCTCATTCCGATTTTTCATTTTAACCTATTTAATTACGCTTTGGGGCTTACTAAGGTTTCCTTCAAGGATTACTTTTGGGGGACACTACTTGGTTCTATGCCCGGAGCGGGTATGATTGTTTTTTTAAGCCATTCAATCGCTGCCAACAGTTGGACAGAGATAATTATTGGAGTAATTATCGGCATTGCTTTTTTTGTGATTGTGTTTTTGTATTACAGAAAATTTACTCGTGAAGCAGAAACAACAAGCGTTCAAGAAGAAATAGAATCAAACAAAAAGACGTAGGATAGGTTGCATTTCTAAATTGACGTAAGTTATGCACTATTTTATGGTTGATTTATTTAAAAATGAGCAGTACACTATATACTCATTATAAAAAGTACATAACATACTAAATACTAAAAAATGTCAAAAAATTGTGAAAAGGGCGAATTAAATTTTCTTGCAAAGTGGTCCAAGTTTTTTATTATCAATTACAAGATTACTATTCTGTTTTTGGTTGCAGTGCTTATTGCTGGTGCGTGGGGTCTATGGAATAACCAGAGGCAAGACTTTCCAGAAATAGATACCAATTACGTGAGTGTATCGGCAACGTATATTGGAGCTACTGCAGGAGACGTAGAACGAGAAGTAGTGAACCCTCTGGAGACAAAGATTGGGTCGTTAGATATTGGGATTAAGAAGATTAGCGGAACAGCGAGTAATAACTTTGGACATTTAACAGTTGAGCTTGAGAATCTTGATGATGTTAAGGATAAGGTTGCCAAGATATCTGAAGCCGTTGATACCACATCACTGCCTGAAAAAGTCGAGACTGATGTGGGTCTTTTTGAAGCGTTTGGGCCGACTGTCGCGTATGCGCTTTACAGCGATGATGTTTCTAAACAAGACATTTTAGAAAAGGCACCTGAGCTCAAGACGTATCTTGAAGGTGCGTCAAGCGATATCAAGAAGGTTGAGATTACTCCTGATCCAGAGACAGAGGTGGAGATTTTGTTAAATGCTGAGGAGCTGTCAAAAGCAGGCTTAACGTCAGAAGACGTTACCAAGGCTATCCAAGGATCAATCAGTACGCTTCCCGGGGGGAATCTCACAACAGAAGATGATGTAGAAAAGCCAATCAATATCACTGTTCCTATTTCAAATTTTGATGAAATTAAAGCTATTGAGCTTGGACCGGTAACTCTTGGTGATGTAGCAGAAGTAAACAGAATTGTTTCCGAGGGTGAACTCCAAACATTTGCGGGCTTTGTTACTGGTGATGAAGCGCTTTCAAAAAACTCGGTATATGTTATGGCATACAAGACTGATGATGGGGACATTATTAATATCGCACAAGCACTTGAGGGACGTATCGATGATGTATATTCTGAAGACATTCTTCCTGAAAATATTAAGATTGCAAAGGTATATGATACCTCACCAGCGATCGAAGATCAGATTTCAACGTTAGTTAATAATGGAATTTTAGGGCTTGTTCTTATCCTTGCGGTTTTGATGTTCTTTATTAATATTAGAACTGGTGTTGTCGTAGCGATTATTATACCTATTGCATTTTTGATTACTCTGTTTATACTTCCTCTTCTGGGATTTACCATCAATATTCTGACGCTTTTTGCTATGATATTGACGCTCGGTATTTTGGTTGATAATGCCATTGTGATTGCCGAGGGAATGATGTTCCACATAGACAATGGCAAAAAGAAACGTGATGCAGCACTCACTACTATTTGTGAGCTTGGTCCAGCGGTTACGGTTGCAACATTAACCACCTTTGTGGTGTTTATTCCATTTGCAACGATTGGCGGCATAATGGGTGAGATCATCAAGTACATTCCGTATACGGTTATGATTTTGATCGCTTCTTCGTACTTTTTGGCAATGACCATAACGCCTCTCTTTGGCGTGTGGCTTTTAAAAGAAGAAACAAAGGAGCAAAGACAGGCAAGGAAGCTTAAGAAATGGCAAAAGTATTTGGTACTACCTGCAATTGTTTTTTATGGCCAGCGATGTATTGATCGGTTGGTAACACTGTATGGCGGCATGATGCGACGAGTACTTGCCAAAACATATCTTAGATGGTCAGTATTGATTTCAGCAGTAGTTCTGATTCTGGCAAGTATATTGATTTTTGGCCCGATGCTCAAATTTGAGCAGTTTCCAGATAATGACTCAGAAGTAGCACAAGTGAGCGTAGAATATCCAACAGGCACGTCAGGCGAAACAAAAAACGACATAGCTCGCAAGATAGGTGATGAGATTGTTAAAACCAAGTATTTTGATTCCTACTTTCTTTTAGAGGGGAGTACTACTATTTTCTTCAAGCAACCAAAGGATCGTGAAGATGGGGAAAAGATAGATGAGCTCATGTCGGAACTTGATGCTCGAATTGATCCTATCAGAGATGAAGCCCCAGAAGGGGTCGTTATCGCTGCAGAGTCAATGACGTACGGTCCACCGGAAGCGGGGTATGATGTAGAGGTCAATTTTGTTTCAAATAGCAATGACGCACGGAAGAAAGCTCTAGAAGGGTTAGAACAGTTTGTTGATGAAAAAGGTGACACAGTTGAGCGCATTTTAAATAGTGAAAAAGATGATCTAGTGCCTTCAGTCGATGTGGTGTTTGACAAACAGAAGCTTGATGAAAATGGGGTGAATCCCTTTATTGCCTCGCAAGTAATCAACAGTTTTTTCTCGCAAAGTGAAGCAGGAAAGATATCAATAAAAAAAGGAGGCACATCTGAAAAAGTGCTTCTCAGATATCCAGATGAAGACAAGCGCTCAATTGAGGATATAGATGAACTATTGATTCCGTCAATTTCAGGGAGGCCGGTAAAACTTTCTGACGTTGCTACGGTTGCAGACATAGAAAAGCTTGAGACCATTAAGCATCTTGATGGTAAACGGGTATCATCGCTTAAAGTGCAACTCAAAGAAGGTGAAGACATCGCGGCCTTTAATCAGGAAGTAAAAGACTTTCTTACTGACGAAAAACTTAAGGAGTATGGACTTAACGCAGACGATTTATCATTTGGCGGGCTTGCATTTTCTAACGATGAAGATTTCTCGAACTTAGGGATTGTGTTTATTCTTGCAATTATTGGTGTGTTTATTATTCTGGTGTATCAATTTAGATCATACGGACAGCCGTTTTTGATTATGTTCACAATTCCTCTTGCGTTTATTGGTATCCTTCCCGGGCTTAAACTGGTAGGAGATTCTCTTAATATGATCTCAGGGCTTGGCGTGGTTGCGGTAGTTGGCATTGTGGTTAATGATGCGATTGTCTTTATTGACTACATGAACAGGTTTAGACGAGAAAACCCTACTATGCCACTTGCTCAAGTGCTTGTTAAGACAGGAGAGACACGACTTAAACCAATCTTCTCAACCTCGATTACCACTATATTTGGTATCTTGCCAATAACTATCACCGACATTTTTTGGCGGGGGCTTGGAACAAGCATTATTAGCGGATTGATATTTTCAACGCTAGGAACGCTTATTGTGATACCAGTTATTCAGTACACGTTTACGAGAAAGAAAAAGCGGGGAGAAGGAACGAGCATGAGTACAAAAGAAAAATAAAGGTAAGAAAATAGTGTGCTTTTTTAAAAAGGATGTTCAATAATGAACATCCTTTTGTTTACGTATCTTGTAAAAAAACTTTCATTTCCTATACGTGGCATCCTTGCAAATAAATGCATTTATCATTACAATAGAAGAGGTTTTTTAAAAAAGCGAGGGAAAAATGCAACAAAAGATGAAAATGTCAGTACGATTTTCTGAAAAAGCAGTTCGATTTCTTGAGGTGAGCAATTTTTTGATATTGCTTGGAAGCTCCGCGTATTTAACCGCACAATTACTTAAAGAAGTACACCTTGTTATTGTAGTTATTGCAGTACTCGTTGTTCTTGCTGGAATGTATATTGCAGGAATGATTGGGATTACGCTATGGACAAAAACAACTCATATGTTTAATTTTACTCCAAGAAATTGGATGATAGTATTTCAAGTGCTTATGTGGCCTTCAGGACTCAGGGTTCTTTTTAAATTAGAGTAACACTCATTATATTTATTTCCTCTTTGGACTTTAATGCTCCAGCGGGGATTTTTTATACAAAAAAAGAGTCAAAAGACTCTTTTATGGTTGTAGTCTTTTATACGTATCGAATCAATACATACGCAGTACTAAACACCAAACTAATTGCTGCAACTAAAAGACCAACTTTCATAAACTCAACAAATTTGATTTTATAGCCAGATTTTTCTGCCATACCAGCAACGACCAAGTTGGCACTTGCACCTACAAGCGTACCGTTTCCTCCAAGACACGCACCAAGCGCGAGTGACCACCAGAGAGGATTTAAATCAGAAAAGACGGGGCTCATTGATTGGACCAATGGAACCATGGTGGCAACAAAAGGGATGTTGTCTACAAATGCAGAAAAAATACCTCCTCCCCACATAATTGCGAGAGCGGTAGTAGTCAGATTGCCGCCGGTAAGTTCAAGCAGCTTTGATGCACCATAATGAATCACCCCAACCTGCTCAAGCCCACCTACCAAAACAAACAAACCGATAAAAAAGAAAATAGTTGTCCATTCGATTTCTTGGAGTACTTTTTCAAGATTTCTAAAATCTAAGAGAAGCAGAAGACCTGCACCAAAGAGAGCAATAGTCGCTCCATCTAAATGTAAAAAACCATGAAGAAAAAATCCAACAATCACAATTCCTAAGACAGCAAGGGATTTTATGAGCAGCGTTTTATCCTTTATGCTGTCCTTTTCCTTAAGGTGCATAATTTTGTCCATGTAGCGCTTGTTTGTCTTGATTGCTTTTCTATAGAGAAGCCAAAAGAGAGGCACGGTTGCAATAAAGATAATAGCGGAAATAGGGGCAAGGTTAAGTAGAAAGTCGCTAAAAGAAAGTCCCGCTGCACTACCAATAATAATGTTAGGTGGATCACCAATGAGCGTTGCAGTTCCTCCAATGTT
>Ga0180007_10004190_pt1 | contig 15449 bp, 12 predicted proteins | sample MM_PC_MetaG_FD_121122 | JGI IMG/M metagenome (GOLD analysis project Ga0180007, IMG submission 121122) | Groundwater microbial communities from the Aspo Hard Rock Laboratory (HRL) deep subsurface site, Sweden - MM_PC_MetaG | ecosystem: Environmental > Aquatic > Deep subsurface > Groundwater... | reverse complement strand
GAGGCGTCCCACTAAGATTACTTTGTTAACGTTCATAGTTTAGCTGTTAGTTTCTAGCTGTTAGTTTCTAGCTTTCTTTAGCTATTAACCACAAACTAGGACTAATGTTAAATATTTAATATTTCTTCTAATTTTTTATCAATGTCCTCTTCTTTCATTTTAACATCTTTTTCTTCGGAAACTAACTCTTCTTTGGGAGTTTCTTTTTTTGGTTCTTTTTCTTCCTCTCCTATTTTGGCTGGTTGTTTTTCTGCATCTTTTTTTTCTACTATTTCTCCAGGATAATTTTCTGGCAAGTCGTCGGTTTTAGAAATCATAAAACGTAATACTTCTGGCAGCAGGCTTAGTTGTTTCTTCATTTCAACTATATTAGTTTTTTCTTCCAAACCAAATCTCCTAGCAACATAGGTTCCTTGATTATCCTTTTTAATTTTATAGGCTAATTTTTTACTTTCTGTCCACTCTTTTTCTTCCCAAACTCCAGAAAAATCAGTGATGACTTTTTCCACAGTTTTTTTGATTTCCTCTAAGTTGGCTTCTTGAGAGCCACCGACTAGATAGATTATTTCGTAGCGCATTAGTTTTTATTGATTTATTATTTAAAAAACCACAAAGAAAATCCTGTGGTTGAAGTATTCTTATCTTCGTCTGAGTCCGCCTTCACTAAAGTTTCGGCGAGACAAAGCGAGAATACCAAGGACTTTCTAAGTTGTTTACAGTGTACCAAGAAAGCCTTATTTAGTCAAGTTTATATCTTAAATTCAATCACATCGCCGTCTTGAACAACATATTCCTTGCCCTCAGTGCGAAGCGTTCCCAATTCTCGACCTTTTCCCCAAGAACCAGCTTCCAGCAACTTTTCCCAGTTAATCACCTCAGCTCGCACGAATTTTTCTTTAAAATCAGTGTGAATGGCGGTTCCCGCCATTGGAGCGCTCCAGCCTTTTTGAATGGTCCAAGCACGGGTTTCGTCAGGTCCGGTGGTGAGAAAAGTGATGAGCCCCAAGATTTCATAGGCTTTTAAAATCAAGCTGTCGAGATTAGATTTTATATCTAGCTCTTGAGCTTCAGATTCTGACATTTCAATTAATTCTTCTTCAATTTTAATATCTAAAACAACAAAATTGTTTTCTTCTAATAATTTTTCTGGAATTTTATAGTGAACCCCATTAAATAACTTTGCTCCGACTTCGTCGGATTTAACGGGGCAAGCATTATAGACATACAGAAAAGGCTTCATAGTCAGCAGTTGCATTTCTCGAATGAGTTCTGCAAAGTCTTCATCTTTAAGGTCTAAATCAATTTTATTAGCCAAAATTCCTTGGTCCAGCGCGGTCTTTATTTTTTGCAAGGCTTCTAACTTTTTGGAAGCTCCTTTTTCATTTCTTTTAGCATCTTTTTGTAGGCGAAATTCTGTTTTTTGAACAGTTTCGAGATCGGCCAGAATAAGTTCTGAATTGATAATTTCGATGTCGTGTTCGGGATCAATAATATTTCGAACATGAGTAATTTTTTCGTTTTCAAAAACACGAACTACTTGGCAAATAGCATCAACTTCACGAATATTGGCTAAAAACTTATTTCCCAAACCCTCTCCCTGGCTAGCCCCTTCAACTAGTCCAGCAATATCAACAAATTCAATGACTGTGGGAATGATCTTGGCTGACTTTGCCATTTGAGCCAATTTTTCTAGTCGAATGTCAGGCACTTTTACAATGCCAACATTGGGCTCAATGGTGCAAAAAGGATAGTTATTGATGTCCACTGATGTTTTGGTCAGAGCCTTAAAAAGAGTTGATTTTCCAACGTTAGGGAGTCCGACAATTCCGATTTTCATATTTTTAGTCATTCCCGTGAAAACGGGAATCTAGTGTAAAAACTTAAAATTCTGAGACTGGATTCCCGATCCCTGCCTGCCGGTAGGCAAGAAGGTCGGGAATGACAGGCGAATATACGAATGGTATTATAGATTCCGATTTTTATCAATGTTTCTAGGATGTGGTATTATAAAGGGTATAAACAATAAATAGATATTTTATGGAAAAATCAATTTTTAAGGCCTATGACATCCGGGGTCTTTATCCAGCAGAAATTAATGAAGAAACGGCTTATGCCATTGGGCGAGCTTTGGTAGTTCACACTAAAGCCAGAAAAGTAGTGGTTGGATGGGATATGCGAGTTTCTTCTCCAGGAATTTCTGAAAAACTTATCCAAGGAATAACTGATCAAGGAGGAAATGTCATTAAAATTGGTTTGGCTACTACTCCTATGGCCTATTTTGCTTCCTGGAAATTAGAAGGAGTTGAGGCGGGCGTGATTGTGACCGCATCTCACAATCCGGCTGAATATAACGGAATGAAATTTTGTTTGAGAAATGCCATTCCGATTGGCGAGGGGAGTGGGATGGAAGAAATTCGAGACCTGGCTCTGGGTTCTCTTCCTTTGGAAAAGGGAGAGCTAGAGAGGGATTCGAAAAATGAAAATAATTCTCAAATCCCCCTCAGTCCCCCTTTAAAAAAGGGGGAAATAATCGAAGATGAAAGCATCAAGCAGACTTATTATGATTACATAGCCGGGTTTTATAAGGGAGGCAAGAAAAGAAAAGTAGTGATTGATTTTGCTAATGGAATGGGGATATTGGACAAGCCTATTTTTGAAAAAATTTCTTCTGAAATAGAATCTGTATATATGTATGATGAGTTGGATGGAAATTTTCCCAATCATGAAGCCAATCCACTTAAAACAGAAACATTAGAAGCGCTTCAAAAAAGAGTGGCGGAAGAACAAGCAGATCTGGGAATTGCTTATGATGGCGATGCTGATCGAGTGGGGTTTGTGGATGAAAAAGGGGAAATAATCCCAATGGATTTTATGATAGCTATTTTAGCCAAAGAAGTGCTCAAAAAATATCCAGGCGGTTTGGTTCTTATGGATCTTAGAAGTTCTAATGCAGTCAAAGAAGTGATTGAAGAAGCGGGAGGACGAGTGAACCGTTGCCGAGTGGGGCACTCGCTTATCAAAAAACAAATGCGAGAAGAGGGGGCCATTTTCGCCGGAGAACTCAGCGGTCATTATTTCTTTGAAGGAAATTCTAAAGCTGAAATGACAACTTTGGCGGTTTTATGTTTTTTGAATCTGCTCAATGAAACAGGAAAAACGGCTTCGGAATTGGTGAAAGATCTCAAAAAATATTTTCATTCCGGAGAAATTAATTCAGAAGTGGCTGATAAAGAAGCTGTTTTTCAAAAACTCAAAGAAAAATATGCTGCTGGTCAACTGGATGAACGTGATGGAGTGCGAATTGACTTTCCCGATTGGTGGTTTAATGTCAGGGCCTCAAATACAGAACCAAAGATGAGATTGAACTTGGAGGCCAAAACGCAGGAGTTGATGGAAGAGAAGAAGAATGAATTGTTAAATATTATCAGAAAATAATTAGATATATATAGTATGCGACAATATTGTGTTTACATAATGACAAATCATTCTAGAACTTTATATGTAGGTGTAAGCAGTAAGTTAAAAAAGAGAGTTCGGGAGCATAAAAACAAATTAGTAGATGGATTTACTAAAAAATACAATATAGATAAGCTAGTCTATTTTGAGCAAACAGAAGATATTAATGCGGCTATCGCTAGAGAAAAGCAGTTAAAAGGCTGGAGAAGAAACAAAAAAGTTGATTTAATAGAAAAAGAAAATCTCGACTGGCGAGATTTGTATGATGAGTTATAAATAATTTGTCATTCTGAGCGTAACGTAGTGAAGTCGAAGAATCTATAATTTTTATTACCAGGCGGTATTATTAAGCAGATCCTTCGGCAAGCTCAGGATGACATTTTTATTTTAATTGGTTAATTTTTACAGCACAAATCCGATTTTTTCTTTGACTTCTTGGAGCTTCTTTTCAGCCAGAGGTTTGACTTTTTCAGCTCCTTTTCTCAAAATTTCCAGAACTTTTTCATCAGTCAGTTCGGTCATCTTTTTCTGAAGGGGGGTGAGAAAATTGATGATAACTTCAGCCAAATCATTTTTAAAATCAGCATATCCTTTGCCAGCATACATTTTTTCAATTTCCTGAGGAGATTTTTCAGAGAGAGCCGAGTAGATACTGATGAGATTGTATAGAGCCGGTTTTTCTTTGGAATATTGAATTTCTGATCCACTGTCAGTGACAGCTTTTTTAATTTTTCGCCTCACTGTTTCAGCGTCATCAGTGAGGGCGATGTAGTTGTATTCTGAAGCAGCCGATTTCGACATTTTCTTGCTTGGGTCGTCAAGCCCCATAATCCGCATAGTTTCTTTTTTAACTATGCCTTCTGGAATTTTGAAAGTTTCTCCGAATTGACTGTTGAATCTTTTAGCAATATTTCGAGTGAGTTCAATGTGTTGCAATTGATCTTCTCCAACTGGAACGGTATCAGTGTCATAGAGCAAAATATCAGCCGCCATAAGAACGGGGTAATCAAAAAGTCCCATAGCAATATTTTCTTTATTTTCACTTTTGTCTTTGAACTGAGTCATTCTTTCTAGCTCAGATATTTTAGTTAGAGTGTTTAGTATCCAAGCCAGTTCTGCATGTTCTTTGACATGAGATTGAATAAAGATAGCACATTTTTCTGGGTCAATTCCCGAGGCTAGGTATACCTTGGCTAGCTCTAAGGTGTTTTTTTGAAGCTTCTGGGGGTCTTGAGGAACGGTGATGGCATGCATATCAACAATGCAAAAAATTGAATCATACCCGCCTGCATTGTTATGCGAAGCATTTAGGACAGGTTCATTTTGAAGTTTGACCCAATTTTGAATGGCGCCCAAATAGTTGCCTAAATGAAGGTTGCCTGATGGCTGAATGCCGGAAAAGATTCGTTTTTTCATATAAAATAAGTCTAAAATTAACTAAATTAATGTTAACTCAGATTTTGGTTTTGAGCAAACAAGCTATCTTTACTTTTCTTGGTCTTGGTATTGATGTAGAGGCTAGGCGATTATTTATGAGATTGCCACGCTACGCTCGCAATGACAGGTTTCTTTTATAGTCTTTGTATTTGGAAATTGATCCAACCAACATTCGTTTCATTCTTAACTTGCAATAATTAATTTCGTGAAGATAGAAGAAAGCCACTCAGGAAGAGCGGCTTAATTTAGAGTTCAGACTTTTGAAGTAGTTTTAAACCTCGATAACCACTGGAAGCACCATTGGTCGTCTTTCGGTTTTTTGGAAAAGAAATTGTCCGACTACTTCTCGAATATGGTCTTCAATAAATTTTTTATCTACGGAAGTTTTTTTGGAGGTGGTTTCCTGGATGGCTTTTTGGGCTCGGCGTTTAGTTTCATTCACCAAGTCAAAATTTTCTTTGACATAGATGAAGCCACGAGAGGTGACTTGAATGTTTCCTACCACTTGCTTGCTTTTGCTGTCTAGAATGACCGTGATAACAAACATTCCGTCAGCTGAAAGAAGTTGGCGATCACGAAGAACGACTTGTCCGACGTCGCCTATTCCCAGGCCGTCTACCATGACATAACTGGTGTCCACTTTCTTTTTGGCTATCTCAGCTTTATTCTTTTTGACTTCCAAAATATTTCCATTATCCAAAATGAAGATATTGTCTCTAGTAAATCCAGCCTTGATGGCCAGATTACGAGACTCTTTCAAAAAGAAATGATTAGCATAGACAGGCACAAAAATTTGGGGTTTCACTTGGCGAAGCATATCGCGTATATCTTCTTGATTGCAGTGTCCACTGGTGTGAACATCCATAATGTCACTGTGAATTACATTATCACTTTTTCGATATAGGTTATCTTTCAGTCTTTGGACAGTTCTTTCGTTGCCGGGAACAATCGAAGAAGAAAAGATTACAGTGTCATTTTTTTTGATGCGAACGTATTTGTGATTGTCGGTAATAATTCTAGAAAGAACAGCGTTGCCTTCACCCTGAGCGCCAGTGCAAATCAAAATGACTTTGTTTTCTGGAAAATTGTTGATTTCAGAAACGGGAATCAAGGTGCTTTTATGAGCTTTGATATAGCCCAGTTCTTTAGCAATTTCTACATTCATTTTCATGCTATAACCGTCCAAGGCCACTTTTTTGCCAATTTTTTCGGCGTATTCCAAAATGTGACCAATCCTTTTGATTTGGGAGGAAAAAGTTCCAACGATCACCCTGCCAGTGGCTTCGGAAAGTATCCTTTCTAGGTTAGCATACATTTCTTTGGTGCTAACCTTATGAGTGCTGGTGGAAACAGCTCCTATGCTTTCCAGCATCAATATTCTGGGTTCGGGCAGTTTGGAAAGTTGTTCATAGGTGATAGCTTTTCCTTCAGAACCATCTTTGTCCATGGTCCAGTCGCCAGGATGAATGACGGTGCCAGAAGCAGTTTCCAAAGTGACTCCAGTAGAATCCATAATTGAATGCTCAACTTCAAAAAATCCCACCTTGAAATTTCCTAGTTTAATTTTTTCGCTATATGAACCAATGCGCATAGTTTTGAGTAGAGATATATCTTGTTTAGCGTATTCTTCAACCTTCTTTTTGATAAGCGCTAGAGTCAGGTCTCGACCGATGATTGGTGGATAGCCTAATTTTTTTAAAAGGATTGGAGCAGCTCCGATGTGGTCTAAATGTCCGTGAGAGAAAATTACTCCCCGAATATTTTTTTCCTTGCCTTTCAAATAGGAAACATTGGGAACGATATAGTCAATTCCCGGCATATCCTCTTCAGGAAACTGAAGTCCCATATCGAGAATAATGATGTCTTTGTCATATTCAAAGACGGTCATGTTGCGTCCCACTTCTTCTTGTCCTCCCAGAGGAATTATTTTCAAGAAATTGCTGGAAGCTACTGGCGCATTTTTGGCGCTGGAGTTTCCTTTTCTCGAAGAAGAAAAATAGTCCCTAGAAGCTATGTCTAGTTTGTAAGGAGCCGTTTTTTGAACCCGACTATTTTTTGGATTAAATTTTTTTTGCGGACGGGAATGTCTAATCCCATCCAAATTAGATGTTTTTTTTCTCATAATTAGTTTGTTCTTTTATTGGTTATTTTTTTAAAAAGATTTAATATATAGGGCAAATAAAAAGTTTGCCTATTTAAAAAGAAATTTTTAATTTATTTAATTTATTTATTGTAAGCGTTTTTTAAGATCTTCTACCATGTTCACGGGAGTGGGATCTTGATTATAGGAAAGAGCGAGATAGTAGGAAATCCAATCTCCTAAAATAAGAGTGGAAAATATTTTAAGAAAATAATTTTCTCCCTGAATTTCATGAGAAGTTGTTCCTATACCTTTTTCTTTAAAGAGATCGGCAGTTATGCTTATTCTTTTTAAATTTTGTTCGTTTTCTCCTCTATCAATTAACGAAACTACATGAAATTCGCTTTGAGGTAGAGTGAAACCAACCATTTCATTGTGGTTTAATTCAGGAAAATAATTCCAGAAAGCAGGAGTTTTGGCATTTTCATTTATTTTTATTTTTATCACCATAGCCAAAGCTTTGAATTTGTCAGTGGTATAAATTATAGGAGTTTTGCCATTTAATTTTTCGGCTATAGCTTTTCCTTGGTTTTCAAATTCTTTTGTGAACTCATTTAATTTTTTGGTCGAAGACAATATTTCTTCCAGGTTAATTGATAGTAAACCGCAATTAGTCAAAACCTTTAACATAGAAGAAAAGAAATAACCGGTGGCATAACGAGGTTGAATGCCGGCCGGAATTTTTACAAAAGGGACATTATTTTTCTTGCAAATTTCTTCTAATTTTCCTCCAGTAGTAAATCCTATAGAAGGCAGATTGTTTTTTATAGCTTCTTCCAGGGCGGAAATTGTTTCTTCGGTATTTCCCGAATAAGAAATAAAAAAATTCAAAGAATTTTTATAAGCTTCTCCAGGAAGTTTATAGGTTCTATTTTGAAAAATAGGAAAGCTTCTTTTTCCTTCCGATTCTAGGTATGTAATTAGAATGTCTGATGGCAAAGCGGACCCTCCCATTCCGGAAACAGTAATTGAAGCAAAATTTCCTTCACATTTTATATTTTCAGCTATTTCTTGGCCAATTTGAAATTGCTTCCAAAAATCTTCGATAACTTGTTTGAGATTTTCTTTATCGATGTTAACTTTATTTTCCATAGTTTTTGTTTTAAATGATATTTATTTCCAAACTCTATCTGTCGAAATATACCAATTTTCAATTTGGCTAAATCTCTTTGATGGCATAGTGATATTTTTGATATCAATGCCTCGAATTTTTTTGTTAGTGATGTAGATATAATTAGGGGTATATAAGAAAACAGCAGGAATTTCTTGAGCTATCTTTTCTTGAAACTCTTTATATTTTTCAGTTCTTTTTTCTGGGTTGAATTCAACCCGACCTTCCTCAATTAATTTATCTGTTTCTTGATCTCCAAAAAGAGCCAAATTAAGACCAGGATCCTTTTTTTGATCAGAATGCCAGAAAGAATAGAGATCTGGGTCAGCTCCTAGAACTTGGCCAAAAAGCAAAGCATCATATTCCCGAGGACGAATATAATTTTGTTGCATGTCAGAAATGGAAAGAATGTTTAGATTGACTCTGGCTCCAACTTGTTCCCATTGAGATTTTATAATTTCTGCAGTGGCCACCAATTCTTCCCACTCGGTGGTGATTAAGTTAAATTCCAAAACAGTTTCGTCCTTGGCTCTCACTCCATCCTCTCCTTTTTTCCAGCCTTTTTCATCGAGAAGTTGGTTGGCTTTTTCTAAATTAAAATCTATTTTGCCCAGATTTTCGTCATAGCCAATCATACCAGGCAAGATAGGGGAATAAATTGGTTGACCATTGCCAAAAAGAACCTGGTTGATAATTTCCTCTCTGTTAGTGGCCAAAGACAAAGCTTCTCGCACCTCATCATTAGCTAGGGGGATGCTTTTATTTTGATTTAAAAAAACGGCAAAATATCTAGGGGCGGTCAACTTGGATATATTGGTGCTCTGAGGAAGTTTGATAAGGCCTGTTTTGCTAAGAGTAATACCACCTAAGCCCATGATCTCTTTGTTGTTATAGGCTTCGATAGCATCTTCCTCATCTCCATAAAAATTAAAAGTTATTTTGGAAATATAAGGCTTGCCTTGATAATAGTTTTGATTAGTAATTAGTTTATAGGACAAAATATTGCCGTCAGCATCTTTTTGGAAAGAAAGATATTGATAAGGCCCGCTACCAATGGGTTCTAGGTTTAAATCAGTGAGGTGAAATTTATCAGCTGGGATGGCTTCCCAAATATGTTTAGGCAGAATTCCAAAAGTCAGGTTATAGACGAATCCAATATAGGGTTCTTGAGTTTTAAAAGAAATAGTATAGTCATCAATTTTGTTGATTTCTACTCCTTGCCAATTGCCACGGAGGGAACTTTTATAAGCTGGGTTGTTAATTAGGTTTAAGGTAAAAGTAACGTCATCAACTGTTAATCTTTCTCCGTCATGCCAAAGAATGTCAGATCTTATTTTTACAGTATAGGTGGTTTTATCTTCCGAAATTTCCCAACTTTCAGCCAAATCATTGATTAGCTTATTTTCTCCATCATACTTCAAGAGAGAACTGTAGATGATTTGAGAAAGATCGGCGTCGGTGTCGTTGGAATAGGCTAAAATCGGATTAATATGAAGAGGTTGGCCAATAATGCCTTCAATATATTCTCCACCATAATCAGGAACAAGGTTTGTTTTAGAATGATAGAAATAAATTCCCCAAATTATCAAAGAGGTAAGTAATACTAACAGGAGAAAGAAAAATACAATCTTCTCTTTGAAATTGAGGACTGAAGTTATTTTTAACCAGTTTTTAGGCGATGGCCATTTACTAGCGAAGTTACTTATAGTTTTGGGTTAGATTATTTAGAAAGTTTTATTTGATCAATAAGCTGATAATGGCACTTATTATAAAGAGCCCAGCTAGAACAAAAGAAGCGTAAGAAAGAAATTTCTCCATTCCTCTTTTAGTGTAATATCCGCCAAAGTCTCCTTCGAAAGTTTGTGAAAGACCAGCTCCTTTATTTTGAAGCAGGATAGTCACTATTAAAAAGATAGCAATAATAATTTGAGAGAAGCTGATTATTTGTCTCATATTTGGCTTAAATAAAGTAAAATATCTAATGAAGAATCAAGTTATTTTGTTTCGAACTCCTATGATGATAGCACCTCTGGTTGTTTTAGTCAATAGGCAGGCATTTCACTTGGAAGATTTCCTAATAATAATTTTTTTCAAATTAAAAACACTTTTTCCGGACACGGCCATTTTCATTTTCTTTTTCCGATCTCTTTTTTCAGCTTTGATTTTCTTGCTCCCTCCTGCAAGAGGCGCCAGGCTGGCAACTTTGTCTCTAGGCATTTTTTATTTTTATCGAATTTTTCAGTTAATAACAACTTGCATGGCGGGCAAGCATTGTGATTTAATTATAACATATGTCTATTAACATGTAACACTTAAATAAAAGTATATGGAAAATAAAGATTTCTATGCCGTCATTATGGCGGGTGGAACGGGGACCAGGCTCTGGCCGCTGAGTCGCAAAGATAAGCCTAAGCAGTTTCACAAATTGACTTCTTCAGAAAAAACTATGATTCAGGAAACCTATGAAAGACTGGTGAAAGTTGTGCCAACTGAAAACATCATGGTTTCAACGGCTGAAAGCTATAAATCTCTAGTTAAAGAACAACTTCCCCAAATAGGCGACAAGCAGTTGATTATTGAGCCGACTCCCCGAGGAACAGCTCCAGCCATTGCTTTTATTGCCAAATATATTAATGGGCTCAATCCAAGGGCTATTGTGGCCACTATTAATTCTGATCATGCCATTAAGAATTTAGACGAGTTTGTTTCTTCAGTTTCGGCGGCTTTTCAGGCCGCTCGGGAAAATCAAGATAAACTGATTACTATTGGGATCAATCCCACCTGGCCTGATACGGGCATGGGATATATTAAAATGGGCAAAGAATTTGGAGAGTTCGGTGGCAGGAGAATCTTTAATGTTGATTCTTTCAAAGAAAAACCTGATAAAGAAACAGCCGAAAAATATTTGACTGGTTGGGAATATCTTTGGAATTCCGGTTATTTTATTTTTTCTGTTAGTACTTTTCTGGAGTGGAATCGGAAATTGATTCCGGGAATAGTGGAGACACTGGACAAAATTGAAGAAGCAAGAAAAGGAGAAAAATCTGGAGAAAAAGTACTAGAACTTTATAAGTCTCTGGAAAATCAACCAGTTGATCTGGCCATTGTGGAAAAATTGGACGAAAATAGTCGCTTGGTCATTCCAACCGAAATGATTTGGAGTGATGTGGGAAATTGGGGAACCCTTTTTGATTTTTTCAAAGATTCTTTGGAATCTTCCATGATTGTCAAAGGAAACCACATAGACAGTGGAAGCAAAGATTGCTTTATCTATGGCAATGACAAGTTGATTGCCACGGTGGGTCTCAAGGACACGGTGATTGTGGAAACTGAGGATGCCATTTTGGTGGCGGACAGAAAAAAAGTGTCTGATGTCAAAAAAATTATCGATAAGCTGAAAGAAGACGGAAAGCATTTATATCTTTAGATTGTTTTGAAATCCTCCTCCCCTTTCAAAGGGGAGGAGTTAGAGGAGGGGTTTAATGAAAAAAATCTTAAATTTAAAGAGTGTAGTTTTGAAAATAGAAGCTAATCTAAAATAAAAAACCACCCCTTGATCCCCTCCTTGAAAAGGAGGGGAGGACGGAAAAATAAAAACTTTATATAAGCTAAAAAACGGCACGTTTGTTTGTTTGACAAAAAGCTCATTTAGGTGTAGAATAACAGGTCTAGTTATGGAAATTTTTGTCATAGCAGAAAGAGAATCATTTTTTGATGCTTTTTCTGCTGTGGCAAAAGCCATTCAGCGTTTAATTATGCGCCGCTATAAAAAGCGACCGCAAAAAGGAGGACTTGCGATGACAAAGGATGCGACCCTCAAGCAATCAGGCAAGGTTCTGGGTATTTTAGAGGGAATATCCAGAGAACAGATGCAGATTATCCTCGGGTCTGGGCTTCTGGCGGATATACGCGATGGGAACGTTGCAAACGTTAACCGAGATGAGTTCCGGAAGATGCTGGGACTTCCGTCCTTGAATCCTCCGCCCGAGCCTCTGCTCGGATTTATCGCCACCGTCAACATTTCGGCGAGAACCGATAAGTTTATTGCCAAGGACTTTTTCGAGATCGACACCAGCCGTAAGGCGAAGGTGAAGATCAGCTATCTTGGCAATAAATTCAAGGCTCAATTCCTCGGCAAGGTCGAAGAGTTACAGAGCAAAGTCACCCTCCGCTATAGTCGTCTGAATAAGGCTTCGGCGGATGAGCCAATCATCGTCGAGTTGGGTGGCGAAACCAAGGTTGAAACCACCCTGTCCAACGTGGCAGCGCTTATGGAGAACCAGGGTAATGGTGGGGCTGGGGTTCTATTTACCAACGGCTACGCCAACATCTTCTACGTTCGCGACGTAAATGGCGTGCTTTGTGCAGTTGGCGTCTGTTGGGATGACGGCGGCTGGTGCGTGAGTGCTTTCTCCGTGGATCGCCCGAGCCTCTGGCTCGACGGCCGCCGGGTGTTCTCTCGCAATCCCTCGGAGACTTTGGTTTCCTGACGCTCTAGTCCTTTATTCCTTTGGTCCTCGGGGTTTTTCAAATCTCGGGGGCCTTTTCGTATCTTAGGATTTTTTTGATATAATGTGAACGAAGGTGTGTAATACATAACGGCTAAGGCTTTTATGTCACGGCTTTGGGATATTTTTTGCGAGAATTTCGTCGGGTAAGCCTTGCGAAAGAGTGTAAAAAATATTTCCTTCAAAAAATACAGGAATTGGTACAATAAACTGGCGGACTTTGAGGTCCCAAATAAGATTCAGCTTCAAGAGTAATTAAGAAGTGGTGGCCCGGATGGTTTTTTGTACGAGGGCTCTGGCGTGCTTTGTGCAGTTGACGTCTATTGGAATGACGACGGCTGGAACGTGAATGCTAACTCCGTGGATAACCCGAACAACTGGAACGACGGCAACCAGGTGTTCTCTCGAAACTCAAGTATTTCTCTCATTCATCACGGGGTGAGAGTTTTTTTGAAGCAATCCCTTTTTCCAGCCGCCAAGCTGACGCCCGATATCTTCCAATTTTTCTGAAAGTTCTATATATTTTTCCGTTGGGACGCACTTATTCTCCCAGGCGATTTGGACAAAAAACTTTAAAACATCATGGCGGGGAATGATTTTTTCGAGAAGAATTATTTTCTTATCGATCGGAAGATAAGAAGCGGTAAAAGTATATTCAAGAATCTGGATGAAAAGCTGAGATATTTTCTGTCCCAGGTTAAAGCGTTCCGTCTTTGGAATATCACGGCATAAGATTTGCCAAAGCTGGTAAGCCTCTTTTTCCTTGGCAATTACGGCAGGCAGCTGGGGGGGGGGTGATAAAAGAAGATGTTTTATTCATATATTTATGTTATTCCCGTGAATCCGCCAGCCGGCGGAGGGAATCTAATCATTAAGTTTAGTTATTTCACTAAATGTTTTAGTACTATGAAAGCTCAACTAGTTAACACTTTTTCCGATGTTATCTCATTGGAAAACCTTCTTGAAGCCCGGAAGGAATTTATAAGAGGCAAGAAAAATAAGAAAGATGTTCAATTCTTCTCACTTTGCCTCGTGGACAACATTATCCAGCTTCGAAAAGACCTTCTTAATCATACCTACATTCACGGTCCCTATCAAGCTTTCAATATCTCCGATCCTAAGCCCAGAAACATCCACAAAGCCCAGGTAAGAGACAGATTGCTTCATCATGCCATTTATAGAATCTTATATCCGTTTTTTGACAAGACTTTCATCGCCGATTCCTATTCTTGTCGGATAAACAAAGGTACTCATAAGGCTATTAATAGATTCCGCAAGTTTGCCTATAAAGTGAGCAAGAACAATACCAAAACTTGTTGGATTTTGAAATGTGACATCAAGAAATTCTTCGCCAACATTAATCATAAAATTCTAATGAGTATTTTGAAAGAATATGTTCCAGACCAGGATATTGCCTGGCTTTTGAAAAAGGTGATTGGGAGTTTCGGATCATTTCAGGATGGTGTTGGTTTACCTCTTGGTAATTTAACTTCCCAACTTCTAGTCAATATCTACATGAACCAATTTGATCAATTTGTGAAACACAAGCTAAAAATCAAATACTATATTCGTTACGCCGATGATTTCGTGATATTTTCAGAAAATAAAGAAACATTAAAAAGGCAATTGATAGAAATGCAAAGATTTCTTAAGAATAAACTGGAACTAGAATTACATCCCGACAAAGTTTTTATTAAAACCTTGGCAAGTGGTATAGATTTTTTGGGTTGGGTTAATTTTTCTGATCATAGGGTTCTTAGGACTTCTACCAAGAGAAGAATGTTAAAAAGAATCAAAGATAATGCTCAAAAAGAAGCCGTGGATTCATATTTGGGATTATTGGGGCATGGCAATGGGAGAAAATTGGTGCTGAAGTTAGGATTATTAAAATAAAAAACCACCCCTTGATCCCCTCCTTGAAAAGGAGGGGAGGATGAAATGAATAGGTTGAAAAAGAAGAGAGAACGGTATAATATTAGTTGACTATGAAATTTCAAATATCTTCAAAATATAAACTAGCTGGTGATCAACCGAAAGCGGTTGAGCAGTTGACTCAAGGAATTGAAACTGGAAAAAAGTTTCAAACGCTTTTGGGCGTGACGGGGTCAGGAAAAACTTTCACCATGGCGAACGTGATTGAAAAAGTTCAAAAACCAACCTTGGTCATTGCACCCAACAAAACTTTGGCCGCTCAATTGGCGCAGGAATTCCGGACTTTTTTCCCCAGAAATGCAGTGGAATATTTTGTTTCCTACTATGACTACTATCAGCCCGAAGCCTATTTGGCAACCAGTGACACCTATATTGAAAAAGAAGCTCAGATTAATGAAGAAATCGATCGTTTGCGTCATGCTTCGACGGCAGCAGTTTTGTCTCGCGAGGACACTATTGTTGTAGCTTCAGTTTCTTGCATCTATGGTTTGGGTTCGCCAGAATATTATGAGTCGATCAGTTTGAATCTGCAAGTCGGACAAGATTTTAATCGAAAAAAAATAGTGGAGGATCTCGTTGAGATGCAATTTTTGCGAACCGATATGCTGTCTCGAGGAAAGTTTCGTTTGACGGGAGAGACTTTGGAAATTATGCCACCCAGCCGAGAGGTGGTGACGAGAATTGAAACAGAAAACGAAAAAATAAAAAATATTTTTGAATATGATTTCTTGACGGGAGAAAAACTAGGAGAACTAAAAAAAACCTTGATCTATCCAGCCAAGCATTTTGTGGTGCCAGAGCCCATCATGGAAGAGGCTTTAGGAAAAATTGAACAAGATATGAAAAAAGAAGTAGCTAGTTTCGG
>Ga0180007_10004189_pt1 | contig 15451 bp, 16 predicted proteins | sample MM_PC_MetaG_FD_121122 | JGI IMG/M metagenome (GOLD analysis project Ga0180007, IMG submission 121122) | Groundwater microbial communities from the Aspo Hard Rock Laboratory (HRL) deep subsurface site, Sweden - MM_PC_MetaG | ecosystem: Environmental > Aquatic > Deep subsurface > Groundwater... | reverse complement strand
TAGTTGTTCGTAAGGCAAAAAAGATAGTCAGAGCATTTCTTAACCCCGATTATTACCTTGGACAAGGTTATAGCCTGCCTCCAATGACAATAAACTTTAACCTCACCTACAGATGCAACCTCCGTTGTAAGATGTGTCGTCAATATGGAGAAAAGGGTGTTTACAGACAAAACCCTCCAAATCCTGAAGCAGAGTTGATGTATCTTGAGCTTAAAGATATTATTGACGATGTCAGCCCCTTTAAGCCTGATATCTACATCACTGGAGGAGAGCCTTTTCTACACAAAGACATCCTGGAGTTTGTAAAATATATCAAAACCAGAGGGCTACTATGTAACATCAATACGAATGGTACATTCTTGGCGAAGAATGCCAGTTCAATCATTGAATCTGATGTAGACTCCCTGATTGTCTCCTTAGATGGTCCAAAAGAAGTTCACGACCAGATACGGGGTCTGGCAGGAACATTTGAAAAGGCTGTAGCTGGAATTAAAGAACTCAATAGACTAAAGAAGGAGAGAAAGAAAAACAAGCCATTGATTAAAACGACCTTTACCATCTCCTGCAATAACTATGTCTATCTGAAGGAGATAATTGAGATTGCGAGTAATATCGGCATCAATCACATTGACCTTGGGTTCTCCTGGTTTACCACAGAGAAGATTGGAAAAAGACACTGCCAGGTTTTTGAGAAACTATTTTCAATTCAGCCAGACTCCTGGAAAGGGTTTGTAACTGATGTCAGCGGCATTGATCTTTGTTATTTGAAAGAGGAAGTAAGAAAGATAAGAAAGAGCAGGCACCCTCTCTCTATCTCTTTTTTCCCTAATATAAAGACAGAGGAGATTCCAGATTACTATCTGCATCCTGAGGCTACATTTGGCAGAAAGAGATGCGTGGTTCCTTATATGATGACTACTATCTGTCCTGATGGTAGTCTTACCCCCTGTGCCGATTTTCCTGATTATGTGGTAGGTAATGTAAAAGAGGAAAGATTGAGTAAGCTCTGGAATAGTGAGAGATACCGATATTTTCGTAAAGGCTTAAAAAAAGTAAATCTATTTCCTATCTGCTCAAGGTGTTGCGGTTTATATACCTATTTTTAGTATGAAGATAAATGAACAAAGGATACCACAAATAAGGTTTCCTGGGTTTAACCCTCTGGCAATAATAGGGATTCTTTTTTCTATAGCTATCGGACTATCTTTGCTCTTTTCCTTACTGAAGTTCACGGCTATCCTGATTGCTCCCCTTATTCTTCTTTGTATCATTCTCAATCCATACATAGGGCTTATCCTGTTTCTATTCTACACATACCTCCAACCTCCGATCAGGTTTCCTGCTTTGACATTCTTTCGTTTCGCTTATGCAATCGCTCTACTTACAGGGATTGGTTGGTTAGGTCATATAGCCCTGAAGAAACAGAAGCTTGTTCAAAGCCACCAGAACTGGGCGATTTTATCCTTCTTCTCTGCTATGGTCCTATCAGTGGTCAATTGCTTCTGGTTGCAGGCATGGTATGATGGTATTATAAATATAGGAAAGATTATTATTCTCTACTTTTTTATTGCAAACTTAGTCAATTCCCTCTCTAAATTGAAGGGTTGCATCCTATCAATCCTCATCTTAAACTGCTATTTAGCTGTAGAGTCAATATCAGGGGTTCGCTCTTATAAAGGCGAGGGTTTTCATGAGATAGGAAGTGCTTCAGGTAGTGGTATGTTGGGTGGTCAAGATAGCTTTGGCCTGGCTATGAATCTGATGATTCCATACTCTTACTTCCTTCTTATGGGAAGTAAGTCTATTAAATCAAGACTCTTTTATCTTTTCTTGCTTACCTCTTATGCTTTAGCTGCAATCTTTACAGGTTCAAGGGGTGCGTTTGTTGGCATAGCATTTATAGGTTTTCTCCTGTGGCTCAAAAGCAAAAGAAAGATAGCAGGTCTTGTTATAATTGTTATCCTTTCTATAGCAATCTTTCTTGTTGCCAAGCCTGAGTATTGGAAAGAGATGGGGACAATCAAGGATTATAACCAAGGAACAGCTTTAGAAAGGATGGATATGTGGAAGAGGGGTTTTTCTATGTTTCTCAGTTCTCCTCTTACAGGGGTTGGAATAGACAATTTCATAATTGTCCAGGGAAGTATCTATGGTCTGTGGAAGGTTGCCCATAGTATTTATATTACTGTAATAGCAGAAATGGGTCTTCTTGGGATAATCTCCTTTTTCTTCATCCTCTATTTTTTCTTTAAGGATATTAAAGAGACCAAAGTAATACTTAAATCCAAAGGCGACACCTCCTCCTTTCTTTATCAAATATCAGAAGCTTTGCCTTTATCCCTTATTGCCTTTTTGGTCTGCGGTGCTTTTCTCTCTGTTTTATACTATGAACATCTTTACATCATCATAGCACTCAGCGTTGCCTTAAAAGAGGTGGCAAAGAGAGAAGGTAATTACTCATAATTTTGGGGAGGACTAAAGTTTTTTTGACTTTAGATTAACACAGATTTACACTGATAAAATTTAAAAATTATCTGTGACCATCTGTGTAAATCAGTGTCTAAATATTTCTTCAGTGTAGATCAGTGTCTAGTTTTTTTGGCTATTCCCCAAGATTTTGAGTAAATACGAGAGAAGGATTACCGAGAACAAGTTAATGGGACGCAGATTTTCGCAGATTATCAGGATAATATTTTATAAATCCCAAAAATCTAAAGTTCATCTAAAGTCCAAAAAAGGAAATTCCTATATAATCAAGTTTGCAATAATAATTCCTTGACTTTATTTGGTTTGGTGAATACTCTTCTTTTGCACTTACAGGCATTACATTACAAGATAAAAGGGTATTCATAGGCTATTCTGATAATAGGATATGTATACTAAAATAAATGTAAATTGCAAATCGTAAAATTACAGAATTCAGAATACAGAATAGATACAGGTTCTTTCATTCTGACTCCTGAATTCTGACTCCTGAATTCTATTTAGTTTTTTGGAAACCTGATTTATTTGGGTATAATTTAAACAAAGAAAAGGAGATGTCTAATGAAATATTTTAGATATTTGATATTGTGCTTGATATTTTCTTTAATATTTTCTCAAATAGCTTATGCATATCTTGATCCTGGAACTGGCAGTTATATACTTCAACTGTTTATAGCCACTTTAATGGGAATTGGTTTCGCGGTTAAAATTTTTTGGAGAAACATCAAGATTTTCTGCTTTAATCTCTTTTCAAAGTGGAAAAAGAAATAAAGAACACGATAATTAATAAGAATATTCCAAGCTCCTTCCGGGATCCAAGTGGGTTTCTCTTTTTTCAAAATGGTTTGATTTACCGTCAGGTAAACATGGTGTATAAGGAAGACTATGATCACCTGATGAATTCTGGTCTTTACAAGACCCTTACGAACGCTGAACTGCTGATTCCTCATGTAGAAGTGGACCTTCCGGTTATAGAAGAGGTTTCCTACAAGATACTCCAACCTGAGATGATATCCTTTATCTCCTATCCCTATGAATGGTGTTTCAGCCAGTTAAAACAAGCGGCTTTAACCACCACTGCGATTCAGAAAATAGCACTTGACTTTGGGATGTCTCTAAAAGATTGCAGCGCCTACAATATACAATTCAGAAAAGGTAAACCTGTATTAATTGATACACTCTCTTTCGAGAAATACCGTGAGGGGCAACCATGGGTTGCCTACAGACAGTTTTGTCAGCATTTTCTTGCACCTTTAGCATTAATGAGCTATAAGGATATTCGGCTAAATCAATTATTTCGAGTTTACATAGATGGAATACCTTTGGATTTAACGAGTTCACTTCTTCCGCTGCGCACCTATTTTATATTCTCCTTGCTTTCTCACATTCACATTCATGCCAGAAGTCAAAAACATTTTGCAGACAAGACTGTACATATAGGTAAGTATAAGATGAGCCATCTATCTTTTCTTGGTCTCATTGACAATTTAGAATCTGCTGTCCACAAATTGAAGTGGCAAGCTCAAGGGACCGAATGGGCTGAGTACTATGAGGAGACCAACTACTCTCCGGATGCAATTCAACACAAGAAACAGATTGTGGCTGAATTCTTAGACAAGATTGATCCCAAAAGCGTCTGGGACCTCGGTGCAAATATGGGGATGTTCAGTCGTGTTGCCAGTGATAAAGGGATACAAACTATCTCTTTTGATGTTGATTCTGCTGCTGTCGAGAAAAATTATCTTAAATGCGTTAGAGATAGTGAAACTAATATTTTGCCTCTCCTGCTTGATTTGACTAATCCAAGTCCAAATATTGGCTGGGAAAATCAGGAAAGAATCTCTCTTTTTGAACGTAGTCCTCAAGACACAGTGCTTGCCCTTGCTTTAATTCACCATTTGGCTATCTCTAACAATTTACCCATTAATAAAATTGCTGATTTTTTTAACAAAATTTGTAATTCACTTATTATTGAATTTGTTCCCAAAAATGACTCGCAGGTTCAAAGACTTCTATCAACCAGAAAGGACATCTTCCCCGATTATACGCAGCAGGTTTTTAAGTACGAATTTGAGAAGCATTTCAAGATACAATCTTCTGTAAAGATTAAAGATTCCGAGAGAACTGTATATTTAATGGAGAAAAAGGAGAAGTCCAAAAGTATATAAAGAAAAGGTAATCGCTGCGGTAGTGTAAGAAAAGGGGATATGGAGATTAAGGAGATAAGGGGATAAAATTTTGAATTAAAAATTAAAAGTGAATAATCTCCATATCGGGAATTATCTCCTTATCCCCCTTCTTGCACTCTTTGATAAATAGGCTGAACGCTTACAAGAAAAGAGGTATTAGATATGAAAAAAACATTTGTTGTTCATCCATTTTTGTTCGCAATATTTCCCGTTCTATTCCTCTTTTCTCATAACATAACAGAATTATTAATAAATGAAATTGCTGTGCCTATAGCAGTTACAACTTCCTTTACATTTTTGTTATGGCTATTACTGGGTTTTATCTTTAAGGATGGGAAAAAAGCAGGTTTAATCGTTTCTCTTTTCCTATTGCTATTTTTTTTATATGGGCATTTGCCTTTGAAAATAAGCTTTATTGCAACAGACTTTGAAATCAGACATAGATATTTGTTTCCCATTTGTGTTGCGATTCTTACTCCTGGTATTTATCTTATTATAAAGACACGCAAAAATTTGCATAATTTTACGAATATTCTAAATGTTGTAGCCGTTTTCTTAATTTTAATCTCTTTAATCAATATTGCAGCTTATGAGATCAAAACAAAAAGACTTGCTATGCCTAATATCCAGCATCCGACATCCAGTATTCAACATCCGACATCCAAATTACTTCCGGATATCTACTATATAATTTTTGATAACTATGGTGGCTCTACTATGCTTCAAAAATTCTTTAATTTTAATAATAGTGAAATTACTGACTATTTAAAAAATAAAGGCTTCTACATTGCATCCGAAAGCTGTACTAACTATCCAAAAACATTTCAATCATTAGCGTCGTCCTTAAATATGAAGCATCTTACATACTTAACGGACAAAATAGGAAAAGAGTCATCTGATCGAACCGTTGTTTATGAGATGTTACAGGACTACGAAGTATGGCGGTTTCTTAAATCCAGAGGATACACATTTATCCATCTTGGCTCTTGGTGGGGACCAACAAGAAAAAATAGATTCGCAGATATTAATATTAATTATTTCCACTTAAACCTAAGCGAATTTTCAGCAAAACTACTTGAGACTACAATGCTGTATCCTATTTTAGGAAAAATTGCTGGAATCGATCTTAGAAGTGAAATGAAAGAACGGATTTTGCTTCAGTTTGAAAAGCTATCAGAAATACCCTGCATTAAAGGACCTAAATTTGTTTTTTGCCACATAATTTATCCTCACTCTCCATATATATTTGGTCCGAATGGTGAGTTTCTTTTAGAACAGGAGGTGGCAAAAAAAAGCGATAGAGAAAATTATCTAAATGAGATTATTTTTTGTAACAAAAAAATCAAACTACTTGTTGACCAGATTCTATCAAAATCAGTCTATCCACCTGTTATTGTCTTGCAAGCGGATGAAGGTCCATCTTCCTTAAAAGAATTTAAAAGAAAGGCTGGAGAAGAAGGAATAGAGTGGGCGCAACAAAGCGAGGTATTACTCAAACTACATATGAAAATATTTAACGCTTACTATCTATCCAATGGTTCGGCTTCACTTACCACAGGCATTGACAAAAATACTTTGTATCCGTCTATAACGCCAGTAAATTCTTTTCGGCTAATTTTTAATCTCTATTTTGGCACAAACTATGAATTATTAGAAGATAAAAGCTATGTTTTTGAAGATGTTGAACATCCATATAAATTTATAGATGTTACTGATAAAGTTAAGTAAGTTCCCATGTCTTTTTCCATTAAGTCTTTACTCTTTATGAACATTGATACAGGCATTAATGATATTATCACAGAGATTTTGCAGTAAGTTATAGTATCTTGCATAAGTTTGGACACTAAAATTGGTAAGACATCAGACATCAGACATCAGACATTAGACATCAGACTATAGACTAAAGATTAATAAAATAAAGTTTGAAGTCTAAAGTTTATGGTCTGAAGTCTTTGTAATTTGTGTAAAGACTTATGCAATTAACTATATGATGCATTATTTTTTTAAGCCATTCGTTTTCTACTCGTAGCTGCCCTATTTGACAATAAAGTTCACAAGTCAGCTTCTCTCTATTTCTGTTAGATGCATCTCTCTTACCCTTAAAAATATCTATAAGACCTTCCATGGTCTGCTTACGCCATTTACCAATCCAAGGTTCTATGAACCCCGTTAGATATTCCTCTGATAATATTACAGGAAAAGTATTTTGTATATTATCTAACGGGGTGAACCGCATATTTCTAGACAACTCTTGCTTCCGTCATCTCCTCTTTGATTGCTGCTATGTGGCTTTAGCCATAAATCCAACTTAAAATTTTTCCTCATTTTTCGGACCTCCTTTTTGTGCTATTATGCCACACAATGTATCTTAACTGCTGGCCCAAAAAATCCGGTCCATTATACTTTTTATCGACATTTATGATAAATATCTTAAGCAATTTTTTTGACTACTTTAAGGATAAACGAACCCGTGAAAACTTTAAAATGCTCATGGTCAGTTGGATCTTAACCTTAGGGCGCAAGACCATTACCAGAATAATTCAAACAATAGGTGCAACACTAACGAAGCACCATAGTTATTTTTTGAAGCTTTTCTAAGAAAAAATATTCATCAAACCCGTTGTTCACTTATGCATGAGATGCTTTGTTCACTTGCTTCTTGGCTTTCTGATTACAAGATTATCCATTGACCTTTCTCTTTTACCTGAAATGGTTTTAGATCTCATTGTTGGCCGTTGGTCTATCAAGGTTACCTATCAAGACAGCAAACAGATTCTTGGAGGAAGTTACCTCTTAAATTTATAATTCAAGTGCTTTCAATGACGGCATAAATTCACGAAAGTCCAGTTTAAGGAAATTTTTAGGACTTATTTCTGAATCGCAGTAAAGTCATCAATTTTAAGTTGACCTTTTTATATTGATTCCTTAAAATTATTGATATGATAAAAATCTTGAGAAAAAAGAAGAAGCCTATTTTCTGGGTATTGATGGTAAGCTTTGTTGTTGGCACAATCTTTTTGTCCTGGGGGGTTGGTCAACAGAAGAAGCAGAGTGCAGAAAATCCTCAGTATGCCTCAATAGATGGAAAGCCGGTTACTGGGGCAGAGTATGAAGAGACAAAGGCAAGGATAATAGAGAGATATAAGAATAGATATAAAGACTTTGATGAGTCTATGATTCCAGACATCCATAAAAGGGCAGTGGAGGAGGTTGTCAAAAGAAGGCTTCTATTTGCTGAGGCAAAGAAGAGAGGAATACACATTTCAGAGAAGGAACTTATCCAGACAACAAGGCTATCTTTCACGGATGATAATGCCTATCAGCAGGCAAGAAGGACCTGGCCGGGAAGATACTGGAAGTGGAGGGAGCAAGAGATACGAGATGAGATTCTTATCTCCAGGATGGAGGCAATAATCACGGATGGGGCAGAACCTACGGATAAGGAGATAAAAGAGTATTTTGACAGGTGGTATCAAAGGGCTGATGTCTCCCATATCTTAATTGACCCTGCATCCTATGTCTCAGAAGAAAAGGCAAAGAAACACTATGAGGATTTTAAGGAGGATTTCAAGAAGCCAGGGCCTATGAGGGCAAGACATATATTGATTATGGTAAAACAAGATGCCTCAGAGCAAGAAGACCAGCAGGCAAAGGCAAAGGCTGATAGCCTGCTCCAGCAACTGAAAGGTGGGGCTGACTTTGCTGAGTTGGCTCAGAAGAACTCAAATTGTGCATCTGCGGCCAGGGGTGGAGATTTGGGGACATTTACCCAGGGAATGATGGTGCCTGAGTTTGAAAAGGCTGCCTTTGCCTTAGAGGTTGGGCAGACAAGCGATGTGGTCAAGACAATGTTTGGTTATCATATCATCAAGTGTGAGTGGAAGGGAGAGGCTATCCAGCAGGGATACTTTGAAGTCAGGGAGAAGATACGAAAAACACTTGGTCAGGAAGATGATGCTCTGGGTTCTGCCTCAACTGCGGCAAAGAGGATAGCCAAAGAGATACAGGCAGGAACATTAACCTTTTCTGAGGCAGTGCAAAGATACTCTGATGCCAAAGATTCAAAGAAAAACCAAGGGAGACTGGGAATACTCCCAAGAGGCTTCCTTCCTCCTCAGGAGATAGGCACAGAGACGAAAAAGAAGGGAACAGACACCTATTTTGCTATGTTGCAAGATGAGGTAGCCTTTGGAAGGACGATTGCACCCCAATTCTCTGAAACTTGTTTCTCTATGAAAGAAGGCAAGGTTTCGGAGCCTATTAAGACACCCTTTGGCTTTCATATCATCAAGGTTGACAGGTTTCTGCCAGCAGATGAAAAGAGATATGAGAAGGAAAAGGATGAGATACAGGAGATGGCTACATCCCAGAAGAAGAATCTATTCCTGGGTGAATGGTATAAATGCCTGAAAAAGAAGGCAAAGGTTAAGATTGGAGAAGGATTTAGTAGTTAAAATAGGACGCAGATTTTCGCAGATTATTTAGGATAAGAAATTAAAAAGAAATCTGCGTTAATCCTGAAAAATCTTGCAAATCTGCGTTCTAATTTTCTTCATAATAAAAATTGCTGGGTTAAGATAGACCTCATGGTAAAAATAAAGGTATGTGGAATAACCTGCAAAGAGGATGCAGAGGCAGCAATAAACTTTGGGGCAGATGCCATGGGCTTCGTCTTTGCTGACTCACCAAGAAGAATAACCCCAGATAAAGCAAGAGAAATTATTTCCAGCCTTCCTCCGTTTATTGCCACAGTAGCCGTCTTTGTGAATGAAGAGGAGAAAGAGGTAAGGAGGATAGCTAAATTCTGTGGTTTATCTACCTTGCAATTCCACGGAGATGAGACCCCTTCCTATTGTAGCAAATTCCCAAAGGCAATTAAAGCCTTTCGTATTAAGGATAGAGGGGATATAAAGAAAGTAAGAGAATATAATGCCTGTGCATGGCTCTTGGATACATATCAAGAGGGAAAATCTGGTGGGACAGGAAAAACCTTTGATTGGAGTATAGCCTCCGAGCTTGCCAAAGAGGGAAGAGTTATCCTCTCAGGCGGATTAACCCCAGAGAATGTGACTGAGGCAATAAGGGTTGTCTCACCTTATGCAGTTGATGTCAGTAGCGGCGTAGAAGAATATCCAGGCAAAAAAGACCATAAGAAGATAGAGGAGTTCATTAGAAATGCAAAGGAAAATAGATGAATTATAATGGAGATGATTAGTAATGAGTGTAAAGGCAAAATCAGTAAAAGAAGTCTATCGGATGGCATCTGTTTTATTCAAATCTGGGGTTGAAGATCTGCAAAAAGAAGGTTTGAGATTATATCTTGCAAGACAGCTTCAACGTTTGAAGGCGGAAAAATTCAGTATTGCCAAAAAATACGGAATTTCTACCTCAGAAGAGATGGAAGAACTTTACAAAAAAAGAAAGCTTTCAGAAAAAGATAGCTGGGAAGACTTTTTTGAACTGGATAATATTGAAGCAGAGATTGAGGAAGCTGAAAAAACCTTGGCGGTGTTGTAAATGTATGATTATAAGTTATTGATGGATATCGCCGAAGTAGAATATGCAGATATTGTTGATTTTACGGAATATGTGGGACGAAAGCTAAGAATAAATCTTCGTAACACTACTTATATTGATATTTTTTACTCGGTTAAAAGTAATATTCAGAGATATATCTATCACTGGGAAAGGGAGGAAAAGGATGGAAGAATTTATCGGCATGATAATATCCCGGATGGAAATTGGGAACATATCTCTACATTTCCAAAACACTTTCACTTTGAAAGATATGAAAATGTAAAAGAGAGTTATCTCAGTGATGAGCCTAAGAAGGCGCTCAGAGAATTTCTGGAGTTTGTCCGAATGGTGCTGACTGAGGCGAAGAAATAATTGCCTGATTGATAAAAAATACAAAATTCAAAAACTATATTAGAATGAAAATAATGATGAAGACGAGAGAGATTAAGAGAGGGGCAGACAAGAGAATAAAAAGAGCGGAAATAAGTATTGTGTCCACGAATTGTCCTTACAAAAAGAGTAATGGAATAGCTAAATCAATTAAGTTGAAGAAATTTTTAGTTATTTTGGAAACCCTCGCGATTCTTTTCTGTTTTTCTAATTCCATTCTTGCCCAAGTAAAAAATGAAGTGGTATCGCAGATTACAGAAAATTACCAAGGAAAAACCTTTACTTTAAGATTACTCCCAATTCCAATAGAAAAGTCTATCTACACTTAAAAGAACAAGAATGTTATATTGAATACAGCAAAAGTAAGATTTTTTTCACAAAAAAACCTTCGACGGTTATTTTGGATACAATCTTATTTTTAAAAGAAGGAATTGAGTTTGAATTAAGTTCCAAAAAAGAAAAAGGGAAGGTCAAATTTTATTTCCAAAATTTTCCTTCCGAATTGTTTTCAATTGAGGAAGCCGAAAATATCTTAAGGACTGTATTCATCCAAGAAGATAAAGGTGAGTTCTATAAATTTGTTGGTAATAAACAAAGTAAATTACTTCATGTTTACAGTTCTAATCATCTACCTGATTGGGAATTCAGAGAGAATTTTGTAGATTTGGTTGAAGCGACCAAATTAGGATATCAACAATGTCCCATATGTTTCAAAAAACTACCTGTGATAATGGATTACGAAACTGAATTATCCCTCGGTATGGAAGTAGCAGCAGTGGTAAGATACTACTACCCTGTTGTTATTGTGGACGAACCGCAAAAAAGATTGCGGGAGATTGGTGAAAAGGTTATTAACTGTTGGCCACTTCCACTCAAAGGATATTCATACAAGTTTACACTTATTGAAAGTGATGGAATAAATGCTATAGCCTGTCCTGCTGGAGAAATATTTGTGACCTCTGGCTTGTTAAATTCTGTAGAGTCAGATGAAGAGCTTGAGATGGTTTTGGCACATGAAATAACACATGTTGAACAGCGTCACGGCTATAATCAGTATAAAAATGCACAAGCTATGGCTGCAGCAGCACAAGTTATAGCAATTTTTGCTGGATCGGCAGGCAAACAAACAAATTCTTCGGATATTGTTTATATTATTTCCTCAGTAGCCAGAAATATCGTTTTAGCTGGATATAGCAGAGACAATGAAAGAGAAGCAGATGCGGTTGCTATCTTATATTCTGAGAAAAATACTTCTGATGGTAAAAGAAAATTTCTACTCTTGCTCAAAAAACTAAAATATCTTCAGGATTTTTATGGAGAAACAAAGTTTAAACTATTTGCTTCTCATCCTGATTTAGAAAAAAGAATAAATGCATTACAAAAATCCCAATTTGCTTTTCTTAATCCACTTGAAAAATTTGACGGCTTGGATAAAGAAGGGAATGTGGTAGCTTCTTTGGAGTTGTTGTATGAAATGCTATATGAGACAAAGCTTACACTTGTGGCAAATCTTGCCACTACAAGTAATCTCAATAAAAAAGTTAAGCTGGATACGCGGGATAGGAATTGGTTATCTTTGAAGACAGAAAAAACTAAGTATGATTTGGATTTAAGAGACGAGGCAGAAATTGATATTGATGACTCTACAACTATCATTTTTGAAATGTCGGGTAATCAATTGATTTCTCCGACAATTAATAAACTTTCTTTTGATTTCTCAAATGTAAAAAACTGGGTAAAAAGTACAAAAGAGGAATGATCGGATAATTAGGGACGAATAATTAGTAAATGATAAATAGAATAATGATAAATAGGGACAACAACTATTAAAAAGAAAATGCCCTTTAATGGCAGATAAATAAAGATGAGGAGGTGAAAATTAATGAAAGCAATAGATATGACTCCTATTATAAAAAAGTATCCAGGTTATTTTGTAGCATTAAGCTATGATAGGAAAAAAGTAGTAGGTAAAGGACATACACCTGAAGAAGCGATTGAAGAGGCAAATAGAAGTGGATATAAAGAGCCTATCTTAACAAAAATTCCTTACGAAAACAGGAGTTATTTATTATGAGTCGGATGAAATTTCCATATTTAAAGTATATAGTAACGACTCCAACTCAAAAACCAACTTATATTTATAGACCTGTTATTCCTATAAAATTGTCCTCAGATACAAGTATAATAACATTTGATGCATTAGTTGATTCTGGAGCAGATGAATGTACTTTTCCTGGATGGATTGCTAAGATGTTAGGACACGATATTTATAAAGGTAAACAGAAGATCTTTTCTGGTATAGGTGGCTCGGTATTATCATATCTTCATAAGACACAGTTAATACTAAATGAGATTAAAGTCATAGGAGATGTATATTACTCGCATGAATGGGATGATATGCCATTCGGTCTTTTAGGTCAGGCAGGTTTCTTTTTACATTTTGATGTTCGCTTTAACTATAAAGAAAAGGAAATCTTTTTAGAATACCTATCCTAATCTTAATATAGATGAAGATCAATAAATCATTAGGTATGGCTTAAATTTTGGAGATTATAAAAAATGCAAAAACTTCCAGATAAAACAGGACATTTTGATGGGTTTGGGGGAAAATTTGTCCCTGAGACCCTGATGTCTGCACTCAATGAACTTGAAGAGTACTATCTTGCTATAAAGACTGAAAGATAAAATAATAAAAAGAAGAAGTAAAAAGAAGAAGTAAACAAAGAAGAAGAAGAAGAAGTAAACAGTTTACATAACTTCAATAAATTCAGTCAATTGCAAAAGAAATGTTGACAGTGGAATTCTGAAGACACAATACTTGATTCTCAAAGGAAATCACCTTTCAAACTATGGACAGCAACCATTTTTGAACTAATGAAGAAAGAGGTTAAAAATTGGTTAGATTCTGGTAGCTATGATTTAGAAACAGCCGAACATATGTTTAGAGGGGGTAGATATATCTACACCATATTTATGTGTCATTTATCAATAGAGAAGGTATTGAAAGCAAAGGTTGAGGAAATTACTGGTAAAACACCACCTAAAACTCATAGTCTTGGGTATCTCCTTGAAATTACCACACTCTCACCTTCGGAGAAGATAGAGAAGTTTTTAGGAGAACTCAACAATTTGAGTGTTGTAACAAGGTATCCGAAAGATTTTCAGGAGATGCTCAAAGCCTTTACTAAAGAGAGGACAGAGGATTTTCTAAAAAAGACAAGGGAGACTTTTCAATGGATAGAACAGCTTATCAAATCATAAAGGATTACAGAATATTGCTTGAAGGAATGGGTGTGGAAGTGAAAAAGATAATCCTATATGGTTCGTATGCCATCGGTTCACCCCATAAATATAGCGATATCGACATAGTGGTAATTTCTGATGATTTTGAAAAGATGGATTTATGGGGAAGGTTAACTCTTCTTGGACAAGTAGCAATAAGACTTAGAAAACCCATTGAAGCACTTGGTTATACAGAGAAAGAGTTTATTTCGGAGGAAAAGGAAGGTTTTATTGCTGATGAGGTTAAAACTAAAGGGGTGGAAGTAAAGTGAAAGGGAAAAGTTCAGGAATAAAGGACTAAATCTTGGAAGGTTCTTTTTGAAGGGACACAATACTTATAAAAAATGCAAAAACTTCCAGATAAAACAGGACATTTTGATGGGTTTGGGGGAAAGTTTGTCCCTGAGACCCTGATGGCGGCACTCAGCGAGCTTGAGGAGTGCTATCTTTTGGCAAAGAAGGATACGGGCTTTCGGGCAGAACTTGCGAGATTGCTCTCATCTTATGCAGGAAGACCAACACCCTTATATTACGCAGAGAGGCTTACAAAAAAACTTGGTGGGGCAAAGATATACTTAAAGAGAGAAGACCTTTGTCATACAGGAGCCCATAAGATAAACAATACTCTTGGTCAGGTTCTTTTGACAAAGAGGATGGGCAAGCCAAGGGTTATTGCTGAAACAGGTGCAGGTCAGCACGGAGTAGCCACAGCCACAGCCACAGCGATGATGGGTCTTAAATGCGAGGTTTATATGGGCACAGAGGACATAGAGAGGCAGAGACTGAATGTCTTCAGGATGGAATTGCTTGGGGCAAAGGTTATTCCTGTCCAATCAGGGAGCAAAACCTTAAAGGATGCCATCAATGAGGCTTTGAGGGACTGGGTTACCAATGTGGAGAATACCCATTATGTCATCGGCTCTGTTGTTGGTCCACATCCATATCCGATGATAGTCAGAGACTTTCAGTCTGTTATCGGCAAAGAGACAAAGAGGCAAATCCTAAAGATAGAGGGAGACCTTCCAGACTATCTTGTTGCCTGCGTTGGAGGCGGAAGCAATGCTATGGGGCTCTTTGCTCCATTCTATAATGAACCTCTTGTAAAGTTCATCGGTGTAGAAGCAGGTGGTGAAGGGATAAGCACAGGAAAACACGCTGCATCCCTTGTTGCTGGAGAAAAGGGTGTCCTTCATGGCTCTCTCTCCTATATCCTTCAAGATAAAGACGGCCAGATAAGTGTAACCCACTCAGTCTCAGCAGGTCTTGATTATCCAGGGGTAGGTCCTGAGCATAGCTTTTATAAGGATATGAAAAGGGCTGAATATGTGACCATAACGGACAAAGAAGCCTTAAAGGGTTTCTCTGTTTTAGCAGAGACAGAGGGAATCATTCCAGCTTTAGAGTCAGCCCATGCCATAGCCTATGCAATGAAATTAGCCCCAAAACTTTCTGAGGTTGACATTATCGTCGTAAACCTTTCTGGTAGGGGAGACAAGGATGTTGAGACTGTGGCAAAGATACTTAAGGAAGAAGGCACTTTAGTCAACTGAAGTAAAGATTAACCACTTTTCTAAATGTTAGAAAGAGTT
>Ga0180007_10004188_pt1 | contig 15452 bp, 23 predicted proteins | sample MM_PC_MetaG_FD_121122 | JGI IMG/M metagenome (GOLD analysis project Ga0180007, IMG submission 121122) | Groundwater microbial communities from the Aspo Hard Rock Laboratory (HRL) deep subsurface site, Sweden - MM_PC_MetaG | ecosystem: Environmental > Aquatic > Deep subsurface > Groundwater... | reverse complement strand
TCAATATAATCTGCCCTCAAAAATCCCTTGCCTTGCCAAAAACCATACTGCTTGTATTTCAATCCCCAATCCTCGTTGCTAATTTGAGGAAGATAATAAGTTCCGCTCCCAATACCAAAAGCATTTTTCACATCATATTTTATCTTCGCTGTCATATTCCCCTGAACCCATTCTGGCATCGCTGACTCATTCGGCTGTTTCTTCAAAACAATAACTGCATAACCAATATTATTCAACACAGGTGAATTCAGCAAAGTAGACTGACTAGTTTTAATCCCTGCATTCGCAGGATGAAATCCAACACCAGAAACTCCTTGAGGATATTTTCCTTTAAATGAAATACTTTCAATTGCTTCAACATCTATCAGAGGATTAATCTTCGTCGCAGACAATTGACAAAACACCGGAACATTCTGTTCTTCCAATAAATCGCTTCTAACCACAGTCGGTTCACATCCCAACGGAGAAATCTGCACAACAAAATCCTGTCCTGCCTGGCAAGACTCTTGACTAAAAGAATTAGTCAAACTTATTCCTTGACTACTCATGAAATTAGAAGAACTCGTCGGACGGATATATTGTGTATTTGCACGACTATAAGAAGTGACTGCAGAAACCGACACCATTAGCAAAAGTCCTACTAACAAAAACATTCCTAATTTTATTTTATTTTTCATCTAAATTGAACCCCCAATCCTAAATCCTCAAACAAAATATAATTATTCTGCAACTCATCAATTGATTTCGGCGTAGGCAAACTTTCAGCATTTATCTCAATAACTCTTGAACCTGCTAATTCAGATTCCAAAATATAATAATTTTCTTTTCCTCCTCCAGCCAATGCATTTGAAACAATCTGCGCCGGCATCTTCACTTCAAAACACTCGTCTTTAGTCAATCCAAACAAACCACCAACCCCTGATTGAGGAACTTCAACACATTGTTCACGAACAGTTTCTACCAAATTCAGCGACGAGTTCTTGTAAATATAAACACTAATCTCGTACTGCCCTTCGCTCAACTCAACACTCTTTGTCCCAGGATAAACAATTGTCTTCGAAACATCTTCAGAAATAAAACTAATCACTGCATCACTTTCTTTATTTAATTTGACCTCTAATTCATAAAGTTTGTCCAACACAATATCCACACTCCCGCTTTTAACCGTTGAATAAAGATATTTAGTATCTTCAAATCCATCCGCTTTTACTCTCACATAACCATTAATACATTGAGGGAAATCTCCTGTTAAACTTCCAGATTTAGTTTTCCCGATATCACAAGAAACCCCAAAACAATCATAAGAAATTTCTGCTTCAATAGAATTTAATTTAGTATCATAAACATTAACTTCTGTTTTAGTATTTTTGTACTTACACAATTCAGGAACACCAATCTCCTGTGAATTAATTTCTAAAGATTCCCGAGGACGATTTCCTTGAATAACAACTGCAACAGGGAATTGAAAAATTTCTTCACCTTCCTGAACCTGAATCAAAACAGGATACCGAACATTATAAACAAAATGATAAGGCACATAACAAAAACCTAAAACTCCCAAACCTTGTTGATTACCTACTGGCTCAGAAATTAAAACATTTCCTTCAGCCGGCACAACCTCAAAACTATTCGGCCAATTCTTAGAATTAATAAATCTAACATTTCCATTAACAGAAATATCTGTAACAAAATATTTATTTTCTTCCTTACTTAAAGAATAATCTCCATTCTCTGCTTTCAATGCTAAAGTATTTGATTCAATAGCTTTTTGCAATTCATCAAAAACCTCGTCGGCATTCCAAATCACAGGAGAACAAGTCAATTCAACACCATCAACAGGAGCATAAAGCCTCAAATTATCAACTGCATAATTTTCCAAAAACAAATCATCCTGTTCTTTCTCATAAATTTTTATCGCAGAATCATACAACATTCCTAATTTAGAATTAACCTCCACATCATGATTTTTAACAATCACACTATCTTCTCCTTTCTCAAAACTCATTTCCATATCTAATTTAACATTCACACTATTTTCCAAAATATTAACACTCACATCTGGAACTCCTTGATTAATCTCAAAACCCTGTTCATAATATTCTTCAAAAACACACTTATTCATTCTTTCCTCAATAAAAACCTCTAACTGATTTTCCATTTCTTTCTTAGAAGGCACTTGTTCTTTCTGAATATTATTTCCAGAAACATAATACCAATAAGGAACAGGATTTCCTAAAAAATCAAGTTGCGAAGAAAAAGGCATATATCTCGAACCAGGCTCAAAATCCGGAACCTCAATATAACCTGCTTGACTTTCTAAAATATCTATTCCCGTTAAAGTTTTACTTTCTAAACAAGATAAAAAATTATTATAAACAGGCTCGATGCTAACTGGAATTTTTTCACCGACAATTGAATCTCTAAATGAATAAAATACAATCGCCCCCCCAACAATAACAATTCCAATAATTATGAATATCGCAACTTGCCCAGATTTATTTTTATTCATTTGTCTTTACTCCTAATTTCTTTTTTATCAAGTCTATAATTTCAGTATTAATATCCTTATCAATAACCTCTTTAAACTTTCCCCAAAGTTTTTCATCCTCTATAAGAAGTAAATATTTTTTCATTTAAATCTTCAATAAAATTAAATATATAAATGTTTCTTATTAACTTACTTAGTAAGTTAGTAAGTTAGTAAGTGAAAATAAACTAACTAAAGAAAACTAAGCTTATTTAGAAAAATCTATCTCTTAGCACGAAAATAATTTATTGCTCCAAAGAGCATTAGAACTCCTCCAACAAAAACTATCCAAGAATTAAACTTCAAAACATATTCAGGAACATCAAAAGGCAAAGTAAAAGGAAAACTTAAAAAATAAATTCCCAAAATCAAATAACCTAAAAAAACAAAAACATTCACATGCTTCTTTTTAATCGGACCATACTCCTCTTTTGCCATAACTATAATTGAATAAGGTTATATTTAAATATTTTGGAAAGCAAGAAATTGCAGATCCCTTAGTCCAATGGTTAAGACATATCCTCGACATGGATAAAATCCAAGTTCAATTCTTGGGGGGATCATTAAGATGCATTCGTTAATAATACTTAAACAAGAATGTATCTTCGCCATGAATAGGACAAATCAGTTTAAACAGAAAGGAAGTTTACAAAAGAAACCTTGGTGTCTTTTGAGTTCAACTCTTGGGGGGATCATTAATCCACTAACTTTATAAATCAAAATTTTCTTCTTCCAATATGAAATTACCAAAGACTACAAACAGATATTGTCCATCTTGTAAGAAAAAAACAGAGCATAAAATAAAAATAGTCGGAACAGGTTTCAAAAGAGGAACCCTAACAAGAGGTTCAATTGCAAGGGCAAAGTTAAGAGGACTTGGTGTGGGAATTGGAAATAAAGGCAGATGGGGTTCAAAACCAGCAATAACTAAAAATAAAAGAAAATCAAAAACAACTAAAAAAACAAACCTTATGTATACTTGTCAAGAATGCAAAAAGTCTAAATACCAAAAAAAAGGACAAAGAATAAGTAAGTTAATACAAGAATAAAATGAAATTAAAAACAATTAAATTTGAATTTCCTTTGCGACTTCATCGAACCTTTCCAATAAAAAGTCGCCCACCGGAACAGGAAGGAGATTCCAAAGAACCTTGGTTCTTTTGATATGGCTCAAATAAAAAGAAAACAACGATTTTTTGATGTAGAAATTCCTTTAATAAATAAAACTACAGACCTAAGAGCATTTGAATTAAAAGATTTGGAAAATAAATTCATAAAATATGATTTAACAAGGATTCTCAAAGGTAAAAGTGCAATAATCCAATTAAAAGTAAAAATAGAAAAAGACAGTGCAATTGCTTCTCCAAGAAAAATAAAATTAATGCCTTCTTACTTAAAGAGAATGGTAAGAAAAGGCACAAACTACGTCGAGGATTCATTCACTGCAGATTGTGTCGGTTTTCAATTAAAAATAAAACCTCTTTTAATTACAAGACGAAAAGTTTCAAGAGCAGTTAGAAACGCTTTGAGAAAAAAAGCAAGAGAAGAATTAACAGAATATGTTAAAGACAAAGACATAGATACAATTTTTCAAAATTTATTAAACAACCAAATACAAAAACCTTTAAGTTTAAAGTTAAAAAAAATTTATCCTTTATCGCTCTGCGAGATTAGAGTTTTAGAAGCAAAGGAAAAAAAACAATAAATTTTAAAAGCAAACTATTTCTTAATTATTCATGCCTCAGTAGCTCAGTGATAGAGCGGCTGCCTTGTAAGCAGTAGGCCGGGGGTTTGAATCCCTCCTGAGGCTTTTAACAAAAAAGTTAAGACTCAAATCATGATATAAGGCAAACAATATCTAATCGGTCTTCTAAATCCTAATCCACGCACAACCCTTTCAAGACTTGCTTTGTCTTCAGGATCTCCTATTATATTCTTCAGTTTAGGTATATCTATTTTACATCCCCCTTCTGCACTTCTTTCAGGGCTTGGACTTTCAAGCATTCCAGCAACAATAATATCACAAGGATACCCTCCATCATAAGCAAGGTAATATCCTCCTTTAAAATAAAATATTTCTTCTCTCCTATTAGAATCCTTACTATTCCCTCCAGAAAATCCCTCCTTAGTTTCGCCATTAAATTCCAAACGCTCAAAATTATTAGGACTCGTATTATATCCATCTATCTTTTTGATTCTCTTATCTCTTTCTTTCAATGCTTCAATGCGTTTTTTTCTTCCGATGAATCCAAAAAGTCCACCTTGCACATATGCTTTATCCCAATTAACTCTCATAATAATAAATGCCTACAGAAGTTTATAAACATTTCTATTGTAGTCATCAAATAAGGACTACATTATTTAAAACTATATGCTCTCAGCAAATCATCTCTTCTGCACAACAAAATCACATTCAGGATTTGAACATTTCCATTTTTCAAAAACATCTTCCTTGTAGGAAAACGGCAGTAAATAACCCTTTCTACACTTCGGACATTTTGGAAAAACACAATTAGAATCTTCCACCTTAACATCCTCCATTTATTTATATCCTCCTTTTTTCTCATATTCTTTATGAGTTTTATGAACCTCTAAAATAATCTGCAGAATTTTAAACTCGCCTCCTGAAACATTTGTGTAAAACGCCCTTGCCTCCCGCGTAAGTTTAATCAGAAACAAATTAGTAATTCCGTATTTATTTTCAAAATATTTGTAAATAGGAAGTTTTTTTGAAATCGGCTCCCCGCTTCTGCCATTTTCAAGAAAATTCTTCACCTTCAAAATCAGAGAATAAATATCCTCATTTGTCTTATTGCCCTCGGCTAATTCTCTCTCTATCTCTAATTTTAATTTAAACAATTCTTCACTTAACTTAATCACAAACTCCTTCATATCTCAACTGCTCCCTGAATTAACTTGTTAAGTTTTTTATTGTTTGGAAAAATCCAGATTATTTTATCTTCCTTAAACATTATCTTATTTGATTTTTCAAGATAATCTAAAATCAAAATGAAAGTTTGATACTGCATCTGCTTGGGCAGACTCTTCCATAACTGCATCCTCGTAGGATAATCCCTGCTATCCAAAATCGCTTTCTCAACTCTAAGAATAGAATCTAACTTCGGGTAATGCAAAATCTTCATTGTATAAGTATATACAATAGAAATATTTAAACTTTTCTATTTCAACTTAACTGCAGTTCCGTAAGCCAACATTTCAGAAGCACCAGCCATAATCATCGACGTCATAAACCTCATTCCAATAACAGCATCAGCACCTTTCTCAATTGCTTCATTAACCATCCTATTATAAGCCTCATCTCTTGACTGCGAAATCATATCAGTATATGTCTTGATTTCCCCGCCAATAATATTCTTAAAACCCGCACCAATATCTCGCCCAATATTTCTCGCACGAACAGTGTTCCCTTTCACAACTCCAAGAACCTTAACAACTTTTTTTCCAGGAATTTCATTTGCTGTTGTCACAATCATTTCTTTCATTTTTTACCTCTGTGTCATTTAATTAACCGCGTCGTAAATGACGCAATGGGAAACCTATGGTTTCACTTCTGTTTAAATTTAATTTTTTCAATTTCATCTTCCTTTTTATTAAAAAGAACAAAACCACCGATAATCAAAGCAACAACTCCATGAATAAGTAAAAAAAGTGTAGTAAAAAAAGCAACCACAATTAGAACTAACCCCAAAATAATCAGTACTCCTCCAGCGATTGTTCTGCTTACAATGTTCATAAAAAGAAAAAGTGATTTTAGTTAATAAATTTATCTAACGAGACTATTCAATAATCTCCACCTTACTTTGACCACGCTTGGGCGAAGTAATGAAGAATTAATCTCCGATTAATTCCACCTTTCCATCATCAACCAGAATCTTAACTATCTCCTTCGGTATATTCGCAATTTGCCCTTTTTCATAAGGCCCCATCTTCTCTCCATCCAAATCAACAAACTCTTCAACATTCTCTAAAAAACAAATTAAATCATTTTTTTGATTATCTATCTTTTTACCATTCAATGACTCATTAAGTTTCCTATCTGAAGAACTTATGCACTTCATTAAATCATCAAAAAACTCTTTCTCATATTTCAACATATTATCAAAATCCTGTTTTGAAATCCCAGTCTCAGCAGCAATCAAAATTAAATCAAGAATCTTTCTTCTTCTACGCAACATAAGTTCTTTAAACAAAGTCACTGCATTTTCAAGTTGTTTCTTTGTCTTAACAATAACATCTGAAAAAACATCATCTTCTTTAATTGAAATTTCTTTTTTTTCTTTTAAATAATTAGAAAAATCCGTTAAAAATTTCTCTGACAATTTCTGCACTTGTTTAGAATATCTCTCTTTTCTAGCCGCTTCATAAATATCATTATAAGTTATCATAATTTGTAAAAGCCCCAGAAGTTTTTAATGATTGTTATCCTGAAACTCTACTTATCAAATCCAACTTTCCGAAACAAGTCTTGTCCATTCATCCCTCTCAAAGTTCCTTTTCTTGCTTCTTTTTCACAAAACTTCTTTTCCCGAGGAATTGAATTATTATAAAACAAAACTGGAACAGGGTCAGAAGAATGGTCCTTAAGTTTACACGGAGTAGAATGATCAGCAGTAACAACAACTTTAATTTTATTTTTAGGCGCGAATTTTCTTAAAAAACTAAACAATGTCTTATCAATATACTCCAACATCATTTTCTTTTCAATAGGTTTATTATCATGCCCAGGCAAATCAGTTTCCTTTATGTGCACATACGCATAATCAAATTTCTTATAAGTTTTTTTCAAAATCTTTACATTAAATTTACATGCTTTTTTCAGTCCATCCCAAAGATTTTCATAAGCATCATATGACTTCAATTTCGGATATTCAAAAGAAAAAACACTCATTCCACTCGCCTGAGAGAACCCCATCTCCAAGGGTATATAACTAGGAGAAATCCATTTTCGATATAATTTTAATTTGGGAGGTTCAACTCCCGCCCCTCTTACTAAAAGACAATTAGCAGGAAGCAAACCTTTTTTTCTCCGTTCTTCATTAACTGGATGTTTATTCAAAACCTCAAATGCTTTCTCTAAAAATTCATTTAAAACATTTGCAGTATATTGAGAATTCTCATCATCATCCAAAGGCCTAGAAAATCCAATTTTAGAAAAATTGCCAAACTTTCCTTGAATATATGTTGCATCATTTCCCAAAATATTATCTGAAAAACCTCCTCTAAACACCAACACACCTCTATGCTGAATCGTCGACTCAAAATCAAATTTACAAGGGAGAATTATTTTATTTAATGCCTTTGCTAAAATCTCTGCTTCTGCAGTTGTCAATGTCCTACCAGCCCTCCTATCAAGAATATTCCCTTTCTTAAAAGAATCAATAGTCCCAAAATTAACTCTCAAAGCCAAATCCCCTCTAGTAAGTTTAATTCCTGCTCCTCTTGCTTCTAATTGTCCTCTTGTACTTGAAATCAAGTCATTACCAAAAATAGAAACAATCGCTTCGTCTGATTCAGGAGTAAACCCGGGCTTAACAGGATACATATAACCTAACTCACTTCTCGTCGCTAAAAAATCCAAATTAGGCATCTCCGCGGCTTCCAAAGGCGTTTTATTCCCCAGCTGTTTATTAGGCAAATCCCCCATTCCATCAATTATCACTAAAATTCCTTTCATCAAAAATAACCCCCAAATAATTTTTTGATGAATGAAAATCTCTGATTTGCTTTCATAGAAGAAGAAAGAATAACTTCTTTATAAAAATTTATGTTCAGTTAAGATTATAAATTATCAAATACTGACAAAAATATGTTTGGAAAATTAAAAGAAAAACTAAAATCTTGGACAAAGAAAATCTCTGAAGAAAAGATAATTGAAATTAAAGAAAAACAAGAAAAATTCGTTGAACCTCCAGTTAAATTCAATGCAGGAATTCAAAAATTTGAACCAGATTTGGAGAAGATAAAAGAAACTTTAAAAGTTTCAATAAAAGAAAAAAGCTTTTTAGAAAAAATTACCTCAAAAGTAACTAAAGTAAAAATCTCAAAAGAAGAATTTGATGTTTATTCTGAAGAACTTGAAATGTTGCTCTTAGAAAATAATGTTGCTTTAGAAGTTGCCGAGAAGATGATTAAAATGTTAAAAGAAAAAATCGTCGGTAAAGAATTACTAAGAAAAGAAATCGAAGGGGAAATTAAAGATTACTTTAAAGAAATAATTGAAGAAATTTTAATTGAACCATTTGACTTATTTGAGAAGATTAAAGAAAAAACTTCAGACCAAGCAAAAGAACCTTATGTTGTTTTATTTTGTGGAATAAACGGAACAGGTAAAACCACCACTATTGCAAAAGTCGCAAACGCCTTAAAGAAAAAAGGAGTGACTTGTGTTCTCGCTGCAGCAGATACTTTTCGTGCGGCTTCAATTGAACAACTAAAAAAACACGGAGAGAAACTCGGCGTAAAAGTCATTGCAAACGAATACGGCTCAGACCCTGCATCAGTAGGATTTGACGCAATCCAATACGCGAAAAAAAACTTAATTGACTGCGTTTTAATTGACACTGCAGGAAGAATGCACACTTCTAAAAATTTATTAAAAGAAATTGAAAAAATCGCAAGAGTTTGCAAGCCAGACATAAAAATATATGTCGGAGAAAGCTTAACCGGCAACGACGCAATAGAACAAGTAAAAACTTTTGACTGGGAAATCGGCATCGACGGCATAATCCTCACAAAAGCAGACATTGACGAAAAAGGTGGAACAGCTTTATCTGTCGGCTTTGTCACAAAAAAACCAATTTTATATTTAGGCACAGGACAAGAATATGACAAGATTGAACCTTTCAGCAAAGAAAAATTCATAAGAATGTTAGGATTATAAGAATCTTCTTTAAAAAGTTTTCTCTCGAAAAAAGCACTACGACAATCCTTAAAAACCATCAGAAATTTTTTAAAATATGTCTAATGAAGATTCGGTCTCCAAAAAGATTTCTAATTTAGAAAATATTGTAACTTCAATTGAAGTTCATAAACATGGAAAACCAATTCTAAACCCAGACAAACTAGGATACTTTTCAATTAGAAATCCTGCTGCTTTTATTTACAAAAAGAAGGTTGGTCTTTTATTCACAGTAAGATATACCCCCGACAACAGCGGTTTATATTTAGCATGGAGTAAAAATGGAAAAGACTTTGAATTAGAAAAAGAACCATTTATTGATTTAGATAAAGATTCTAAAATTGCAACAGAGGATGCAAGAATCACAAAAGTAAAAGATGAATACTGGATAAATTTCACATTAGTAAAAGAAAAAAGTCCAGAAGACAAATTGGTTTTAAGAATTGGTCATGCAAAAACAAGAAATTTCAAAAAATATTATGGTCGACAAATTATCTTAGATGATAAAAAAGAAAACAAAAATAGCGCATTTTTCAACAATGGGGCATTGCATTTTGTAGTCGATAGGCCTTTTGGTTTAAATGATAAAGAAACTCCTGGAGCAGAAATAGCAGAAGTGAAAAATTTAAATCCATTAGAATTTAGGAAATTTCAATCTTATTTATCTACAACCCAAAATTCTTGGGAAAACGCAAGAGTTGGAATAAACACCCCTCCAATTAGAATAAAACATCAAAAGCACGGGGATTGCTTATTTATGCTTTATCACGGAGCACAACAAAATCCAAAAGTTTACAGCATAGGCCATATAATTGCAGATCAAAAAAATCCATTAAAAATTTTAGAACGTTCAGAAGAACCATTAATAAAACCTGAATTAGATTTTGAAATAGGACAAGGAATTTATTCTCCTGAAGTGTCAAATGTGATTTTTGGATGTGGGATGATTCCAATTGGTAAGAACACAATGAGATTTTATTATTCTGGTGCAGATAAATATCCGAGCTTCGCAGACATAACCTTGCTCAATGCACAAATTACTGATGAAATTTTTAATCCGAAAACTTCTTAACTTCTCATTACTTCTAATAACCATGAAAAAATCTACAATCTGGATTATTATTCTTTCAGCCATAATGTTTATTTTCATAGCAAGTTTCCTGCACCACATTTTTTATTTTAAAAATTTTCATGAAAACTCCGCGCCTGCGACAGAAGCAGAAAAAGAAAAGGCACTGGAAATTCTTAACAAAAGCATTGATATATCTAATTACCAAATAAAATTCGGAAACATTTATACTTTAGAAAATAAAAAAATAATCTACATTGAACTGATAAAAGACGATTCCAAAGAACATTACTCTATTGACATTACAAACAACAGAATAATAAAAAGGTAAAATGAACTCTAAAAAAAAATTCGTCTTGTTTATGGTTTTTCTCGCAGCTTCTTTATCTGTTGTAATTCTCTCAGGATATTTCGGTTTAAACCAATCCACCATAGAATCATTTGTTTCAAAAAACCAATCATCCACTGCATTAATATACACCTTGTTATTTATTGGATTAACTTCATTCTCCTTTTCAGTAAGTGTTATTACTGGTGTAGGAGTTTTATTTTTTCCAAGTTTCAAAATAATTATTTATGCTATGATGGGAATTATGGGTAGCTCTATAATTGATTTTTATATTTCAAGAAAACTCGGTAGAAATTATATCAAAAATTATCTTGAAAAAAGAGGGGGAAAATTGGAAAAATTTGAAGAGACAGTTGAAAAAAACCCATTCAAAACTACTTTCATATTAAGTGCTATTTTCTTCGTACCACCAACAATTCCAAATTTTTTAGGAGGCATTATGAAAATCAATCTAAAAAACTACGCAATTGCAACTTTTTTAGGAAACATATTAAATACTATATTCACAATTTATCTAATTGAAGGATTTCTCTATCCCAACCCCTATAAAATATCTATCTCAATTGCAGGACTAATATTTGTTACTTCTGTTTCTTTATATTTCTATAAAGGAGAAATCAAAGACATTCTCAAAATAAGTTTTCCTTGGAGTTTTAGAAAAATAAAATAAAAATCCAAACCAAAACTTTAATAATCTTCTATTTACTCCTCTTTTTATGTTAGAACGTTTAGGAGAAGTACTAAAAAAAGCAACAAACAAAATAGCAAATGCTATTTTCTTAGATAAAAATTTAGTGGATACAATTGTGCGTGATTTGCAACGTGCTTTGATTGAAGCAGACGTGAATGTTGTTCTTGTAAAGCAATTATCAGACAAAATAAAAAAAGCAGCTTTAGATGAAAGAATCAAAGAGATAGAGAAAAAAGAACACATCATTAAACTTCTTCATGACGAACTTGTACAAATTCTCGGGGAACACAAGCAGTTAAAATTACAAAAACAAAACAGAATCATGTTAATGGGTTTGTATGGTGCAGGAAAAACAACTACAATTGCAAAGTTAGGAAATTATTATGCAAAGCGAGGAAACAGAATCGCACTCGTCGGACTTGATGTTCACCGCCCTGCTGCAAAAGAGCAATTAAAACAATTAGCAGACAAAAACAAATTAACGGCTTTTATAGAATTTGAAGAAGATGATGCAATCAAAACTTGGAAGATTATAGAACCAAAATTAAAAGACTATAATGTTGTTTTAATTGATACAGCAGGAAGACACAACTTAGACAGAAAACTTGCTAAAGAAATAAAGGATTTAAATAAATATATCAAACCAACAGAATCTATTTTAGTCATGCCTGCTGACATTGGGCAATCTGCAAAAAAACAAGCCCAGGAATTCAAAGATGCAGTAAATATTTCAGGAGTAATAATCACACGAATGGATTCTTCTGCAAAAGCAGGCGGAGCATTGACAGCGTGCGCAGAAACAAAGGCGCCTGTTTATTTTATTGGAACAGGAGAAAAAATAAACGACTTAGAAGAATTTAATCCAAAGTCGTTTTTGTCGCGATTGCTCGGAATGGGCGACTTGCAGAATTTAATTGAAAAAATAAAATCAGTAACAGATGAAGATAAGCAAAAGAAAATTCAAGAAAAACTTGAACAAGGAAAACTTTCTCTTGAAGATGTTGTCGAGCAAGTAAAATCAATGGGCACGCTCGGTGGCTTTGATAAAATCAAATCAATGATTCCTGGTTTAGGAAATGCAAAAATTCCAGAAGGAATGTTAGAAGGACAGCAAGAAAAAATTGCAAAATGGGAACACATTATAAAATCAATGACTCCTGAAGAAAAAGAAAATCCTGAAATCTTTGACGACAAAAAAACAGCTGTCTCAAGAATCAACAGAATTGCAAAAGGAGCAGGAGTAAACAATTCAGAAATTCGTTCTTTGTTAAAACAATACAAAATGCTTAATGAAATGATTAAAGGTGGGGCAGATATGGACATGTCACAAGGAATGAGCCAAAAACAAATGATGAAACTTGCTAAGAAATTTGGAAAGAAAAAAATTAGGAGGTTTTAGAGAATGATAGATTGGATAAGTTTAAACCTAACGTTAATAATTGCTATCTATGGAGCAAGTTTATCTACAATAATAACAATAACAAAAATATATTATATTTTAAAAGATAAAGCAAAAATCAAAGTAACTGCAAAATTTGGTTTTATTACAGGACTCCCAGAGATGAGTGAAAATCTTCTTATCATAACTGCCATCAACAAGGGTAGAAGGTCTGTAACTCTTTCTTCATTCGGAATTAGAACAAAAGATAAACAGAATATAATAAATCCTCATAGAACCAATCTTCCTTTTGAATTAGAAGGAGGAAAAGCACATTGTGAATGGTTTGAAGCTTCTAAATTAAAAAGTAAAAATTGTAAATTTGCATGGTATCGGGATCAAACTGGAAAATTATATAAAAGTAAAAATATCGGCAAAAAACTAAAAAGATATTTTAGTTCTGAAAATAAATAAAAATAATCAAATTCCTACTCGAGTGATATTTTGAATGACATACCATCCAGCCCCAATGATGATTAAAATTATTCCTAAAGCCAACCAAAAAGCCCCAAGCCAAATTCCCCATAATGCTAAAGTTCTTCCACTCATATTTTCACTTTTCTTTAAATTGTTTAAACCAACAAATCCAAACACAATTGCAAGAACAGAGGGAATCTGCCCCACAAAAGGAATCCAACCTACAAATATTGAAAGAATTCCTAAAACAAAAGAAGCTACAGCCATGCCAGAAGTTACTTGATTAGCCATAAATTCTACAAAGAAATAGATTTTATAAAGTTTCTTATTTTTCTAAAACATATGTTACAAAAACTAATAGCCCCTTCTCCTGCGCGATTTCCATCTCGGAGGCCGAGAGTTTACACGAGCCTCGCCTCAAAACCAAGAGCGAGTGTGGGCTCGAGTTTTAAAAAAATCGCATCACGGAACAGGAAGGGAAATTCCAAAAAACCGCTTAGGTTTTTTTATCAAGGAGCAGAAGCAAAAACATTATAAATACAAAAATTCTCCCTCCATCATGGATATAAAAATAGTTTTAGAAGAACAAGAAGAAGGAGGATATACTGTTTATGTTCCTTCATTACCTGGATGTATTTCTCAAGGTGAAACAGTAGAAGAATCTTTAAAAAATATTAAAGAAGCAATTGAATTGTGGTTAGAGCCTGCTGAAAACGAATTAATTGTTTACAAAGATAATGTAAAAATAGAAACAATAAAATTATGAGACTTCCTCAGATTTCTGGAAAAGAGTTGGTGAAAAAATTAATGAAAATTGGTTTTGTTGTTACAAGACAACGAGGTTCGCATATTCGGATAGAAAAAAATACAAAAGACAGAACAATAAAAATAACTATTCCCAATCACAAAGTAATCAAAAAAGGAACATTAAATAGAATAGTCAAAGATTCTGAATTAAATTCAGAAGAAGTTTTTTCTTAAAATGACTCAAAAACTAATCGCCCAAGGTGCCGAGGCAAAAATTCTTCTCTCAAATGATATCAGGCATGACCCTAATTTAAAGGAGGGTTTGATAAAGGGAAACTCGGTTCCCTTTATAATCAAGGACAGAATAAAAAAATCTTATAGAATTCCAGAACTCGACAACAAACTTCGCCTCCGTCGGACAAAATCAGAAACAAAGCTTTTACAAAAAGCTTCTGAAATAATCTCTTGCCCCGCGCCTTTTACCAATGACGCGCATGAGCGCACAAATACAAAAATAAAAATACCTTTCATCAACGGCAAAAAACTTTCTGAACATTTAGATAATTTTTCCTTAACAAAACAAAAACAAATTTGCAAACAAATTGGAGAATCAATTGCAAAACTTCACAAGCACGACATTATCCACGGAGATTTAACAACTTCAAATATGATATTACAGGAAGAAAAAACTACGCGATTTCCATCGGAGGCTCTTAAAGAAATCGCATCACGGAACAGGAAGGGAAATTCCAAAGAACCGCTTAGGTTCTTTTGTTTTATGATTGATTTTGGTTTAGGTTTCATAAGCAGAAAAATCGAAGATAAGGCAGTTGATTTGCATTTACTCAAACAAGCTCTTGAAGCAAAACATTTCAAACATTGGGAAACACTTTTTCAGGAAATAAAAAACTCCTACAAAAAATATAGCGACGCTGAAAAAGTTTTTAACCAATTAATTAAAGTTGAAAAGAGGGGAAGGCATAAACACTAATATCCCACCAGTGCTCCCGACCTCTCGTTCTACGAAGCCTCGGAAGACGAATGAAAATCTTTGATTTACTTGCACGTGTTATTTATTATTTTCATTTTGTCTCTACCACGAAATCGCTCGTCGAACCTTGGTTCTCATCATAGATAATAAAATATTCTATTTCGCTTTGCTCAATAAAATAAATAGCCCCTCCAGGATTCGAACCTGGGTCCCAGCCTTCAAAGGGCTGTATACTTGACCGCTGTACTAAGGGGCTCTACTCACAAAAACTTTTCTCAATTTATAAGAGTTTCGAACATAACTT
>Ga0180007_10004187_pt1 | contig 15452 bp, 22 predicted proteins | sample MM_PC_MetaG_FD_121122 | JGI IMG/M metagenome (GOLD analysis project Ga0180007, IMG submission 121122) | Groundwater microbial communities from the Aspo Hard Rock Laboratory (HRL) deep subsurface site, Sweden - MM_PC_MetaG | ecosystem: Environmental > Aquatic > Deep subsurface > Groundwater... | reverse complement strand
ACTACTGGTACCGTGGCGGCGGCTTTCTCACCGACGACGACTCTCAGTACTTCGCCGGTCGCGTCGACATGGACATCGATTTTATCCGCAATCTCGGCATCGAGAAGCCCTACGCCATCGGCGAGTACAACCGGCCCGTGGACCTTACCAGCTCGGCCGACATCGCCAACTACCTCAGTCAGCTGAAGCAGTACAATCAGTGGCTCAACGGATACCGGGAGATCGTCGCCCAGTTCATCTTCCTTGCCTACAACAGCGACAGCTCATTCGACGCCCTCAGCCTCGAGCACATGCCCGGCTCTTTCGACTCGCTCGCCACTTTCGACCGCTTCTCCGGAGAGGGCACCGCCACCCAGGGTCAGGCCTACTCGGCGCGTCTCGAGCAGCTGCTGAGCGTCAATCCGGCATTCTACTCTCAGATGCTCGACTGGCAAGCCGCACGAAGGCAGAACGGCGAGGACCCCCAGGTCTGGCTTGCTTTCCGGGAGCACCTCGCCGGCATCTACGCCCCCGATCCCGGTGATACACCGCCGTCGGAGTGGGGCGCCGTCAATGCGCCGGCGCCAAAAGAGCCCCTCATGTCGCCCCGTCTCCGCCAAATCATGTACGGCTAAGGAGGTCTCATTATGGCTTGTAATCCTCGCGGACAATCCGGTGCCCTGCAAGAGATGCAGGCGGCCTACCCCAACTTTCTCATTCAGATGGTCGAATGGCAAGCCGCACGCTACGCCAACGGCGAGGATCCCTATAACTGGGGTGAGCTGTGTACCCATATCTACAACCTATCCGGCTGGTTCTATCCCGTTACGCTGCCGCCAGAGTTCGACCCCTTCACCTCCGGCTACTCGCAGCGTATGGTCGACCTCTGCCGCGTCGACGTCTGGTTTCTGCTCCAGATGCAGGACTGGCAGTCGGCACGCCAAAGCAACGGTGAGGACTCGTGCGACTGGCCGGCCTTCAGAGTTCATATTAGGCAAGTCGGTGGCTTTGACCCCCTCGATCCACCGCCGGACGAATTCGGTCTCGAAGAGCAGACGTGTCCCTATTCCCCGCTTCTCTGTCAGATGATTGCTGACAATCCCAACTTCGTCGCGCAGGGCGACCTGTGGCGGGCGGCCAGACTTGCCGTTCACTACGACGGACAGGTGTGGGATGCCTTCCGGGAGTACCTCGCCGGCATCTATGCGCCCGATCCCGGCCCTACGGCGCCACCGGAGTGGGGAGCGGTAACACTGAACGACCACCTCTGCGCCGCTGGCTATCTGGAGATGCCTGACAGTGTTACCTGCGTGGCCAGCTGCCCTGCCGGCTACGTCGAGAATCCGCCCGGCTACTGCAGCGATGCCGTCTGGCAAATATGCCCTATCCCCGACTTTCTGCAGAAGATGGCTGAATGGCAAGCCGCACGACAAGGAAACGGCGAAAATCAGTACGATTGGGATGCTCTCAAGACCCATCTACGTGGCCTCGGCGCCTGCAATCCCGGCGATCCGGCGCCGCCGGAGTTCGCGCCGCCCTACGTCGCCGAGTACTCCGCCAGGCTGAAGCAGCTCGTCAGTCAGCACATAAACTTCCTCGCCTACATGCTGCTGTGGCAGCTCGAGCGCCGCCAGAACAACGAGGATGCCTTCGACTGGCCTGCCTTCAAGAGCCACGTCTATCAGCTCACCGGCTGGTTAAGCCCCGCAGATCCGGCGCCGGTCGAGTTCATGGGGGGCAGCTGGCTCCCCACTCCACCTAACTACTCGGCTCGCCTCGCCCAGATACTGGGCGATAATCCAAACTTCTTGATCCAAATGAGGGAGTGGAAGGCGGCGCGTCTCGCTGCCGGCCAGGATCCCCAAGACTGGTACGCCTTCCGCGCCCATCTCAGAGATTCCTACGCTCCCGATCCGGGCGATCCGCCGCCCGTCGAATGGGGCCAAAACTCGCAGCCAGAGCCGCCGCCACCACCGCCGCCACCGGCTATCTCGTCCCGCCTGCAGCAGCTCATTGGTCTCATACCTGACTTTGTAACCATCATGCAGGCGTGGAAGAATCAGCGCCTAAACGCCGGCCAGGACGCTCAGATCTGGTTCGACTTCAAAGTCCACCTGATCGCCACCGGTTACGGCGACGTCGGCGATCCCGCTCCGGAAGAGTGGGGCACCGTCGCCGAGACCAGCTACTCGGCCCGGCTGCAGGAGATATTGCTGCAGAATCCAAACTTCCTCATCCAAATGAGCCAGTGGAAGGCGGAGCGCATGATTGCCGGACAGGACCCTCAAGTTTGGGACGAGTTCAGAGAATATCTCGAGGCCATCGGCGCCCCCGATCCCTTGGACCCGGCACCCGTCGAATGGGGTGAGGTCCATGAGCCCGCGGCGCCCTGTGGCTACTCCGCTCGCATGTGCCAGATCCTCGAGGGAAACCCCAACTTCATCGACCAGATGAACGGCTGGAAAACAGCGCGCACGGCCGCCGGACAGGACCCTCAAGTTTGGGACGAGTTCAGAGAATACCTCGAGGCCATCGGCGCACCGGATCCGCTCGATCCGGCGCCGCTGGAATGGGGCGAGGTGCATCCACCGGGGCCGTCGCTTCGCCTGCGCCAGATCCTCGCCATCCTACCCAACTTTGTTGCCTTGGCACAGGAGTGGAAGGCCGTACGTCTCACCATCAGCCAAGACCCGCAGGTATGGTTTGAGTTTAGGGTCTATCTGCTCTCGGAGAGCTATCCGGACGTTGGCGAACCGGCGCCGCCGGAGTGGGGCACCGTCGTGCCGAGCACCTTCTCGGCGCGCCTGCAGGATATCCTCCTCCACAACCCGTTCTTTCTCGCCCAGATGGCGGACTGGAAGGCGCAGCGCCTTGCCGACCATCTCGACCCCCAGGTCTGGGTCGAGTTCGTGGCCTACATCACGGGTGAGGGTGCGCCCGATCCTGGCGAGCCGCCGCCAGAGTGGGGTGCAGTTCATCCTCCAGACGAAGAACCGCGCGGCTTTCCCGCCCAGCTCCTCGCCCTAGGCGCTGCCATCCTCGGTGGACTAATGATTATTGCGAGGAGGGGCCAATGATTATCACCGGCAAGCTCATCGGCTACGGCCGGGCGAAAGCCGCCTACGGCAATGGCGTCCACTACCAGATCGTACTGCCAGACAAGACACTCGACAACCTCAAGGCGATCGCCCTCGAGGGACAGCGCTGGCTGGTCACCGCCGAGCGATTGCGCAACCTTGCCAACGAAGGGCACCTCGACGTGGCTATTGCCAGGAGGGCCACGTTCACCGAGGAGGTCTTGGCCTCCATTGGCGAGTACCTGCGCATCGGCGCCTTTTTCAACGCCCTCGCCGTCGACGACTACGGCCGCATCATCGGCGCCTCGAGCTACGGCATAATGTTTCCCGGCGAGGCGGCGCTAAACCTTCAGGCTATCGACCCCGCCAACCTCGCCGGCGCGCCGGGCTCGCAGCAGCTGCGCGGCATCGGCACGGCGATGGTGGCAGCGATCAGCCGCCAGCTCCTCCACGACAACATCGAGAGCGTGATTCTCCACCCCTTCGACCAGCAGGCGGCGATCTTCTGGTACAAGCGGGGCTTCGTGCCGGCGGGCAAGGGTGGCCTCATGCGGCTCAGTGGCCGGAAGGGCATCGAGAAGCTGATCGACGGCTGCATCGCCGTCCCGGACGAGCCGGGCAAAGGGGATATCGTCATCTGTGGCGAGGAGAGGACCACCGCCCCCGTCCGCCTCCCGCAAGCCGCCAGTGTGCATTGAAAGCCTACCTTATTCACCTTGTAGGGGTCCTTCAGTCCTTCGTCCTTCAGCCGAAGGAGAAGGAGACCGGTCGCCCCTACAAAAATAAAACCCTCTCCTTTGGGAGAGGGATAGGGTGAGGGTCTCTATAAATCATCACAGCCCCCGTCCTTCAGCCGAAGGATTTGGGGGCTGTGGTTTATCTGATAATAAATAAGACCATTATCCTTCAGCTGAAGGATTAGGCGCCGGTGAGGGCGGCACGCAGATTGCGCTCCCACTTGTCAGGGTCGCCACCCTGATAGTTGGCGGCGTTCACGCCTGCCTGATACGACTGCACCACGGCGGCGCTAGGGGCCGCGCCGAGAAATTCGGCAATGCCGCGGGAGTAGTTAGCGCTCATCCTGCCTTTGGCGGCGTTGTACTTGGCGGCGGCGGGAGAGCCTGGTCCGGTCTTGCGCCGGTACTTCTCCTTTGCTGAAGCTAAAGTTGCCACGTTAGAGTCCTCCTTTCCTCGAAAGTTTATATGTGCGCCGAGACTGGAGCCTCGGCGATCGACCGCTCCTGATCCAGCCACGTCTGGACGTGCACGAGCTCCGCCTTTAGACAGTCGAGAAAGCCCCGACTGTAGATCGCTGGCGAAAGGAACTTCGTCTTATCCATCGCCATTCCTCGCGCCCGGCGGATACCCGCTCTAACCAGCTGGCGCCGGTAGCCTCGACTCTCGAGCTGCATCTGCACGGACAGCATGAGGCGGGCGACCTCTTGCAGAGTGGCGTCATCCAGGACAGGCACGGCAGCCTCCTCTAGGGGTATACATGGCCGCTGCCTTCATTTGGCGCATGGCGTCGAGCACGTGGTCGCGCTGCAGGGCATGACCCATCTCGTGCAGAAGCACGCCGTAGGTATTCTCGACGAGATCGCCCCCTTGAGAGCGAATGCCCGCCTCGAACAAAAATATAAGCCCGTGCGGCGCCGCGGGAAATGATGGCCAGTCGTCGATCCAGAGGCCGTGGTAGGTACAGTTTATACAGCCGCCGGCCTGAGCCATCGCCGGCGTGGCGGCATACTGCGCGTAGATCGGCACGTACGCCACCATAAAGCGAACGGCCTCGTCGTCACAGGCCATCGCCGCTTTAATGGCTTGCTGTACGGCGGACATGAACTCACGACTTACCTTGATCTGGGTCATGGAAGATCGGCCTCCGTTCCTCGTCCCTCGAGCTCGCGGCCGAAAGAGGCGAAAAAGGCTTCGACCCGCTCCTTGGGGTCGCCGATGTGCTGGGTTTGCGCCGCCGCCGTCCTCGAGGACTCGACCATCGCCTTGTAGTAAGCCACCTGATCCGGCGTTGGCGTCACTTCTTCGCAGCCAAGGGCACAGTAGAGGGCCTCCTGCTCGCGGTCGAGGGGTCCGATGATTCCCTGGCTGTAGACCAGATCGCCGTCAGGTAGGTGTACACGGGTGCAGGGCGTCGAGCGAGCGAGGCCACCGTGAACGATGATACCCGGCGAGCTCGTCATTGCCGAAATCCACTCGGCGACGTTCTGGCCTGGCAGCTGCGGGCCGCGGGCGAGGTTAGCATCGACGAGGCCGAGCTTTTCCCCGAACTCGCGCACCATGCTGTCGATATCGGCAAGCAGATCGTCGATGGCCATAATACCCCTCATCCTAGCCTTCTCGCGCCCGGGGGGCACCCGGGGAGAAGGAAAATTGGGCTCTACGAGGAATCGTATGCCTACGTACCTGCTCTGTCAAGGTAGATTTTCCCTCAAAACCGGCGAAAAAGTATCTTGCAGAACGCTCGTTCTAGTGCTAGCATTTCTCTAGTTAGACTGCTTTGGTTAGTTTGTGTCACATTAGGTGGTCAACTATGCCAAGGGGAGACAATCTCAAGGAATTCAAGCCGCCAGCCGGCAGCGTCTGGCGCTGCTCTTGTGGCTTCACGGGCTCCTACTACCAGACCTGCGCCCACCGGCGTGGCTATCGCAAGAGGCCGGAGTGTTTTGCTGGCTTCGAGATGATCGACGGTGGCCCGGAAGTTGAGCAGACCGATCAGTCTGATCGGACCGATCGGACAGATCAGACGGTAGTGGAGCCTGCAGAGGTGAGGGACGAAGGGCCTCCCCAAGCGCACCATGTAGAAGAACAGGCGTTCGATATGCCGCAAGCCCCCAACTCAGAGGAGCTTGCGGCTCGCTATAACCAGCTGCGTCTCGAGGAGCTGGCGAGCGGCTTGCTGCCGCCAGAGGCCGATTGGACGGTAGAGCAGACACAAGGACCGCCACAGGTCTCCGAGGCGAGGGAAACGGTGATGCTGCCAGTCGTCGTCAGGCTGATCTACGACTGGGCGCGCTCGCAGCGATGGAAGCAGGGCAACGGCACGCTCTCGGATTTTGTCACCGATGTGGTAGTTGACCATTTCGAGCACTGCTGGGGTAAGAAGATCGTTGTCGTAGACCGAGAGGAGGTGGAACTTGCCGGAAGAAGGATTGAGTAGCGCCGATCTGCGCCAGAGGGCACAGGTTACGACGCTGAGGCGAAACGGCAATAACGGATCTAGTCCCATCGATCCCATCAGGGAGGTGCTGGAGACGCGCAAGCAGATGACTGCCGCCGCTCTCCTCGACCAAAGTGTAACGCAGGCGAATACGGCCTCACTGCAGGCGGAAAACGACCGCCTGAAAGTCGAGATCGAGGGCCAGAAGTTGCTCGACGAGCGAAACGGCAAGTCCGGCGACGGCGAGTGGCGAGAGTACATGTTCTCGCAACTGCAGAAAACCCAGGACCAGCTGCAGGAGACCCAGAAGGCCCTCAGCGAGCAGCAGACTAAAGCGCTTGCTGACCGCCTCGAGATGCTTACCGGCGAGCTCGCCAGATTGCAGAGCGAGCGCCAGGAGTCGCCGAGCATGGTCGCCCGGCTGAGGGAGGCCATCGACGAATCGAAGGCTTTGCTCGAGGTGATTACGCCGGTCAGCACGCCACCGCCATCTATGGTCGCCGATCCCACACTTTCGGCCTGGGAGCTGCGCGCCCGGTACGACCAGGAGCGCTGGACGAAGGAGCGAGAGGATAAACTGAACGAGCGACTGGCGACGCTGCAGAGCGAGGCCACTATTAGAGAAGCTCAGCTGCAGATCGAGCGGGAGCATGGCGAGCGGATGGACCGCTTTATGAGCGAGACCATGCCAAAGGTAGTCGAAATAGGCAGCCAGATACTGGCGCGCCTTCTACCAGCTGGTGGCGCGGCCCAAGTGGCGGCGCCGGCCGTGGCGGCTTCAGCCGTACCTCTTCCTTCAGCTGAAGGACTGCCGGCAGGCGTCGAGGCAATGACATGCCAGGCGTGTGGTAGCCGCATTCTCTACCGTCCGGGGTACCCGGTCGTGATGTGCGCCAACTGCGGCGCGGAGTATACGAGGCAGCCGGAGCCGGGCGATTCACAGACGCAGGAAGAGGACGGTGGCTTGTAATGGCGCTTTCGATGAGCTCGGGACCGGTTGTCAAGGCCCGTGCGTCTTTAGTTAGCCTCATCATTCAGGCCACAGAGGGCTGGACGGTCGAGACGTTCCGCAAGCTAATCGACGTCAACCTCGTGCCGGACGCCTACATCGACATGGCGCTGCGGCACGTCAAGGACGATCTCACGCTGCTTTCGGTGACGGATCCGGAGTTCCTGTTGGCCTGTAAAGAGGGGCGTCCGGACCTGCACGGCGAGCTAATCACCGACGCCGGCAGGGCGTGGCTGGCGCTGGCCATCAAGGAGCTGAACCGGCGGGCGCTGCGGTCGCCACTGAGATTGTTGGGGGTGTAGCGATGGCTAACATGAATCCTAACCCACCCGTCTACGAAGACCAACCGACGCTGCCGCAAGGACAGCCTGGATCTACGCTTGTGGTGTCATATGGCTTTTCCGGCTGGGCGTATACGCCGGCGGACGCCGACGTGGATACCATGCAGTTCGATTTTTACTCGCCCAACCTGATCGACGGCCGGGTGTTCAAGGTCGTCATGCAGCAGCTTGCCAACTTTATTGCCGGGCGTGGTAGCGAGCTGCTTGCCTACGGCCTGTGGCGAAGCAGCGTGTTTGGCGTGACTATGCCCGAGCAAATGTGCATGCTCAACTATTGCTGGGCGCCGCCATTCGCCGGTCAGACGGCCACCTTCATCTACCACTACCGGCTTTGGGTTTGCGCCCGGCCGATTGTGGCGGGTGGTCTCAGCTACCGCGCTATCTGGCCGGTGCTGCCCATCCTCGCCCTGGCGCTGGCAATCATCATGGTCGGCGTCTTTGTCGTGGCGGCCTACGAGGTGCTGAGCGGCAATCTGAAGTTCTCACAGCTGATCGACGCTATACGCAAGCTACTTAAGGTGCCGGGTGAGAGCGTTTCGCAACCGATTATGTCTCTGGCGTGGCCGCTGGCGGCACTGGGCTTGACGATGGTGGCGGCTAGCATCGTCTTTCCGCTAGTTCAGGCGAGGGTTGGTGCGGAGATCCCGGTTGGCGCCGGCCGTGTGACCCTTGGCGGCTCGGCGGGGAGGAATAGGTAGACGACGGATCGGACCGATCAGACCGATCCGGTACCGGTAGGGGCGACCGTCCTTCAGCCGAAGGACCCAAGGGAGGGGTGCCTATGAAATGAGCGGATCATATGATGTAGGGGCGCGCCCGGGGGGCACCCGGGTCGCCCTGAAGGACGAATATAGCAAAAAGGAGGAAACCGAAAAATGTCTTTCAATCTTTCGCGAGCGGGTTCGGCGGCGGTGTTGGGTTTGGCCAGCGGCGTGCTCGAGGGGCCGGATATCTCCCGGCTGACGCTTGGTGAAAACGAGCTCAGCTACGGTCTGGTGGTAGAGGCCGTCGCCCTCGTCGGCGGTGGCATGCTCCAGTTCGTGAGCCCTTACACCATGCCGCAGGTAGCCGACGGGCTGGTAGAAGGTAGTCTCGCCCTGCTCGGCCGGCGCGGCGCCGAATACGCCATGAGCCAGGCCAGTGCCGGCGGGACCACGAGCGCTGCGGCAGCCAAGATGCTTGCTCAGCGCGTGGGCGCCAAGCTGCCAGGGGCATGGTCATATGCACCACGCGCGCAGATCGGCGGCTTGAATAGCCGCGTGCCCAAAGTCACCCTGAGCTAATCAGAGAGAAGGGAGGAACAGTCTCATGCCTATAGGAAACATCGATCTCAATATGGTTACCAAGAGCTATCTCCTGGCCGTAGACGACCTGAACGAAGCAGACAGGAAGGCGATCCGCAATAACTGCGACCTCGTGCTCGTCGACAACGCCCTACGCCAGGCAATAGTCGACACAGAGAAAGACCTGATCGTGCGCGACATCTTTCCTAACAACGACCTCGGTCTGGCTGCGACGGATGACTTCCTCGTCGCCGGTCCTGGCGTTGCCGGCACGGATCTGCAGTACATCAACGCCGTGGTAGGCGTCGATCAGGAGTGGGGATTCTACGGTGTTGGCGTCGAGAGCGCAAACCCCTGCATCTCCAGATTGAGGATGACGCTGGGCGCCGCCTCTTCGCAGATCCGTGGGGCCTTCCAGCTCGAGCAGCTCTACACCAGGCTGCAGCCGGCTGCTTACTTCGGCGAGACCGTGGTCTTCAAGAAGCAGGAGCGAATGCGCGTGATGATAATGGTGAGAACCGCATTCGCGGCCAACGGCCAGCGCCTCGAGCTGTTTGGTAGGGTAGTGGAGCCGATTGGAGCCGTCGTTTCTGCCCCTAGCACGTAGGAGGTAAGCGATGACGCAATGGCTTCGCAGAGTCTTCAACGCCCTGATCGAAAGCGTCGACCTGAGATACGGTACGTTTCCGACCAGTGCGGACGCCGTGGCGGCGGCGGCGATTACGATTGCCGCGGCGGCTGTGGCCTGGACCTTCGGTGCGTGGACGCAGATCGTGGCGGCGGTGGGTGTCACCGTCGATACGCAGATCTGGGGTTGCACGCTGGAGAACTTCGTCGGGGCAGTGGCCCAGGGCGAGGTCGAGATCGCTCGGGGTGGCGTAGGCGCAGAGGTCATGCTAGTCAAGGTGCCGATCGTCGGCGCCGTCTACACGTTCCCGAAGCCGGTCTTCGTACCGGTGGGCACCCGCATCTCGGCGCGCTACCGTACGTCGACGGGTGTCGCCGACACGGTAGACGTCAAGCTGCTCACGACGACCGGATTCTAAGGAAAATCGAAAGTTCTTGATGTTTTCTATCCTTCAGCTGAAGGATAGAATCCCGGAGAATGCCATAAAAAGGAGGTAGGAGGAAAAGTTATGGCTGGATTAGGACAGCAAGTTGGCGCAGTTTACAACCAGCAGATAGGTGGCCCCGGCATACGGGTGACGAAATACCCGGTGGACGCCGTCGGCGTAACCTTGACCTCGGATGGCGCCGGCGTTGGCGCCTGGAAGTTCAAGGCGGCGGGCGCTAACGTGGTGAACATCGTCGCCGGCGGCGTCATCGCCAACGGCACACCGTTCCGTCTCGTTTGGGTGAGCCTAGACACGCCGCTGCACGTGGCAATCTTCGTCGTCCGTCTGGGCGTGGGAGTTGCCGGCGCGGCAATGGCGACCGTGCTGGGCGAGTACAACGCAAACCTGCTCGTCGCCGGACCGGGGCAGAATATAACGATCCCGTTCTGCGCCACTTCGATCGCCGCGGCGGCTCTCGCCATACTCGGCGACGTGGCCTCCAGCACGGCGGTAAACGAGACGATCAACGCCGCCGTGGGCGTCGGCACGGGTTTCGGGTCTTAGCAATGGCAAAGGAGAGGAGAGGCGTAACACTGGTACCGGGGGGCGACCTGGTAAACCTTTTGGACTACTGGGCCGCCCTCGACAGGGTATATGCGTCATTCGGCGAAGCGGCGCGCAGGGTGGAAGCGGCGACGGGCCAGCCGATCTGCGTGCCAGACTGTGGTATGTGCTGTAAGGACAATACGATCCACTGCTACGGGGTAGAGGCCGAGTACATCGCAAGTTTCTTGCTTGGCACGCCGGCGCGGCTGAAGCTGGCGTTAGACGCCTGCCGCGACTGGCTGACCCGTCCACGGAAGAGCGGGCAATGGACGTATGGCAGAAAGGTCACGCCGGAGCTCTGGCAGCAGCTCGTGGACAAAGGTGAGCTGATGGCGGCGCTGACCGAGCCTTGTCCGTTCCTACTGGATGACAAGAAGTGTCTGATCCACGATTGCCGGCCGGCGGTATGCCGGGCCTACGGGGTGACACGCCTGCCGGGGAAAGACTGCCCGCGGCCGGTTGGCATAAACGAATCGTCCGATGCGCGCTGCTGGTGGGATCCTCACCATCCGAGCCTGCCGGTGTTCGACATGATGCAAGCCTGCCTCGCCAAAGTCAAAGAGCAGCGCTACCAGCGTCAGGGCTTCTTACCGGCGATGCTGTTCGAGCGCTTTTACGCTAAGGAGCTGGCCGGGATGCTGGACGACGGTCGGGTGCCCCTGGTGAAGCTGGGGGTAGGCGTAGGTCAGGGCTATATGCTGCTCTGGCAAGAGGAGATGGAGGCCACGTGGTCGGCGATCCTCGCCGATAGATCGATCGAGACGCAGGTACCTCTGCGCGAGGAGAACGGGCTGCCGCGCATGGTCCTTCAGTAGAAGGATGGGAGCTGAAAATGAAGGTGTCGTCGACGCGCTATTGCATCAGCGTCAAGGTGCAGCCAGGAGACGAGATGCTGTTAGTCGACAAGGAGCCGACGCCGCTGCAGTGGCTGGGCGGTGAGATCGGCAAGCTGGAGAACGAGTACTGGCTCTGCTGTGCCGGCGATGTGGTGATAAGAAGCGAGCAGCAGACAATCGCTCCCGCCCGCTTGACTTACGTTCCGGCGTGGCGCGGAGTCGTGCCACCGCGGGGAAAAGCGCTCGACGAATCGCTGCGAGAGCTGACGAATGCGATCGCCGGCGGTCTGCAGGCGCTGGGCTTCTGCGTGGAGACAAGGGGAGCGGGGGAATAGGTATGATCCGACGGATAGGACGGATTGGACTGATCGGAGAGGCGTTGTGAGCTGCGTGGTGTGTCCGGCGAAGGTGCCGATCGTCTCCCAGTGGCTGGCGAGGAGGTTAGTCTACGCTTTGCCAGCGGATAGGCTGCAGGCGGTCTTGCTGCGCAGCTTGGAATGGCTGACGGCGCGGCACGAGGGCCTGCACATCTACGTTGGGATCACCGGCCGGGCCTACACGCGGGAGGAAAAGGCGGCGATCGCCCACGAGACGGCAGTAGTGGCGGAGCTGATCTGCCCGCTGAGAGGGACTAATGGCTGCCTTTTAGGTGGCCTTGGCGCCGAGTATAGCCCAGCGCTGGAGATGTATCACAAGCCATTCGGCTTTTTGCCCAGCTTGGTGGCCAAGTACGGCGACGGGCGCCTGTACAAGGATCTGGCAGCCAGCGGGACGATCGCCGATGCCAAGATAGCGCTATTGACGCGCAATCAGGGGTTATCGTCGCCTATAAGGAAAGAGGCGGCGTGAGACCATCCGACGGATAGGACCGATCGGACGAATCAAAAACACAACCTAGAGAGAGAGAGAGGAGGTTGCAATGAGTTACTATCCAAGGCCATACGCCGAAGGGCCGATCGAGCCGGTGGTAGAGGCCGGCCAGAACGTGCTGGTGTTCGACAAGGGGGCATACAAACTATATCAAGCCGCCTTGATAGAGCCTTTGGGACTCTCGCACCCGCTGGTGGTGAACCTCGGGGCGATCGCCGCCGGCGCAAACACGGCGATAACGAGCACTACTGCTGCCCTCGACATGAGCGACGGCCAGATGGCGCAGCTGAGAGCGAAGGTGCTCGACGACATTCACGCCATTTTGTTCCAACCACAGGGCATGGCGAGGTATACCAACATGAACCAGATCGCCAGGCTCAACGTCTTCGGCCAGCTGGCGGACCCCTGTGGCCATCTGACGGAGTTCTTCATATTCGAGCAGAATAGGCCGTTTCTGCAGGCGTGGAATCCGACGATGTACGCGCTAGCGCAGGCGCGGATCGCCTTCTGGGGCTTCAAGTACATCCTCGACGGCGAAACGGACAAAGAGGGACACATGAAACCGCTCAAGCGCTTCAGCAGCATGAATGAGGCGGTAGCGAGCAAGATACCGTTTACGTCAGTTATGACGGGAGGGTGGGGCGAATGAGCTACAAGACCGGAGTACGAAAAACTAGCGCCATTGCCAGCTGCATTGCGGCGGCGACGCCGGTAGCGCTCTATAATCTATCCGCTGGCCGCACCTGCACCCCCAAGAAGATCCACGTTCATAATGGTAATCCGGCGAACACGATCGTGCAGATCGGCACTGGCTTGGGCGGCTTGTTCGCCCAGCAAATCGCAAACATTCTGTGTGTTCCCGGTATGGACCTCGAGATGAGGGAGGAGGATATCGTCGGCGTCGAGTTCACGGCGAACATCACCGTGCAGGCGACGGTCGCCGCGGCGGCGCCAAACAACGTCACGGTGCAGGTCGAGGTCGAGGAGTATCAGGGGCCGACGGGTTAAGTGAGTGAGGTAAGGCGATGCAAGATAGACCACAGCGACCATTCGCCATACGTGAGCCGTGGCAGCAAGTGGGGCCGCGGCCGCAAGACACGGCGATAGTGCCGGAGACGACACCGCCGCCTCCACCGCCGCCGGGCAACGTCGAGGAGGCGCTGGCGGCGATTGTGCAAGCGATAAACAGCCGCTTCGACGAGCTGATAACGCTGCTGAGGGGATGGCAGGAGAAGGGTCTGACGATCCCGATTCAGCGCACGATAACCAGCATTAACCCGGAGGAGATCGCTTTCCCGGAAGCGGCGTTCAGCCTGTTCATCGTGAACGATGGGCCGGCGGTGCTGGAGTACCGCGTGCCGAACGTGCCACCCTACTGGCAGGTGTTGAATCCGACGGAAAACATCACGGTGCAGTGCCGGGCGGGCGTAATCAACAGCCTGGGGCTGAGGGTGCCGGTGGCCGGGACGACGGCAGCCATACGCGGGTTGGCAGTTTTTTAATATTCTCTAGGGAACATCCCTAGAACCTTGTCAAGGGGATTCTCCCCTTGCAACCCTATGGAGGTGTGAGATGGCTGATATGGACAAGAACACGCTGGCGGTGGCGGGAGCGCTGGCCGTCGGCGGCGTCGCCCTCGTAGCATACGCGTTGACGAGGCAGGGCGGGTATGGCGGGTATGGCCTGACGCCAGTAGTGCCGTACCTAAACCATAAATTTGGTAAACCTTATGATGAGGAGCTGCAGGGGCTGACAGAGCCGGTGCCTTTGGGCGATCCCATTGCGATCACTAGGCCGATGGTTCTCTACCAAGGCTCAGGTATAGACACATACACGTTCCTGCGCATTCTGCAAGTGCAGGGCGGCGCCACCTACACGGTGTACGGCTCGGGTCTGGCCGGAATTCACCTTCAGGAGGCGACGTCGCAGACGCTCATGCAGCTCGTGGCGGAGGATCAGATTCAGCCGGATGGAACGCAGGCGCCGATCTTGGCGGCATACCCCTACCCCGGCGTGGGACCTAATCCGCTTTGTGATGGGGCAGAGCCGCGGCTGGGACTGGCGTGGGCGTTGATCGAAATCTACCTGAAGCGGGACCCAGCCGACGGCTTTGACGGCTTCTCGGCGCCGCTGTGCAACGCCCGCCGGCCTGTGGCGCGTTCTATCAAATACTTAAAGTTCTCGTTCGTATAGATGTGACCCTCACCCTTCCCTCTCCCATCGTTTAAGGGAGAGGGTATAGAGAAACGGGTAGGTGCTTTGTATCCTTCAGCTGAAGGACTGAAGGACCAAGCCTGACGAAGGACACGGCGGCGCCGTGTCCCTACAGAGACGGTGAGGTTACATATGGCTGATCTATGGGAGCTGATCCAGACCTATTTTCCCGAGCGGGAGTGGCAGAACGCGCTCTGCATGGCTAAGGCGGAGTGCGGCAGCGCCACGCCCTGCTATCCACAAGCGTGTGTGACGGCGCAAGGGCTGATCCAGTGCGGCGATGGCCAGGCTGTGGAGGCGAGGGCCTGGGGTCCTTTCCAGATTCTCGACGCCTGCTGGAATCCGGCGCTGAATCCGGCCTCGCCGTTCACGGCGGCGCAGTGGGCGCAGGTGCTCGACCCGAACGTAAACGTGTGGATGGCCTCGGCGATCTGGAGCGCGAGCGGCTGGGAGGCTTGGACGACGTGCAATGAGTGCAAACTCTGCCAGTCGCTGCCAGGGGATATCCCCTATCCGGACGGGCCGCTGCCAGAGCTGTCAAGGGATTGGCCACCGCTAAGGGACATCAGCCTTTGCGGGGCACCTGTTGGGCATCCTTCAGCTGAAGGATTGCCCCTACTGTTGGGATTGGCGGCGATTATAGGGGCCGGATTGCTGGTCGCGGCGAAGGGAGAGAGACGGTGACGATACCGACGGCAGACACGCTGATTACGACGCGGACGATGGCTGATGCTGGGGTGAGGGCACTTTTTGCCGGTACGCTACTAGCGCCCTATACGGAGCTCGTGATTAGGCTTTCGCACGACTACGGGATCGACGCCGGCTGGATCATGGCCTACCTGTTTTGCGAGCACTGGTTTTGCACGCATCCGGATAACATTTCGTGTATGGCCTGTCAAAATCCCTTCGACATTGTCTGTTCGGACACGAACGATCCGCCGCTGGGTGCCGTGGACTGCTGGGAGGCGCCGAACGGCTATGCCTATGCGATGTTCGGCGACATACGT
>Ga0180007_10004186_pt1 | contig 15455 bp, 15 predicted proteins | sample MM_PC_MetaG_FD_121122 | JGI IMG/M metagenome (GOLD analysis project Ga0180007, IMG submission 121122) | Groundwater microbial communities from the Aspo Hard Rock Laboratory (HRL) deep subsurface site, Sweden - MM_PC_MetaG | ecosystem: Environmental > Aquatic > Deep subsurface > Groundwater... | reverse complement strand
TGCGTAATGAGTTTTCTGCGGCAAGAATTCGCAATTGCACCTTTGAGTATAACAAAGCATCAACGCAGGGCGGAGCGATGAAGAATTTCTACAGCAAACCCGTATTATTTAACTGCACGTTTAGCAATAATAAGGCAGACAACGGCAGCAGTTTTGGAAGCGGCGGCGCAATTGGCAACGAACGCAGCTTTATGTTAGCGGAGGAGTGCATTTTTTCAAACAATACTGCGCGAAATAGCGGCGGAGCCGTGTATGATTTTGGCTCTGTCTATTCAAAACCCTGCACCTTTATTAATTGCCGTTTGTGGGGCAACAGCGCCGCAGGGCAGGGAGGAGGAGGCGCGGTTAGGCTGAATAATTCAGAGGCTGATCTGACCAATTGTCTTTTTTACAGCAATACTGCGAGCTACCATCACACCACCGGCGGCGCCAGCGGCGGCGCAATCAATGTGACGATTACCAATTATAGCTGTATTACTTTGAATAACGTTACCATTTACGGAAACTATGCACATTACCAGGGAGGCGTTTATGTTAACTCAAATAACTATTCAATAATTATGAACTCCCTTTTGTGGTATAACACTTCGACTGACACGCCGGGGCCGAACCGGCAGATTAAGTTTTATGGAGGTGGTGGTGTGATATTGTACAATACAAGCATTGAGGGATGGGCCGACGAGTATGGCGGTTATGGGAATGATGGCAATGACCCCCTGTTTGTTGATCCCGACGGCGCAGATGATGTATACGGCACTGAAGACGACAATCTGCGTCTTTCAAGTGATTCTCCGGCAATTAACAGTGACACTAATAATGAAGGAGCATCCCAAGACATCTATGATATTGATGAAGATGGGGACACTACAGAATTCACGCCTGACCTTGACGGCAATGAGCGGCTACAGGGTTCATGTATTGATAAAGGCGCATATGAATATTATTAATTATGTAAGGGCGTCAAGTACTCCGCTGAAAGACAAAACTCTGCTCTCGTAATACAATTTACAAGTGCTCTGGTAGGAAAAAACAGCGCGAACTTGCCAATAAAGCGGCACTGTCAACAAGGGGATTGTCATCAGCAATGCTGAAATACTTGTAAATATTAATATGGGATAACATGTGACCTAAAAGAAATAGCATAAGCGTGGTGTATTAATGGCTATTTTCTTTTAACTACAAGATACAAATCGCCTCCATTACTCCCCTGCCCTTTCACGCGAAGTTTTGTACCTTCTTTTGTTTTAGCAGGAATTTTTATGTGGATTACTTTACTGTCTTTTTTGGTTATGCGTTTTTTTGCTCCTTGTTCAAGTTCTTCCAAAGAAAGAGGAAAATTTAAATATACATCTTGGCGGCTAATCGTTTGTCTGCCTGTATGAAACAACGAATCAAAAATATCGTTAAGATTGGTCGCCTTAAAGGTCTGACCACTGCCATCGTTTATAATAGTTACTCTTGTTCTATTTCTGCCACCAGAACCTGAAAGATTGAAAAATAAATCATCAAAACCTCTGACTCCACTGCTTCTTCCAAAACCATCAAAAACATCTTTTACATTACCGAAATCAAATCCCTTAAAAATATCTTCCGGCGAATACTGCTGATGAAATCTGGCATCACCCATCAAATCGTATTGTTGTCTTTTCTGCGAATCGCTCAAGACAGCATACGCTTCGTTTATTTGCTTGAAATGTTCTTCAGCCTCTTTGTTTCCCTGATTTTTGTCGGGATGATATTTAAACGCTAATTTCCTGTATGCTTTTTTTATCTCATCGGCAGGGGCGCTTTTTTCAACACCGAGAAGTTTATAGTAATCCTTCGAACTCATTTTTATTTTATCTCACCTATTAAGCGAATTTTAATTCTCTGTTTTTAATCTTTCTAATTGATACTCGATAGTATATTTATCTTTTTTAGGTGTTCCTGCAATTGTCCAACCCAAAGAAGCAAAATGTTCTAAGATTTCAGATTCTTGGGGCTTTATCTGATTCTCTGTAAAATATTTCGCGATATCTGTTCGTCCTATAATGTTCAAATCTGGGCTAAACCAAGCAACACATTCATCACCCATAAATACAAGTTTTCCATATTCTAATTTTTCCGTTGATCTTGTCTGTTTTATTTCTATGCTTTTTTTAGTTGTTGTACAACCAACTAAAACAATAGACAATAGAACGGGAATTAGAAGAAGTACATACCCTTTTTTCATAATTTATCTCCTCCTTATAATGTTTACTTTTTATCTCCTTTTTTACCACTATTATATCATCACCCCTTTTTTTTTACTTTTTTACCATTATATTTTTTTTGCGCTCCAATTCTTAAACATTCATCTATAGATTTAAGAACTTTGCAATTAAAATATCGCCCCAAAATATACTTATAATACCTGCTAACGCAAGATAAGGACCATATGGAATATATTCCCATCTCCCTTTCTTTTTAAAGAGAATCAGGGCTATTCCGATAACAGAACCAACCAATGAAGACATAAATATCGTAAAAAATACATTTCTCCACCCTAAAAAGGCGCCCATCATCGCAAGAAGTTTAAGGTCTCCCCCACCCATCGCCTCTTTCTTGAAAAGCATTTCTCCCAGCACCGCAACAAAAAGCAACGATAAAAAACCAAATATTGCTCCCGTAAGAGAATTAAGAAAAGCCGAGAAAGGATAAGAAACATCAAAAAACAAAGGCGATAAATTCACTAACAAACTGTTCTTTACGCTAACAGCCAGTCCTAAAACAATTCCCGGCAATACCAAAACATCAGGGATTAAGAAGTGGTCAAAATCAATAAAAGTAACGATAATGAGAACACAAGTAAATATCATAAATATGAAGAAATCAAAAGAAAGCCCGAATTTGAACATAAGAAAGAAAAACATTACACCTGTGAGAAGTTCAACCAGAAAATATCGCGGAGAAATTGTTGTTTTGCAGTTTCTACATTTCCCCCTTAACAGAATATAAGAAATAAGCGGAAGATTATCGAACCATTCTATTTTCTTGTTGCACTTCGGGCAATGCGACGGAGGATTTACTATTGATTCACTTTTAGGCAGTCTATAAATGCATACATTTAAGAAACTGCCTATATTTAAACCAAAAATAAAAGCGATAAGTTCATTAAACATAAAATCAAGTCGAAATACAGTTGATATACAATTGAAATATATTGATATACATTGCGCCTTTATTTCATTTGAGAATCAATAATATTAGCAGTTACAAACACCATAGTATTCAACCTTTCTTCCTCCGCTCCCAAGTCGCTAATTCCGCTTACCAGAGCTGTTTCCCCATTTTTAACTTGGGTTGTTGTGGAAGTTTTTATCATTCTCACAGCATCGGTTAATTGTAATTTCATTGATATTAAAATAATGTCACCATCTATTTTAGGTGTAGCGGTAAAAATATGTTCTAATTTTAGAGAACTTATTTTAGTAGTTGCTTGTGTTCCGTCTATAGTACGTAAAGAAGGAAGCTCTAAAATATTGCTTTTTATTTCGCCTGTTTGTAATTTAGTTCTAATTATCTGAAATTCCTCTGGGCTGAAATTGTCTTTTGTTTTTTCTATGCCCAGTTTTTGCAATTCAGCAGACGAGAGCGTTACAACCATCGCTTTGATTTCTACTTCTGAAGGCTTAATCTCTCCAGCTCTTACTATGATTGTTATACTTACAATTAACAAAAGTATAGCTAATAAATTTTTCATTAGTATTTCTTTCTTTTTCTGTTGTTTCTTTAGTTTTTAATTTTAAATTTTAATATGTAATTTTACATTTTTACTTTTACATTTTGAATTGTTGGCATAGCGCTTTTCTCATAACTTCTATCGGCGCTTTCTTACCTGTCCATAGCTCAAATGACAAAGCACCCTGATGTAAAAGCATACTTAAGCCATTCATTGTTTTAATGCCCTTCTTTTTTGCTATTCTCAGAAGTTTTGTCTCAGGTGGATTGTATATAATATCAACTACAGCCTCAAGTGACTTGGGCAGAGAATTCTTATCTACTAATAAAACATCGGCATCTTTCATTCCTAAAGAAGTAGTATTTATAAGAATATCTGCATCCTTAATAGCTGACTTTAGAGAGTTATCAAGGGGTAATATTTCAATATTACCTTTTCCTTTAAAATGTTTCCCTAAAGCTTTAGCTTTTTCTATTGTTCTGTTAGCAATGGTTATTCTTTTTGCACCTCCTAACAGAAGCTGATAAATAATCCCATTTGCAGCACCCCCTGCACCCAAAACCAAAACATTCTTTCCTGCAAGAGAAATTTTTTCTTCTTCAAGCGCCTTAATAAAGCCTTCACCATCAGTATTGTAACCAATAAGTTTGTTCCCTTTTCTGACTATTGTATTAACCGCACCGATAAACTCTGCTTCATCAGATAATTCATCCAAAAAAGGCACAACAGCTTTTTTATGAGGAATAGTAACATTTACTCCCTGCATACCAAGTGACATTATCGATTTTATTGCCAATTTAAGCTGTTGGGGTTTTACCTCAAAGGGGATATACTCCCAGTCCAGCTTTAATGCTTTAAAAGCCGCATTATGCATACACGGTGAAGCAGTATGCTCTATGGGATATCCCAAAATACCCGTTATTTTTGTAGAACCGTTTTTTTTCATAAATTACCTACAGTAATTAGTAAACCGTAAAGGGTAAATTGTAATTCCACGTTACCAATTACTAATTACGGATTACAGATTACGTATTTTTTATACTTTCTCTATTATTATTTCACAGATACTAAAGGAGTTAACACTACATCTTCTTTATGACCAAGTTGAATCAAGAAACGTTTGATAAAATCCTGCGTAACATTTCTCAAACTGTCTTTATCGGTCAATTCAATCCAGCCGCCCGCAGACGTTTCGTGCCCTCCCCCTGAGCCTTTTATCCCCGAAATCTTTTGAGCTATTCTGCCTGCATTAGCGCGTCTGTTTTGAGTTCTAATGGAAAAAATCAATCTATTATTCATTTCTCCTACAGATAACGCCCAAGTCGATTTTTTGTAACGCAGGAAGAAACTGCAAAACTCACTTATCATATCAGCGTTATCTATCCTGCCCATATTTATTATTATGACATTTTTATAAGAATAAACATTATTTAATGCTTTTTTTAAATTTAAAAAGAATTCCCTTTCCAGTTTAGGGAATTGAATCTTTGCAAGAATAAACTGGCTGATTTTCGGAAAGAGAAGTTTGTAATATTGCTTATCGAGATTATCAGTTTCTATGGATAATCCTTGCGTCTCGGATTCGATGCCATAGAACAATGCTGTGGCAAGATTTTTGGGTATTTCCAAATTATTGTTTACCAAATATTCCGTTAGTATGGATGCGGTTGAACCAACATCTTTTCTTACATCCACAAGAATACTTTTCTGCTTTTTATTCAAAGGGTGATGATCTATGACAAGTGACGGAATAATTTGCAAAGGCATAGAATTATTGCCTACTCCCGGCTGGGTATCCACAAGTATGAAGCCGTCCCTGTTTGAAAGTTTTATCTTTGAAAGGTGAGAAAGTTTTATCTTTAAAAGTTTAACCATTGCCTTGTTTTCGGCACGGCCGATAAAACCGTCATAGACAATTCTTGATTTTATGTTCAATAATTCTTTAAGAAGATGCTTCATTGCCCATGCGGAAGCAATAGCATCCGGGTCAGGATTATTATGCGTAAAAATTATAATCTTCCTTTTACCTTTAAGAGCTCCTGCTATTTTTTCAATACTATATGGCATATTTTTATTAAAATTGTAGCATAGATTTAGACAGAGTGGAATTTACCCTATAAAATAAAAATATGGTAGAAATATAGTAGATATACTTAAAAATACGTAGTAAAAAGGCAATATATTTCAAGTTATTTCCATCATATTTCTATGTATTTCAGTAGTATTATTTTATTTAATTTCCAATATACATTTAGTGGGACATTTTTGAATGATTGTATCCCAATCGACTTTTTTATCTTTTGCCTTTTGCATGTTAACACGGGAAAGATTATTGTTTATTTCGAAAACGCCTTCGGATAATTTCTGGCATATACCGCACGCAATACATCCTATTTTACAAACTGAGCGCACTTGTTTGCCAGGCTCGATGTTATTACACGCCACATAAACAGTTCGTTCTTCGACAGAATACCTACGAAGAGAAATTATATTCCTCGGACAAGCTTTCACGCACGCTCCGCAACTAATGCATTTTTCCACATCAATTACAGGAGCGCCGTTTTTCATTATTATCGCGTCAACAGGACAAACTTTGGCGCAATCTCCCAAACCAAGACATCCATATTTACATGCCATGCCCCCCTGCATCAATAAATTTGCCGCAACACAACTTTTTATTCCGCTATAACTTGCGCTTATCTGTCGGGTTGCAGAATCAACACTGCAATGAACTACTGCTATATTCTTATGCGTCTTTTTCGAAAAATCTTTACCCATAATACCAGCTATTATTGTTGCTACTCCTTCCCCTCCCACAATACAAGAATCTACAGCCGCTTCACCTTTTACTATTGCTTCGGCGGCAATTCGACAAGAGGGGTAACCACAAGCTCCACAATTCAGGCCCACAAGCGCTTTATCTACTTTTTCTGCTTTTGGATCTTCAGAGATACGTAATTTTTTATCGGCTATAAACAAAATTAAGGCAAAAAATAGCCCGAGAGCAACCATACTGATAATGGAATATATTAATAACATCATAATTGAACTTTAATTGACGGAAATATATGATGAAGAAATACAATTGAAATACATAGAAATATGTTGTCTTCACTACAATGTATTTCTATCATATATCCATTTATTTCCACTTATATCCTTTTATTTTATAAGTCCCGTAAGTCCCATAAAAGCTAAAGCTAAAATACCGGCTATAATTAAGGTAATACCTGCGCCTTTAAAACTTTCCGGCACCGGAGCTAAATCAAGGTTTTCTCTTATTCCCGCCATAATCAAAAGCGCAAAAGTAAATCCTACGCCGCCTCCGAAAGCAAAAACTACCGATTGGATAAAATTATAGTCCCTGATAACCATAAAAAGCGTAATACCCAAAATAGCGCAGTTGGTAGTAATAAGAGGAAGAAAAATGCCCAGAGAGCGATATAAAGTGGGGATTGTTTTTCTTAAATACATTTCTACAAACTGAACCAAAGAAGCAATAACTAGGATAAAAACTACATATTGTAAAAATTCCAAGTTATATCTGACAAGAAGCAGGTGATAAATAAACCAACAAAAAATTGTAGCTAATGTCATAACAAAAGTTACGGCAAATCCCATCCCTGTAGCATTGTCTATTTTATTTGATACACCTATAAAAGGACATATTCCCAAAAAATAATGCCATACGAAATTATTCGTAGTAACCATTGCAAAAAATATCAATAACAGTTGTTTCATGCAACGCTCCTATGCTTCTTGTGTTTGTTAGCAAACGTATTGATAATACTCATCAAAATTCCCAAAGTAAAAAAAGCGCCCGGCGGTAAAGACATTATTAACCAAGGAGTCCACCATTTACCTAGAATCTGATACCCCAAAATGCTGCCTGACCCTAAAAGTTCTCTAACTGAGGAGAGCATAACCAAAGCAAGCGTAAAACCTAGTCCCATTCCTATTGCATCCAATAACGAATAAAAAATCGAATTCTTGCTTGCAAACGCTTCTGCCCTGCCTAAAATTATGCAATTTACGACAATCAAGGGAACATAGGGCCCCAGTTGCTTACTTATCTGGGGAAACTGCGCTTTTAAAAAATAATCGGCTAAAGTAACAAATGTCGCGATAAAAACAATAAAAACGGCAATCCTGACTTGCGGGGGAATCTGTTTTCTAAACACAGAGATAATAAATGAAGAACATACCAGAACAAAAAGCACGGCAAGACCCATTGCAATACCGTTTTGAACCTGCGTAGTAACAGCAAGAGTGGGACATAATCCTAAAAGGATTTTGAATACAGGATTACTTTGCCAGATACCTTTTATAAATTCGCGATATGCTTTCATATTACTTTATGGTCAAAGTTGTTTCCTTAACAATCTCATTTAAAATTTCAACAACAGCGGTAGACGAAATAGTGGCTCCTGTGATAGCCTGAATATCCGTTTCTTTTTTGTTTTTTTCGTCTTTTACAATACCGATAGAAACATCAGGTTTCAATTTCAAAGATTTTACTTGTTTTTTAAAAGGTTCTTCACCGACTCTTGTTCCAAGCCCAGGGGTTTCCAAAGACTCAAGAATTTCCATACCTAAAAAAGATGTCAAATCTTTATCAAATCCGACGATTAATTTTATTTTACCTTGAAAACCATTGCCCTCCCCCACTACCGCGTAGCCTAGCATCTCCTCCTTTTCGTCTTCGCCTTTATATATAGTTATGGTTTCCGTTTTTTTTATTTCTTTATAATTTTTAACTGAAGGAAGAACTTTTACAATAGCAGTTTTTAATTCAGACTGCTGGTTTTCGGCAATAGGAGTTTTCGTAAAATTATACATTATCGCCAACGCCCCGCCTGAAAATAAGCAAACAGCGCCGAGCGCGATAAAAATTTGCAAAGATTTATTTTTCATTTTTTCATCATCCTTTTAGCGCCAAATTGTAAAGGAGCGGTAAATCTTTCTATCAAAGGAGTAAAGGCATTCATCATCAAAATAGAATACATTACTCCCTCGGGATATCCTCCCCATGTTCTTATGCTTATCGTTAAAATCCCAGCTCCTATTCCAAAAATCCATCTGCCTTTTTTTGTAATAGGTGAAGTTACGGGATCAGAAGCCATAAAAAAAGCGCCTATTAAAAGTCCCCCGCTTAAAACATGAAACAAAGGTGTAGGATTAGCATTATTTGAAAACCATAATAAAGAACTTACCGTAAAAACTACTCCTATATAACCAAAAGGAATACGCCAATCAATATATTTTTTAATAATTAAATATACTGCGCCGATAAGCAAAGCCAAAGCAGAAACCTCGCCGATACATCCGCCCTTTGTCCCTATAAAAAGTCCCATATAAGAGGGGATATCAGGATTGGCAACAGCAAATTTTGAAAGCGCTAAAGCAAGCGGAGTAGCCGTTGTAATTGTATCGCCCGAGAAAAAAGAATAGAACTTGCCTTCAGAAAAAAGTTTTGCGGTGTTTAAAACAGGGACTTGCCAAGCAGTTGTTAAAACAGGAAAAGATACCGAAAGAAATGCCCTTCCTAAAAGCGCAGGGTTAAAAATATTATACCCAAGCCCTCCGAAAATATGTTTACCAATTACAATTGAAACTACAGCCCCCAAAGAACCCGCCCATAACGGAAAAGTAGGAGGCAAAACTAGAGCCAAAAGTAGCCCAGTTAAAAAAGCGCTGCCGTCGGTTATTGTTATGGGTCTATTTAAAATTTTCTGACAAATGGCTTCCGATAAAACAGCGGTAACAATACAAGTTAAAACCAAATATAACGCGTGCGCCTGAAAAAACAGGACACCCCAAACAACGGCAGGCGAAATGGCCACAACAACGCCCCACATTATCGATTTAACACTGGTTTTATCCTTTATATGAGGCGATATAGAAATAGTTAGTTTATTCATTTTAATTGGGTATGATAAAAAAAACATTCACATTTGGAAAGCAATTATTGTGAATTTTCATTATTTGCCTCCGGAATTAGAGAAACAGTTCCTTTGCCCAAAATTTCTTCAATTTCATCCAAGAGAGGTTTCTGAGGATTAACTTTCGTATAATTTCCCGCTAAAAGGACTGTCTCTTTAGAACCTTCCTTGATATGAAAATACACATCGTTTTCACCTTTTGAAGTACGTAAAATATTTTTTAAATTGTCTAAAGTATTTTCGTTTGCTTGCGACTGGTCGATATATATATGCAATGTTTGTTTTAGTTTAGCAGATTGCGATAATTGAACGTCGATTTTCAGTTTACCTATGACTTCGGGAATAGATTTTAAGGAAGATGCGATTATTTTAGATGCGTCACCATTTGCCTCCAATCTGCCTTCCACAATTACTTCCGCGCCGTTTACTATATTGTCTTTTTCTTTTTCAAAAGCATCGGGAAACAATATAATTTCTATGCTTCCTTTCAAGTCATCCAATTTAAATATAGCCATTCTTTTGCCTTCTTTCTTGGTGAACTTCTTCTTGATGTTGCCTATTATGCCCGCGATTTTTACGGTTTTGGAACTGCTAATTTTCGATAAAAAGAGAGTATCGCCGCTTGTGCATTTTTTAAGCGCTTCCGCGTATTTAGTTAGAGGATGTCCCGTCAAATAAAATCCAAGAAGTTCTTTTTCAAATTGCAGAATTTCGGATTGACTCCACTGCTGCACTGTATCATCTTCGTCTTTCTTTTCATTTAATGGAGTACTAAAAAGCGCAATCTGTCCCTCCTTTTTGCCGTATCTGGTATTAATTCCTTTTTCTAATATACTAATCATATAAGCTCGGTTTTTATCCATACAGTCAAATGCCCCGCATTTAATAAGACTTTCTATAACCTTTTTCGTAACTTTTCTGGATTCCATCCTTTCAAGAAAATCAGTCAGCGAACGAAATTTTCCTTTTTCTTCCCTTACGCTGATAATTTCCTGTACCGCCTGTTCTCCAACATTTTTTACCGCCAATAACCCAAACCTTATGCTGTCTTTGACAACGGTAAAATTAATGGAACTTTCATTTATATCCGGCGGAGAAACTTTTATATTCGTTTCATTGCATTCATTCATAATAACAGCCATTTTATCCCTGTTGGCTTTTTCCGAATTAAGAAGCGCCGCCATAAACTCCAACAAAAAATTGGCTTTAAGATAAGCTGTTCTATAAGACACAACAGCATAAGCTGTGCTGTGTGCTTTATTAAATCCATAGCCTGCAAAATATGCCATGTAATCGAAAATTTTATCTGCTTTGGATTCCGTAATGCCATTCTTCTTTGCTCCTTTTACAAATTGCGCTCTTTTTTCATCCATAACTTCAGGAATCTTTTTACCCATAGCCGACCTTAAATCATCGGCGTCAGCCAAAGAAAAATTAGCAATTTCCGAAGCTATTTGCATAACTTGTTCCTGATAAAGAATAATCCCGTAAGTTTCCCTCAGTATAGGTTTTAATGAGGGATGAGGATAAACGACTGTTTCTTTGCCTGATTTCCTTTTGACAAATACATCAACCTGTCCGCCGCCCAATGGTCCCGGACGATACAGGGCTAAAAGAGCTATCAAATCCTTAAAACTAGTTGGGCGAATCTTCTTTATCAGTTCTCTCATCCCTTCGCTTTCCAACTGAAAAACTCCAATAGTTTTTGCCGCTTGTAATAATTTGTATGTGGGAGCATCATCCAAAGCCAAATTTACCAAATCAATATCCTTGCCCTGAGTCAATTTAATTATTTCAACAGTATTATCCAGTAAAGAAAGCGTTTTTAACCCGAGTAAATCCATTTTCAAAAGCCCTATTTTATTCAGAATATCCATTGAATATTGGGTTAAGATTTCTCCCTCGCTTATTTGATAAAGAGGGGTATATCCATCCGTTAAGGGTTCCCTGGCTATAACAATTCCAGCCGCATGGGTAGAAGCATGACGGGGCAGTCCTTCCAAAGTTTTTGAAATTTGGAAAAGAGCGGGATATTTATTCTGAAAGTTTTTTAACTCGCTATCTTTTTTCACAGCTTCGGCTAGTGTGAAATGCCCCAACATAGGAATTCTCTTGGCAATAAGGTCAACTTCGCTATAAGGCATATCTAAAACACGTCCGACATCTCTTATTACCGCCCTTGCCGCCATTGTTCCGAAAGTAATAATCTGGCTAACCTTATCTTTTCCGTATTTGTTAGTAACATAATTTATAACCTCGCTTCTGCGTGTATCGGAAAAATCTATATCAATATCAGGCATTTTCTTTCTGCCGGGATTAAGAAACCTTTCAAAAAATAGTCCGTATTTTAGAGGATTAATTTCGGTAATACCTAAACAGAAAGCAACAAGACTTCCGGCAGTAGAACCTCTACCAGGCCCGACCGCTATTTTTTGCAAGCGGGCAAAATTGATAAAATCGTGGACAATTAAAAAATAACCGGAAAATCCCATACTCTTTATAACTGATAATTCGTGTTCTAATCTTTCTTTTGTTTTCTCATCCGCCTCGGGAAGTTTTTGTTTTAGGCCCTCATAACAGTATTTGGCAAGATGCGAATCCAGCGTTTCGCCTTCGGGAACGGGAAAATGCGGTAAATGAAATTTCCCGAACTCCAACTGCAAATTACATTTTTCCGCGATCTCAACAGTATTCTTCCAACTCTGGGGATAATCGGCAAATATTTTCTTCATTTCCTGCGGCGATTTAAAATAAAACTCGTCAGTGCTGAATTTCAACCTTTTTTCTTCCTGCAACAATGCCCCCGTCTGAATACACAACAGAGCATCATGCGCAACGGAATGTTCCTTCTGGATATAATGCACATCATTAGTAACAACCCAGGGAATATCAAGCTTCTTTGAAATTCTAATCATAGCCTCATTAACTTTTTTCTGTTCAGGTAAAGAAAAATCCATCAGCTCCAAATAAAAATTGCCTTTACCTAAAATTTCCTCGAAATTGCCCGCTATACGAATCGCTTCCTCTTCATTGTCCTGTAATATTTTTTGAGATATTTCGCCCTTAAGACATCCCGAAAGCGCTATCAACCCTTCTGAATATTCTTTTAAAATTTCCTTATCGATTCTGGGCCTATAATAAAACCCTTCCAGATATCCGAGAGAGCTGAGTTTCATCAAGTTTCTATAACCCTGTTCATTCTTGCATAGCAGGGTCATATGATAATAATTTGTTTTCCCGCGTTCTACTTTTTTATCTTTCCTGCTTCCGGGAGCCAGATACGTCTCGCTTCCTATAATCGGTTTAATCCCTGCCGAAATAGCCGTATTATAAAATTCAATAGCGCCGAACATGTTCCCGTGGTCGGTTATGGCAAGCGCAGGCATCTTGAATTCCTTCGCTTTTTTTACCAAATCGCTAATCCTACACATCCCGTCCAGAAGCGAATAACCGGTATGAGTATGTAAATGAACAAAATCAGAATGTTCCATAGTTCTCCTACTTCTCTAATTTTCTGCTTTTCTCCCAGAATTCACGCACACCTAAAATACTAACACCCTTGAACTCCTTTAATGAAAGCAAGTGTTTATCGCCTGTTATTATAATATCCGATTTATCTGCCCATGCTGTCCCAAGAACTTTCAAATCTTTAGGGTCTTTGCAAACATCTGTTGGGACATTCATAGGAATTACTACTTTAGTCTCCTCCATTAAGAATTGTCTATGCTCTTTTGTCTTTTGTTTAGGTATCTTAAATTTTTCTTCCAGAGTTTTAACTACTTCTTCAATTATGAATTCGCTGATTACAATCTCGTGTTCAAAAAGACAATGCGTAAAAACCTTTGAGCATAATCCTTGAGTACCAAAAGCAGAAACGATTACATTTGAATCCAAGACAATCTTCATTGTTATTTCTCTAAAATATCCTCATCTGTAAAAAAACCTGCTCTTTCTGCATAAGAAATAGTTTCCGCCCTCAGTTCTCTGAAACGCTCTACAGCAAGGTAACGCCGAACAGCTTCACGAACCAACTGACTTACAGTCAAGCTGGTTTTTTTGCTTGTAGATTCCAATTTACTTCTCTCTTTTTCCGACAACCTAATTGTAATAGTGTCACTCATAGTCTTACCTCCATAAGACATTATAACACAAATTAAATCGTTTCGTCAATATAGTTCTTTTTGTTTTATTGAAATCCTGCACATCCCGTCCAGAAGCGAATAACCGGTATGAGTATGTAAATGAACCCCGTAGGAAACCCCGCGCCTTGCTCTGAACTTATCTAAATAGTGAAGATAATGCCCATAGCAATTTGTAACGAGTTGAGGCATTATTCCAACGGAGTGAACAAAATCAGAATGTTCCATAGTTTTCTACAAATTAAAATATTCTTCCAATTTATTTAATATAGAAAGTGAGTTTAACATTATTATTTTGCCAGTTAAAAAGAATGTCTGAACATTATTCCCGCATTGAGTTCAAAAATATAAGGTTTCGCCTCATAAGGCGGCGCGAATTGATAAATTGGAGCAACTTCAAAAATTACGGAAAAATCCTCGCTTTTATACAACTGCCTTCCTACAGGAAACCTTATGGCAACACAAGCGTCATAGTCGTTTACATCTTTGGGATTGTCAGAAAGAAAAAAACAAGTCCTATACCTGTATAAAAGTAATGCGGAGAATTTTCAAGAGGGAAAAACCAGCCATAGTCCATAGATAAATAAGGAGTATTATATTTTTTGTCGTGCCAGAAATGCCATGTCCATATACCTGCGCGAAAATCCCAGAAATTCCGAACGTTAACAGGCAGTTTCACGGAAATTGCCATCGGGTCTCCCAAAAGCAAACCGAAGTCCTTATCGTTTTTTGCTTCTTTATATGATTTACCCCATAGCAAATTTGGGGTAATTATTATAGAAAGAATTATTAATATAAGTTTTAATTCCCTCATTTATTTTTAGTATTTTACTTGCATTAGATACAATCCACAAGCAGGGACAACCTGCCCTTTACGTTTTTCTTTTTTATTTATAATATCTTTAATTTCTGCGGGTTGAATTTTACCTCTGCCGACTTCAAACAAAGCCCCGATTATGTTGCGCACCATTTTATAAAGGAATGCGTCTGCTTTTATATCAAATCTTATAACAGGAAAATCGCTGCCCGCAAAAAAGAAAAAGTTTTCTTTGGATATTTTTATTTGTTTTATGGTTTTTACGGGGGTTTTGGCGGGGCTTCCGCTTGATTGGAAAGGTGAAAAGTCGTGTTTGCCGATTAGATATTTCGCCGCCTTGTTCATTTTTTTAATATTTAATTTATAAGGTTCATAATAGGCAAGATTTCTTAACCAAACTGTTTTTTCATCGTTATAAACCAGATATTTGTAATGTCTCATCTTTGCCCGATATCGGGAGTGGAATTTGTCGTCTGCTATTTGGGCATCGTTAATCCTTATATCTAATGGAAGCATGCTGTTTAACGCTTTTTTCAAATGTAAAGGGTTTATCCCGTTAGAAACAGGAATTGCCTCCGGCATTTCCGTACGGTCGCCAAATGGCGATCTGTTTCTAACGGGACTAGTTTTAAAATTGGCAACCTGACCCAAAGCGTGCGCTCCGGCATCAATCCTCCCCTGCCCTATTAGAGTGATTTTTTCTTTGAAGATTTTTTCGAGCGTTCTTTCTATTGTTTCCTGAACGGTAACCTTCGTCTTTTGCCTTTGCCAACCGTGATAATTGGTCCCTTCGTATTCAATTGTGAGTTTGTAATTGGGCATTTTAAGAATAAAACTAAAACAAGATACTAGAATCC
>Ga0180007_10004185_pt1 | contig 15455 bp, 5 predicted proteins | sample MM_PC_MetaG_FD_121122 | JGI IMG/M metagenome (GOLD analysis project Ga0180007, IMG submission 121122) | Groundwater microbial communities from the Aspo Hard Rock Laboratory (HRL) deep subsurface site, Sweden - MM_PC_MetaG | ecosystem: Environmental > Aquatic > Deep subsurface > Groundwater... | reverse complement strand
TGGAGTTTAAACAGCCTATTTCTTTAGGCGGAAAAGACATGTATGTATTAAAACAGACAAAAAAAGAACTAAATATCGCTAATGAAAACCTAAAAAAAGTCAGTTTAGATTTAACTTTTGAGATAGCTCAAAATTACTATAACCTGATATACTCTGAGAATGAATTTAAAACTCTATTAGAATTAAAGGCGGAAGCTTTTCAGTTATTAAATTTAGCCCAATCAAAATATAAGTTAGGAGTAATTTCTGAATTAGATTATTTCAATGCTAAGCATTTATATGAACAGATAGAGTTTAAAACATTGTCGTCGCGAAGTAATCTTTCTTTAGTTAAACTGGGACTTTGCCAGAAACTAGATGTAGATGAAAAAATAAGGTTTGATTTTCCTCTTACCTTATCTGTGCCATCTGATATTTTCGTTTTGGAGGATTGCGTTTCAACCGCTATGGAAAAACGGGCGGAAATGAGAATCGCCGGAGATTATCTATTGTATTCGGAATACGGGAAAAAAGCGGCCAAAGCGAACAGTTTTCCTCGGGTAGATTTAGTAGGAAAGATTGGACAGGGAAAAGAAACCTATGAATTTGAGAATCGCGATTTGAAAACCGAGTGGCTACTGGGCGCTAAAGTTGAAGTGCCTTTTGGAGCTAATACGGCAAGTGCCAGTTATTCCATGGATAAAAAAGCGCAAAGTTTAAGTTCTTATCATAGCGGAGATGAATCCCAAAGCCGCGAATATAAAATAGACATACTGAATAATCTTGGTATCCACACGGAGAAAAAACAATCAGAGATTGATCATAAAAAAGCGATGAATGATTTAGATGAAGCAAAGAAAAAGATAATTCAGGAAGTGAAAGAATCTTTTTACGCGTATCAGAAATCATCTATTCAGCGGAAATCATCTAAAAGTAAAGTCGTCTTTTTAGAAAAGGATGAGAGTTTTACGGAAGCAAAAACTAAAAATAATAAGGCAAAAATAGCCGAGTTGCTGCAGGTTAAAATTAATCGCGTTCAAGCACGGTTAGAATATTTAAAATCTTTAACAGAGGTAAATATCAATATTTGCGCTTTATATAAAGCGAGAGGAGAGGAAAGGCCGTAAAATGAAGTTCTTAAAAAAGTTTAAATTTTTGTTTATATTTATAATAATAACGGCGGGGGCTGTTTTAGCGTATCTTTATTACAACGGAGATATAACCATGAAGAAAAATAAAGATGCTAAGCCGGTATCCGGTATAGAGAGAGAAAAAGAAAAACAAAATTTCGAGGATAATAACGGCTATATGCCTGTTGTATTCGTCACCTCGGTAAAACGCGAAGATTTTAAGAATGTCCTGTCATATTACGGAATAATAAAAGGGTTTAGAGAGAGCAAATTACGGTTCGCGGTTCAGGGAAGTATTGGGAAAATACATTTTAACGAAGGCCAAAAAGTAGATAAAAACGCGATAATCGCTGTATTGGATCAGGAAGAAATAAAAACTAAAATAGAATACGCCGAATTAGAATACAAAAACAATGAAAAACTTTTTTCTATGGGCGCGGTTAGTAAAGAAACTTTAGAAAAATCAAAACTTGAACTTAGGCTAACGCGCCTAGATTTAGAAAAAACCATTATAAAAGCGCCCTGTAAAGGAATAATTAATACCATAAATTTTGAAGAAAGAGAATTTGTGACACCACAGGATGAAATAGCCGGTTTTTTTGATATTAATGAAGTGTTTTGTGAAATTGGAATTCCCGAAAACGATATATCGAAAATACGTATTGGGCAAGAAGTAGAGGTTTTTATCGATGCCTATCCATCTAGGTGTTTTACCGCCAAAATTGGTAGAATCCTGCCGCGAATGGAAAACGAAACACGGATGCAAATTGTAAAAATAAAACTTCCAAATAACGAAGAACTGTTAAAACCTGGAATGTTTGCCAGAACTCATATCATTACCTATCAGAAAAAAAACGCGTTAGTTATACCTACGGCGGCATTAAAAAAAACAGATCAAACTTGGCAGGTATATACCGTCACTTTACAAGATTCAAAAAAAGGGATAGTTACTTTAAGTAAAGTTTCGCCTGGATTTTTAGGATATACTTGGGCTCAAATAAACAGCGGGGTTAAAGAGGGCGAATATATTATCTCTGACGCCATAGCGCTTAAATACTCGCTAACCGATAATTCTCCTGTAGAGATTATCCTGTCTGAATAATTTATGCGTATAACAAAATATTCCGTACAGCGGCCGGTTACATTAAGAATGTTTTTTCTTGGTATTATATTTGCCGGCATAATAGCTATATGCGCGATTCCTCAACAACTTTTTCCTTCATTAAAGTACCCTCGTCTTACCGTTGTAACAAAATACTCCGGTGCCGGCCCGTGCGATATAGAGAACCTGATAACGTCGCCGTTAGAAGAAATTCTTTCATCTGTGAATGGGTTAAAGGAGATGTCGTCTATATCTAAGGAGGGGATATCATTAATTTTTCTTGATTTTACGTGGAGGACAAATATTAACTTTGCTTCTTTAGAAATAAGAGAAAAAATCGACCTTATAAAGGAAAAGTTACCCCAAGAATCAGAAGAATCGAAAGTTTTAAAATATAATCCATTTGATGAATCGCTTATGGTTATTTCGGTCTATACCGATAATAAGGGAAACTTGCAAGATTATTATCCTACTATAAAAAAATATATTAAAGAAAAACTCGAGAAAATTGAAGGAGTGGCTTTTTGCCGGATTGAAGGAGCGATAGAGAAAGAAATCTTAGTAAATGTTTTGCCTTCAAAATTGGCTTCTAGCGGAATAGATTTATTGGATATTACTGAAAGCCTTGAAAATGGTAATTTGAACTATCCTGCCGGTAAAGTCGAAGATAATTTTTTTGAATGGATGGTGCGTACCATGGGAGAATTTAGGTGTTTAGATGACATCAAAAACTTGCCGGTTTTGAAACGGCAGATAGGCCACTATAAAACTGAAACTTTCAAGAATCGTCCCGCGCTTATTTTATTGAAAGATTTAGCGCGGATAAACGAAACATCAAAAAAAAGAACTGGTTTCAGCCGTATTAATGGCCAGGAAGTTATTTCTCTCATTATACAAAAACAATCTCAGGCAAATATTATAAAAACCGCTAAAAAAGTTAAGCGTAGCCTAAAAGGAATAACAGAAAAAATACCTAAAGACATAAATTTAAAAATAACGTATGATCAGTCTTTATTTATTGAAAAAGCTATAAAGAATTTAGTTTCAGCTGTTTTTGTCGGCGGTATTTTAGCTTTTTTAATTCTTTTCGCCTTTATGCGGCAAATAAGAAATTGCGTCATTGTTATTTTTTCGATTCCTGTATCATTGGCGACAGCGTTTATATGTATGTATTTTTTTAATATTAGTTTTAACTTAATATCTTTGGGAGGTCTTGCTTTAGGCGTGGGAATGATTGTTGATTCCAGTATTGTAGTGTTTGAAAATATTTCAAAAAAAGACAAAAAATCTGAGGTGTGGGAATCAGCGTGGGAAGTAATACCCGCGATATCAGCTTCAACGTTTACTACGATAGCTGTGTTTTTACCAACAGTTTTTATCGGCGGCATCGCGGGGAAATTCTTTAAGGATTTAGGGTTGACCGTGACTTTTTCTCTGATAGGGTCTTTACTCGTTGCTATAACTTTAATTCCTTCATTATTAGGTGATAAAAAAAAATCCGCTACGGGCAAAAATTTAAATATACCTTATAATGAAAATGAAGCTTCACGGGTAAAAGCCCATGGTTCTTTAGATACTCCACTCCTTGTGCAGCGGAATCCCGATCTCCCGATAAATCGAGGGGGGATATCGTGTCGGGATAAGTTTCAACGGCGATACACAAATTTTTTAACTCGGGTTTTTAAAGCGCCTTTTTTTCTTGTTGTTTTTATTATCATTCTTGGTGGGGTGAGTTTTATTCTTCTAAAAAATATAGATAAAGAATTTATGCCTAAAATTGATAAATCCGAGATTACTATTACTTTAGATATGCCCTTAAACACAAAACTAGATATTACTAACCAGAAAACTTTGCTGGTTGAATCAGCGCTTAGCAAACTTTCATCTATTGAAACCATATGGTTAAGGGTAGGCAGCTCTGAGAATGATACCTTTGATTCCATTACCGATTTAAAATCTAATCAGGCTAAATTTTCCATAAAATTAATCGAAAACAGTCATCTATCGTCAGATAACGCTTTAATTGATATAAAGAGAGCTTTGTCTAAAATTAATTTAGCCGGCGCGAAATTAAACTTCTTTATAGAAAAAAATATTCTTCAAGGTGTTTTTGATGATAATCGTCAGACTTTAACTATAAGAGCGAAAGGCTATAATCTAGACGGTTTAAGAAAAATATCAGATCAAATTAAAGATAAGCTTTTCGAGATTCCTTTTTTAGATAACATAAAAGATGATTTTGAAAAATCTTCCTCGGAAGAAAAATTTATTATATCAAAAGAAAAAGCGGCATTATATAACCTTTCAGCCGCGGATATCGCTCAAATAGGCATGATAGCTCTTAAGGGGTGGGTGGCGACGAAATTTAAAAAAGACGCTGAGGAAATAGATGTTCGGGTAAATCTGGCGCGAGCGAACAACAAGAACTTAAAAGACATAGTAGTTTATAATTCTAAAGGTATAGGAGCAAGGTTTGCTGATATAGCTGATTTTAAAAAAGATACAGCGCCATCAAGAATAAAGCATTTTGACAAAGAACGCGCGATAACCGTATCCGCCGGGTTTAAGGGCGGCAATTTAGCGCAAGCGGCACAACTAATAGAAGAAAAATTAAGCGGTTTAAATTTAACCGAAGGCTACACTTACGAAATCGGCGGTGAAACGCTAAAAATGAAAGAATCGTTTAACTCATTAAAATTCGCGTTGATTTTAGCTGTTGTTTTAGTGTACATGATCATGGCGTCTCAATTTGAATCTCTATGGCAGCCGTTTATTATAATGTTTACTATTCCTTTTTCCTTCGCGGGTGCTCTTATCGCTTTACATCTAAGGCATTATTCGCTCAATATTATATCATTTTTAGGAATAGTTATTCTTACCGGAATCGCGGTGAATAACGCTATAGTGCTTATAAGCGGCATAAACGCGTTGAAAAAAAATAATAATCTCATCGACGCTATTACTAAAGCTTCATTATCGCGTCTGCGTCCGGTATTAATGACTACGTTAACAACAATTATGGGGCTGCTTCCTTTAACTTTTAATTTATCTAAAAATACTGAAAGTTACGCGCCTCTGGCCGTGACTGTGATTGGAGGGTTAGTTGTAAGCACGTTTCTTACGCTTATCGTCATACCTGTTTTTTATTTTATATTCGCCAACAAACTGCTTAAAGAAACATGAATTTACCTCTTTTTTCCATAAAAAGGCCGGTAACAATCTGGATGATATTTTCAGCTATAATATTGCTTGGGATTATATCAATTAACCGTATTCCTGTAGAACTATTCCCTTCCAGCGACCCGTTAAAAATCACGATATTTACCCCCGTAAGAGGCGGTATGCCGCCGGAAGAAATTGAGAATCTTGTTACAAAACCTATTGAAGCGGCGATAAGCACAGCGTTTAACTTAGAAGAAATAACATCGCAGTCACGCCAAGGCCGGGCTACGGTAACCCTAACGTTTCAATCCGGCACTGACATGGATTTTGCTTTGCTTGGTGTACGCGAAAAATTTAACGAAATAAAAAAATATCTGCCCAAAGAAATAGAAAAATCCGTAATTGCTAGGTATCAGGAATTGGACAGCTACGTTATGATTTTAGCGGCAAGCAGTACTTTTTATTCTTCCCAAAGCTTTGCTGAGATAATAACCGGCGATATTAAAGGGCAATTGTTAAGATTAGACGGTGTAGCCAACGTTGATATTTATGGCGCGCAGGAACCAAAAGTAATGGTAGAAGTAGATAAAGGAAAATTATTAAAATACGGTTTATCTATAAATGACGTGTTGGCGGCAATAAACACTTCCAACGCCTCTTTTCTTTTAGGTGAAACAGAAGATAGCTTTAAAAAATATTCAATCCGCGCCCAAGGAAAACTTTCTACGATTAACGATATCAAAAACGTGTGCTTAGGCTGCTCATCCACGAATTCGATGATTAAAGTAAAAGATATAGCGGTAGTAAAAGAGGATTGTTTAGATAGAAAAATGTATTCCAGATTTTTTAAAAAAGGAGGCAGGAGTAAAGAAGTCGTGTCTTTATATATTCATAAGGAATCGCAGGCAAACACTATCAAAGTTTGCCGCCTGTTGCGAAAAAAAATAGAAGAGTTAAAAAAATCTAAATTCAAACACGTCAATATAGAAATTGTGCTTGATAAATCTTCTGTTATATCTGAGGCGATCGGTAAAGTTAAAGGGGCTTTGCTTTTGGGCGCGGTTTTCGCGGCGTTAATTCTTTATTTGTTTTTTCGAAACATTAAAATTACCTTAATTGTGGTACTTACTATACCGGTGTGTTTGTTCGCGGCGGTAGCGTTAATGTTTTTATATAAAGGTTTAACTTTTAATGTTTTAAGCCTGAGCGGATTAGCGCTGGGAATAGGCATGGTAATAGACAGCGCCATAATTGTCACCGAAAACATAACGCGAAAAAGAGAAGAGAATAACTCTTTTAAAGACGCGGTAATAACCGGAACAAAAGAAGTTTGGCCGGTAATCTTTACATCAACAATTACCACCGTTATTGTTTTTCTGCCGTTAATTTTAAATATCGAAGAAATCCGGCGGCGGTATAGTAATTTAGCGTTATCGGTTATTTTTTCTCTAGCTGTTTCGCTGATTACCGCGGTAAGCCTTGTTCCTTCATTAATATATAGAATTAAGGTCTCCTCTAATCGAAGAGGCAAACTTAACCGGTTGACAAGGTTATACGTAAAACTATTATCCATAATTTTATCTCATCCTAAAAAATGTGTTTTAGCGGCGCTTGTATTTTTATTGTCGGCTATATTTATATTACCTCTAATTAAAAAAGACTTTCTGACAGATATTAATACTAATAAATTTACTATTTTCACGCGGCTGGAAACTGGCGCCAAAACCTCACGTACGGATAAAATAACAAAAGAAGTTGAATCTGTTTTAGAAAATACAGCGCAAGTTCAGTCGTTTACTTCACGAATTGATGGGTGGTCTTCGCGGATATACGTTGAACTTTCTTCTGAGAGTGCTGGCATTGATTCAATTAATAATGTCATAACAACCCTGCGGCCTAAATTAAAAAATATAGAGAATAAATACCGCGGCGGATTTATTTATTTTTCATCTCTGGGCCGAAAATTCCCCGAATTAGCAATAAACGTTTACGGCCATGACTATAATAAACTAAACTTCGCCATCGAAAATATCGTAACGAAACTTTCCTCTATAGAAGGGCTGCTCGATTGGAAAAAAAGCATAGAAGATGTTGCTCCCGAATATAGAATCATTGTGGATAAACAAAAGGCGGCGTCTTTTTTGTTTGATACTCGCGGTATCGCCCAAACACTTCATTCTCAAATGAGAGGAATGCGGGCGACTCTTTTTCGCGAAGAATCAAAAGAACGGGAAACTGTCGTGCGGTTAAAAAAGGAAGATAGAGATACTTTTCTCAAAATTAAACATTTAACGCTTAGCAGTCCTTTACGAAAAAATATTTATCTTAATCAGCTTTGCGGGTTTGAAATGGGAACCGGACCCGCTCAAATTGACCGAAAAAACAAAAACCGATATATTCAGATTTCAGCGTTATCGTCGAAACTATCGTTATCGGAATTAATTCCCAGAGTACAAACCGCGTTGAAAAATCATGATTTGGAAACGGGATACTACTGGGAATTCGCTCAAGATTACAAGACGCATATAAAAACGAGAAAGCAGTTAATTATTATTTTAACGCTTTCGATAATGCTGGTGTATATGGTGTTAGCTTCGCTGTTTGAATCTTACGGCAAACCGTTTATTATAATGTTGTCTATTCCTTTTGCTTACGCGGGAGTACTATGGGTTATTTTTCTTTTCGGCATGCCTATAGAAATAGGCGCTGTGATGGGTCTTATAATATTAAGCGGGATTGTTGTGAATAACAGCATAATTATAGTAGATAAAATTAATTCTCTAAAAGGGAAGAGAAAGTTAAGTAAGAGTATTCTTATACGGGCGGGAGTATTACGCCTGCGGCCTATTTTTATTACTACTATTACTACTATTTTAGGATTAATTCCTTTAATTTTTGGAGGAAGCGCTTATTCGGTATGGAAATGTATGGCAATAACAGTAATATCAGGACTAGTATTTTCTACAATACTGGTTTTACTTATCATTCCCGTAGTTTATATGATATTTGAACGGAAAAACTAATCTACCAGCATTTCTTTAATAATCGCTTTTATCTGTTGGCTAGTTTCCTCGTCAACTTTACCGAGCCGTTTAATCAGTCTTTTTTTATCTACTGTTCTAATTTGATCTAGTACTACCCATCCGTGTTTTCTCTGAAATTTTAAAGCAACGCGGGTAGGATAATCATGTGACCGAGTAGTCATTGGCGCGATGATTATTGTAGCGATGTTTGTATTCATCTCATCAGGAGAAATAATAACACACGGCCGAGATTTTTTTATTTCGCGGCCAACAGTAGGATCAAGAGAAATTAGATAAATATCGTATTGAGTTATTACCATTTCCAATTCTCCGTTTCTAAATCAAGATTATCATCTATGATGAGTTGATCGTCTTTGTTCTCGCGCATTTTTTCAAAAGCTTTTTTCCATTCCTGACGGGGTTTTTGGATGGGATGAAGGACGATTTGATCATTCTTTACTTCAAGATCAACAAAACGCCTAATCCGGCATTGTTGCAGAATGGCTTTAGGAATGCGAATGCCTCTGGAATTACCAATCGGTACAATAGGAATTTTCATTTTTTTTACCTCCAATGTAATTATAAAATAATTACATCTATTTGTCAAGTTTCTTTTCGCTTTTTTTGTCGTGGTTCCTTGCATTTTATCAGAGAATATGTTATATCTAAATAACTGAAAACGCTTACAGATATTGCTTCAAATTACTCAAGAAATCCGTGGTTTCTTAAGTTTTAAGAAAAACCACCCTAATATATAAAGTTAAAGGAGGAGAATGACTGTTATAAGGCGACGGCCCTTATGGGTACGGTTTGTAGGCATTTTTGTCACGATTTGTTTTTTTTTCATGCAATTGGGCGTAGGTCGGCTGGGCGCTCAGGAAATACCCCTTCCTTACCAGATAACATCACCGGATAACGTGAATTTACCTTTAGAGGAGGCGGTGTCTTCACTAAAAGTAATAAACGACACCCTTCATTATTTTCAAACAATAGAAGACTTCCAGGAAAACTTTTCAACTAATGAAGGTATCGACCAAAGTTTAGTAGACAAATTAACCGAAATACAAAATGTCCCATCAATTACAGCCGCCGCGATTCATCTTACCGATGGCAATATCCAAATTCTAGAGAACGGGCAAACACAGCGGATAATAAAGGCTGATGGTACAGTAGTTACCTATCAGGATAACCTTATAAAAACAATAACGTCCCCCAAAAATCCCACACAAGTTTTTTCTTATCAGAAAAACAGCTATGGCCATATCACAAAAATAACAATTACAGAAGGAAACACAAAAAAAGAATATTCTCCTGACGGGAAAATCGAAAAAATCATATATTCCAACGGAATAACCGCTGAATTTAAAGATAACACAACACATATACAAACCCGCGATTCGCGATATATCTTTTGCCAAACTCAGCCGGATTCATACCAAATATATCAGTACCGTTTTTTGAAAGGCGAAGTTTACGTTTACGTAAACAAAGAGATTTTTTACATAAAACGGGCCAATGGAACGCGTTTTGAAAAATGCGTAAGCAAAGACGGCCGTATAGAAAAAGCGGACATAATAATTCCCCGATATCCTGTAGACCTAAGATATTCCTACACTAGAGATATACATACCGGCAACATAACAATTTCAGATTACCAAAGGAAATTAACCTTTACGTCTAACTTAAAGCTTTTGGAAATAGACGATGTTTACGGCAGAAGAATACAAGAAATTTATCATAAAGGTAAATTTGCCGGACTTAGAATTATCTATCCCAGAGGTACAACTAAAGAATATTGGCAATGTCCCTGGAAGAAAAAAAAGAGGAGTTTTTTTGGACATCTGGTAAACGCGAGAAACTATTACAAAGAATGGCGGAAGTACCAAGAATATAGACGTTACTGGAAGCGATATGAAGGCAAAGCTCTGTCAGATATAGATATAAACTTTTTTAAAGAACGAAACTTCGCGGCCGAATCAGCATCTATAGAAAAAACGTATTTGCAAGATATAGCGGAACAAATATCAATTGCCGTGTTAACGGCGGCGGATTGGCGGAATCAGGATATAGAAAAAATCATAAAAAAAGGCGGCGCGCAAATCAACGCGGTAGAATTTGACGGGCAAGGAAAAATCATATCAGCCCAAATCGTATATCCCGACGCGAGTGTCGGGACTTACCAAAATTACAAACTCACAAAGTACGTATTGCCTTCGGGAGAAGAATATTTGTGTAGTTACGATAAAGACGGCGGATTAATAGTCACACAGGATGAAACCATACAAAAAGCGAAGCAAATAAAAGCCGACATTACCCGGATACTGAACGGCATGAACAAGCAATTCTCCTACGCGGATTTAACCGGCCAAAAAGAAAGCGCGCTAGTGTTAACAGATTCCCAATACCTAACCGAAGAAGAAAAGGCGCTAGAGCTCGCGAAGATAGAAGAAAAATTCAACGAGGTTCATTTAGAACAGATACAGATGGTGGAAATAGCAATTACTAATATTTTGATCGACGCGAAAAAAACATACGCTCAACTAATTCAGGAAAAAGATGAGTTAGAAACTCAAATAACTGATTACTTATCAAACGAAGAACAATCAACGTACTTATCTCAAGTAACATCTAAACACACTACAGTAACCGCGTTGCGTAAAGAGAAAGCGGAAAACATAAAAACATCCATCGTGTCATTGCTGGAAGAAATGACCAAAGACCTAAAGTACGGTGAACTTCTGGCAAAAAAAGAATCCGCGGAAACGGCAGCCGCCTCATCATATTTAGAGACAGAAGAACAGCAAACCGCCCAATCTCAAATAAACCAAAAATTCATAACTATCCGCGTCCAACAAACAGCAATAATTGAAAGCGCCATAGAACTAAGCCTGACAGACAGCGCCAAAACCTACGCGCAATTGCAGGAAGAAAAAGACTATCTTGATCAGCGGATAAAAGACTACCTGCCGCAAGATAAACAAGCGGACTATCTAACACAAGTATTCGATAAACACGAAACAGTAATCGCCCATCGCCAACAAAATGCCGATAACGTAACAGCGAGTATTACTCAAATACTGGACAGCATGGGAAAAGAGCAAACGTATGTAGACTTAACTCACAAAAAAGAGTCGGCCCAAAACCTAATAAACTCCCCATATTTAGAAACTGACGTAAAAACCGCTCAACAGAAAAAGATAACCGACAGATTTGATGTTGTTCATGCTCAACAAATAGAAGTAGTTGCTGAAGAAATAACCAATAGATTAAATGACGCGGCTAAAACGTATACACAGCTATACGATGAATACAGTAACTTACAGATAATAATAAACTATCTTTTATCACCTAGTGAAAAATCGGCAAAACATAATGAAATTACCCAGAAATTTTCAGATACCCACCAACTTCAAATAACCATGATTGATACTGCTGTGGAAGAAGGGTTAACTGATAATACAAAAACATACACTCAAATACTACAAGAAAAAGAAGATTTAGACGAGATAGTAAAAACTTATTTGTCTGAACAAGAACAGCCTAGTCGCCTGACAGCGATAGCCGTTAAATACAACGAACTTCTGGAGTCAAAACAACAAACCGCCGAAGAAATTAAAAATAGCATCACGCGAACGCTGGAAGGAATAAATACCGGTACAACATACACTGTTTTAGAACAAAGGATAACTAACCTGCGGACGTTAGTATCAGATACTCCTTATTTAACCGCGGAAGAAAAAACAATAGAAGAAGAGAAAATTACCGCGAAATTCGAATCAATTCATGTCGCGCGAATTCAGATGGTAGAAGCCGCTATCACAGCAAACCTTATAGACAGTACAAAACCCTACGCCGAAATAGATCAGGAAAAAGACGAATTGCAAACACAAATAAAAACTTACCTTGCGGCAAATGAACAGGCCGGCTATTTAACGCGAGTATCAGAAAAACACACAACCGTAACAACACAACGAAAACAAAAGTCAGATGAAGTGAAATCTAGCATTGATGAAATACTGAATGCAATGACAAAGGATCTAAGCTATAGCGTTCTTATCGATAAAAAAACCGAAGCCCAAACATTAACCGCGTCTGTTTATTTGGAAACCGGAGAAAAACAAGCCGAACAAACAAAAATAACCGATAAATTTAATGTTGTACATGCTCGGCAAATAACAGATGTTGACACAGCGATAACAAACGGGCTAAACGATGACACGGTTAAATACGTCTCTCTTTTGACAGAAAAAGAGAATATACTAAATCAGATAATAAGCTTTTTAGCGCCGGAAGAAAAACAAGCCCGAATAGATACCATAGTAACTAAATTTAACGCGACCCATCAAAAACAGATAGACAGCGTTGTTGTCTCAATCGCGGATAAATTAAACGACGCGGAAAAAACATATGCTGAGATTGCGCAACAAAAGAGCGAGTTGGAAACTCAAATAATCGATTACTTATCAAACGAAGAACAACCTGATTATCTGGCGCGAGTAACCTCTAAATACAACACGGTAACCGCGTCGCGGCAAGAACAGGCGCAAAACATAAAGACATCCATTGCTTCATTGTTAGAAGAACTGACAAAAGGCCTAAAATATGGTGATCTCCTAGCGAAAAAGGAATCCGCTGATACTTTAGCTGTTTCACCATATTTAGAAACAGAAGAACAGCAAACCGCCCAATCTCAAATAAACCAAAAATTCGCGGCTGTTTGTGTGGAACAAACAGCGATAATTGAAAGCGCCATAGAATTAAGCTTAACAGATAGCGCCAAACCCTACGCGCAGTTAGAAGAAGAAAAACAATATCTAGAAACTAGAATAAAAAACTACCTGCCGCAAGGCCAACAATCAAGTTATCTGACGCAAGTATCAGACAAATACAAAACAGTAACCGCCCAGCGCGCGCAAAAAGCAGCTGAGATAAAAGACACCATAAACCAAACTTTAGAAGGCATGACAGTTATATTAAAACACAACGAGCTGCTTGATAGAAAACAAACAGCCCTGACTTTAGCGGAATCTTTCTACTTAGAGAATAGCGAAAAAGAAACTGAAACACAAAAAATAAACAACAAATATACCTCGATTTATTCCGATCAAATCGCGGAAGTCGAAACTATGATTGCCGGTAAATTAAATAAAGCTGATATCAAATACGAAGAAATACTTCAAGAAAAGAACGATTTAGAAGAACAGGTAACTGACTATATCGCGCCGGATGGACAAGCGGAATACTTAACGCGAATCGCGGATAAATTTAAGACCGTAAAAGACGCTCACCAAACTTTGGCCTCAAATACGATACAAACGATTACAAACAATATTCATTTACAACTAACCGCTGATATATCCACGGAAGAATTAACCCAAAACAAAGAATCACTGATTACACAGGTAAACACCGCGTCTTTTTTAGCTGATACCCAAAGCCAATTATTGCTGGATAAAATTAATCGGATATGTCAGTTCCTAAGCGCGATACCGGTAATAAACTCACCTGGTGAAACTGTAAGACAAAACAAAGTAACATTGACATGGCCGGGAGTTGCCGACGCTGTTACCTATGATATAGAAGTAAAAGCCGGTACTGAGTTAATACTATCTGAAACAACCAGTAACACTGAATATCTAATAGAGGATTTAACTGACACAACAACCTACAGCGTGCGGATTCGCGCTAAAACTGAAACAATCTCAGGGAAATGGAGTAATCCGTTAGTGTTTGTTACGGATTTTACATCAAGAAAAGAATTTATCGACGGCTCTTACACAGAATATTTTATTGACGAAGAGTCATCGTCAACGCATTACATACAATACTATTCAACCGGCGATTTTAAATATTTTGATACAGATGACACGCTGGTTTATGAATATATTGCCCAAACCCATGACTTAATAAACCATTTAGATGAAGCGCCGCGAGAAAACGTCCCAACAATGTCTTTAACAACCGTGGAAGGCGTAACCTTACACTACAAAAACGAAACCCTTCTTTGGACTCAGACCTCCGAGGGTACGCGAATAAAACACATAGAGTTAGATGATGAAGGCAATCTTGACACAGGAGTAATCCAAGACGATAAAAACACGGTATCAGTAATTATTAAAGGAGATTTAATTCAAGTCAAAACTCCTCAGGGAGTTATTAAGCGGTATAAAAATAACCGCCTAGATACCGAACAGGTACAAGAAGAATTGATAGAATACTCCTATGAAGAAGATGCCGATAAAAACATTATTAAAACAAGCGTTATCAGTGACGCGAAAACATTAGAGTATGATTCTTCTCATAGACTAGAAAAAATATCTCATTCCGACAGCGGGTCAATTGAGTTTGACGAAGGGTTATTAATAAAACTTAGAACTTCTGACGGAAGGATTTATGAGTACAACAAGTTTTCGTTAGGTTTTTTCTATATGGTTAATTTATCTAAAATTATTGAACCTGACGGCAGCCTTTTTGTTTATCAGGATGGCGCCGCGTTAGAGGATAATGTGCCGGTATACATAAAGTACGATACTAATAAAAATGTTTCCGAAGTTCTTGATTCCAACGGAAAAAAAGTAACTTACCAAGATAACCTTATCATACAGGTAACTAATAAAGACGGAACAGTTACCGATTACTCTTACGAAGAAACCGGCCAGGATATTGCCACTATCATTGTTCAGCGCGATGACATGATAAAAACTTACGATAATATCGGCCAACTTACGAAATTGCAGGAAGCCGGAGGCGTTGATTATGAATACGTAAACGGCAAAATTAATTCTATAAGAAAAGATAACGGCCTTGAAATTGAAGATGTTGAGTTAGACAGCGAAGGAAATATCATTAACGCGCAAGTAACTCTTCCTGACGGTACAAAAAAGGTATACCAAGACAGTAAAGTTGTCGATTTAATTAAACCCGACGGGTTAAGAATTATCGCGCCTAACGGAAAAATTGAATCAATAACAACAATTGATTATAACAAATACGATTTCACCTATGAAACAGATATTGAAGGCAACTCTATAACGGTAGTACATGATACCGACAGAGACG
>Ga0180007_10004184_pt1 | contig 15455 bp, 16 predicted proteins | sample MM_PC_MetaG_FD_121122 | JGI IMG/M metagenome (GOLD analysis project Ga0180007, IMG submission 121122) | Groundwater microbial communities from the Aspo Hard Rock Laboratory (HRL) deep subsurface site, Sweden - MM_PC_MetaG | ecosystem: Environmental > Aquatic > Deep subsurface > Groundwater... | reverse complement strand
CGACACTCCCGCATATATTTTTTAAAGTAATATTTGTTTTATAAATGTTTTTATAAGCCTTAGGAGGGAGTCGAACCCTCGACCTGCTGATTACGAATCAGCTGCTCTAAACCAACTGAGCTACTAAGGCAATCATAATTTTTCTAGAATTTCTTCTTTTTTATACTTTTTCTGACAATCACTACAAACTGGCTTTTTTTTAAAATATGTGCCTTTGATTTTTTTTAAGAAAGTCTCTTCTATTTTTTTACCACAAACTTCACATTTTGCCATGGAAGTTTTGGTCAATCTAATTATATAAATCTTACCAAAAGCTTTATTAAAATCAGAAAAGTGTTTTTTCTTATGAGACTTGCTATTGTTGAAAGGAATAAGTGTTCTCCGAAGAAGTGCCAAGAGTATTGTAAAAAAATGTGTCCTGTTAACAGAGGAGGAGAAAATTGCATTGTAATAGATAAAACTGCAAGTATAGATGAAAGCTTATGTAATGGTTGTGGGATATGTCAGAAATGTCCTTTTGAAGCAATTTCTATTATTAACTTACCTGAGAAATTAAAAGAAGACCCAATCCATAGATATGGCCAAAATCAATTTGAATTGTTTCATTTGCCTATTCCTAAAAAAGGAAAGATTGTTGGCCTTTTAGGCAGAAATGGGATTGGTAAATCAACTGCCTTAGAGATATTGTCTAATAATTTAAAACCAAATTTGAGCAATTATAATGAACCTCCAAGTGAAGAAAAGATTATAGAAAAATATCATCATGTTATTTTGGGGGATTATTTAAAAAAATTATATTCTAAAGGAATAACAATTTCATATAAACCTCAAAGAATTGAGTTATTACCTAAAGTTTTTAGTGGAAAAGTTAAAGATTTAATCAAAAAAATTGATAAAAATAAAATTGGTGATAAATTATTCAAAGAGTTGGATATGGAAAATTTAAAAGATAGAGACATTAACAATTTAAGCGGTGGTGAACTACAGAAGTTAGCTATAATTGCTACTTGTGTGAAGAAAGCTGATTTTTATTTTTTTGATGAACCTGCAAGTTTTCTTGATGTTACAAACAGGATTAAAGTTGCAAATATAATAAAACAATTAGATGGTGCTGTGATGGTTGTTGAACATGATTTAGCAACTTTAGATTATATAAGCGATGAAATCCAGATAATATATGGTAAGCAAGCTTGTTATGGAATCATAAGCCAATCTAAAGGTGTTAGAAGAGGTATAAATGAGTATTTAGATGGGTATCTTCCTGATGATAATGTAAGATTTAGAGATTATGAGATCAAATTTTCAAAGAATATTGTTAATAAATTTAAGGGAAAAAATATTTTGTTGGAATTCCCAGAATTAGAAAAAAGTTTCAAGGATTTTTCATTGAAAGTAAATGCTGGAAGTGTAAATAAGAAAGAAGTATTAACTATTATGGGTGCAAATGGTTTAGGTAAAACTACTTTCTTAAAATTATTAGCTGGTGTTGAAAAACCTGATAAAGGAGAAATAAAGAAATTAAAAATAGCATATAAAGTTCAATACCCGGAAGTTGCTAAAGGGACAGTAAGACAATGGTTGATGAAAATTGCTAAAAAAGATTTTAATTCTGGTTGGTATAAACAAAATATTTTAGAGAAACTTGGTTTGAATAAAGTATTAGACCAAGAGTTAAAAAATTTAAGTGGTGGAGAGTTGCAGAAAGTTCATATTGCACTAACTCTATCTCAAGATGCTGAAATTTATGCTTTTGATGAACCCTCTGCTTTCATAGATGTAGAAGACAGATTAACTGTAGCTGAAGTTATAAAAGAGTTTGTTTTTAAAAAAGAAGCTTGTGGTATAGTAGTAGATCATGACGTTCAATTTGTAGACTATCTTGGAGATAAAATGTTAGTTTTTGAAGGTGTATCAGGAAAGGAAGGAAAAGTGTATGGTCCTTGTGATAAAGTTGAAGGTATGAATAGAGTTCTTAAAATGTTAAACATAACATACAGACATGATCCTTCCACATACAGGCCTAGAATCAATAAACCTGGGAGTACGCTAGATAGGGAACAAAGAAAAAAAGGAAATTATTATTATAATTAAAAAAAGAAGTGAGATGCTTAGTCTTCATCTCCGGAATCTTCGTCAGAATCCTCTTCTGAAGGTTCTTCTTTCTCTTCTTCTTCTTCTTCTTTTTCAGCTTCTTTATATTTTTTTAATTTTAATAGTTCTTTTTCACTCATTTATTACACCCCCTAAAGTGTTAAAACCTACGGAATTGTAAGGATTTTTAAAGCTTTTGTTTTATGGATGTGTGTATTATTGGGAGAGCTATAGTAGCATCACAAGTCAAATTTACATATTTTCCAGTTTTTTGGAGCTTATTCCATGAAATTCCTTCTTTTAATTCTGCTCCTGAAGACCCACCTATTTCTGGCCTATCCATCGTAATTTGGACTGCATAATCTGCTCCTTTTGTGAATTGCATTGATTGTTGAATATAATTCTTAGGTACTCCTCCTCCGATGTAGATAACGCCTTTTCTTTTGGATGTCCAAGATATATTTACTATTTTATTCAAATCATTGAATTCGTTAAGATTTATCTTTTTGTCTAAAAACATTAAACCAATACCTGAATCTGATAATGCTGGGCAGAAGATTGGAATGTTTTGATTATAAGCTGCTTTTAAAATAGAATCTTTTGGTGCTAACTTTCCTAATAAATTTAGGAATTCTGAGGTACTTGTTAGTTGAGATAGTTCTTTGAAGTGCTTATTGAAGAAATCTTCTAGGTCTTTATAGACTTTATTTTCCATGTAAACATTATATATTCTGTTGATTTCTTGTTTATTTAGCTCTTTATCATCTGCTTTTTCAGAGCCTTGGACATGTTTATGTCCTAATGCTTCTATTAGGTCGTGTGTAAGGTTGGCTCCAGTTGTTACTAAAACATCTATTTGATTGTTGTTGATTAGATCTATTATAATTTGTTTCATGCCTGCTGGTACCATTGCTCCTGCTAGGCCTAGGAAAACTGTACAATCCTTGTCATTGAACATTTCTTCTATGATATTTGTTGCTTGGGCTAGTTTTTTAGCTTGAAATCCTAAATTATTAAATTGGTTTGTTAGATCCCTTACTGTTTTTACTTCTTTTGTGTTGAAGTGTTTGATTTCCATAGAATTTTGTTAAAAATAAGGCTTTTATTAGTTTTGGTTTCGATACATTTATTAATTAATTAATTGAAAGTTAGAATATGAAGTTTTTAATCATTGGGGACCTACATGGAAATAAACCAAACATTTATTTTAAAAATTTTGATACAATAATAGCTCCTGGTGATTTCTGTTCTGATAAGGGCATTAGAGAATTTATTTCAGTTTCTTACAAAGAATTTTTAAAAAATCCATATGATTATAGAGATTGGTGGGAGATTGCTGGTAAGGTAAATGCAAAAAAGATTATAAAAAAATCTCTTTTAGATGGAAGAAAAATATTGGAATTTTTAAATTCTTTTAAAGTTCCTATTTATATTGTTCCTGGAAATTGGGATTGGACTATGGGGTGGGGGCATGAAAAGTGGAGTTATTTGAACAAAAATTTTTTTAAAGAGATTTTAATTAAAAATCTAAAGAATATAAAAAATATCCATAAAAAAGTTTTGAATACAAAATATCATGTTTTTGTTGGATATGGGATATGTAGCGGTCCTGAATTATACAAGTATAGAGACTATGAAAGAATATTCAAAAGAAAAGACATAGAAAAAAATAAAAAAATGTATGGGAAACTCATTAAAAAATATAGTGGTCTTTTTAAAAAAGCTGAGAAAAAGAATAAACCAATAATTTTTTTGAATCATAATGTTCCATTTAATACTAAAATAGATATGATTACTGATAAAAAATCTCCAAGATATGGATATCACTATGGTTCTTTATTAACTAAAAGGATGATTGAAAAATATCAACCATTAATTAGCATTGGTGGACATATGCATGAACATTTTGGAAAGATTAAAATTGGTAAAACAGTTTGTATAAACGCTGGGTTTGGTTCTTATGTTAATGCTTTATTAGAAATTGATGGAAATAAAATTAAAAAATTAGAATTTTATCAAGGAAAGAAAGTTTATAAAAAAATCTTGGGCAAATGATATGAAACTCTTAATTATTGGGGATCCACATGGAGATGACAGGGTATTTGATATTAAGGTTGATAAAGATATAGATGGAATAATCATTACTGGAGATCTTGGTAAATCTGATTTAATTAGAAAATATCACTTCGAATACAATGAAAAGAGAGGTATTAGAGATTGGAGAAAAGCTATTCCAAAATTAATACTTAAATCATTATATTTAGAGTTAATCATGTCTTCAATTAAAATAATAAAATATTTTGGACCTAAGAAACCTACATTTTTTGTATTTGGAAATTTAAGGGATTTAAAAAAAAGTATTGCAAAAGAGAGAGAAAAGAAGTACAATCTTTCTTTACCCATATTTGAAGAAAAAATTAAGGGTGTAAAGGGTATTAAGAATATCAGTTTTAAAAAAATTAAATTTAAAGGGTTAGAAATTGCTGGAATTCCTTTTTATGAAAGTTTAGACTGGGTTAAAAGATTTTCTCCAAAAGATGGAAAAAGAGAAGAATTGGCTAATAAAGAAGAACCTGAGGCCGCTAATTTTATTAAAAAACTTCCAAAAGTAGATGTATTATTGACACATATTCCACCTTATGGTGTTTTGGATAAAGTTAGTTCATCTTTTGTTCCAGAATCATGGAAAGGTAAACATGCTGGAAGTAAATTAGTTCTAGATTATATTAAGAAAAAGAAACCTAAATTAGTTATTTGTGGACATATTCATGAAGCTAAAGGAGAAAAAATGATTGGTCAAACAAGAGTTATTAATGCTGGAAGTAATGGTGATCATTTAATAATAGAAATTTAATTTAAAATAGGAATTTCATAATTTACAAAACATATAGAAACTATTACGGTACCATATTTTTTTTCTGGTATAAAACTTTTAATGATTATCTTTGTATTTTTTAATTCAAATTTTTCTGAATAACCATTTGAATATAGTTCATTTAAACTTGCCTGAAGTTCTTTTTTTATTTTTTCTTCTTCTCCATTTCCATTATATTCGCAAACAAGACCACCATATTTTTCTTTTGTTTTCTTGTTGTAAAGCCAACCGAAAATAATCCCTGCTGTAGCTCTTTGGCCTTTTTCAGAGTTAGCACAAGCCATAATAGTTTCCATTACAGAACCATGCACTAATTGTGGAGATCTTTCAATTTGATTTGCGATTGCTGGTAGAATAGAAGAATAAACCATGATATTACATCTTTCTATGCCTGCATCTTTAAGTGCTAAGTGGTATGAACCTGCATGCACAGTAATATCACTTTGTCCAATCCCAGATACAACAAAGAAATCTTTTGGTACCCTGTTGCCTATGATTAGACTTTCTGTTTTCAATTCTTTGTTCATTCTTGAAAAACGTAAAGAATTTTTTAGTAGTTTAGTTTAAAAAGTTATCGATTTTAATATATTTATGTATGTTGTAAGATATTCAGAGATTGGCTTGAAAGGAAAGAATAGAATCTCTTTTGAGAAGAAACTGATTGAAAATATTAAATGGTGTTTGGATAAGAATAGCATTAAACATAAAATAAAAAGATTAAGAAACAGGATTTTAATTTATTCTGAACAGGACTGTTCCTGTTTAAAGAATATTTTTGGAATAAGTTCTATAAGTAAAGCTGTTGAAATTAAAGCTGATTTAGATGACATAAAAAAAGAATCTTTAAATTTAGTTTTTAAAGAAAAAAGTTTTAGGGTGAGCTGTCAGAGACTAGACAAGATATTAAAAACATCTAGAGAAATTAACAAGGAAGTTGGGGCTTATATAGTTGAGAAAAAAAGATTGAAAGTTGATCTAAAAAATTATGAATTAAATATTGGGATTGAATTAATTAAGGATAAAGCTTATTTATTTAAAGAAAAAATTAGGGGGTTGGATGGACTACCTGTTGGTATTGAAGGTGAAGTATGTGTTTTATTGGAAAATAAAGATAGTTTAAAATCTGCTTACTTGATGATGAAGAGGGGTTGTTCTATTAAATTAACTGGTAAAAAAATTAATTTTGATTCGCTTAAGAAATATTCTGAAATTAATTTTGTTGAAAACTGTGAATTTGATGTAGTGAATGATACTTTAGATTCTATTAGGGAAGGTAGTTATTTTAGACCTTTGATAGGGTATAAAGAAAAAGAAATTAAAGTTTAACTTTACTTACTGGAGTCATATCTTTCCAAGATACGTCAAATAAGTTTTCTAATGCTGTTGCAAAATATGGTGTATTTACCCAAACACCAACATCATAAGTTGGATGTATTGTTTTGTCATCCATTACCATAAATACAATTTCTTTTCCGTCTACAACACAGAATCTTGCATCCATTTTGTCCATATGTTTTACTTCTGAGTATTTTTGTAGATGTTTTACAGCAGGCATTATTTCTTTTGTTATTGGTGCTGCAATTCTTACTTTAACACCTTTTTTTGATAATTTCTCTAATATAGGACCTAATGCTTCAAACTTTCTAAGAACTCCTTTTGATGTTGTCATTAGTGTTACTGATTTTTGTGCATTCTTTATTAACAACTCTAAATGAGAATACAAATTGTGTCTACCTTTGATTGCTCCACTTAAATCTGTTGGTTCAATAAATTCAATCCCTTGTGTATGTAATTGATTTAATTCATTTAAGACATCTGTATTTGTCAAGTCTCTTAATTTTTGAATATTTGCATCTGCTTGTTCTTTAATTAATTTTTTTACTCTTTCAATTACTTCTTTTGGATTTACTGCAAGGTATCTTATTGGTTTTCCTAATTTCATTACAACAAAACCTTTTTTTTCTAAACTTTCTAAAACGTCATATGCTCTTGATCTTGGAACATTTCCAATATCAGATAATTCTCCTGCTGTAGAAACACCACGAGAAAGAAGAGCTGTCCAGATTCGAACTTCATACAAATTTAATGCAAAAAATTGTCTTAGTTTATTTAAAAAATCTTCTTTTACTATCATTTATAAGACCTCCTAGGGTCACACCCCTTTTTAACTTTTTTTTAAAACAATATGTCTTTATGAGTTAATAGTAATATACTAATATATAAATATTGTTATCCTTCAGTGGCTATTTATTTTGTTTTTTATAAATTGATTTAATTTTTTCTAAATTATTGATACTATTTGGTCCAAGATCGTGTCTTATTTTTGTTACTCTTGGAAATCTTAAAGCAAAACCTGAATCATAATTTGGAGATTTTTGAATTTCATCATATTCAATTTCTAAAACTATGTTTGGTTTTATAAAAACTTTTTTTCCTTTTTGATTTATAATATATTTTTTTAATTCTCTTGTTAAATTTGGAAAACTTAATTCTCCTTCTTTTTCAGCAATGCCTGTTCCAACTTTTCCAATTTCTAAAAATTTATTTTTTTCTCTACATGATACAGTAAAACTGCTTAACCATTTTGCTCTTTTACCATCACCCCAAATAGCTGATGTTATAATTAAATCTAAACTTTCATTTACTGGTTTCATCTTCATCCATCCTGCAACTCTTCTTCCAGGAGTGTATGGTTTTTTTAGATTTTTTAGCATTAAACCTTCGTTTCCTTTTCTTAGAGATTCTTTGTAGAATTTTTCAATTTCTTTTTTATCTGATGATATTAACTTTTTAACTGTAACAATTTTTCTTTTAAGAGGCTTGATAGTTTCTTCCAGAATTCTTCTTCTTTCCTTTTGTGGTAAATCCATTAAAACTTCTCCATCCTTGTACAAAATATCAAAAACATTTATTTCAATTGGTAATTCTTTAGATTTTTTTTCTAAATTGTATTTTCTTTTTATTCTTTGAGAAATATTTTGGAATGGTAAATATTTGTTTGTTTTTGGATCATAACCGACAATTTCAGTGTCTATAATGAAATTTTTTGCATTTACATGTTTTTCTACTAATGGAATTATCTCTTTGAATTGATTTGTTACATTTTCTAATCTTCTTGTAAATAATTTAATATCTTTTCCGTCTTTGTGCCATTGAGCTCTAAATCCATCAATTTTAAATTCGCATAATATTGGTTTTCCTAAGTGTTTGAATGCTTCATCTAAATCTGCTGCTTTTATTGCAAGCATTGGATTTATTGGAATTCCAACTTTTAATTTAGAAATAGGTTTATTTTCTCTTATTGACTCTGCTACCTGTGCAAAGTCATTTGTTAAATTATACAAATGTTGAACTTTATTTATAAATGAATTATATATCTGTCTTCCCAATATTTCATCTTTTGGTATAATTGTGTCATATTCATTTAAATTCTTTAAATCATCCAAAGAGTTTACTTTTAGAGATTTTCCATGTTTTTCTTCTGTATTTATACCTAAAACTGTTGGGAGATATGCCCAGACAATTGAATCTCTAATTGTCCCTTGTGCTACTCCAATTCTTAATTCTTCTAAAACTGTTCTTGTTATGAATCTTGCTTCTTCAGGTGTTGCTGAAGTTAATAATTCTGATACTAACTGTATTTTTTTTGATACAGTTCCTGAACCTTGAAGTTCTGGTAATTTTACTAAATTAGTAAATACTTTTTGAACTGATAGTTTTGAAGAAAATAACGTTTTTTGTTTTTTGTTTTTTATTAATTCTTCTGCTACTTTTCCTAGATCTCCTTTTTTTGACCAATCTTTTTCTACTTTATTTACATTTGTTCCTGTTGATAAGCTTATTATTTTTAACATTAATCTAGAACTCATTCCAAGTTTTCTTTCATCCCATGGGGGGAATACTCTTCCCTGTAATAAATAAATTACTTCTTTGATGTTTTCTTTATTTGTTTTTTTTAGAAGTTCTGATATTATCTTTGTTTTTTCTAATCTTTTGGTTGTTGATTCAAGTTCTTGATATGCTTTTACTAGAATTGAATACTCCATAGTAAAGTTTATATATAAAACTGATTATAAATGTTTTGGTATGGATTTCGATAAAGTTTTAAAAGGAAGAAGAAGTGTAAGGAAATATTCTAATAAAAAAATAAGTTTTGATAAAATCTGTTTAATCTTGGATGCTGCGAGGTATGCACCTAGTTCTGGTAATTTACAAAATTGGAATTTTATAGTTGTTGAAGATAATGAGAGAAAAAGAAAAATAGTTGATGTTGCATTAGGCCAAGATTGGATGTTTGATGCATCTACTTTTATTGTGGTTTGTAGTAGAGGTGAGGAAATTGGAAAATTTTACAAACAACGTGGAGAAATGTTGTATTCTGTACAAAATTGTGCTGCTGCTATTCAAAATATGTTATTGAAATCTTATGATCTTGGGTTACAAAGTTGTTGGGTGGGAGCTTTTGATGAAAATGCTGTAAAAAGGATTTTGATGATTCCAGAAGAGATTAGAGTTCAAGCTATAATCACAATTGGTTATGGTGAAGAAGTTGATATGCCAAGAAGGTATGATTTGAATAATTTTGTGTTTTTAGGTGAATGGGGTATTTATGTAAAAGATAGTAAAATCTGGCCTTTAAGGGACACATTATATGGGCCTGTTAAGAAAAAGAGTGGTAAAGGAATTCTTGGATGGTTTAAAAAATAAAAAAAGAAAAATTTTATTTATCATGCATAATTTTTGTTACACCTACAAACAAAACAAATAATGCAAAAATCCAACCCATTACTCCTTCAAGAGGGGTCCCAATTTGGTTAATGTCTAAAAGGTTTAAAACTAAAAATATACCTAAAATAACAACAAACCAAGATGCTATTTTTTTCATTTTTCACCTCCTTTTTAAATTAAAGATTATGTTTAATCTATATTTATTTGAAGGACAAGTATAAAAATTTTTTTAAAAATAAAAAAGTAGGCTAATGCATATTCAAAGAATTCGGTTGCATTAGCCAAAAAAATACCAAGGTGGGCATTTTTTAAGGGGGGTTAAAAAGCTGCCTCACTTGATCATGTCTATTCCTAGTTCATACCCAATCTTCACTGCTTTTTCAGATATTTTTTTGTGATCTAATTTTCCTAGTATGTAAGGGGACTGAACTCCTGTTATTATTGTCATAACTCTTAGTTTACCTTTCATATTTTGATCTATTCTTGCTCCCCAAATTACTGTTGCATCTCTGTCTAATGCTTCTGTAACCATCTCTCCTATTTTGTTTACTTCTTCTAATAGGAGATCGTCACCTCCACTCACGTGGATTAAAGCTCCTTGGGCACCTTCGTATGATACATCTAAAAGTGGATTTGTTAATGCTCTTCTTGTTGCTTCTTCAACTCTATGCTCTGTATTACTTTCACCAACTCCGATTATTGAAACTCCTCCTGAAGACATTATTGCTTTTACATCTGCATAATCTAAGTTTACTAATGCAGGAATTGCTATAATCTCTACTATTCCTTTTATCATTGTTGATAATAATTCATTTGCAACTGCAAAAGCTTGTTGAATAGGTAAATTTCCAGCAATGTTAATAAGCCTGTTGTTATCAATTACAATTACAGTATCTGATACGTCTCTTAATTGTTGTAACCCAAATTCAGCTCTATCTACTCTTGCTCTTTCAATATCAAAAGGCATTGTAACAGTTCCAATAACAATTGCTCCTGTTTCCTTTGCAATTTGTGCAATAACTGGTGCTGCTCCTGTTCCTGTTCCTCCACCCATTCCAGCGCAGACAAAAACCATATCTGCATCTTTGAGTGAGTCTTTTAATTGAGAGATACTCTCTCTTGCAGCTTCTCTTCCTTTTTCTATAAATCCACCACAACCTAATCCTCTTGTTAGCTCTCTTCCTATCAAGATTTTATGATCAGCATCAGAAATATCTAAATGTTGTTTATCTGTATTTGTGGCTATGATATCTGCTCCAGATATTCCCTTATTATAGAGCCAACTTACAATGTTACTCCCAGCTCCACCTACTCCTATTACTTTTATTTTTGCTTGACCAACCTCAAAGTCAAAATCGTTGTTCATATTTTTTGCATTTTTTAATGCGCTTTCTATTATAAATTCCATTTTTTGTTTGCCCCCGTTTGGTTTTTTTTCATTTTAATTTATATGTTGTAGGATAATAAACTTTATATCTTAGTTTTGACTTATCCTTTCTAGAAAAAGCTTATTATGCGCCAACATGGTAGGTTTTTTGAGTATAAAAATATCTAGTACAAAACATACAAAAAAGCTCAATTCGTGTATTAAACTTGATTTTATCGCCAAATAAAATCATAGTTGTGATTTTAAGTTAAACTTTTTTCTATTTATGAATGAAATGATATATAAATGTTGTTATGCTAAGAAATATATTTTCTAAGATATAAAACTACTTTAATAGAATTTTGCATAAGTGGTAATTTATGGCAGTTAAATCTGGTGATAATGTTGAAATAACTACTAAAGATGAAGTTTTAGAAGGAATTCTTATGCCAAGTAAAAAAGGTAAGATGATTGTTAAGCTTAAGTCCGGTTACAATTTAAGTTTAGATAAAAAAGAGGTTAAGAAAGTAAAGAAGGTTATAGAAAAGAAGAAAAAAAGTATTATTAAGAAAAAAAAAGTTATCTCTAAGAAAGGATTGAAGGAAATTGTTATTTTACATTGCGGCGGTACTTTTGCTTCTAAAGTAGATTATACTACTGGTGCTGTTTCTGCTAAATTTGGTCCTGAAGAATTATTAGAAATGTTTCCTGAAGTAGGTGAAATAGCAAATATTAGATCTAGATTGATTAGAAATATGTTTAGTGAAGATATGAATTTTAGGCACTACAATCTTATAGCTAATGAGATTTATAAAGAAGTTAAGAAAGGTGTTGATGGAATTATAATCACTCATGGAACAGACACTTTGCATTATACCTCTGCTGCCTTGGCTTTTATCTTGGAGAATTTGGATGTTCCTATAATATTAGTTGGTGCTCAGAGAAGTAGTGATAGGGGTAGTTCTGATGCATTTTTGAATTTATATTGTGCTGTTAAGTTTATAGTTGAGAGTGATTTTTCAGAAGTTGCAATATGTATGCATGAAAGTTTGAATGATATAAATTGTTCAATTTTGCCTGCTTGTAAAACAAGAAAATTAAATTCATCTAGAAGGGATGCTTTCAAAGCTATAAATGTTAGTGCTTTTGCTAGAGTTAATAAGAAAGATGTTAAGTATTTGAGGACTGATTTTAAGAGGAGAGATAATAAAAGAGAATTAGAACTGAAATTGTTTAAAGATGTTAATGTGGGGATCTTGAGAGTTCATCCTGGTATGAAAGTTGAGGAAATTAAATGTTTTAGTAGGTATGATGGTTTGGTTATTGAAGGTACTGGTCTTGGGCATATGCCTGTAAGTAAGACTGATGAATTTACTTCTGAGAATAGCAAGATTTTTATTGAAATGAAAAAACTAGCTAAAAAAATTTCTGTTGTTATGACAACACAGTGTATTTTTGGAAGAGTTAATATGAATGTTTATAGTAATGGAATATTATTGAAAGAAATTGGGGTTTTGGGCAATTTATTAGATTTAACAACTGAGGCTGCCTTTATTAAAATGTCTTGGTTATTAAGTAATTATCCTAAAGAAGTTAGATATAAAATTGGTGTTGATTTTAGGGGGGAAATAGGTAAACGAACTAGTGAAAAGTTCATATAGGGGTGCTAAAATGACAGAAGTGAAGATAGGTTTAGAAATACATAGGCAAATTGATTCTAATAAATTATTTTGTAATTGTCCTTCTATTTTAAGAGATGATAAACCTGGTGTAATCTTTAAAAGAAATTTGAGGACTGTTTCAAGTGAAGTTGGAGAAAAAGATGTTGTGGCTGAATATGAAATGGCTAAAAATAAATATGCTGTTTATGAGGGATATTCTGATAGTACCTGCCTTGTGGAGTATGATGAGGAACCGGTTCATAGCATCAATCAGAAGGCTTTAGATGTTGCTTTACAAGTTGCTTTAATGCTTAATTGTAAGATCCCTGAAGAAATTATTGTTATGAGAAAACAAGTTATTGATTATTCTAATACAAGTGGTTTTCAGAGAACTGTGTTAATTGGTAGGAATGGTTATGTTGAAACTCCTGAAGGAAAAGTTGGGATTAATGGTGTTTATTTAGAAGAAGATGCTGCTAGAAAGATTAGTGAAGATAATGAAAAAGTCACTTATAGGTTGGATAGGTTGGGTATCCCTTTAATTGAGATTACAACTGCTCCAGATATCAAAAGTAGTGTGCAAGCTAAAGAAGTAGCTGCTCATCTTGGGATGGTTTTGAAATCTACTGGCAAAGTTAAGGGGGGTATTGGAACTGTACGTCAAGATGTAAACATAAGTGTTAATAACGGTCCAAGAGTTGAAATTAAAGGGTTTCAAGATCTTAAAAACATGCCTTCTGTTATTGATAAAGAGATTCAAAGACATTTGAAAGATAAAATTAAAAGTGAAGTTAGAAAAGCTGAAACTGATGGTTCTACTTCCTACCTAAGACCAATGCCTGGTTCTGCAAGAATGTATCCTGAAACAGACCATTCTATAATTGTAATTGATCAAAAAAGATTAGAGAGTATTAAATTACCAGAATTAATCAGTGAGAGGATTTTAAGGTATAGAAAAGAGTATAAGTTAAATTCTGAATTGGCTATATTAGCTGCAAAAGATGATAAATTTGAAGAATTTGTAAATAAGTTTGATAAATTAGATCCAAGTTTTATTGCTCAAACTTTAGTTATGACTTTGAAAGATCTCAAAACAAGAGAAGGATTAAATATTGAAAAATTAAAGAAAAAAGATTTAGAAGAAGTGTTTGGTTATGTGGGAAAAGTTGGAAAAGATGCTGTTCCTGGAATGTTAGCTGACAAAATTAGAGGTGTTAAAATTAATTTAAGAAAGTATAAAGCTGATGAAAAAGATTTAGTTAAGGATGTTAAAGATATTATTAAAAAGAATAAAGGTGCTTCTTTGAATGCTGTGATGGGCATTGTTATGAAAAAGTATCGTGGTAAAGTTGATGGTAAAGAAGTGACGAGTATAATTAAGAAAAATTTGAAATAATGGATGAAAATTGTTTAGAAAGTATGGTATTGCTGGAATTATTTTAATATTAATTGCTCAAGTTAATTTTATTTTTAAAATAGAACCATTAGCTTCCTGGTATTTTCCAGTTATTTGGTTTGGGTATATTTTTACTCTTGATGCTATAAATTATAAATTACATAGAAAAAGTTTGATTACAAACAATTTTAAGAAATTTATTTTTTTGATTATTTTGTCTGCTGCAATATGGTGGACTTTTGAATTTTTTAATGTGGCAGTAAAAAACTGGAGTTATTTTCATGCTACTGGTTATAGTGAACCTCTTTGGTTGAGAAGATATATTTTTAGAACATTGGCCTTTGGAAGTGTTTTGCCTGCCATATTTATTACTTTTGAGTTTTTTAAAGGTATTCACTTTCTGGATAAATTCAAATTAAATAAAAAGCATAGAATAAATAAATGGTTTTTAAATATTATGGTTATCTTAGGAATATTATGTATACTTTTACCTCTTTTATTACCTAAATTTACATTTCCATTAATTTGGTTAAGTTTTTTCTTTTTCTTAGATCCAATAAATTATTTGCATAAAAGACCAAGCATTATATCTCATTTAAAAGATAAGAGATTAAAAATTCCTATAGCTCTAATTTTAGCTGGATTGATTTGTGGGTTTTTTTGGGAGTTTTGGAATTATTGGGCTGCTGTAAAATGGAGTTATAATATTCCGTATGTGGGTTTTTTTAAAATTTTTGAGATGCCCATTTTAGGATATTTAGGTTATATTCCATTTGCTTTAGAGTTGTATGCTATGTATTATTTTATTGGAACCTTAAGGAAAGAGGAGAAGAAATTTATATTTAAATTGTAAAAGTTTATATAGGAGTTTAATTCTTTAATTATATGGTTGATGAAAGAATAAAAAAAGTGGCTGAAATTTTAGTTAATCATTCTGTTGAAGTTAAAAAAGGTGAAAGAGTAATTATATCCGGTGGTGTGGAAGCTGCTCCATTAATAAAAGAGGTTTATAGATTAGTTATTAAAAAAGGTGCATACCCCTCTGTAGATGTTAGTTTACCCGGGTTATCGTATATTTATTATAAAAATGCTTCTGAAGAGCAATTAAAAAAATTTCCTGAGTTAAGATTTTATGAAGTTAAAAAAACCCAATGCTATATTGGAATAATTTCTGATACAAATACAAGAGAACTAGCTAATATTGATCCTAAGAGAATTTCAGCTAGATCTAAGGTTACACGCAAAATTTCTGAATATATATGCAATGAAAGAGATAAAATAAGAAGATGCACAACTATTTTTCCAACAAAAGCATTGGCACAAGATGCTGAGATGTCT
>Ga0180007_10004183_pt1 | contig 15456 bp, 26 predicted proteins | sample MM_PC_MetaG_FD_121122 | JGI IMG/M metagenome (GOLD analysis project Ga0180007, IMG submission 121122) | Groundwater microbial communities from the Aspo Hard Rock Laboratory (HRL) deep subsurface site, Sweden - MM_PC_MetaG | ecosystem: Environmental > Aquatic > Deep subsurface > Groundwater... | reverse complement strand
ATATTGTACGCATGATGAAAAATCCAGATGTTTGCGTTCTCATTTAAGAGAATTAAAGCAAGCCACAAGTTATATAGATTGGTTGCTTAATTTCACAAAGGAATTAAAGGAGAAAACAGGAGGTAGAAAATGACCACCACAACCTATAAAGACATTAAGACAATAGCTCAGGAGGTTAGAGGAGAATTAGCAAGGCAGTACCCGAAATGTAAATGGGGTGTCCGAATAGAACGCTTCTCAGGCGGACAGTCGCTAAAAGTTACCCTATTATCAGCACCATTTGAAGCATTCGCAAAGGACACAGATTGCAATGGGAATCCCGTCAAAGGGTACACCCAGTTGAATCAATACCAATTTCAGAGACCCGATGATGAGAATATCAATAACGGCGCTCATCTGACTAGAGAAGTCTGGGACTGTATGGCTAATGCTTACAGGATAGCAAGCCGTGAAAACTGGGACAAATCAGACCCACAGACTGATTACTTTAACGTCAACTACTGGCTACATATGGAGATAGGCCAATGGAATAGGCCATTCATCAAAGCGCTAAGTTAGCCTCTTATGTCCTGCCCCTAATGCGAGGGGGCAGCGATAAGAGACTAAGGGGGTAAATAAGATGCCAGAGCAGTTTCACAGGAAGCTAATCGAGCTACTGGAAGAGAGGGCAGCAGGACATCAATACAATGCCCTTTGCCAAGTGCCTGTATCCCTGGCCAACTCTATCCCTCTACTGGTGCTGGGTAAGCTGGATGTAGAGGGATATTTTAATGAGCACAAGAATTGACTTTGAGGGAGGCTAATATGAGATACTACAAGCTAACAGATAAGTACAACCAAACCCACGATGGCACTCAGTGGGGAGAGAATGTTATCCACAAAGCTATTGGAGAGGGTAAAGACCTTTGCTCCCCTGACGTCATCCACGTCTACGACCACCCTCTGAAGGCGGTAATGTTTAATCTTATCCATGCTGCTTTCAGTAAGTATAATCTCTGGGAGTGTAATGTCCGTAAGGTAGTAGCTGATGATGGATTGAAAGTAGGGGTCAAACAATGCACTACTATCAGGCGAATAGAAGCGCCAATAATCACAACCGAGCAGCGAGTAAGATTTGCGATATACTGTGCGCTTGAAGTCAATAAAGAGAAATCCTTTGTCTTATGGGCTGAGAACTGGCTATCTGGGAAAGACAGAACTGTGTCGGCTGCTTTTTCGGCTGCCAGGTCGGGTGAGTCGGCGACTTTGTCGGCTGAGTTGGCTGCTATGTCGGCTGCCAGGTCGGGTGAGTCGGCGGCTTTGTCGGCTGAGTCGGCTGCTTTTTCGGCTGCCATGTCGGCGGGGGAGGCTTTGTCGGCTGAGTCGGCTTCTAAATCTCTTGATTTCGTAGCACTCATAAAGAAAGCAATCAAGGAGGAAAATGAATATGCCAGAGCATAAACACCCACATGGCGTAGCGAATCTTCAACCACATGACTATCGGGTATGGGTTTGCACTGAATGCCTACACGTATTCACAGATGAGGAAATAAGAAAAGACACCGATGTTAGTGGCGATGCATCGGTAGGCGGTTGGGGGCATTCTTGCAAATCGCATCCATGCCGTAAAGGGCAACGGTGCGAAAGCCACCTTGAACCCTATATGCCTGACAGAAAAGTGGGGATGCAACCATGAGCCTGATATACGTGATTCCAGAATGGGTAATTTGCGCCGACCCTGGGTGTATAGGATGCGAACACAGCTTATAGCTCTTGACGAACCGATAGATACGCTTATCATTAAGGGAATAAAGGAGGTAAATGAGAAATGCTAACATCAGAACAAATTAAGGAAAGTTGGGAAGGGAGAAACGGTTGGTATCAAAACCCTTCGACTAGATTGTGGTTGAGCTTAGGCGATGACGTGAGCTTAGGCAATTACGTGGGCTTAGGCAATGACGTGAGATTAGGCAATTACGTGAGATTAGGCAATGGCGTGAGATTAGGCAATTACGTAAGCTTAGGCAATGACGTGAGATTAGGCAATTACGTGGGCTTAGGCAATAGCGTGAGCTTAGGCGATGGCGTGAGATTAGGCAATTACGTGAGCTTAGGCAATGACGTGAGCTTAGGCAATGGCGTGAGATTAGGCAATTACGTGAGCTTAGGCAATGACGTGAGATTAGGCAATGACGTGAGATTAGGCAATGACGTGAGCTTAGGCAATGGCGTGAGCTTAGGCAATGACGTGAGCTTAGGCGATGGCGCAAACGTAATATCAGTCGGAGCCAGATTTATCGGTTCTTTTACCATCACTAAGGAGAATGTGCTAATCCGAATCGGTTGCGAAACACACCCCGTTGACCAATGGGTAGCTCATGGAGATTCTCTAGCTAAAAGGCATAATGAATCTCAGTGGTGGGAGGAAACAGGCAAATCAATGCTCACCTTCTTAATCAGTGAAGCCAAGCTCTATACTAAGAAATACATAGAAACTCATCAATAGGGATAGCAAAGGGAGGTTTTGTTAAATGGAAAGAAATTCAGGTTTTGCTTTCCACGTTCACCACGACAGGCTAGTAGAGTTCTGTACAGACTACAAGGAGCGGGCAGCGTACATCAGGGAGAATAAGCCGGCCGATGAGATTGAGCTGCGACTCCGATTGCTCAAACTGATACCTCTTAACAGGCTACCATTACCGCTGGACGAAGCCCTGAAGGCCTACTTCGAAGCCCTGAAGGCCTGCGACGAAGCTCGGAAGGCCTACGGCGAAGCTCGGAAGGCCTGCGACGAAGCTCGGAAGGCCTGCGACGAAGCCCTGAAGGCCTACTTCGAAGCCCTGAAGGCCTGCGACGAAGCCTGGAAGGCCTACGGCGAAGCCGGGAAGGCCTGCGACGAAGCCTGGAAGGCCTACGGCGAAGCCGGGAAGGCCTACGACGAAGCCTGGAAGGCCTGCGCTAAGTATTTTACCAAGCTTCACAAAGAGCTATGTCCCAACTGCCCCTGGGATGGTAAAACGATATTTAGCAAGAGGAGGGTTAAATGACAGAGTTGAAAGGCAAATGTAAACATGGGGAATTTACCTTGAAAGATGGCTGTCAACGGTGTATGGCTGAGAAGTACGACAATATCAATTCACCAAGCGGTGTAGCGGAGAGGGTCAAGGAAGCCAACCAGATATTGCACTTAGTGAAGGTCAAGTATTACTCAGAAACCACGGGGGTGTTCAGTGAGCGGGAATATACCTACTTCTCAGCTGACCCACTTAAATTGGGTGACATTATCACTGTGCCAGTAAGGGATACAGTAGCCAAGGCGCAGGTAAGTGCTGTAGATGTACCTGAAGCTGAGATAGAAGCCTTCAAAGATAAGGTCAAGATAATACCGAGTGGCTCGATGGAGCAAGAGGAAATAGAAGCAGAGGCTAGAGAGCAAAAAACAATGGAAAGGCTTACGGGAATAGGGGAGGAGGTTGACATGTCTACAGACGAATTAGAAGAAGATTCGAACGCTGTAGATGTACCTGAAGCTGAGATAGAAGCCTTCAAAGATAAGGTCAAGATAATACCTTCAGGGACAAAAATAACCGAACTCTATGTTATGCCAGAGGAAATGAGGGGGGTAAAGATTAGCCCCAACGCAGCCATTAGTATAGTGAATGATATTGTAGATGTACTTATAGAATCAGAGCAACCAACTCAAGCTACTGCTGCCTTAGCCCTTCGGCCTGGTGAAGATGTAGAGGCTCACAACTACTTCAGTGAGGCTATGGGGTTGCTCAAATATGCTGAAGGGCGTGTCATTAAGACCCTACAGGATGCACAGATGGCCACGAATGACCTCAGCATTATCGGGAAACTCAAGAAAGCGATGGAGGCAAAGCGCAAGGAAAAGTTGGCTCCGCATGAAGCTCAGGTAAAGGCCATTCGTGATACTTACACCTACCTTATGACCCCGATTCTTGAAGCGGAGAGGGTCACCAAGTCTAAGCAAGGTGCCTTCCTCCAGGAGCAGGAGAGGATACGAAGAGAGCAAGAGGAAATCAACCGCAAGCGCATGGAAGCTGCCGAGGCTGAAATGAAGCTGAAGGGCGAATTAACCGAGCCTGTCAACTTGGTTGAAGTAATTGAGCCGGCGAAAAGGGTATCAACTGAGCTAGGTACTTCCGGTTTAACCGACCACTGGGTGTTCGAGGTGGTGGATTTTTCGTTACTCCCGAATGAGTACAAAGTGGTTGACAGCGCTATGTTAAATGCCATAGCCAAGAAACACCACGACTTAAAATCAGTCCCAGGGATACGCTTTTTTAATCAGCCATATCTGGCAACGAGGACGAAATGAAGGGGGAATATCATGCGTAGAGCTATTAAGGGGAAACAATATAGATGCCCAAGGTGGGAAACCTGTGTCTCTTTCAAGTGCGGGCATCGTGTACCTCATTCCCTTGTCTATAAAAAAGGGGATAATGGCTTATTCTGTATCTGTACCACTGTGCTAAAGTATTGCCCACCTTGTGAGGAGGTGAATTATGCCAGTAATTGAATTAACTAAGAAATGCCCTCATTGTCTACAAGTCAAAAGTGTTAATGATTTTTGTAAAAATAGAACAAATAAAGACGGGCTACAATCCGAGTGTAAGACATGCAGCGCAACCTATCAGAGAGCAAGGCAGGAGAAAAAGAAACTTTTGCAAAAAACCATGATAAATACCCCGCAAGTCCTCGATGTATCACGAATAGATGAACTTCTGAAAGGTGTAGACCAGAATATGGCTCTCTTGCAATTAGCACAGACAAAGAATCAGGAACTTAATAAAAAATTAGTTGAATATGCTAGTAGGATTATCGAGTTACAAAACCAGATTGCTTCTGAGAATCGGGGAAGTCATTAGATGCCAGCAGCAGTTGAGGTAATCTGCAAGCGGTGCGGGTACGGCAATGTGCTCAGTAGCTATGGAGAGTATCAGTGCTTCCAGTGTGGCGCCGAGCATGATGCGGAAGGGAATTTGATATCGCAGAAGGCTAGTGAGCCTGACCTGAGAAGAGTAGTCAGAGCGCACCATAATGTGAGAGGGAGGAGAATATGATTGAGAAGATTCTGACTGATAATTCTGTGGAAAAGCAAGTTGCCAAGTGGGATGGAGAGAGGTTTGCTCTGGTAACAGCGTACAAGGAAGAGGCAAGGCAAACCAAGGTGATTTTCCTTTCCCCTGTGGAAACAATACACCTTCTGAAATTCTTGCAGGAGATACCAGAGCTAAGGAGCGGAGTAGCATGAAAAAACTTTGGCTGATACCAATGCTGGCTATCTTGGAAGTGCTTATTGCGGTTTTCTTTGGGATAGCCTGGTTACTGGTTAAAATAGAGAGTATATTGAAGGAGGAATAAATGCCTAGGAAAAAGAGAGCTAACGTAGCACCAGAGTTTGTTGGGCATTACTACTTTTATGGGAAGGAGATTTGGGTACTGGAAGATTGTAGCACTGAGCCAATGGCTTGGATGCGTAATATCATCTCAGACCAGACAAAGGCAATGAGAATCTCTGCATTTGATGACTTCGTAAGGCTAGAGCCGGTATCCCCAATCCCTGAAGCTAAGAAGAAACGCAAGCCACGTTCCGATGCCGGGGAAACTCACGCCAAAAAGACTGTGGAGAGCAGCGACCCCATAGGAGATGCTGCACGAAAGCGAGTACCATGTCCCACTCCTCTGGAGTGGAAGGGGGAATTCGATGTTACCAAACTGTACTACAAAACACCACTTACGGAAGGGGAGAGCTATGAAGTGGGCTATGGGGAACACAAGGTTGTAGGAGCAACATACGAAGATGCAGTTCAAGGGTTGTTCAAAATACTTAACCTGTCCATCGGGGGTAAGGAACTGAAGGTCTTTCTTGAAACCATACCAGAGTGTCCTGAGAAGAATATACTGGTCAATATTTTGAAGGAGGAGAAGTAAATGACAATGGGTAAAGAATTAACGCTAGGGCAGAACCAAGAAGTAGGCTTTGCTATCCCACCAGATATTGTTCTTGCTAATGCTATGACGGCGGCTAAAGCTCTGATGAGTGTGGTCTCGCTAAAAAAGAGGCCTGTCATTATGAACGGCGAACAGTATCTTGAATTCGATGATTGGCAGACCTGCGGTCAGTTTTATGGTTATACTGTCAGGACTGGAGATGCTATACCAGTGGAGGTTGATGGTGTTAAGGGTGCAAAGGCCCATGCCGACTTGATTAACCTCAAAACAGGTGAGATTGTGGGCGGTGCCGAAGCCTACTGTATGAGGGATGAAGAACACTGGAACACTCGCCCTAAATATGAGTGGCAAGGTGAAGGTGGCGACCGCAAGAAAGTCAAGGCAGGGGATGAGATTGTCCCTTGGTTTCAACTTGCTTCTATGGCACAGACAAGGGCAGGTGCTAAAGCCTTCCGCAACCGCTTGGCCTGGGTTGTAGTGTTAGCTGGCTATAAAGCTACACCAGCCGAGGAAATGACAGAAAATACTGTTATCTCTATGGAAAAGGAAAGAAGAACAGTGGATAAGAGCGAGCACTGGTGTGAACTCCACAAGACGCCATTCTTTAAGAAAGGGAAAATGCTAGCCTATGCTCATCCAATAGGGGATACTGGGGAATGGTGCCATGAACATAAAGAGAAGCCCACGCCAGAGGCTAAAAACCAGCCTGCCGAGTCCAAAGATACCATCCAAGAGGGACAAGCCTCTCCTGATGAAGATTCCAAGGCTGAAAGTACAGTGACGGTCGGTGCGCCAGCTAACCTTGGGGAGTTATGTACTTGGGTGACTTCCCATAAAGACCAAAAGACGGGCAAGCCCTACACGACAAGATGGCTTTACTCTCAATTCAGCTTTCAGGAAAAGGAATTGCAGGAAAAGCCAGAGAAAATAGCAGATGCCTACGCTGAAGTTAAGCAAATGATGAACTGGGATTAAAAACTGAATACTAGGCTAGCTGGTGTCCGTCAGTAAAGCCCTAACGAAGGCTGACAACCAACGGAGAAGCGGCGGTGAGGAATATCCGACCAGCAAGGGCAGGAGCCGAAGGGTTGCACTGAAACGCCTTATGAGTGTGCATCCATGACGGGGCAGTAGGCTCAAAGCCTGAGCATTAGGAAGTGCAATCGGACACGCTGCACCAATAGAAAACAGTGTAGGCTCAAGGCAAGGCAAGGTGGGGGTGCAATAGCAAAGTTAAATGGTGTTGCGCTCAGTACACCAGCCCTCACCGAACTTGAGATTGCATATCTTTGCAGGATGTAGATTATGGGACTCTCGGTTGAGTAATATCAGAGCTACAAACTGATGGTATGGGAACTCAGGTGAAATAGGCAAGGTGAGGGTGAGAATAGGAGGCTTAGTCTAGGTGATGTAAGCAGATTAAGTCAGGTTATGACTTCACCAGCCCCCACCGAGCCTGAAGATAGGAGGGAAAGACTTATGGCACACGCAGTAATATGTCCTGTTTGTCATGGGAAAGGAAGATTAATCGACCCAGCAAGTGAGTGGAGTACAGAAGTCATCTATAAGACTTGCCACGGCTGTGATGGCAAAGGTTGGGTAGAAGTGAGTGAGAAGTAAATACCTCTCATCGAGCCTGAAGATAGGAGGAAAGGAGTAAAAGATGCCATTTAGAAAGATAGCAGAACCTAGCCCACAGGACACTTGCCTATCACCTGAACATGACCCACCAAATCATATTGTGCTATCTCCTGGTACTTATGAGTATACCTGTCCAGCTTGTGGGAAGAAAGTAATATTCACAGTTCCACGCTTTAATTACTAATCTTACTAAGCCTGAATAAAGGAGGAGAAGAATGATAGAGGAGAAAGTGGTTAAGAAATACCAGATAATCTATGCTGACCCACCGTGGTCTTTCTCAAGTAAGGAATTGCAGAAATATGGCGGTGTACGGTTTACCAGTATGGATAAGCATTATCAAACACAGAGCAAAAACTGGATAAAAGATTTGCCAGTGAGCAGAATTTCTGAAACTGATTGTGCTTTGTTTTTGTGGTCAACCGATGCCCACTTAGGGGAAGCCATCGAGACAATGAAAAGTTGGGGTTTTAAGTATATCACTGTGGCTTTTGTTTGGGAGAAACTAACTTCAACTGGTAAGACGGTAGCGAATCTTGGTGCGTGGACTATGAAGAACTATGAGTTGTGTTTGTTCGGAACTAAGGGTTCAATGCTTAAACACAAGAAAGTTAATAACATTTACCAAAAAGTTATGGCCGAGAGAACAAAGCACAGTAAAAAACCAGAGCAAGTAAGAAAAAACATTGAGTTGTTGTTTGGTGATTTACCCAGAATAGAGTTATTTGCCAGACAAAAAACTGACGGTTGGGATGTTTGGGGTAATGAAGTAGAAAGTGATATAAAATTATGAGTAATGGATTTTCACGCAGATAAGTGGCAAGCCAAACTCAAGGAATGTAGAATTAACTAAGCCTGAAGAAAGGAGGAGAAGATGGAAACTAAAGGACAGCCAACAGAAGCACAGATTAAAGAGTTCTGGGAGTGGTGTGGATTCAAGTGGAATGACAGGATAGAGTTATGGAATGACCCAATACATGGCTTAATTTCTTCTATACTGCCCCACTTTGACCCCAACAATCTCTTCAAGTATGCTGTGCCGAAACTACAAAGTTGTACATTGTCCACGATTCTCAATGATGGATATTTGTGTAGTGCTAATCTTTCTGGTAAATGGTTGGGCGTTAGACATGAAAGTGACCCTGCTCTGGCTCTATTCTGGGCAATATGGGGGGTAATTCATGGAAGCTAAAGAGCTAAAGACTGAGGAGAACAAGATGATATTGCCTGTTTGCTTATTCCCTGATATAAAGTGCCCTAAGATGACAAAGGCTGGCAAGTGCGAGATGGCTCTACCCCATCTTTGCGGATTGTGGTAAATAGGGCTTGACATCATCCTGTTAATAGTGTATCACAGGTAATTATGGACAAGATTAAAAACAGCATATTACAACAGAAGGCACACGGAACATGGGAGCGCAACCTGTATATCCGCTTTCTCTATAAGACACTGGAGAACATGGCTGAGGTAGGGCGCAGGGTCAAGTTGTCAAGACAGGCAGTCAGGAAGATAGTTAGTGAGGCATCTGACCATGACTAACTGCCCTAAATGTGGAGGCACTACTCCAGGATGGTAATATAGAACTATGAACTTAACGCAATGTATACGTGGTGGGTCTCAAGATAGACGGAATGGCTTTTGTATTGGCTTTCATTATGACAAAGATGTGGTAGAAAATCTGAAGAGGTGTATACCTCATACTGAAAGAGAATGGCGGGAAGATACTAAAACTTGGTGGGTAAGTGTGGATTATGAGGATTTTCTAAAGAAACAGTTTAGCAATTTTGAGGCATTAGTTTATTGGCAAGGTAACTTATTTTAGAGAGTGATATAGAAATACTAATAAGGAAAACTAAAATGACTCTATGTCCTAAATGTGGAGGCTCCGGACTTATCCCCTCTCCTATCCTTGGCAGATTTAGCGGGAAGCCTATCCCTAATTGCTTTACAAACTGTCCTGAGTGCGAGAGGGAAGAGGCAGCGCGGTATCATCGGGTAACTCCAGATGACTTTGACTTCCCTGTTAGTTGGGACTTCCACCGCTTCATTCAAGATAGATATGGCAGAGGCGACCCTGGGCCTGAAAGAGCGCCAAGTTTTGAGCGTGAGGGGCAAGCATCCACGCCTGAAAGAGCGCCAAGTACTAGCCAATACCGGCTAGACCAACTCCAAGGCAACCTTATTAGTCTCAGGGATATGCTGAAACAGCACGTCAATGAGGCTAAACCGAGAAGAGAGAAGTCCAAGTATTGATATGGATGATACGCTTGCTGGGAATGATACGCTTGTAAAACATTTCAAAACGTATCATTTGAAGCTAAATCGATTAAAGTAGGAGAAAAATGCCTCAGAAACTCAGTCAAGATAAGGTCGAACAGTGGCTTAATCTAGTCTCTGGTTCTTTTAATGTAAGGGATATATGGGCAGAGCTTGGCATAGAACATTCCGAGAATAAAGAATACCTGCGGGTCTGTCTTTATAGATTGGAACAAAAGGGGATTATTGCCAAGACCAGCAAAAATGGTACATACAGAAAGATTGACCTCATGGCAAACCCTATCGAATGGCAACAGGCAGACCCTGGGAAAGTCCTGCCTGTAAAGCTACCCTTCGGCATCCACGAGTATGTTAAGATTTATCCAAAGAGTATTATTATTGTGGCAGGGAGTAAGAATGAGGGGAAGACGGCATTTCTCTATCAGACCATATCTCTAAATATGGATAGGTTCATTGTAGATTTATTTAACTCTGAGACCGGCCCCGAACAAATGAAGGAACGGTTTGCTCCTCTTGATATACCTGAGCCGGCACCCTTCAATGTCTTTGAGAGGTATGATAACTTCGCTGATGTGATTAACCCTGACCATCTATCAGTCGTAGATTACTTGGACTTCAATAGTGAGGTGTATCTGGTAGGCACTGAGATTGACGCCATATTCCGCAAACTAAAAAACGTGGCGATAATCGGATTGCAAAAGCCACCGCCTACAGTAGCCTATGTAAGAGGGAAGAAGACAGTCTATGACAGGGATTTAGCCTATGGCGGAGGTTTTACTGCTAAGAGAGCAATCCTTTATATCACAATGGGGAGTCATAAATTAAAACTGCTATACGTCAAGACCCCCGCCAATCCAAGGGTGAATCCGAACAATATGAGTTGGAAATATGAATTTGACGACAGCGGTTACTTTACGAACATCCAGCGTTATTATGGTGAAGAACAGGACTCTTTCTAAAATTAAATAAAGCCGGTGATTACCGGTGCAGGAGGGTAGAAATGAAAGGGATTCTCTTTCGTAATTGGAAGATTAAGGCGATATTGGCTGACCCTGGCCGAGAGTGGCAGACTAGAAGGGTAATGAAGCCGCAGCCTAATAGTGATGTGGTTGGTTTTACTAAGCACGGTGATGAATATTTAGCTGAGATACTCTACAACAATTTGGAGACTGGCGAGATAGAGAAGTATATCTGTGGCGATATTCAAAAGAGAATAAAGCCTCGTTACCAAGTCGGTGAGGTTGTATATACCAAAGAGGCATGTTTTATTGGTGGGGTTCCCCCCCATGAATGGGTAACTTTCAAAGGCGAAAAGGGAATTGATGATAGCCGAATGGTATGGCGTTCCCCTCTCTTCATGCCAGCATGGGCAGCCCGCTACTTTGTTAAGATACTGGATGTTACCCCTCAGAGATTGCAGGAGATAAGCGAGACTGATATTTTAGCTGAGGGTTGTCCTCAAATTGTGGCTAGTTGTGGGTTGGAAGTCCAATGGTTCAAGGACATTTGGGACTCTGACAACCCGAAGTTCCCCTGGGCGATGAATCCCTGGGTGTTCAAGTATGTCGTTAAGCTGGTAGAGAAGGAGGAATAAATGGGAAAAACGAAAATCGAATGGGTTAAGAATCAAGATGGTTCGCAAGGCTATACAATAAACCCAGTTAAAGGGCTTTGCCCTATGGCTTGTTCCTACTGCTATGCCCGCAGACTATATAAGCGGTTCAAGTGGAATCCTGAGATACGATATGTCTCACGCTGGTGGGCTGAATTAGATTCTATTAAGCCTAGCAGGATTTTTGTTGGTAGCACAATGGAGCTATTTCTCTTTGAGGACTGGCTAGAGGCTATCCTGAATACATGCCAAAATTTCCCTCAGCATACCTTTATTTTCCTCACCAAGAAGCCTCAGAATCTTGCCAAGTGGTCGCCATTCCCCTCTAACACATACATCGGTGTATCCGTAACCAACCAAGAGCAGTATGACAGAGCCATTGAATATCTAAAGAATGTGGAAGCCCCAGTTAAGTTCTTATCGTTTGAGCCATTATTAAGTGAAATAAAACTTGACCTCCGTGACCTCAAGCGGGCTGGTATCTCATGGGTAATTATCGGTGCTCAGGCACCCCGTTCAATTAAGACCTTTCCGAATTGGGAATGGGTGCGAGAGATTATAGATGCCTGCGATATAATAAAAATTCCCGTCTTTCTTAAGAATAATTTAGGTTTATCAAAGTATGATAGTGGAGGTTTTTTGCCTTATTACAAGAGGCACTCTTCAGGGACTATGGAATTAAGGCAGGAACTACCTAAATGAAATACTGGGAAGATAACCAATGAAGAAATACCAGATAATCTATGCAGACCCGCCGTGGCAGTTTAAGAATTATTCAGATAAATGGCATAGAGAACATATAGAAAGTAGGTGGGTGGGAAAGCACTACCCAATAATGGATTCGGATGATATATCCAGTTTGCCGATTATGAACATAGCCGATGTAAACTGCGTTTTATTTTTATGGGCGACATACCCCAAATTAGATGATGCCCTAACAGTTATAATGGATTGGGGTTTTGAATACAAGACCGTTGCTTTTACTTGGGTGAAACAGAATAAAAAAGGTACGGGTCTATGGCTTGGAATGGGTTATTGGACAAGAAGTAATCCTGAAATATGCTTACTTGCCACTAAGGGACATCCCAAAAGGATTAACGCAAGCGTGAGGCAGGTCATTTTATCGCCTAGATTAGAACACTCACAAAAACCGCCTGAAATTAGAGAGGGGATTGTTCAACTACTCGGAGACCTACCCCGCATAGAACTCTTTGCTCGTCAGAAAGTAGAAGGATGGGATTGTTGGGGTAACGAAGTTAAGAGTGATATTGAGTTATGAAATACTGGGAAGATAACCAGTCCTGTATGGGAGGAGAGAATGAAGCCTAGATTTATAAATGGTTGTGCCAAGTCCGTATCTCTAGTAAAAGAGTTCGAGGCTAGAGGATGGGATGCTTGGACTTGCGACATTCTACCTTCCGAAGGTTGGGGCAAACATATACAAGATGATATTCTCAAGCACCTCGATGATGGTTGGGACTTTGGGATATTTCATCCCGATTGTACCACTTTGGCAAATAGTGGAGTAAGATGGCTTCATGAGAATAATGCGGAAACAGGGGAACTTTATAAAGAACGTTGGGCTAGAATGATAAAGGATGCTGAGTTTTTTAACTATCTACTAAATCAAGATATTCCCCGTATTGCAATCGAAAATCCGATACAGCATAAATACGCAAGAAAATATATTCGGGAATATGACCAAATTATTCAGCCTTATCAATTCGGGGAAGATGCAAGTAAGGCAACTTGTCTCTGGTTGAAGGGATTGCCTAAATTAAAACCTACCAAATACATTGAACCTCATTATCGGTGTCGCTGTGGCGGGTTGCCCTTTGAGTATGATTTGGGGAAATATGGTTGCCCTAATTGTCTTGGGGAACATACAGCAAGGCTAGTATGGGGTAATCAAACTCCAAGTGGGCAGAATAATGAACCACCTGGAGAAAACCAGAAGGCTAATAGGGCTAGAACTTATCCAAGTATCGCTAAAGCAATGGCAGAACAGTGGGGGAGTTTATAATCCAAGTGCAATAACCAGTCCTGCATGGGAGGGTAGAAATGAAAAGACCAAATTGGGATGTCTATTTTATAAATATCGCAAGAGAAGTGGCTGCGAGGTCGACTTGTCCAAGAGCATCTGTCGGAGCTGCTATAGTCAAAGATAACAGGGTGCTGTCTACTGGCTATAATGGGTCTCCAACCGGCGAACCCCACTGTTTTGAAGTAGGGTGTCTCATAGTCAACAATCACTGCGAAAGAACCATCCATGCTGAGACTAATGCAGTTGTCCAAGCAGCCAAGTATGGTGTGAACATCAATGGCTCTACACTATATTGTTGGAGTGAGCGTCACGCTACAAAAGAACCGTTTGAAGGTAAGCCTGGGGCGAAGGTAGCCAGTTGTATCAAATGCACTCAAGTTATGAAGGCAGCGGGAATAACAAGGATTGTTGGTATGGGAGGGTAGAATGGAAGTTGGAATGTCAGAAACAGATACAAGAAGGCACTATTACCACAAACAGGTATTACCCAAATCAGGCAAATCTTATTCTATCCGCTATTGTGATTGGATAGCCCCTGAAACTCAAGTGTTAATTATGGAGAATGTTCCCGCCGATTGCAAGCGATGTTTGCAAAAGGGAAGGCCTAAGAATGGTAGTTAAGGAATCAAATGCCTAAACCATCAATAGATTTAAGTAAACTATATAAACCACAGGAGGTATTATGAATAAAGAGTGTTTAGAATGTGGATTCACTGGAGACATTGGTAGTTTTAAGGAAGGTTGTCCTGAATGTGGTAATTGGGATAGCTGGAGAATTAAAAGTATTGGAGAACACGATTGCCCACATTGTGATACTCGTGGGGGAGGTAAGGAGAATGGAAGAGGAGAAAATAATGGCTGAGAATTGGACAGTAGAAACTCTTGCAGAGCAGATGGCGGCAAACCCTGATTTTGCTAAGGCAAATGTTACAGCACTGCCCGAAAGAAAGCCCGAAAGGATGGTGGGTAGTATGATTCCCCCACCAAAAAGGGGTAAGCCCTCAGATTTTGATGTCTCAAAGCTAAAAGTACAGACTAGCAAGTATAAAGCGCAGAGAACTTCTTATAATGGGAAGGTCTACCCCAGTAAGAAACAGGCAAAAAAGGCTGAGGAGCTTGAACTGCTAAAGTCGGTTGGCAAGATTAAGGGGTATATTGAGGAAGTCCCATTTCGACTACCTGGTAAATCTGTCCATAGAGTTGACTTTGGGGTAATAGAACTGGATAATAAGGTCACTTGGCTAGAAACGAAGGGGCGGGATTTGCCAATGGGGAAACTTAAACGCCGACAAGTCGAGGAACTTTTTCATATCCATATTGTTGTAGAGTAAGGAGGTATAAGTGGATACTCCAACTGAAGTCGTTCATCATATTAACGAAATCACTACAGATAATTCTCTGCCCAACCTATTCTTGTGCAGAGACGAGAACGAACACCGGATTGTGCAAAAGCTGGATAAGCAGTTTCTAAGAATGTTCAATGCGGCTCGCTACTATCATTGGGCAGAATTCGAGCACTTCGACATAACGAAAAACCGTCAAGACCAGCTGCAGGAGATGGTAATCGGGGAATACCACTATGAACCTGTTGCGAGCTTATTAGATGATTTTGAACATTGGAGAGATATATATGGGCACAATTCCCTAACTTCGATGGAGCAACTCTGGCTCGCCTTCGTTATGAAGAAGCGTTGGGGGAAAGTCTGGGATGGGGAGAAAGAAGAGTGGGTCAAGTAATAGTTGTCCACTATGGCGTTCCCCCGCCTTTCTCTTCTGATTCCACCAATTTTGGGAGTAGTCCTGCAATGCCTACCGTAGCACCTACGGCTACCTCAGAATTGCCGAAGTATAAGCCCCCATAGATGGCGCCTCCTAGAACGATGATGCCTAGTAAAATCGCAGGTCTTACTTTGATGTTCATAGCT
>Ga0180007_10004182_pt1 | contig 15460 bp, 11 predicted proteins | sample MM_PC_MetaG_FD_121122 | JGI IMG/M metagenome (GOLD analysis project Ga0180007, IMG submission 121122) | Groundwater microbial communities from the Aspo Hard Rock Laboratory (HRL) deep subsurface site, Sweden - MM_PC_MetaG | ecosystem: Environmental > Aquatic > Deep subsurface > Groundwater... | reverse complement strand
GTAATGATTTTTCCTCGATGGGGCTGGCCCTCATCGGCAAGGATGCAAGCGCAGACGCCAGTCAGCGGCGGCGCATGGCAATTTACATCGCCCTTGCCACCATTCCCGCCGTGGTCGCCGGGCTGTTATGCGGTCATGCCGCCGAAAGCCTGTTGCGCGGACCGGCCACTGTCGCTTTTTCCCTGTCAGCGGCCGGTTTTTTTCTCTGGCTCGCTGAAAAAATGGGAGAGCGCCAGCGCAGCTATGGCGCAATTACCATCAAAGACGCCCTCATCATCGGCCTGGCCCAAGCCCTTGCCCTGATCCCCGGCGTGTCAAGAAGCGGCAGCACAATGACCGCAGGACTCTTTCTTGGCCTGAACCGTTCAGCCAGCGCCCGGTTTTCATTTTTACTGTCTGCGCCTATTATTTTCGGGGCAGGGATCTATAAAATTCCTGAAATTATCAGCCTGGGCCTTAATCAAAGCGAAATTCTTTTTTATGTAACCGGATTTGTTACTTCGGCCGTTTCCGGCTATCTTGTGATCGCCCTGCTGATGAAATTTGTCCGGACGAAATCACTGGCTGTTTTTGCCTATTACCGGTTTTTCCTTTCGGCAATAGTCGTCATTGCCCTGCTGCTCGGCTATCAATAAACCAAAACAAAAGGTTATGAATAGTGAATGAAATAAATCTGCCTGAAAAAGCCCGGGACGTTCTGAAAAGAATCAGAAAAAAATATAAAGTCGGTTTTGAACCCTTGCGCATCAGGGATGTTGAGCTTAAAATTCTCCACGTGCAGGATCTCGAACATCTTTTAGCCGGCAAAGATCCTTTTGCCGATGTGTCGAGTTTTCCATTCTGGGTCAAACTATGGGAGGCATCTCTCATGCTTGCGGATATCATGGCAAGTGTGCCGTGCGAACCGGGCCAGACAGTGCTTGAGCTGGGCGCAGGACTTGCCGCTCCCGGACTGGTTGCCGCGGCAAGAGGCTACAAGGTGACCTTAAGCGATTACGAACCCCATATTCTTGATTTCCAGCGGGTAAGTGCGGCGGCAAATGGTTTGACGGACGTTGATTTCAGAATGATCGACTGGAAGAAACCTCCGGCAATCACCCCTTTTGATACGATTATCGGGGCGGAAATTCTCTTTCGCGATGATTTTTTTCAACCACTGCTCAATGTCTTCAACAAGTATCTTGCCCCGCAGGGAACGATTTACATCGCCCATGACGCCCGCCGGAAAAGCCTGCCCAAATTTCTCGACCTTGCCCAGAAAGAGTATCAGATAGCGGTCAGCGCCAGAAAAATGAAATCAGAAGAAGGAGAGCTGACCATCATTATCAACCGATTAAAGAAAAAATAACCCATTTCCATGCCAATCTACGAGTATGAACATCTCGGCCGGGAATGCAAACTCGGCAGACTTTTCGAGATAAGCCAGTCCATTACCAGCGAAAGACTGACAGCATGTCCGGAATGCGGACAACCGGTCAAAAGGCTCATTTCCCTTTGTGCGGTCAGCGCGCCGAAGACCAACAGCGATTTGAAAAATCACGGATTCACCAAACTGGTGCGCCGGGACAACGGCGTCTATGAGAATGTGACCGCCACCGGTAAGGAAAGCAAAATATGGGACGTCCGCAAACCTGAAACCATGCCTGATTTAAAGTCGAAAATCAGAGATTAGGGGCCGTTGGGCAATAACCATTACATCTCTAACCATTTCGTTACGGCCCCTTATGCCGTTCACAGTATTGCGATGTTACAGTTATTTTTTTACTACGGCATAGCTGAAGTCGATGCAATTGTCGTTGGCCGAAAACGAGTAACGCTTTCATCCCCGAAAATGAGATCGGTAATACCCTTTTATGAATTTTAAAGACATTGACTGGAATAGACTCTGGCAGGAGGCGCGCCTGCGGAAGAGCTGGAAGAAAAAAGGGGAAAAAGACTGGGATAACCGGGCGGCCGGTTTTGCCAAAAGAAATATCGACTCAAGCTATGCCGATCGCTTTCTGCAGCTGGTACAGCCCGAACCGCACTGGCGGGTGCTTGATATCGGTTGCGGCCCGGGCACCCTGGCCCTTCCTCTGGCGGCAAAGGTTAAATCAGTGACCGCCATTGATTTTTCCCCTGCCATGCTGCACGAACTGGAAAAAAGGGCGGCACAGCAGGGGATCACCAACATCGCCACAATCCAGGCATCCTGGACCGATGACTGGCGGAAACTGGGGATCCCGGTCCATGAAGTTGTCATCAGCTCCCGCTCCCTGTCAGTTGCCGACCTGAAAAGCGCTCTGGAAAAAATGAACACCTGGGCAACTGAAAAAGTATTTATCGCCGATCGGGTGGGCGGCGGCCCATTTGATCCGGATCTGTTTGCCGCTGTCGGCCGCCCCTTTGACCCCGGCCCTGATTATATTTTTACCGTGAATCTCTTGTATCAGATGGGGATTCATCCTAAAATCGATTATATTGAACTTGACCGGACAAAAACATTTGCCACCAGGGACGACGCGATTGAAAGCTGCCGCTGGATGTTTGATGATCTCAGCCTCGCCGACGAGGTAAGACTTGCAGCCTATGTTGATGAACGACTGGAGCGCAATGAAGCCGGCACATACAATCTCAGGCGGAGCACTCGAGTGAAATGGGCCTTATTATCCTGGGAAAAGAGAACAATTTGACATGCGAATAATGATTGTTGGTGCCGGCCAGGTCGGCTACCATCTCTGCGAAAAACTCTCCGTGGAAGGCCAGGAGGTTGTGCTGGTTGACCGCGACGAAAAAAAGCTGCGTAAGCTGGAGCGCGACCTCAATATTCTTTCAGTGCATGGCAGCGGCGCATCTGCCCGGGTGTTGGAAGAGGCGGGCATCAAGAATACCGACCTCTTTATTGCGGTGACCGACAGTGACGAGGTCAACCTCATCGCCTGCATCCTCTCCAAACAGTACAATGTTGCAAGCCGCATCGCCCGGGTGCGCAATGAAGATTTCTACGTTGCCGGCAAGGCCCATACCGAAAAGACCCTGGACATTGACCTGCTGATCAGTCCGGACATTGCCATGGTCGATGAGATCATGACATTGAGCCAGCTCTCCGATGCCTTTGCCGTGGCGGATTTTGCCGGCGGCCAGGTGGAACTCCTGGGCTACGAGGTTTATAAGGGCAACCCCATGGTCGGCATTACCCTGCATAAAATGCAGGCCATGCAGAGACAGAGCAACTTCCTCATTGTCGCCATCAGCCGGGCTGGCAACACCATTATCCCCCGGGGTGACGACAAAATCGAGCCTGGCGACAAAATCTATCTGGTGGCCCGCAAAAAAGACATTGCCGAGGTCGAGGCCCACTTTCATTTCACCAGCAAGGCGCCGAAAAAGGTTTTTATCATCGGCGGCGGCACCATCGGCTACATGGTGGCCAAGCGGATGGAACAGCAAAAAATCAGCGTCAGCCTTGTGGAAGAAGACCAGAAACGCTGCGAATTCGTGACCGGTCAGCTGGAACACACCGTTGTCCTCAACTGTGACGGTCTGGAGGCCCACGACCTGCTGGAAGAGGGCATTGATCAGGCTGATCTGGTCATCTCGGTCACGGAAAGCGACACGACCAACATTCTATCAAGTCTGCTGGCCAAACACCATGGGGCACGCAAGTGTATCACCAAAATCAACCGTCCTGACTTCATCCCCCTGCTCGGCAAACTGGGCATTGACGTGGCCTTGAGTCCGCGGCTGGTGGCCGCCAACATGATACTGCGTTTTGTGCGCGGCGGCGGCAAAATCGTCTCAGTGGCCACCCTGCTCGGCAGTGACGCCGAGGTGATGGAGATCCAGGTAAGCGACAAGGCCAAATTTCAGGACATTGCCTTGAAATCCCTGAAATTTCCGAGGAATGCCGTTCTGGGCGCCATTTCCCGCAAGGGGAAGGTCATTATTCCTTCAGGCGAGACAAAACTGAAAGCGGGCGACAACCTGGTGGTCTTTTTTGCCAAGGATGCCATCTCCAGCGTTGAAGCCTTTTTCGGATAAGGACAGGCATGCGAACCGGCGGCGTTCTCAATATTATCGGCAAACTGCTTATCCTGATCTCTCTTTTTCTGCTCACCCCCATCCCTTTCAGTATTTATTTCGATGACAAAATGGTGGGCGTTTTCCTGGGGTGCTCCCTGATCGGCGCAACGCTGGGAGGTCTTATGGTGGCAACCTTTGTCCCTGAAAAGGATCTCGGCTATCGCGACGGCTTTGCCGTGGTGGTTTTCAGCTGGCTGGGACTGGCCTTTCTCGGCTCGTTGCCCTACTATTTCTGCGGATCAATGCCCTCGTATGTGGATTGTTTTTTCGAATCCATGTCCGGCTTCACCACCACCGGCTCCACCATATTAAATGAGGTGGAGATCCTGCCGCGCAGTATGCTCTTCTGGCGCGCCACCACCCACTGGATCGGCGGCATGGGCATCATCGTCCTCTCCCTTGCCATCCTACCCCTGCTGGGAGTGGGCGGCACCCAGCTGTTTAATGCGGAAATGCCCGGGCCCACCAAGGACCGGTTGGCCCCGAGAATTCAGGACACGGCCAGAATCCTGTGGGGGGTTTACCTGCTCTTTACCCTGCTGGAGATCATACTGCTGCTGCTGGGCGGCATGAGCTTCTTTGATGCAATATGCCACGCCTTTGCCAGCCTTGCCACCGGCGGCTTTTCCACCCATACGGCCAGCGCCGCCTATTACAGCTCCTCCTATATTCACTATGTGCTGATAGCCTTCATGTTTCTGGCGGGTACCAACTTCTCCCTGCATCACCGGGTCTTAAAGAGCGGAAAGTTATCGGACTACTGGCACAACGAGGAGTTCCGGCTTTACGTCCTGCTCATCGCCGTTACCACCATCTTCATCATCAGCGTCAATCTGACCCATCACATTTATGACAATTTCAACCTTGCCTTCCGTGACTCCTTTTTCCAGGTGGTTTCCATCGTTACCACCACCGGCTTCGGCACCGCTGATTTTGACCAGTGGCCGCCGGCATGTAAAATGCTACTGGTTTCCCTGATGTTTATCGGCGGCTGTGCCGGATCAACCGGCGGCGGCATCAAGGTGGTCCGCATCCTCCTTTTTTTCAAATACGCCAGGCTGCAGCTGCATAACCTTGTCCACCCCCGGGCCGTCGGCACCATCAAGCTGGGCCACCAGAAGGTGCCCAAAGAGATCATGATCGCCATCCTTGGCTTCTTTGCCCTCTATATCTCTTTTTTTCTGCTGGCAAGCCTGGTGGTCACAGCCCTCGGCGTTGACCTGCTCACCGGCGTGACGGCCGTTATCGCCACTTTGAACAATATCGGCCCGGGTCTCAGCGAGGTAGGGCCAGCCCGCAATTTTGCCGGCATGCCCGATCTTGCCAAAGTCGTGCTCAGTTTCTGTATGCTGGCCGGCCGGCTGGAACTTTATACCGTGGCTGTTCTGCTCACTCCGGACTTCTGGCGCATGGCCAGAAAGCCGGTCCTGCGGTGGCAGCCGAAAAATGCAAAAACAGAAACGGAAAGATAATGAACGATTATGATGTTATCGTCATCGGCGCCGGTCATGCAGGATGCGAAGCTGCTCTGGCCGGCGCCCGCATGGGCTGCCGGACGGCGGTGCTGACCATCAATGTCGACACCATCGGCGCCATGTCCTGCAATCCGGCCATCGGCGGTCTGGCCAAGGGCCACCTGGTCAAGGAAATCGATGCCTTGGGCGGGGAGATGGCCAAAAATATCGACGCAACGGCCATCCAGTTCCGCAGGCTCAATACCAGTAAAGGCCCGGCGGTCTGGTCCTCCCGCGCCCAGGCCGACCGCCTGCTCTACCGGCTGCGCATGAAGTCGGTGCTGGAAAACCAGAAAAACCTCGATATCAGGCAGGCTTTTGCCGACCGACTGCTGGTGGAAAACGGCATGATTACAGGGGTGGTCACCTCCCTGGAAGAGACCCTGTCCTGCCGGGCGGTGGTCATTGTCACCGGCACCTTTTTAAACGGACTTATTCACATCGGCCTCAAATCCTTTCCCGCCGGCCGCCAAGGCGATGCCCCGTCCATCTCTCTGGCCCGGAACCTGAGGGAGTTAGGCTTTCAGATGGGCCGCATGAAAACCGGCACTACTCCGAGGCTCGACGGCACCACCATCAACTACGAGGGCCTTGAGCCGCAGTACAGCAATGATCCGCCCAATTTCTTTTCCTATTCCACCACAGGAGCTCCCCGTCTGCCCCAGCGGCCGTGCCACATCACCTACACCAATGAAAAAACCCACGAGATCATCCGGGCCGGCATCGACCGCTCCCCCATGTACACCGGCATCATCGAAGGGGTGGGCGCCCGCTACTGTCCCTCCATCGAAGACAAGGTCATGCGCTTTCCCGAAAAAATACGCCACCAGATTTTCCTTGAACCGGAAGGGCTTGATACGGTGGAGGTCTATCCCAACGGCATTCCCACCAGCCTGCCGGCCGATGTACAGCTGGCTATGCTGCACAGCATCAAAGGCCTGGAAAATTGCAAGCTGATCCGGCCCGGCTATGCCATCGAGTATGACTACGTCGATCCGCTGGAACTGCAGCCATCCCTGGAAACAAAGCGCATAGGCGGTCTGTTCCTGGCCGGGCAGATCAACGGCACCTCGGGCTATGAGGAGGCCGCGGCCCAAGGTCTCATGGCCGGCATCAACGCGGTCAAATACTGCCGGGCGGAAGAGCCGCTGATCCTTGACCGCTCCCAGGCCTACGCAGGCGTGCTCATTGATGATCTCGTCACCCGGGGCACCAAAGAGCCGTACCGGCTTTTTACCTCCCGTGCCGAATACCGGCTTTTGCTGCGGGAAGACAACGCCGACCTGCGCCTGCGGGAGATCGGCCGCCGGCTCGGCCTGGTGGACGATGCCACCTATGCGGCATTCTGCAGGAAAAGAGACGCCATCACGGCAGCCTTCAACTGGCTGAACAACACCCAGGTCAAACCCCGTGATGCCATCAACCAACGGCTGGAGGCAGCGGGCCATGCTCCCTTGAAACAGATGGTTTCCATGGCCTCTCTGCTGCGCCGACCGGAGCTGACCCTTGCTGATCTTGGTCCTCTTACCGGCATGGAAATCCTGGTGGAGCCACAGATTGCGCTTGAAGTCCAGCTGCAGGTCAAATATGAAGGATATATCAGGCGGCAGCAGGAACAGGTAGAACGGTTTAAAAAGCTGGAAAATATCAACCTGCCGGAAGAGATGGATTACACCGGCCTGCCCGGTCTTTCCCATGAGGCGGTGGAAAAGCTGAACAGAACCCAACCACGCTCACTGGGTCAGGCGTCCCGTATTTCCGGGATCACTCCTGCCGCCATTTCCGTGCTGCAGGTCCACCTGAAAAAAGCGGGGTTGCTGTAAATGAAACAAATTCTCATCGTTGAAGTCAGCCCCCCCATGGGGACTATGATCAAAAAAAGACTGGAAAAAACCGGCAAGTATACTGTCACCTGGATGACAAACATGCGGGAAACCGAGAAACTCCTTGCAACTGAGGGAAATGACGCCTTTTTCGCCGCCCTGCTCGATTTCAATCTGCCGGATGCCGCCAAAGGGGAGATCATTGCTCTGGTGGTCTCAAAAAATATTCCGGCGATTGTTTTTACCGCCTATGTCAGTGAAGAGGTGCGGCAAACGGTCTGGTCACACAAGGTCGTTGATTATGTCCTGAAGGAAGATGTGTTGAGCCTAGAGTATATTCTGTCCCTGCTGGACCGCCTGGAAAAAAATGTGGGTACCCAGGTTCTGGTGACGGACAGGGATGCGGAAAAGCTGGAAAGAATAGCAACCCTTCTACGGGTGCATCGCTACGATGTTCTCACCTCCGATTCCGGCAAGGAAACGCTGAAGATCCTGGCGGCAAAGCCTAAAATCCGGCTGGTGATAGCAGCCTCTGAAGTCAACGATATGGACGGGTTCACCCTGATCCAGAAAATCCGCCGCAACTATGGGAAAGACGACCTTGCCATCATGGGCATGGTGTACGCCGGCGAACATATCAAGGTCGCCCGTTTTCTCAAATATGGGGCGAACCACTGTATCGTCAGGCAGACGTTTCTGCCGGAAGAATTCTACTGCATGGTGAGGCTCCTTATTGAAAACATTGAACATATGCAGCAGCTCCGCTCAACGGGCCTGATAGATTTTCTCACCGGCCTCCATAACCGGAGATATTTTTTCATCACCGGGGAAAAGCTGTTCGCCAGCGCCAGACGGCAGAGCATTACCCTGGTCTGTGCCATGATCGATATTGACTTCTTCAAAAAAGTAAACGATGAATTTGGGCATGAAGCAGGGGACCGGGTGTTGCAGCATGTGGCAAACATCCTAAGCAACCGCCTGCGCAAAACAGACATTGTCGCCCGCATCGGAGGGGAGGAATTCTGCATTCTGGCGGTCAACATGGATACGGCGTCAGCGCACAGAATTTTTGACGAACTGCGCCGCCAGATCGAGCAGTCGGCGGTGGTGCTTGATGACGGCATGGGCGAGGTTAAAATTACTGTCAGCATCGGCATCGCCACTCATCTTGGCAACAGTCTGGACCATATGCTCAAAAAGGCCGACTTTCATCTTTATGAAGCAAAAGAAAGCGGCAGAAACAGTATTATTTCCGACCTGTGATTTCGACATTTTTGACGAGCGGTACGGAAAATGTCGAACACCGGGGCAGAAAGTGCCTGAGGCATGCAGCCTAACAATGCCGAATCGTTCATAAACCCGCAAACAGGATACAGATGGCGCAAAAGTTGCTAAAATCTTTTTCATAAGAGATGAAGGAGCCCAAAAAACATATGCGTTTCATTCTTCCACTTTTTCTCATCATGATGCTCATGCCTTTGCCGCTACGGGCTGAATATTTTCTCAGAGGCAGGGTCATTGCCATTGATCGGGAAAAAGGCGAAATAACCCTCTCCACGCTCAACTACGCAGCGTGCAGGCTGCAGGGGCCTGTTGCAGAGGCTGAAAAAGCGGAACCGGCCAGGGAGCAGGAGGATAAGATCTACATCATCTCAGCCGACTTCATTCCTCCCTACGCATCAGCCGCCAACATCATTCAGGTCTGGGGCGAATTGAGCAAGGAAGACGAAAACCGCCTGCATGCGAGACGCATAACCGGTCCCGGCTGGCGGCACGGACAGGACTCAACAGGAGTGCGCTCGCGCATCCGCAAGCGCTGCATAATGAAGCCTCAACCCCCAGGCCGCGGTGCGCCATGACGGCCTACACCCCGGTAACAGACGCCGCAGGCCAACATCAGCCGCCCGACCCCACTCCCCTCGGTCCATCCTGGAAAATCAACCTGCTGGTAATAGGCGGCCTGATTTTTATCGTTCTCGCCTATTCCTTATGGCAAATCGGCCAGTTGCGCAGAAATTTCCAGAATTATTCACGGGAGCATTCCCGGGTCGTCAGCAGCGTTATCGAACAAAACACCCGCACCGCCCGGCTGGCGGAAAATGCCCTGCAACAAACCATCAAAACCTTTCTTGCCAATACAGCCAAATTTATCGACTACCTTGACTCGGTGGAACCGTTTTCCGCCGAGGAACTGCAGGCCTTTGCCTGGGAGACCGGGCTTTCCGCCATCCGCATTGCCCGTAACGGCAGCAACAACACCGTCAGCAGCGGCGCCTCTCTCTTGCCCTCACTGTCGTGCGATAAACCCGTACTCGATTATTTCCCGGGGAAAAACCTGTATGTCATGATCTGGCCCCGGCCGGAAAAAGGCTGCATCATGCTGGGCTTTTCCGCGGCCCATATCGAGGAGCTGCATCAGCAACTGCGCATGCCGGCTCTGCTCAAGGCCCTTTCCGCCCTGCCGGGCATAAGATACGTCAAGATCGATGAGAGCGAGGCAGACATCTCGCCGGCCGGCATGATTGTCGAACAGCGCATCAGCGCCGGCGATACTGTGCTGCGGGTCGGTTTTGATGCCAGCCAGTACTCCATGCGGGTCCGGCAGATCTGGCGCAATGTGCTGATCTTCTCTCTGGTACTTGCCTGCCTGGGGGTTTTCTTTTCATGGCTGCTCTACCGCTATCAGAGAGCCTATCTGCAGAAAATAACCGATTTTGAAAGAAAACTGGCCCGGGAACGGGAAGACGCGGCATTGGGCAGGGCGACGGCCACCATCACCCATGAGATAAGAAATCCGTTAAATGCGATCAGTATGGGGCTGCAGCGCATTGAGCTTGAAGCCGACGAACTGAGCCCGGAACACAGGGAGCTGGCTGCCAGCATGCGCAATGCGGTAAAACGCACCAATACCATTATCGGCGATCTGCTCCGTTACAGCAGGCCCATGGCGGCCAGGCGCAATCCGGTCAATCTTACGGAACTCATTGACGGCATTCTCCATCTCTATAAACCGCAATGCGAGGAGAAAAACATTACCATCAGCCACAACAGCAATCTTGCCCGTCCTGCCTTCGGTGACGCGGAACTGCTGGGCCAGCTCTTTGAAAATATCATCAAAAACGCGGTTGAGGCCCAGCCTGAGGGAGGATATATTTCCGTAGTAAAAAGCATCACCGAAAACGGTCAGGCGCGGATAACTATTGAAAACGCCATGCCCCAAGGCAGCGTTGCCAACCTCGCCCAACTGCTTGAACCCTACTTTACCACCAAAACCCGGGGCACAGGCCTTGGCCTGCCCATTGCCCAACGCATCGCCCAGGCCCATGCCGGAACCCTGAAGCTTGCCGCACCAAACGGAAACGTTTTCCGGGCGGTCATCACCTTACCACTTACCACCTGACAATATAGTGAAACCATGAAAATCCTTGTTGTTGATGATGAACAATTGCAGCGTGAGACGCTGAAAGGCTTTCTGGAGAAAAAGGGCTATCAGGTTTACAGCGCCGCAGACGGCGCAGAGGCCCTGCGGATCTTCAGCGCCTACCCGATCCCGCTGGCCCTTCTTGATCACAAAATGCCGGACATGAATGGCGATGAGCTGCTTGCCAGGATGAAGGAGATCAATCCCTTCATCCGCGCCATCATGATAACCGCCTATGGCGCGGTTGAGACCGCTGTGAAGGTGATGCGGCTCGGGGCCGACGACTTTCTGGAAAAACCGGTTGATCTGCTTGAGCTGCTGGAAAAGATAGAATACATCGAACAGCAGGTTGCCACCGAGGAAGATGCAGCCACGGTAACCGAGACAATAGACAGCAAAAAACTGCCGCTGCAGGTCATCGGCGACAGCCCGGCCATGCGGAAACTGCTGTCCACCGTGCAGCGTGTCTCCCAGACGCCATGGACGGTGCTCATCAGGGGCGAGACAGGCACGGGCAAGGAACTCATTGCCAACCTCATTCATCTTCTCAGCGCCCGCAGCCAGGCCCCTTTTATCGAGGTAAATTGCGCGGCCATCCCGGAAAACCTTTTTGAGTCAGAGCTTTTCGGCCATGAAAAAGGGGCCTTTACCGGCGCCTCCGGCAAAAGGAAAGGCCGCTTTGAACTGGCCCAGTCGGGCAGCCTTTTCCTTGATGAAGTCGGAGAACTCCCTCTGACGCTGCAGGCCAAATTACTGCGGGCCCTGCAGGAAAAGAAGATCAGCAGGGTGGGGAGCGAGGTGGATATCGAAGTGGATGTGCGGGTGCTGACCGCCACCAACCGCGACCTCAGGCAGCTGGTTGCGGACGGGAAGTTCCGTGAAGACCTGTACTACCGGCTCAATGTCCTGGAAATTGACATTCCTCCCCTGAGAAACCGCAAAGAGGATATTCCGCAGCTGGTTGACTTCTTCCTTGAGCGTTACAGTTTACGTCCGGTGCGATTTGATCCGGAAGCCCTGGCAACCCTGATCAAATACCCCTTTCCCGGCAATGTGCGCGAACTTGAGCATGTCATCCAGCGGACGGTGACCATGGTCCGGGGCCCGGTGGTCCGCATGGCGGATCTGCCGGCGGAAATGCGCTATCACAAGGCGAGCGAGCAGGGCAATCTTGGCGACCGGCTGGAAGCAATGGAGCGGGATATGATCCTCGCTGCTCTGGAAAAAAACGACTGGGTGCAAACCAGGGCGGCCGAATCGCTGGGCATAAGTGAAAGGGTCCTGCGCTACAAAATGGGGAAGCATGGAATCAAGAAACAATGAACAATTGTCGATTGTTCATTGTCAATTGTCAATCACCTGCCGTCGAGCACCTTGCGGACCACGTCGGCAAGCTCCTTGCGCACCACCGGTTTTAAGATAAAAGCATTGATGCCGGCCTCTTTTATTTCTGCTTCGGAAAAACCGGTATTATACCCCGTGCAGAGAAGGATCGGCAGATCATGCCGGATTTTCCTGATCTCCTTGGCCAGATCAATGCCCGTCATGTGCGGCATGGTAAAATCGGTGATAACCAGATCAACTTCTCCGGCATGCTCCTTGAAATAGGTAAAGGCCTCTCTACTGTCGGTTTTGCCGACCACCCTGTAGCCGAGCATCTCAAGCATCTGCCGGGCGATATCGACGATAAATTCCTCGTCGTCGACAAAGACAATATGCTCTTTCCCCCCGGCTATTATTTCCTCTTGCTTTTCCTGTTTGACATGCTGCCTGGCATGAATCGGCAGATAAACACTGAATGAGCTGCCCTTGTCCGGCTCGCTATGGACAACGATGGTGCCGCCCAGGCTTCTGATGATACCGTGCACCACGGAAAGACCCATGCCGGTGCCTTCGCCCTCTCCCTTGGTGGTAAAGAAAGGATCGAAAATTCTTTCCTTCACATCATGGCTCATGCCATGGCCGGTATCGCTGATGGTCAGCCGCAGAAACTGACCCGGCTTTATCTCAGGGTGCACCCGGGCAAAATCATGGTCCAGTTCCACACTGAGCAGGGAGATATCAAGAATGCCGCCGTTCTTGCGCATGGCATGCCCGGCATTGGTGCAAAGGTTCATGATGATCTGATGGATGCTTGTCGGGTCGGCCATGACCGCCTCATTTGCCTGCAGATTGGAGCGTATCTCAATGGTTGACGGCAATGACGCCTCCAGCAGCTTGATTGTCTCCTTGACGATGATTTTGGGCTGTATCGGCCGCGGTTTGATATCCGTCTGGCGGCTGAAGGTAAGAATCTGTTTGACGAGATCTCTTGCCCGGCCCGCAGCTTCGAGTATTTTTACCAGACATCGATGCGCTCCGGACGTTTCCGCTGTTTCAAGTTTGGCTATTTCGGCAAAACCGAAAATGGCTGACAGAATATTATTGAAGTCATGGGCAATACCGCCGGCCAGGGTGCCGATGGCCTCCATTTTCTGGCTCTGCCGGTACATCGCTTCAACCTTGATCTGCTCGGTCACATCACGTTTGACAAACACATAACCCATCGTACTGCCGGCAGGATCAAAAATCGGCGACACAGTGGCGTCCGCCTCGACCAAGCCGCCGTCCTTCCTTTTGGTGGTTATCCGCCCCCTCCACACCTCTCCGGCCCGGAGAGCAGCCCACATCTCCATAGAGGCATGGTCATCCTTCTTATTTTCTAAAAAGGAGAAGGTTTTGCGCATGGCCTCTGCACGCGAGTAGCCGGAAATCTGTTCAAAAGCCGGATTGGCATATTCAATCATCCCGTCGCTGTCGGTGATAATGATCTCCTCAGCCGCCTGCTCGAGGGCTGAAGCCTGCCTGGCCAGCTGCTTTTCCGCCTGTTTGCGTCCGGTAATATCCCGGATGATGGCCTGGACATAGGCATTATCAGCAAATTCAATGACATTGAGACTCACCTCCGCCTCAAAAGTGGCGCCGTCGAGCCGCTGGTGCGTCCACTCAAAAAATTGCGGTTTGCCGGCCAGGGCCAGTTGGTTCTTTTCAATGCTCTTTTCCCGGGAATCACTGCCATCCGGCTGGACGGCCGGCGAAAACCTGTCAGGCAGCCGGCCGATCAGCTCTTCCCGCTTGCAGCCAAACATCTGCAGGGCCTGCTGGTTGCAGTCAATGCAGATATTATTTTGCCAAATGATGATGGCATCACTGGCCGAGTCAAACAGCGAGCGGTAACGCCTTTCATTTTTTTTCAGCTCGCTCATGACGCGGTTTCGTTCCGCCACCATGCGGTTGGCCGATTCCGCCAATTGCTGGAACTCAACAAAGTCCAGTGTCGTGCTGTCTATCTGCTGCGACTCGGAAACCGCTTTGTGGAAAAAAGAGCTGAGAATGGTAAAATTATTCTTTGTTTTGTTGCTGATGCGGCGGGCGATCACAAAAGAGATGAGGAGCAAACCGGCAAGCAGGACGAGGGTGACGGCGATATTTTCCCACATACGGGCGACCATCGCCTCCCGGTTCTCCTCCAGAGTCTTTTCAATGTCATCGAGATATTCGCCAGCCCCCACATACCATTGCCAGTCATCAATGCCCATGACATAGCTGGTTTTCAGGGCCTGCCTCTGTCCGTCGATATCCGGCATCACATAATAAATATAGCCGCCACCGGCCTTGGCAAGATCTATCAGCTCCCGGGCAACCCTGGCCAAATCAGGGTCACTTGCGGCGAGCAGATTTTGCCCTTGACCGAAGCCTGCCAAGCCCAGACCATCCCACTGCCCGGCAAAAATGTATCCTTCCCGGCCGAAGCTCATCTCATTGATACGGTCAAGCACCTCGTGCTTGATCTCCGCTTCCATGTCGTCAAGATAGACACCGGTGCCGATCAGCCAGTTGAAAGGAGCAAAATATTTAATAAAAGAAACCTTGCTGAAATCGTTCCCCTGGGCCTGTGGCCTGGTCCAGCTGTAAGCATAAAAGCCTTCCACCTGTTTCTGAACAAGGGCGATCATGTCGCGAATGAGATAGCGCCCCCGCGCATCCTGCAGGTGCAACAAATTTTCCCCCTCAAGCGCCGGATTGTCGGGAAAAAGCTGATCAATACCATCCAGGGAAATGGCAAAATAGTAGCCTTTGCCATCATGAAAACGAAGCGCGCGCAATGCCTCCCGCACCATGGACTGCATTTCTTCGCTGCTCTTTGTGTCCTTATAGGTGCTATAAATATGAGATGCCAGGGCATGGGCCTCAAAAACCCTTGATTTGATGTCCGCCCGCAACATGTTCCCGGTCTGAGACCTCCTGATGCGGATGCAGTCAACAACATTGTCTACCTGTTTTTTCAGTTCCGCCTTGCGGGATTTGAGCTGCACAGCCCGCATTGCCTCCGCCTGCCTGTTGAAATTTGCATACTCCTGAAAAATCCACAGAGAGCCGAGCAGGCCGATGGCGAGGGCCACCAGCATGCTCATATTGAGGAGAAAGGTGCGGGAAAAACTCTTGGGAAGAGATAACATAAACGACGGCTAATTAGTCTCCAGGCTTGGTTTGCATGCTTTATGGCGAACAAGACATCATACTCTTTTTATATAACGGGGGAAACGCCCTTGTCAATAATGATAATCGCTCATTCTTTCAGTGATTTTGGAAAGTTATGC
>Ga0180007_10004181_pt1 | contig 15461 bp, 13 predicted proteins | sample MM_PC_MetaG_FD_121122 | JGI IMG/M metagenome (GOLD analysis project Ga0180007, IMG submission 121122) | Groundwater microbial communities from the Aspo Hard Rock Laboratory (HRL) deep subsurface site, Sweden - MM_PC_MetaG | ecosystem: Environmental > Aquatic > Deep subsurface > Groundwater... | reverse complement strand
TCTGACGACATGAATAATGGCTTTAACTTCTCTGATATGGGACAAAAATTGATTGCCCAAGCCTTCACCTTTGTGGGCGCCTTTGACCAGCCCAGCAATATCATAAAATTCAATAGCGGTGGGGATGATTTTTTCCGGACTGTCAATTTTGGCTAGCTTGGCTAGTCTCTGGTCTGGAACTTCTACAATGCCGACATTGGGATCAATGGTGCAGAAGGGATAATTGGAGGCTTCGGCTTGTTTGTTTTTTAGTAGAGCGTTAAAAAGCGTTGATTTGCCAACGTTGGGGAGACCGACGATGCCGAGGGAAAATGACATAAGTTTGATATTATTGTATATAGTGATTTTAGGGGAGAATGTGGGAGAAGTCAAAGACAATGGCTGAATAACTGAAGCTGGCTCCGGGCTGTGCCTGGAGCCCAAATGCAAACTTCAATTAGTCGCATCAAAATTGTTGTTATGTATTGAAGCCTTTTTTATCAGGAAAGTATGTTGACTATCTAGCATATTGAGCTACACTGACAAGCTTATCGTTATCATAGTTCTTTTATTAGGAGGAAAAGGGATGGACACAACACTGATTCAGATTTCTATTTTGGGGATGTATGGTTTTGCCATGAACCCAAATATTTCTCGGTTTGAAGCGGAAGCGATTATCAAGCGGCTCCGGTCCGGCTCCAGGCTTGCCTTTATCGATCTAGCACCGACTGGGGAAATGATGCTTTTCTTGCGTTGTCTCTCTGAGGCTAGGATGGAGATTGTAGCATTTTTTGATCATCACTTGAACCCAAGCAATGCGACTGAGCTTTCCAATGTTCAGAAGATTCGTCGTAATTTGGGGTCGAGGGCGGTGATCAAAACCAGGCAAGAGGCCTTTTCCTGTGCGGGCTTGGTTCGTGAAGAAGAGTGGCAGAAGCTTGAGCTAGATGCGGTTTTCTTTCACGCGGACCCAGACGGGTATTTGGCCTTTCTGAAAGGTTGTGGCTTGAGCTACCCGAGACTTGAGTTGGATGCGGACATCTTTGAGGGGAGAACTGGAACACAATCTCCCTTTGCCAAGCTTCTGGGCGATGCGCAGAACAACTTGCCACCGTATTTTTCTCAGCATCCGGAGGGGCATCGACAGACGCTGAGAAGAATTTACCAAACCATGGCTGATTCTCTCCTTTCTGACGGGAAAATCAGACTTGATTCGTTTCGGGAAGAAGTGAATGAGGCAACCAGAAGGGCTGAAGAGTTGGGCATCAAGATTGCCCTAGAAGCGCAGATCATGCCCAGTAAGGTTGTTTATTGTGACTGTTTGGGCGAGATTGAGGCTGGAAGTATCATCAACTTCTCCGCTCTTCAGGCAGAGGTCAGAAGGCTTCATGGCGGTGTTCTGCTTTGCACGACAGGAAGCGGTCATCTGGGACAAATGGTCTTTTTGCAGCTGCCAAAGGGGTGGAGCGGCAAGAAAATCAATCTTGAGAACTTTCTGCCTCATGGTAACCGGCAGAAGGTCTCTCGCCGAGCCCAGATCAGAATTGGGGAATTTTCCGCCTTCTTACAGAAATGGCAGGAAGAATTTCCCGATGGCCCGTAATTAAAAGACCTCAAATGTTCCTTTCACCCACCCAAATTTTTTCCGGGTGGGTCTTTTTTGCTCAAAAATAAAAAAAGCTAGATTAGTTTTTGCTATTAATAAGCCAAAAAGTGGGGGAGAAGGGAAAAAGATGGTCCAAAAGGCTTGACAAATTAAATAAAATATGTTAGTATGCAGAGCAAGAAAATTGAAGAACGCATAGTTACACAACAGATAGAAAAACCTGCCAAAGATTTTCCAGGAAAACCCTTGACAAATCTGAAACACTATGTTATAATGCTTTCATCGAGAATATGAAAGGCACCCTACAACCTGATTCGGACATATGTGCTGACCATTTAGCGGGGCATACTCCTTATGGGGTATGTTCCTCTAAATGGTCAATAGATGTGAATATTAACGGAAGAGTATGAATTTGATAGAGGTGTTGATCGTAATTAGCTTAGTCGTGCTCCAGATCATGTTATTTAGGAGTAAAGTAGAATAGTCTAGAACCATTTACCTGGTAAGATTCTACGGTTATCAATTGGTTTCGTAACCGACCTGATGACTATAGAGATCTTCTCGGGTTAAGAGAAGAATTGTTCCTTACAACCTATTTGAGCTTTATTTCCTCTAAGAGAATCAGTTTCATGCGGATCGTTTTGGTGGTCAAAAGTGGCCGGTAAAACGGTCCGTATGAAAGTCAAAACCCGGTGTGAACATCCATAAAACGGGACACACCTTCGCTTGTAATTTTTCAAGCGTAAACGAGCCTAGAAGCGGGGCACTGTAGTGGAGATGAGAAAAATCATCTTCTTAGCACTCTTTGATGAGTGATACAAAATTCCATGTAAATGGGACGCTAATGAGGGTTTTGCGAAGATTTGTTTCTCTGGGAGGAGAAAACCGATGAAGAAAGCAACTCTGATTTTGATGGTGGCCGTGGTTGTTGGTTTGTTTGTTGTTTCTTTCTTGTTGCCGTATGAGCAGGTCAAGAATTGGAAGGAGTGGAGCGAACCGTTCCTGTACATGCTCCAATCGCCTTACACCTTTCTCGCCGTTGTGGTTGCGTTGGTGACTCTTGGTGCGCTGTGGCGACAGTTCATCGAGGCGCTCGGTGGTCAGTACTATCTCACTTGCATCTACAAACGCAAGGAAGATGGGGCTGAGTACGAGGCTCGGGATCTCTGGGAATCCTGTGAGCCTCTCCGGGTGTTGAAAGCGGGTCTCGCGAGTCAGCAAGGATTGTTCGTCGTTGGTGCAGCTACTGACTACAAGTTGGAGAAAACCTCCTTCTTCGAGTACAAGTTAGTTGTCAACGTGGACGATTTGACTCAGCGGGGCAAAGGCAGTGTTTTCCCGGACCTGCCGAAAAAAGACAAAGCCTGAGCAACAATAAAGCTCATAAAAGGCCACAACTCCTTTCATGGTTAACCTTTATTAGCCTTCCCGTGCAATGCATGGCAAGGACGAGGTAACTGTGAGACAGGAAGGAGTTGTTTCGCACATTTTGTTTGTATCTTGAAGTCACCTGTCGACTTCTCTCCTGTGCCAATCACGCAAGTGGTCGGTAGAGGAGATCTTATCTCATAGTGAGGTAGGATTTGAAAAAAATAAAACGGCTAAATAAGTCGTTTGCACATTATAAGTGGGAGTTGAAGATGGCAAAGCAGAATTCGGCTGATAAGGCCAAGAGGAAAGATGTTCGGCGGAAACGGAGAAAAAACTGTGCTCATAAGGACATTTGTCCGGATGGTAAAGATTGTGCGACTTGTCTAAAATTTAAACCACTCGAACAAAAGGGTGGTTGTTATATAGCCTGTTTTGGTTGAGACGTGGTAGAATTTGCATCTAAGACAGGCTCCAAAATTTAATAGATTAAGGGAAAAATGAGGTAGTTTCTGAATAATCTGAAACTACCTCGTTGTTCTCTTGGCAGAGAGTGACTTGGAACATTTACAATTAGCGTTGTCGTGAGCGATGGGGATGGACATATTGATGGATACATAAAATTAATGTCTCTTTGAAATGACCTCCCGATCGCTCACGATAACAATGATGGGATCCCGCCAAAGCCAAGGCGGGACGGGCATGCATTGCCGGAGAAATCGATTCTATTAATGAATCGTAGGATGCATGTTTGATATATCTCCACTACTTGCCAGAATTTGGCCCGACGTCGTGAAATCAGAAACGACAACGGCGATCGATTTAGATTTACAACTGACAAGTAGAAAACCTTGGTTTGAGCACCGAGGGAGATCCCAAATTTTTTTCTGACCCATTAATTCACGAAGTCAAAGTGAAGGGTCGGTCCCGTAAGGCTAGCGGGGAAGCACACGGGAGTGTGTTATGTCCGAAGTTAAATTGGTTCTCAGTAACGATCCCGCCCAAATCCGTCAACTCGTGTCCAAAGGCTACTGCCCAGTCGAGTGTTCCATTGATGGCGCATCGATTGTTGATGCTCTCTTGATGGATCACCACGGGGAATACTCTCATCTTGAGAGTGTGGCTGTTAGGGCTTACCGGGACCATTATGGTGCCCGGGCGGAGAATCCCCGTTTTGTGGGGACAGGGGTGGCTGATGCGGACATGACGTTCGCAGTCGCAGCGTTGGCGGGTCTTATCCCGCATCCGAACCGCAAGGTTGCGGATAAACTGCCGCCCCCAGTGAAGGTCTCGATGACCAAGGATCTCAGCGATCTGGCTGAGACGATTGGTCGGGTGGATGTGTCTCCAATCGGATTGGACATTCCGTCCATGTCTGGAGGAGATATTCTGATGACCTGGAACGCGATGACCTCGAATGGTCGGACTGATCTCGGTTTTGCGGCCGGGGTACAGCTTTGGGCGAACCTCACTGAGGGGAACCCGCGACAACTGGCGCCCTACTTCTCGGCCGCCAAGGTCGCAGAGGGAGAGCGTCGCCAGGCCTCACTGGAGGACCTGGAACGCTGTGGTGTTGAGGTTGAGGGAGTTCTGCTCCTCCAGGGAAGCCGCACCTTCGGGTTTCCCGAGTGGTACGGGCGCGACGAGGCCGCTTCGGCCGAGACGGTTGAGGGGTGGGAGCACTCTGTGGTGTTGGCTCACCTGGAGAAAGGGGAGAACGTTACCATTGGCTGTCCAAACGACACTGTCGCAGAGATACTGTTTGGCGAGGGTGGCCTGAAGAACGTCTTCCCGCATCTCGAACCAGCTGGATGGGGTGGTCGTGAAAGCGTTGGGGGGAGTCCACGCGGGGAAAAATTAACCCCGGAAGAGGCGGAGGCGGCAGTCCGAAAGGTTGCCAGCCTGATTAAAAGCGACAAACAATAAATGTCGCAGCCTGTCCCAAATCACATTGAACTATTTCTTTTGCCTCCACAAAGTTGGACGCATGAATAAGAAAAAAGCAAATGTGAGGAAGGGTAGGCACCAGACGCCTGAATCGGAACCAAAAAAGAATTCTCACACTTACATTCTGTAAGTGTTTGTCAGGAGAGAATTCTCAACAAGAATTGTACCTTTTGTACATTTCTACTCGAAGCGTTCCTGACCGCTTCATTCCTCACGAGTTTCAAAATAATATATTACAAATTGTTGGAACTCGTAAGAAATTACAAAACCCTCCGTATGGAGGGTTTTGTAATAGAGAGATTTTCTTACTAACGCTTTTCTGGCTCCAGGCCAAGCCTGGAGCTATAGTGCAAACTTTTATTTCATATCAAAATTTGATCATTGATTTCTAATATTGATCTTGGAATCAATGATTTTAGAAAGCTTTACTCTGTAGAAAATGGTTGAGAGTTTAACGGCTTGCATTTGGGCTCCAGGTATAACCTGGAGCCAGCAAAGCCAGCCTGGAGCCAGCGAAGCAAAAAATTAATAGGGCTAGCTTTCTTCCACTGTTTCAGGACTCCTAGATAAAACATAACGATTTTGCTTCCATTGACCAAAACGAATGTCGATATTTTTCTGGCCAAGTTGATAGGCAAGACTAGCTACCATATCTATAGGAGCCTGGACATAAATTTCAAACTTACTATCCGGTTCACGGCTGTTGATATTGAGAACAGCTTCAACTAATTGGCCAACAATGTAACTTTGTTCACTGGGATTAGTAACAAAACCATTTCTTTTGAAAGAGGCATCTATGCTTTCTTTATCATCAAACCGATCTTTGGCTAGTAGCTCTTGGAGGTTTTGTCTCAGATTACTATGACGTCCAACCTCCAAAGTCAAAATTTTCCTTCTGTTTTCTATGTCGGGCGGGTCTTGTATTTCTATTGAGACATTTGGATAAGGTTTATCTAGGGCAAATTCTTTGAAGTCTTCTCTGTGACCAATAAGTTCCATCAGTTTATCTTTTTCTTTACTAAACTCCTTTAGTTTTTGACCCTTAAGGAGAGATTCTCTTTCGTTTAGAAGGATAGAGATATAACGCACCTCGGCAGTTGATAGTTTGTTGGCAATAAAAGCAGATATTTCATCGCTAATGGCAGGGTCTATTAGTAGTCGGCTATAAACTGGATTTTCCCTTTCTCTTCTAAAAAAGTTGGGGTTGGTTCTGGTAGCAAAGGCGGTTACTTTTTCTAGTAGATGACCATAAATGTGATCTGCTGAGAAAGATTCTCTAATGGGCTTGCTAAGGAGGATTTGCTGTAAACTTTCAAGATATACTTCTGGGTTTGATATAGTTCTCATTTCTTGAGATGTTAGGGCATAGGTGTCAACATAGTGTGAGGCTGAAGATCCATTCATGAAGCGAAAAGTTGCTTTGTCTTCGGGAGAAGTAGCCCAATTGGGATATGATGCTGCTGGGAGATCAAAGTAGTGGCTTTCCTCGGGGCAATAAATCATTTTGGCAAAGGCGGGATTGTTTGTTAGTGCGGTAAAGAGTTTGTCTTGAAAAGAAGGCTTGCTAAGTATGTCAAAAGCTTCTTTTTGGGGGAGGTTCATAGCCACCTTGAGGGCCTTTTCCACCTGATTGGAAGCAAAGTAGTTTTCAACTAATTCTTGTTCTGTTAGAATTTTTTGCTGCTCAAAATCAATCTGTGATTCTCTAACTGTTTTCAGTTTTTCTCCATAAGCCCCCGATTCATACAACTCTGGCGATAACGAAGAACTTTCTACGTCCACAAACTGCAAGGCTCTTTCTGGAATTCCATACTCTCCTGTTCCGGGCACATACACAACACGAGCTCCTTTGAGGCCAATTTGTTTCTCGCCATCCTTTTCAAATTCAAAATTTTTGGCAAACTCCAGTAATTCTTCTTCGGTGTGGTGCTCTTCTTCTAGATATTCAAAAAGGAGATTGTAAATTTCTTGAGGGGGTATAGTAGTGCCTTGTCTTCTGGGTGTGCCAATGAATTTGTTGGTGTGGCCACCAAATTCTTCGGTGCCGCTTTCCAATTTTAGGTCACCTTTCAGAACTTGTTGTAGATTCAAAAACATAGCAATGGGGGCTAGGTCAATCTGACCTTCTAGAGATTTGTGTAAGGCAATTTTGACCTGATGATGACCTTCTTTGGGGCTTTTGCCAATAAGAACAGTTACGTCAGAAAGACGACGACCCGTATCATCAGTCATTTGGTTGATTTTTCCAAACACTCCCTTGGCTTCAACTTTTTGTCCATCAAACAAGGCGATTCGAGTTCCAGAAGGCGTTTCTTTACTAGCAAGTAATTCAAGTCCTTGGAGTTCTTCTTTCCTTTTTTCAGCTTCAGCCTGCATGGTGGCAAAATACTCAGCAAATCTATCTTTTGTGTTATCAAACAGCTTCTGAGATTCTTGACTTGTAGTAGCAGGCTTATCAAGCGGGATGTTATCGGTAAATTCTAATCCAGAATCTTTAACATAAGAAAAAACATCGTAGACTTCATTTAGTAGAGTCTGTAAATCTTCTGGTGGCATTTTGCCTTTGGTTGGAGTGTATTTCTTGATGATTTGGTCTGCCAGCTGATTGAAGCTGCGGCCCTCTTTTTTCTTTTTCTTTTTGAAGCTTCTAGTTTCTTCACTCTGCTGGATCATCAGGGCCAGATTCTGATATTCTGGCTTGGAACCAGCTAGGGCAAAAAGCTGAGCCGCAGCGGTAAAACGTTGTTCTCCGGTATGAGTGATGTTACCCAGGCTAGCGTTGTATTGTTCTGGGGTAGCTTTGCTTGTTTTGAGAATATTTATTTTTTCATCAATCGCAGTCGTGTCCAAACCAAATCCACGCATCTGTTTTTTTAGAGCGTGGAGCTCCTTGATGCTTGGAATCTTTTCTCCTTGAACTTCAACTGTCAGAACATCGGGTGAACTAATATCATCTTCTTTAGTTCTTTGTTTTACTTCAACCGGAGTTTCTGCAGCTACAAAGCCACTGTTACGAGCTATGCAATAACTAGCTAGAGTGTCCATATCCAAATGGCCCAGAACGACTTTTTGGAACTGTTCACCTTCTTTTTTGGCAAAGTTGTCTGGTGACAATTCAATTCCTTGTAGTTCAAGTGGCAGCATTTGGTTTTCTTTGCTGACTTCTTTCTCAAATTGGGCTCCTCGAGATGTTTCTGACATGTGTGTGGGTTTAGTTACTATTCCATTATAGCATTTTAGACAAAGTTACAAATAGTCTTTTAAGGATAAAATATAAATGATAAGCTGAGGTGCTGATTCTTATTCTTTTTACTCTATGTCTGGAGGGACTAAAATGCGCATTACCCTGATTGTCACTCAAGTATCAGGCGAAGTATGCCAGATCTCCTTTATTAATAAAGGAGAAAGCGAGAGGCTTAAAAAGCTTGTTAAAGTTCATCTTGAACGAGAGTTTAGGGTTGAGACAGAGGAAGAAGTGGAGCGGGCTCTTACTTTGATGCAGCAGGAGGCCGCAGATATGGGGTTTGAGGCCAAGATGCCACCAAGGTTGAATAAGGGCAAAGGACCTCGTTTTGATTGGGATCTTCCTGAACAGGATTGCTTTGGTTGATTTTTGACTGTGCTTTGGCCTCCCATATCGTGAGATCTGGGAGGCTTTTTATTTTCCCTTTTCCCCTTGCCAAATCCAAACCTACGTGATAATCTCTAACCACCATAGAAATATGGGTTTGCCCTGAACTTTATGTCACAGGGCTTATTTTACCTCTTGTAAAATAATCCACAAACCAATGAAATACGAACAAATTTACATCCTCACGCCCAAATACACCGAGGATGAGGCCAAAGAGGCCATCAAGAAATTAAACGACAAGATTACCAAAAAAGGCGCGGCTATTGAACGCGAAGATTTTTGGGGCAAAAAAAAGTTAGCCTACCCAATCCAGAAACTGGATCATGGGTATTATATGCTGATTGTTTTTGAAGCTGAGGCGACTGTTCCAGCTGACATCGAGAAAATGATGCAGATTGAGAAAGAAGTTCTGAGAAGTCTCGTTGTCAAATACGAAGAGGCCGAAATTCACGGCGCACCGGGAGAAAAGAAAGCCAAAGAAGAAGAGGCCAAGAAAGTTGCCGAAGCAGAAGAAAAGACAGTAGAAGAGGGCCAAGAAGAGGTTAAATCAGAAGTTGAAGATAAAGAAGAGACTCCTAAAGAGACCAAAGTCGAGGAAGCTCCAGAAGAGAAAACAGAAGACAAAACGGAAGAAGCTGAAAAAGAAGAAAAGAAAGAGGACGAAGAAGAAGATAAGCCGGCTGACAAAGACGACAAAGTAGAAAAGTCTAAGGATAAAGATGGTGAAGATGTTGATGTTGATGATCTGGAGAAAAGACTTGATGACATTCTAAAGAAAATATAACGAGCGGAGGAGGATCTAAAAATTAATCCTGTTGGGACAATACAGGGCAAAGGAAAAATTATGGATCTAAACAAAGCCATGATTATCGGGAGACTAACCAGAGATCCCGAAGTGAGAACTACTACCTCTGGTCAATCAGTTGCCTCTTTTGGAGTGGCAACCAGCTTCTCTTGGACTGACCAACAAGGTCAGAAACAAGAAAGAGTTGAGTATCACAATGTCGTTGCCTGGCGCAAGCTAGCCGAAATTTGTGGTCAGTATCTACACAAAGGCAAGCAAGTTTACATTGAAGGCCGTCTTCAGACCCAAGATTGGGAAGGCCAAGATGGAGTCAAACGTTACAAGACCGAAGTTATTGCCGACAATATGATTATGCTTGGTAGTGCCCAAGATGGTCAGCGAGGTCCGGGTGGTGATCAAAGTCCTCCTTTACCAAATGAGGCTCCACCTCAACCGGCGGCTCCGGCTTCCGTTCCATCGGTAGCTCCACAAGCCCCAGCTTCTACTCCGGCTGCTCCAAGTTCCAATGAGCCACCAGTTATTGAAGTTGACGCCCCTGTCGGTGCCCCTGCCAAGAAGAAGGAAGGCGGCGACGACGAAGTTAGTATTGAGGATATTCCATTTTAATAAGTTGAATTATGAACAACAACAACTATAGTCTTCAAAAGAGAAAATGCTACTTCTGCTCTGAGAACATTCAGCGCATTAGCTACAAGGACATCAACCTCTTGAAAAGATTTGTTTCTTCCTACGGGAAAATTACTCCCAAAAGAAGAAACGGTAGTTGCTCCAAGCATCAAAGGATGCTGGCTAGCGCTATCAAAAGAGCTAGATATCTAGCTTTCATGCCCTACGTGGCAGATTAAGAATTTTTATACAGGCACCTCTCGCGGGGTGCCTGTATAGTTTGAAGTAATAAAAATATATGACCAAAATAAACACGCAAATTTTTCGCGAGTACGATATTAGAGGTCTGGCCGAAGAAGACCTTAATCCCGAGGTTGTGAGATTGATTGGCAAGTCTTTTGCTTCTTATCTCAACAAAGAAGGCCTTCTAGATAAAGGTGTTGTTGTCGGCAGAGACAATCGTCTCACGTCAGAAGCCTATTCCGAAGCTCTTATAGAGGCTCTGGTGAAAAGTGGCGTCAAAGTTTTTGATGTTGGTTTGGTGGTGAGTCCTATTTATTATTACGCCGCTATGAAACTGGGGGCCAACGGGATGATGATTACGGCCTCACACAATCCCAAAGAATATAATGGTTTCAAAGTTAACACCGTTAATGGTTCAGTCGCGGGAGCAGAACTTCAGAAGTTACTGCCTCTTATTGAAGCCGAAGATTTTGTTATGGGCGAGGGTGAAGTTGAAGAAGTCGATATACTGACCGATTACTACGCCATGCTCAAAGAAAAGATTACTCTAGATAGACCTCTTAAGGTTGTTATTGATTGTGGCAATGGCACTGCCTCCCTTTTTGCCGAACAAGTGCTCAAGAGCTGGGGTTGTGAAGTGGTTCCGCTTTTTTGTGAATCTGATGGTAACTTTCCTAACCATATTGCTGATCCGGTCAAGCTGGAAAACGCCACAGATATGATTGCCAAAGTGGCTGAGACAGGCGCTGATTTAGGCATTGGTTTTGATGGTGATGGTGATAGACTGGGTGTCGTTGACGAAAAGGGCCACATGATTTTTGGCGACATGATGATGATTTTATTCTACAGAGAAATTCTCAAAAAGAATCCAGGTATGACTTGTCTCGTCGAGGTTAAATGTTCCGAGGCTCTCTACGAAGAATGTGACAAATTGGGCGGCAAACCGGCTTTCTCCAAAACCGGCCATTCACTGATCAAGGCCAGAATGAAAGAAGAAGGCTCCAAGTTTGCCGGTGAGATGTCTGGTCATATGTTTTTTGCCGATGAATTCTTTGGTTTTGATGATGCTTTTTATGCGGCCGGTAGATTACTTAGAATTGTAGCTGCTCAAGACAAACCTTTGTCAGAACTTTTTGCCGATGTGCCAAAATATGTTTCCACTCCAGAAGTTAGAGTCGAAACCACCGACGGAGACAAGTTTAAGATTGTTGAGCAGGTAGTGGCTGATTTCAAGAAAGACTATGAAGTTGAAGATATTGATGGCGCAAGAATTATTTTCCCTTCTGGGGGTTGGGGCTTGGTTCGTTCGTCAAACACCCAGCCGGTTCTTGTTGTTAGAGCCGAAGCCAAAAATGAAGATGATTTGGCCAAAATAAAAAAGACGCTCGAAGAAAAATTATTGACTTTTGACTCTATTAAAAATATTGATTGGAGTGGTAAAGAAGGTTAATATGTCTTTCAAAAAACAATTTAAGACAGCTAGAGAAGCAGCCATTCTAGCTTCAAAAATTCAACTGGAAAGTTTTGGGCGCAAACATGATTTAACGCCCAAGGAAGGGCGTGATTTTGCGACTGAAGTTGATTTTGCTTCCGAGGAAGTCATTATTAATGCTATAAAGAGAAATTTTCCTGCAGATAACATTCTATCAGAAGAAAAGGGGACAATTGATGGGCAATCCCGGTATATGTGGGTGGTTGATCCTTTAGATGGGACAGTCAACTATTCTCTGGGCTTTGCTTACTTTTGTGTCATTATAGCCCTTTATGATCTGAAAAAGGACGAGACCTTGATGTCGATTGTTTATAATCCAATCACCAAAGATTTGTACTATGCCGAGAAAGGTTGTGGAGCTTATCTGAACAATCAGGAGATATCGGTTAGCAGTAGAACAAAATTGGAAGATAGTTGCTTGGCTTTGGGCGCTCTCAAGATCTCCAAAAAAGATGTTCCAGGGAAGTTTTCAAATCAACATCATCTTATTACTTCAGAAGAGTTCTTGAGAAAAAGAGTGGTGGGTTCAGCTGGTCTCGATACAGCCAATGTAGCCAAAGGAGCTTTTGATGCCTATGTGAGTATGGGAGGTGGGGCATGGGATTATTTGGGTCCAGGTCTTTTGGTAGATGAGGCAGGCGGTCAGGTGGTTGACGAAAATGGTCAGGCCTTAACTTTGCAGAGCCACGGGATTGTGGCTTGTGGAAGTGGTATTTTTGATCAAGTTATAAACTTACTAGAACAAAATGACTAAGCCTTTGGTTTTGATCATTATGGATGGTTGGGGAGTGGGTAAGGACTGGGAGCACAATCCTATTTTTTTGGCCGAAACTCCTAATATTGATCGTTTATTAAAAGACTATCCCAATACCGAAATTGGAGCGGCAGGGACTAAGATCGGCTTGACCATGGGTCATCAGGGTTCTTCAGAAATTGGACATCTGATCATGGGAGCCGGGCGCAATGTCTTGCTACCACAAACCATAGTCACCAAAGCTATGGAAACAGGCGAACTTTTTAATAACGATGCCTATAAGAAAGTTTTTGCTGTCGCCAAAAAGAATAAAAGCAAAATCCACCTAATGGGGCTTCTGTCTGATAAGGGCGTCCACGCTTATGATACCTTCTGTCATTCTCTAATTGAGATGGCCCAAAAAGAAGGTCTGGAAGATCAAATTTATTTACATATTTTTTCCGATGGTCGTGATGTGGCACCCAAATCGGTTGAGAAATTTATCGAGAGACTCAGAGAGAAGAAGGTGAAGCTTGGCATCAAAAGATCCTTGGTTGCCTCCCTAATGGGTCGTTACTATGCCATGGATAGAGATCATAGGTGGGAAAGAACCGAGCGGGCTTTTAAAACCTTGGTGCATGGTCGGGGTGACTTCACTGCCGAGTCTGTTGATGAAGCTGTTGCCAAAGCTTATGATCGGGAAGAAACAGATGAGTTTATTACGCCTACCGTCATTCTAAATGACAACGGTGACCCGAGAGCCATGATAGAAAATGGTGACGCTGTGATACATTTTAATTATCGAGTCGACAGAGCCATTCAACTATCAGAAGCTTTTCTGGAAGAAGATTTTGAAGGTTTTCCTAGAGAGGCCGGTTTACCGCAGGTTGCTTATGCCGCAACCACTGAATATTATGAAGGCATGAAAGCAGCGATAGCTTTTAGAAGACCGGAAGTAAAAAATACTTTGGGAGAAGTCCTTAGTAAGAATGGGCTCAATCAGTTTAGGATTTCTGAAACTGAGAAATGGGTTTATCTCACCAAAATTTTCAATGGAATCAAAGAAGTTGAATTTAAAGGCGAAGAGAGAGTTTTGTTACCGTCGGACAAAGTTGCCACCTATGATTTGGCTCCCAAAATGAAGGCTCGCAAAATTTCTGGTTTGGTTGTCAAAAAAATAAAAGAAGACGCCCCAGATACGGTTTTTATCAACTTCGCAAATCCAGACATGCTGGGTCACACCGGGGTTAAAGAGGCGGTGATTGAAGGTATTGAAACAGTCGATACTGCAGTTGGAGAAGTCATTGAAGCAACGTTAGAAAAAGATGGCACCATTATTGTGACCGCAGATCATGGAGACGCCGAAATATGTTTTGACGAAGAATGTGGCCAAGCACACACTTCTCATACAGAAGCGGACGTGCCGTTTATACTTGTTTCAAATAATCAAAAGCTACAACAGGCCAAGCTTCGACCAGATGGTATTCTGGCTGATATTGCGCCAACTATCTTGAGTCTTCTGGGTTTCAAAATCCCGCCTGAGATGACAGGTAAGAACATTATTAAGTCAGTATGAACCTAGAAAAAATAGAATCGGTTGCAACAGAGATTCCAATAGACATCCTTAGTTATATCACAGAATGAAAAACAAAATATCACATATTATTTTTGACATGGACGGGGTACTGATTCATAGTGGACCCGTTTGGAGAGAGGCAATGATAGTTTTTTCAAGACAGATTGGCGTTGATTTTGACCGCAAGTTTAATAGAGGGCTGGTTGGCTTGTCTGAGGAAGATGCTTCCAAAGCTATCAAAGAGCAGTATTTACTTTCGATGCCAGTTGAAGAAATTGCCGAAAGACGACTTGAGGTTGTGAGAAACCTTTATCCCAGTCAGGTGAAAATGTTTCCGGGGGCCAAGGACTTACTATCAAAATTGGAACAAGCAGGATATCATACCGCTCTTGCCACCAGCTCACCGCGCGACATTACAGATTATGCTCTAGCTATGTTTGATCTCAGGCCTTATTTTGACGTTGTTCTAACCTCAGCTGATGTCAAGAAAGCCAAGCCTCATCCGGAAATTTACACCAAGGCCAAATCTCGCCTGGGGGCAAACCATGAGCGATGCTTAGTGATTGAAGATTCAGTTATGGGGCTTGAAGCGGCCACTAAAGCAGGCTTAGAAACTATCGCCATTGAACACGGTGGCATGTTTAGTCGCCAGGAGCTAGAAAAGCAGCAACCCCTCAAAGTATACAAGTCTATTAGAAGTGTGCGCATTAACAGAATAAATAAACTATGATCAAGGGTGTGATATTTGACATGGATGGAGTTGTCATTAATAGCTTGCCCTCATATTTTAAGGCTTGGAAGATTTTGCTTGGGAAATATGAATTTCAGTTAACTTGGGAATTTTTTGTTGAAGAATTTAATGGTCGCTCGGCAGTAGAAATATTGGAGCTTCTTAATGAAAGATACGATCTTGATATCAAAGACGTTGAGGCAGCGAGTTCGGAGCAATGCAAGATTGCCTGGCCAATTATCAAAAAAGAGGCTCAACTGATGCCAGGCTTTGAAAGAGTTTTTCGAGATTTCAAAGATAGGAATTTTGAGATTGCTTTGGCTACTTCCAGTGTCCGCAGATTTGTGGAAGATGTTTTGGCCAATCTTTTTCCAATTGAGGAGTTTGATAGTGTTTTGACAGCCAGTGATGTCACTTATGCCAAACCTCACCCCGAAATTTATCAAAAATCAATAGCCGCTCTTGATCTTGATCCAGCCGAGTGTCTCGTAGTTGAAGATGCTTGGACCGGGGTAGAAGCGGCCAGAAAAGCCGGCGCTCTTGTTGTGGGAATATGTTCGGTTCAGGATCAAGAGGAGTTGCGTCAGGCCAATATTTGGGTCCCGTCTATGGCGGTAGTTGATGTCGAAAAGATAATTGACGAGGCTACTAATCTTCTTGAGTCATCAAGCAGTTAGATGGTAGAATGAGAATACTAATATAATCAACACTATGAAAAGAATATTTTCCGGCATTCGTCCTTCGG
>Ga0180007_10004180_pt1 | contig 15464 bp, 13 predicted proteins | sample MM_PC_MetaG_FD_121122 | JGI IMG/M metagenome (GOLD analysis project Ga0180007, IMG submission 121122) | Groundwater microbial communities from the Aspo Hard Rock Laboratory (HRL) deep subsurface site, Sweden - MM_PC_MetaG | ecosystem: Environmental > Aquatic > Deep subsurface > Groundwater... | reverse complement strand
GAGGACATGCTGGCAGCCGGCTGCGCCATCCAGGCCGGCAGTGAAAATGAGCTTTTGCTGAGCATCGCCGCGTATCTCAAGGACGTAGCCAAAAGAAAGGAAAAAGGGGATGCCGCCCGCCAATTTGTGGAGTCCCGCCGGGGAGTGAACATGCGTCATATCGATTTGATCAGGCAGGTTTTGTCATGAGTGAACATTTAAATCTTCTCTATTCTTTTGGCCGTTTTTTTTCCCCTTTTTATAGTGTCGCCATGTCGCTCAGGGCCACATTGTACCGCAAAGGTCTTCTCAAGCAGGAAAGGCTGCCGGTGCCGGTGATCAGCGTCGGCAATCTTACCATGGGCGGCACCGGTAAAACCCCCATGGTTATGTATCTGGCCAGGCTGCTGGCCGACAAAAGTCCGGTTATTGTCAGCCGGGGGTATGGAGGCAAGGCCAGGGAGCGGGTCAATGTGGTTTCAGACGGCCGGACAGTCAGTCTGACCGCTTCAGCCGCAGGTGATGAACCGTTCTATATGGCGGAGAACCTGCCCGGGGTGCCGGTTCTTACCAGCCGCAACCGGGTTGACGGCGGGCAATACGCTGTGGAATATCTCAGCGCCGGCGCAGTCATCCTTGATGATGGCTTTCAGCATCTTGGGCTCTGGCGCGATCTCAACCTTTCGTTGTTTAAGGTCGACACCTTTCTCGGCAATAACCGGGTGTTTCCGGGCGGCGATATGCGGGAGCCGCTCAAAGCCCTTGAGCGGGCCGACTGCTTTGTCCTGACCTGTGTTGATGAGGACAACCGCGACAGGGCGGAAGCGATCAAAAGGGCACTGAACAAACGATTTAGTGCTATCCCGGTCTTTATGACTCAATTCCGGCCGGTCTCGCTGGTTACGGCGGACGGCAGCGAGATCGACCTTGCCGATGGCCCGGCTTCTTATTTCGGTTTCTGCGGGCTGGCAAACCCCCAGTCCTTTAAGCGGAGTCTGCAATTGGCCGGTATCAACCTGGATGGCTTTCAGGTGTTTCGTGATCACACCCGTTATTTTAAGCCGGAGATTAACTTTCTGCACAAGCAGTCACGAAACAGCTCCGCCCAAGCCTATATTACTTCCGAGAAAGATCTGGTCAAGTTCAAGGATGGGCAGCTCGCCAAGCCCCTTTATGCCCTGCGCATGGAGGTGGTGGCTGAGGAGGATTTCGATCGCTTTGTGCTGGAAAAACTGCGGATGGGCGGCTGACAGGTATGTGCAAAAGGACATGGTGTGTTTTTTAGACAACAACTTTCAGCCGGCTTAAGGGGATCGTGTCGGCAACAACGTTCCTGCTAATATTTTGAAATCGTTAGAGTTTTTATATTTTATGGTGTTTCCGGCGTGCTGGCTTTTTTTTTGCATATAACTCTTGTCAGAATTTTTGTGGATATTTTCCGAAGGTGGTTTTAGCCTCTTTTTCATAGAGTGTTTACATAAGAGAAGGTCAGTAAATGGATAAATGGCAGCATACAATCAGTAAAACCGTCAGTTTTGCAGGTGTCGGTCTTCACTCCGGCAAAACTGTCAAACTGTATATAAAACCCGCCGGCGCCAATACCGGTATTCGCTTCGTCCGCACCGATCTGGGCCGCAATGCGATGATTCCCGCGACCCTGTACCGGGTAACCGATACCCGGCTGGCCACCACCCTGGCCAAAGATGATGTCTCCGTGTCAACCACCGAGCATCTTCTTGCCGCCTTGGCCGGCATGGGGATTGATAACGCGGTAATCGAGCTGGACAATGATGAAGTGCCCATCATGGACGGCAGCGCCGCTCCTTTTGTTCATGTGTTGAAAAAGGTGGGCCGCAAGCGTCAGAAGGCAGCGCGATTTCTGTTGAAAATCACCAGAAGGATTGAGATCAGAAATGGTGACTCCATGATAGTCATCGAACCCTATGATGGGTTCAAGGTCAGTGGAGAAATCGATTTTGAGCATCAGCTGGTGCGGAAACAGAAATTTTCCGTTGAAGTTGATGCGCCCACCTTTATGAAGGAAATCGCCTCAGCCCGGACTTTCGGATTTCTGCATGAGGTGGAGTATCTGCGGCAGAATGGCAAGGCCCTGGGAGGTTCCCTGGAGAATGCCATTGTCATCGATCGTTCGGAAATCCTTAATGCGGAAGGGTTGCGCTTCTCCAACGAGTTTGTCCGTCATAAATTGCTTGATCTGATTGGCGATCTGGCCTTGCTCGGTTGCCCGGTTCTGGGTCATATCACTGCAATCAAATCAGGGCATGCCCAGCATCTGCAGCTTATGAAGGAGATCGCCGATCATCCCGAATGCTGGCAGTTTATCAAATGGTCGGATAATGGCGAAGAGAGCGCTTTTGAAAAGGTGGTAATGACCACAAAGGCTGCCGGCAACAAGATATTGCCGTTTCTGGTGCCGCCCCAGGTCCTGCCTGTTTCCAACAGCTCACCCCTGCCGGTTTGATACGGATTTCCGTTTAGTTTGTCAACCTTAAAGGCGCACCGGCTTTGCTCTGCAGAGCGGAGGCAAGATTTACCAGCTTCCGCTGCTGCCCCTGTCAATAGCCTGAGCGCCTTTTGTCGTTTCCCTGATCACCAGCCTGAACTCCCGCAGATTGTTTGAGTTCTCAGTGCCCCCCGTCGTCTCCTCAATAAGTGCATCACTTCCTTATCTCTATGTTTGAGTGATACCTGTAATTCGATGTTGAAATGGATGGCAAAAAAGACTAAAGACTTACCACAGGCTGATGATGCTCGAAAAGAGCCTCTACTGCTGAGGGAATCTTTTAATTTAATAGCCATTTAATTCATATTGCCGGTCAACTCTTAGGAGTAAAAAAAATGAAACTGCAGGGGAAAATAGGATTTTTGGGTGGAGGCCGCATGGCCGAAGCTCTTATCAAAGGAATATTGCAGGCAGGTCTTACGGACAGCTCCCTGATCATTGCCATCGATCCTGATAAAGACCGACGACACTTTCTTGAGGAAACCTTTGGCGTTTCAACAGGAAAATCCCATTCCGAGCTGGCCGACTGCACTATTGTCATTCTGGCGGTCAAGCCGCAGATCATGGGCCGGCTTCTTGAAGAATGCGCGGGATGGCTGAACAGTCGGCATCTTGTCATATCCATTGCCGCAGGGATTCCCATCGCCTTTATTGAGGCGCGACTGGCCGCTGGCTGTCGGATTATTCGCGTAATGCCCAATACCCCGGCCCTGGTGCTGGAAGGAGCCTCGGCCTTAAGCGGTGGGGCAAACACCACTGCCGATGACATGGAGACCGCGGGCCTTATCTTTTCCGCCATCGGCAAGAGTCTTGTGATGCCGGAAAATTATCTTGATGCCGTCACCGGTTTGAGCGGCAGCGGTCCGGCCTATGTTTTTATGTTTATTGATGCCCTGATTGACGGCGGGGTAAAAGTGGGCCTGAGCCGCCAGGATGCGGAAATTCTCGTTCTGCAGACAGTGCTCGGCTCCGTCAGGCTGGCCCTGGAAACCGGCAAGCATCCTGCCCTGCTCAAGGCCATGGTGACCTCACCGGGCGGGACCACCATTGCAGGGCTCCATGAGCTGGAAAAGGCGGGATTCAAGGCAGGCATCATGACCGCTGTTGAAGCTGCAACCAGACGTTCCGAAGAACTCGGCAAACTTGTCGTCGGCTAGCCGATGCCAGGGCGCTGCAAAAAGCCCTGCCACGACCAGAGTGATAAAGTATGTATAAAAAGGCCGGCATTATTCTGAAAAAAGACTCAGCCCGGGCCAGAATGGTTGCTGATGAACTGGTTGACTGGTTTTACCGGAAATCCATTGAAACGGTAATAGACATCATTGCTCCTGACCTTGATATCCTGATCATTCTGGGAGGTGACGGTACCCTGCTGCATGTGGCCGAGGAGGCAAGTCAATGCCAGGTGCCGGTGGTGGGGGTCAATCTCGGCAATCTCGGTTTTTTGACAGAGGTTGCCGAGGATGAAAAATTTCAGGCCCTTGAGATCATTCTCTCAGGTTCGGTTCTGATTGAAAACCGGATGATGCTGAAGACAAGACTCAACTCCGACGGCAGACACGGGAGATGGCGTTACGCATTAAATGACGTGGTTATCAGCAAGGGTGCCATTGACAGACTGGTACGACTCTGCACCTGGGTCGATGATGAGTATCTGAATACCTACAAGGCGGACGGACTGATATTTTCCACCCCCACCGGCTCCACCGCCTATAACCTTTCTGCCGGAGGTCCGATCGTGCACCCCGAGCTTGCCGTCATCATGGTAACGCCGATCTGTCCTTTCATGCTGGAGAGCCGGCCGGTGTTGCTTCCCGACACCGTTCATTTAAGTACGAGACTTGCCGGGCCTGCAGCGGATGTAAAGGTGATTGTCGACGGACAGCTTGCCTGGAATATGGACGAAACGGATAGTCTGGAGTTGGCCCTCTCGGAAAAACCGTTGCGTCTTATCTGTTCGCCGCAAAATAGCTACTTTGACATTCTGCGCCGAAAATTGAACTGGGGCGGAACAGGTCAAAATGCCTGATTGGATGGATGGCATCTCACAGAGATGCCGAAAGCCGAATAATCTGTCAGGCTTTGCGTCTCTGTGAGATTGTTTTAGGGCTGCCGGAGCAGATCAGGTTGTGTGCTGTTATTCTTCGTAAGCCGCGGACAGTTTATCCTTTTCCTCCTTCATGGCATCCTTGCCCGCTTCGATGGCCGCGCTTAACGTCTGTTTTTTCTCATCCAGGTAATCTTTGCCGTGGCTGACCATTTCCGTTCCCCGGTTGATCATCTGCCTGCCCTGCTCAATCAAATCTTTGCCGCGGTCAATGGCGTGTTCGGCCGAGTCTTTGATGTGCCCGGGAATCTTGGTGCCTTTCTCTTTCAGATCGTAACCATAGCCTTTGAGGATTTCCCTCGTCTCTTCACCTGTTCTCGGTGCTACAAGCAGGGCGATGCCGGCACCGATAACGGTGCCTGTGAGAAATGATATTACGGCAATACCGGCACTGCAATTGTTGTCTCTATTCATCAAAATACCTCCTTTCTGAGGGTTCGGATTTCTTGAAAAAATTGGTAAAAGCCCCTACGCCGGCGCTGATTGCGCCGATTTGCACGATAAGGGGAGTGGCTGTTTCCTTGATAAGGGAGGCAGTGGACAGAAGGGTGTCACCTGCCTGCTGGACCGTATCGAAGATACGATCGGTTCTTTCGATTTTTTCATTGAGGGAGACTGACAGGGTATGAAGTTCCTCGGTCACCTCGGTTGTTTTATGCAGAAGCGGTTCCAGTTCATTGTTGATTTTCTCCAGGGCGGTTTCCGCCTTTTCGGCGGTTCGTTTCAGTTGGTGCAAAACCGGAACCAGGGTCGCAACAAGTATCACGATACCCACTGAAGCTATAATTAAAAAAATATCACTGGTCGGCACTGGCAATCTCCTTGGGTGTCTTTGAATATTTTGTTCATATCATACCGTATCTGTAAAATATATTCTTGTTATTCATAACCCGGTTGTTAATTTTTTTTGATCCTGAATTTTTTCATCTTGTACTGCAGCAGGCTTTTGGTGATACCAAGAGATTCCGCGGCCTTGGTCTGGACAAAATCAGCTTTGACCAGGGCGTTGCGCAGGGCCTTTTCCTCAATGGCGTCAAGCATGTCCGGCAGGGGGGTGCCGGGGGGTACAATATCGTCAGGGTCAAATGACTGGCTGACCGGTGTTGCTACCTTGGCTGTGTTTCCCTCGGACTGCACATCTTCCGGGAGAATGGTGTTGCCGACACAAAGAATGCTTGCTCGTTCGATGGTGTTTTCAAGCTCCCTGACGTTACCAACCCACGGCAGGGTGGTTAAAAGGCGGAGAGTGGCCGGGGAGATTTTAAGTTCAGGCTTATTAAGCCGACGGCCGAATTTGCTGACAAAATGTTCTGCCAGCAGGGGGATATCCTCGATCCGTTCCCGCAGGGGCGGCAGATGCACATGCAGGACGTTGAGACGATAATAAAGATCTTCCCGAAAGCGGCTTGCCTCAACCTCTTCCTTCAGGTCCTTGTTCGTCGCGGCTACGATACGCACGTCCACTTTCTGTTCCTGGGTTCCGCCTACCCGCTGGAATGTCCTTTCCTGGATAATACGCAGCAGTTTCGCCTGCAGTGACAGGGCCATCTCGCCGATTTCATCAAGAAACAGGGTGCCGCGGTCCGCAAGTTCAAAGCGGCCTTTGCGCAGGGCAATGGCGCCGGTAAAGGCGCCTTTCTCATGGCCGAAGAGTTCGCTCTCAAGCAAAGACTCGGGCAAGGCGGCGCAGTTGATCGAAATAAACGGCTCCTTGTCCCGGAGGCTGTAATTGTGGATAGCCCGTGCGACCAGTTCTTTGCCTGTGCCGGATTCGCCGGTGATCAGCACGGAGGCGGGGGTGGGGGCTACCTTCTCGATCATGGTGAAAAGGAGCTGCATTTGTTTGTTTTTGCCTATCATCTCGGCAAAGCTGTATCGTTTCTTTACCTCGTTGCGCAGGCGGGTGTTTTCGCGTAGCAGGGAGTAGTGTTCAACTGCCTTGGTGATGTTGGCGATGAGTTCGTCGTTTTTAAAGGGTTTGGTCAGGTAATTGAAAGCTCCGTCCTGCATGGCGGCCACCGCTTTGTCCACCTCGCCGTAGGCGGTGAGCATGATGACCGGCAGGTTGCGGTTAATGGTCTTAATCTGCCTGAGAAGCTCCATGCCGCCCATGACGGGCATCTGCATGTCGGTGAGCACCAGGTCAAGATCGGTTGACCGGACAATCTCAAGGGCCTTTTCCCCATTTTCCGCGGCAAAGACTTCAAAGCCTTCATCCCGCAGTATTTCAGTCAGAATAATGAGATAATTCGGCTCATCATCTACCACAAGAATAGTGTGCATGGTGGTCTCTGTTTCTGTTCTTCAATTTTGTGAAATGATAAAGCGTTTCTTTGCATTCCAGGACGCGCCTGATGGTCATGGCCGTCCGTAGCTAGCTGACAGGGATGTCTGCGGTTTCGTCCGGCACGGAAGCAGATAAATGATTTTTCAGGGCGACGAGAAGTTGGTAGGGTGCCCGTTGCTTTTTGTTGATCTCAGCCAGTGATGTGCCGTTTCTGATGGCACCGTGAAAATCGCTGCCTCCTGTTATGAGCAGGCCCATCTGCTGGCAGAGGGCGATAAGCTTCTGGCGGACGGTAGCGGAGTAAATCGGATAATAGGCCTCCAGACCCTCAAGTCCTATTTCTTTCATTTCCAGTAATATGGAGGGTAGTGTCAGCATGGTTTGATCAATGGTGAGCGGGTGGGCCAGCACCGCGATTCCTCCTGCCGCAGTGATCATGGCAATGGCATCGGACGCCATCAGTCTTTTTCGTTCAACATAGGCCAGGCCGCCTTTACGCAGATAACGGTAAAAGGCCTCATCAATGGTTCTGACAAGCTTTTTCTCAATCAGCAGTCTGGCGATATGGGGGCGCCCGGTCTGGCCGGTTCGTGAATATCGCTTGAGATCCTCTCGCGTCGTATCGATACCCAGGGAATTTAATTTTGCCAGAATGCCGTCATTGCGCACGTTTCTTGCTGTCTGTATCTTCTGCAACTTCTGTTGCAGGACAGCGTCCCCATGGCGGAAGCCATATCCCAGGATGTGCATGGGGATATCATCGAGATAGGCGCTGATCTCAATGCCGGAAAGTACTTCAACCCCCTGTCTTTCACCTTCCTCCAAAGCTTCGTCAATTCCTTCGGTTGTGTCATGGTCGGTAATGGCGATCCCTTTGATGCTTGCTTTCACGGCCTCCCGAACCAGTTCAGCCGGGGGCATTGTCCCGTCGGAGCAGTTTGAGTGAAGGTGCAAATCAATGTATTCCATTTTTGAATCCTACCCTGAAGGAATAACCTATGCAAGTCTAATGAGGTCTGCAGGCATCATTCGCTCCCGGTTTGTTTTTTTGTTTGAGCTATAGGGCGCACTCTTGTTATGATAAAATAATTTATTATCAATGCTCTGATGGAATTTTCATCAGTTTTCCGTTTTTACATCAGGAGGTAGGCATGGCCCAGATTGACGCCTTTTTTAAGTTAATGAACGACCAGGGAGCTTCGGATCTTCATCTTGTTGCCGGCCAGCAGCCGGTTCTGCGGATCAGGGGTGATATGGAACGGGTAAAGTATAAGGTTCTGGATAATGACACCCTGAAGGCTATGCTTTATGAGATAGTCAGCGAGGACAAGGCTAAGATCTTTGAAGAAACGGGAGATGTTGATTTTGGTTATGAATTGCCCGGTCTGGCCCGTTATCGTGGTAATCTTTTTCAGCAGAAGTATGGTATCGGCGCTGTTTTTCGTGAAATTCCCAGCGAAATACTGACCTGCGAACAGCTTGGCCTGCCGGCGGTGGTGAAAAAGTTGGCCTCCCTGCCGAAAGGCATGGTGCTGGTAACCGGTCCGACGGGAAGTGGTAAGTCAACAACCCTTGCCGCCATCGTGGACGAGGTGAATAAAATCCGCAGTGATCATATCCTTACCATTGAAGACCCCATAGAGTTTGTGCACAAGAGCCAGAAGTGTATTGTTAATCACCGGGAGGTGGGTCTCCATACCAAGAGCTTTTCCGCCGCCCTGCGCGGTGCGCTGCGTGAAGACCCGGACATCATCCTGGTGGGCGAGATGCGTGACCTTGAAACCATTGCCCTGGCCATGGAGGCGGCCATGACCGGTCATCTGGTTTTCGGCACCCTGCATACGCTGAACGCCGCCAAGACCGTGGACAGGGTTATTGAAATTTTTCCTTCCAGCCAGCAGGCGCAGGTCCGTTCGACCCTGGCCGATGCCCTGAAGGCGGTAGTCTCGCAGACCTTGTTTAAACGTATCGACAAAAAGGGGCGATGCGCGGCTCTGGAAATTCTCATTTGCACCCCTGCCGTGCGGAACCTGATCCGTGAAGGCAAGACCTACCAGATTCCTTCTTCCATGCAGACCGGAAAGCGCTATGGCATGCAGACCCTGGACGATGCCATCCTGGATCATCTGACCAACGGCAGGATTTCCCCTGATGACGCCTATTCCAATTGCATTGAAAAAGGGAAATTCGTGCAGTTTCTCAGCAAGCCGCCCACGGATTTTACCGATGTGTAGCAAGGGTTGTGCGCACCGCTAGGCTTCCGTCCTCTGCCGTCGTGAAGATGACGGCTCCGTCCAGCGCCGTGTTATAGATGGTGCAGCCGGCATTTCGGCAGCGCCCGATGACCTCGGGCGCCGGGAAGAGAGGGCTTTTGTTGCGGCCCGCAGAAGTGACCGCATATTCCGGGGCCACGGCGGAGAGAAATTTTGCACTGGTTGATGAGTTACTGCCATGATGGGGCAGCAGGAGCACGTTGGCATGAATCTCCTTTTGCCCCTCTGTTATTTTCTGTTCCGCGTACACCCCAATGTCACCGGTGAAAAGAAAGTTTTTCCCATGGCTGGTAAGCCCCATTACCAGACTTCTGTCGTTTTCGCTGCCATTTGCCCCATCCAGGTGGATATCCGCCACATTATAGAAACGGGACTGACTGTTGCCGAAAAGCGTTTCATCGCTGTGGGGTATGCGGATGGTGGCGCCCTGCTGAGCAGCCAGATCCAGCAGGGCGGTGTAGCGGTCATTGGCGCCATTTTCGCCGTTAATCCAGATTGTATCCGGCTGAAATCTTTTGATGATAAAAGCAAGCCCGTTAAAGTGATCCGCATCCGGATGGCTGATGATCACCGCGTCCAGCCGGCTGATTCTTCTGCTCCAGAGAAACGGGGCGATAACCCTTTCCCCGACATTAAATTGCGGTGAATAGTATCCGCCGCCGTCAACAAGTGCGGTGAATCCGCCGGCTAGTTCGACGACAATGGCGTTGCCCTGGCCCACGTCAAGCACGGTAACGGTGTCTGTCTCGATAGCGTGCTGTCTGTAATAGGTGTAACCGGATGTGATGAACAGGGTGAGAATGCTGATGATTGCGGTCAGTCTGGCGGTTTTTGATTTTTTGAGGAAAAGAATACTGAAGAGAAAGGCATAGCAGCAGATTATTTCCAGGGGCAGCGGCGTAGGCAGCCAGATGGAGGTAAACGGCAGAGCTGCCAGCCAGGCGCAGAGGTGGTCAGCCATGGTCAGTCCCATTGCTCCGATAGTGACCAGAAAGTGGGCCACCTGTGGCGCGAAAAAGATAAAGGGCACGCTGATCAGCCCCAGGGGCAAGGCCCAGAAACAGAGCAGGGGCTCCAGCAACAGAGTGGAAATTGTGGACAGGGTAGAAAAACGGTTGAAATAGAAGACCAGCAGGGGCAGGGTGCCGGCCAGGGCTGCCAGGGAAAGAAGAACCCCCATTTTTATGGCTGTGCCGATCCTGGCGAAAATCGGGTGTCTGGGGACCTGCTCGGTTGTATGCGTCTGTTGGAGCAGGGGAGCGAATTCGGGCATGATGGCTGCCATGGCAATAACCGCGGCAAATGACAGTTGGAAGGAAACGGTAAAAAGGGCGGCAGGGTTAATCAGCAGGATGATCAAGGCGGCAAGGGCGATGTTGGTGGGAATATGCCATTGCCGGTCACAGAGGACCGCCAGTAGAAAAACCGAGGCCATGATGAGTGAGCGGAGCACCGGAGTCTGCAGGCCGGCAATAAAGGCATAGCCGCAGAGGATCGGCAAGATGAAATAAACCGCTGTTTTCCAGGCCGAGGTGTGAATGAGCAGCCAGGTTGAGCGCTTGATGAGCCAGTTGATGACAGCGCCGAATCCCAGGGCAATGAGCCCCATATGCAGGCCGGAGATGGCCAGCAGATGCATGGCGCCCGTTGACTTGAAATTTTCCAGGGTCTGCGGGGAAAGTGCGGATCGGTCCCCGGTTAAAATCGCCTTGTAAAGACTGCTCTGGCCGGGGGCAAGATGGGCAGTGAGAAATTGATTGATGTGGTGGCGAAGCTGTTCCGGTAAAAAACGCAGTCTGTGCCGCCATGTTTTCTCGTTGTCTGCCGGGAAAATTGCTATATGGGCCGGGGAGTTGATCCAGCCGGTAACCCGGATCGATTGAGCGGCGAGATATTTCCGATAATCAAAACCGCCGGGGTTGGACAATGCCGCTGGGCGAGAGACATATGCCCTGACCAGCAGTTTCTGACCCGGATTTATCTTTTCCGGCGGCGGCCCTCTGAGGGTCAGTTCGACTCTGCCCTGGGCGGGCATGAAGTCCGGCAAAGGCTGTTCTTGCGAATTTTCCGGCTGCTGCGTCACTGCGGGATCACTGTTTGGCTGAGCCAGGTATGCATCAGCCTGCATCAGCAGGCGTGTTTTGTCCGTTGACACGGCTGGTGCCTGCAGGAGTGTGCCGGCAAGGGTTACCTCTTGGCCGGTGGCAAAAAGCTGGTAAAGACTGTCTTTTTCCCTGGGCGGTTGCAGGGAAGCCCCCTGCAGCAGGCCGCAGATAAACCAGAAAAGAAGCAGTAGCGGCAGTTGCAGAGTATTTTTGCGGAACCAGCAGAGGAAAACGGAAAGGGCAAGGAGAAAAAAGGCCGGTAAAAGAAAAACCGGGTTTGGGGCAATATATGCCGCCCCGGCAATGCCGCCGGTAAAGGCGATCACCGCCTGGATGAGCATATGGGGTGATCGCCCGGAGAAAGGCACCGGGGAATCCTCTCAGTCGAGGAAAAACTTCAGTTTATCCCGCCTGCTGGAGTGGCGTAACCGATTGAGTGCCTTTTTTTCAATCTGCCGGATACGTTCCCTGGAAACATTAAACCGTTTACCGATTTCTTCGAGGGTATATTCCGCATCTTCGCCAATACCGAAACGAAGCCGGATAATTTTCTCTTCCCTGGGGCTTAAGGTGGCGAGAATATTTTTGACCCTGTCCGATAGTTCGGTGTTTTTTACGGCCTCATAGGGGGAAACCGATTCCTGGTTTTCCAGAAAGTCTCCCAGGGTGCTGTCATCATCGCCCACCGGAGTTTCCAGGGAGATCGGCTCTCTGGATGCTTCGAGGATGGCCAGGATCTTGTCCATGGGCAGGCCGGTTTTTTCGGAAATCTCCACCGGGGTGGGTTCGCGGCCAAGTTCTTTGAGCAGGGAATAGAAGGCCTTGAAAAACTGGCTGCGCAGCTCCAGGAAATGTACCGGCAGGCGAATGGTGCGGGTTTTATCCAGAATCGCTCTGGTGATTGCCTGTCTGATCCACCAGCTGGCGTATGTGCTGAATTTGTTGCCTTTTTTATAGTCAAAACGGAAGACGGCCCGCATGAGGCCGAGATTGCCTTCCTGGATGAGATCGGCCAGACTTAAACCCTGGTGCATATAACGTTTGGCAATGCTGACGACAAGTCTCAGGTTGGCCTTGATCATGGCGTCCTTGGCGGACTCGATGGAACGGGCGTAGAGTGATATCTTGTTTTCCGCCTGTTGCAACTGGTCGATATCAGGATGAAGTCCAGAGGCCTCCTGGACTTTCTTGCACATGTAGTTGAGATGCTGTTTTTTCGGTTTCAAAGTCGGATCCCGTTTTTCCCAGAGGGATATGCGGTCCGTCAGTATTTTCATTTCATCAACGCCTGATTCGTCGCTATGGATCGTTTTGATGATGGCATCAAAACCTTCCCTGATGATTTTGCTGTACTTCTCCTCCTCTTCAGGGGTGAGGAGATCAAAACGACCCATTTCGCGCAGATAAGTGGTGGTGGTTTCTTCCGCCTCCTGAAGCTCGTCCTTGGTTATCGCAGACTTGCCCCCCGCTTTTCTGTCGTCAACGTCTTCTTCCTGCCATTCTTTATTGTCAACCCGCTTGCCCTTGCCCAGTTCCGGACGGCTGGCAACGTCAATTTCGTTTTGATCTAAAAAGGCAAAAATTTCATCGATATAGCTGGCATCTGTATCTTCCGGAATAAGGTCGTTAAGCGTGTCAATGCTGATGCAGCCTTTTTCCTTTCCAGCTTTCAGTATTCTGTCTTTGATATCGACATGCACTGATTTTTGTCTCCCGACTCGGTTAAGATGTTGCTGATGGGTGTTTGCATAAGATAAAGATGCATCGAAAGCAAAATAAAGTTGACTTTCTGAACACGAAAACTCCCTATCCTATAACAATATTTAATTCGTTGCAATAGAAAAAAAGAGAGATCGGTTTCTTGACTTTGCAGTAATGGCATTTCATAATTTACTTTCTGACAGGAGTGAGGGATAATAAGGAATGTTTCATTAAAAAAGAAATGTAATCATGCTGATTGAGTTTGGCAAAAAAAAGATTCTTTTACAAGGGAGAAAAATGCTACAGCAGCGAGCCAGTGGTATTCTTACACATCTGTCTTCCCTTCCCGGTCCCTATGGTATTGGAGATCTTGATTCGGGATACTTTTTTCTGGATTTCCTCGAACAGGCGGGCCAATCCTATTGGCAGTTTCTGCCCACCGGCATTGTCGATGATGTTTTCGGTAATTCTCCCTATATGAGCCTTTCGGCATTTGCCGGTAATCCTCTTTTGATAAGCCCGAATCTCCTTCTTGAGCAGGGGCTTCTGCATAGCGAGGATTTAATGAGCAAGCCTCACTTTTCCGAATATGCGGTTGATTACTCTGCTGTGAAGGATTTCAAAAACAGGCTGCTGGTAATGAGTTTTCAGAGATTTTTAGCCAGCAGGCTTTTTGATGAGGCATTTGAGCACTTTTGTCGCGAACATGCGGCCTGGCTTGATGATTTTGCCCTTTTCCTGAGTTTGCGGGAAAAGTTCGATTCCAAGCCCTGGTATGAGTGGCCCCGCAAAATTGCAGTCCGTGATAAAAATAGTCTGGACAAGGCGGCAGAGGAGCTCGATGAACGGTGCCGGTATCATAAATTTGTGCAGTTTGTCTTTTTTATGCAGTGGCGGAGAATGCGTCAGGCTGCCCAGCAAAAGGGGATACGGTTGGTCGGGGATATACCGATTTATGTCGGTCAGGACAGTGCTGATGTCTGGTCCAATCAGGCATGTTTTGATCTTGACAAGACCACTCTGCAGCCCTGTCATGTTGCCGGGGTTCCACCTGATTATTTCAGTGAAACCGGACAGCGCTGGGGTAATCCTCTCTACCTCTGGGAGATTGGCCGTAAACCGAACAAACCCCTTTATGAGTGGTGGAGACAGCGGTTCCTGCATCTGGGCAAAATGGTTGATGTGGTTCGCATTGATCATTTCCGAGGCTTTGCCTCCTACTGGCAGATCCCGGCCAGTGAGGAGACGGCCGTGAACGGTACGTGGGTCAAAGGCCCCGGCCTCTTCTTTTTCGAGCAGGTAAAAGAGGCAACCGACAAGATAGATATCATTGCCGAAGATTTGGGGGTCATTACCCCGGATGTTGAAAAATTGCGGGATGGATTAGGTTATCCTGGTATGAAAATTCTGCAGTTTTCCTTTGATTCAGACGAGTTAAACCTCTATCTTCCCCACAATTTCCAAACAACGAACTGTGTGGTCTATACCGGCACCCACGACAATGACACCACGGTTGGCTGGTATTTTGACGGTAAGGTTCCCCAGGCAAGTAAAGACCGGGCACGGCGTTATGCCAACAGCGACGGGCAGGTGATACACCGTGATTTTGTGCGGATGGCCTTTTCTTCGGTGGCCGCTCTAGCCGTTATTCCCTTGCAGGATGTGCTGGGTTTCGGTTCAGACTGCCGGATGAATCGGCCAAGTACACTGGAAGGAAACTGGGCGTGGCGATGCGCTTCCCCCTTTCTTTCACCGGAGGTCATTCATTACCTGCGGGATGAGGTTGTTTTCTATGGGCGGGAGAAGAGTTGCCCGATAATAAAAGGATGAACACGATGAAAGTGCTGGTTTTTAACGGATCACCCCGACGCGGCGGCAATACGCAGGTGCTGCTTTCCGCAGTGGCAAAGGGAGTGGAGTCCGCTGGAGGGGAAATTGAAATCATCCGTCTGGCCGATTTGAACATCTCCCCCTGCCAGAGCTGTGGCGGGTGTGACAAAACGGGTATCTGCGTTGTCAAAGATGATATGGGGCTGCTGTATGAGAAGATTGATCAGGTGAAAAGGATTATTCTTGCCTCACCCATCTACTTCTACGGTGTCACAGCCCAGGCAAAGGCCTTTGTCGACAGGTCCCAGGCCCTTTGGAGCCGGAAATATATCCTGAAGAAAAAGGGCGAGTGGCGGGATGATGCCGACAGGCTCGGTTTTTTCGTCTCGGTGGCCGCCACCAAGGGGGAAAAGGTTTTTGATGGCGCGGTGCTGACGGCGAAATATTTTTATGATGCCATTGGCTTCGGCTATGGCGGGGCGCTTCTTGTCAAAGGCGTTGATAAGCGTGGCGAGATGGCCAAGGCTGTTGACAGGATGGCGCAGGCCGAAGAGTTCGGCCGACGGATCGTCACTTGATCACGCATATAATTCTTGACATTTTTCTGATTTCCGTTACTTTTGTTTTCCATCATTCAAGGCCCCATCGTCTAGCGGTC
>Ga0180007_10004178_pt1 | contig 15467 bp, 15 predicted proteins | sample MM_PC_MetaG_FD_121122 | JGI IMG/M metagenome (GOLD analysis project Ga0180007, IMG submission 121122) | Groundwater microbial communities from the Aspo Hard Rock Laboratory (HRL) deep subsurface site, Sweden - MM_PC_MetaG | ecosystem: Environmental > Aquatic > Deep subsurface > Groundwater... | reverse complement strand
TCTAATCGAAATTGATCGAGTGGTTGGTTTTAAATTTGGAAAAGAAACCCTATGAAAATCGCTGGACTCAAAATAATCGGTCAAATCAATCTTTGCCCAAAAATTTCTTTCCTTGTCTTCGTTTTTAAACTTAGGTAATTTAAGTGGTTTTTTCATATACCACATTATACATTGTCAAACAAAATACCTACAAGGATTTATCCACACCACCCCCTCCGCCGAATAAGATTAAAATATCTTAACTTACTAACGGTTGTATTGTTTCTGGATGTCTCAAATTATCTTCAGTCAAAGAGTTTATTAAAAGAGAGCCTTCTAATAAAGTGTTTGTCGTCATTGCACTCCTCACCCCTCTCATCACCGCACCTGTATTTGGTAAGCCCTCATCATCACAAATACCATTCATTAACCGATCAAACACTTGATTTTGATTATCAGTTCCCGCTAATGTATAAATTTTCGCTATCATATCATGTACTGTATTCAAACCAAGTTTACCGATTTGTTCTTCATGATATATTTTCTCTTTTGCTACAAATATAGCCATTTGAATACTATCTTCATAGAGTTCATAAAAATTACCTTTACACAAATTAATAGAATTTAACCAACCACCATAATGTTCAATTATTCTTTTTTGTGTTTCCTGAAATCTTTTTGGATTATTTAATTCAAAATTATCTTCAACTATTCCCCTTACTCCTTTTGTTTCAGGATACCTCGACTCAACTAAATCCAATAATAACTCCAACTCTCCTAAATTTCTTTCTTTTGCCATATTTTTCTCCTTTATTTACTAAAAAAACTACCCAAAGGCAGTTAACAAACCCTATCTTATAACATAAATTATCCCCCTGTCAAGCAAAACACAAACATTGTAAAATTGTAAATCCGATTGACAATTTTACATCCATATGTTATTATTCAATTAATGATCCCCCGCCTACTTTCATCCTCTATTAAAAAATCAGCCAAATCAACCCCCATCATCGGCTTACTGGGCCCACGCCAATCAGGCAAAACCACTTTAGCTAAATCTTTATTTCCAAAATACGCCTACGTTAACTTAGAATTACCAGACAATCTTCGTTTTGCCACTGAAGACCCTCGAGGTTTTCTAAAGCGTTACTCAAAATACGTAATTATCGACGAAGTTCAACGAGCCCCCGAACTTTTCTCTTACCTTCAAGTTAAAACAGATAAAGATAAAATAAATGGCCAATACATCCTAACCGGTTCACAACACTTTCTTTTACTCGACTCCATCACTCAATCTCTAGCCGGTCGCATCTCGATTTTTAATCTCTATCCATTTTCTTACCAAGAACTAAAAAATAGTCACCTCAATCAAAAAGATTTATATAAACAAATCTGGCTGGGAGGTTATCCCCGAATTTATAATCAAAAAACCAATCCCATTGAGTGGCTTAACAACTACATCAAAACCTACCTGGAAAGAGACGTCAGCCTCATCTCAAAAATAGACAGCCTGCCTACTTTTGATAGATTTTTACGCTTAGCCGCTGGTCGTACCGGACAACTTCTTAGCCTATCTAGTCTGGCTTCAGATGTTGGCGTCACTCATAACACTATCAAATCGTGGATTAACTTACTTGAAATCAGTGGCCTTATTAAACTTCTCCAACCCTATTTTAAAAATCTTAACAAACGCCTCACCAAAACCCCAAAACTCTACTTTTTAGACACTGGTCTAGCTTGTCGATTACTAGGTATCAACTCCGCCAAAGAACTTTCTCTTCACTCTCAATTGGGAGCCCTCTTTGAAACTTGGATAATCTCCGAAACCTATAAATCACTTGCCAATGATAATAATCCAACCACCCCATACTTTTGGCGCGATCGAACCGGATTAGAAGCCGACCTTCTTCTAGAATTTTCCTTAAAGATCAATTTATATGAAATCAAATCCGCCCAAACCATTCACCAACATCCATTCAAAAAACTGACTTTAATCAAAAACTATCTACAAAAAACTTCCCATCTTAATCTTATCTACGGCGGAGACGACTCTCAATCTCGCTCTAACGGAGAAATTTTCTCTTGGCAAGATTTTATCACCCACCTCTCAAAACTTAGGTAAGTGGACCTGGGCGGAATCGAACCGCCAATCTCTGCAATGCGAATGCAGTGCTTTAGCCAATTAAGCTACAGGCCCGCCTCAACTCATCCAACCCCTCCCCCGTCGCCCCACTCACACAAATCAACTCAAGGTTCGTAACCTTGAGTAATTTCTTGACTTTATTAATCTGAGTTTTACTCAACACATCTATCTTATTTAAAACAATTATCTCCGACTTCTCCACCAACTTATCAGAATACTCCCCCAACTCTTTTCTAATTACCTCATAATCTTTTAGTAACACCTCCGAGCCGTCAAGGTCCGTCCTTGACGGCTCCTCCAATAACCTAGCCCCATCCAACACATGAACCAATAAACCACACCTCTCAACATGCCTCAAAAAAGTATGCCCCAAACCCTTACCCCGACTAGCCCCCTCTATTAATCCCGGTATATCAGCTAATACCAAAGTCTTAAGGTTCGGAACTTTCCGATGTTCTAGTTCCGAACCTTTTCCGTATACCATCACCCCCAAATTAGGCTCCAAAGTGGTAAACGGATAATTGGCAATTTTAGGTCTAGCCTTGGTTAACACAGACAACAAAGTCGACTTACCCGCATTAGGCATTCCAATCAATCCCACATCCGCCAACAACTTTAATTCCAGAACAACTTCCCTTTCCTCTCCCAAAGTTCCTTTTTCAGCAAGCATCGGCGTCGTGTTAGTCGAAGACCTAAACTGCCAATTTCCCAAACCCCCGGTTCCCCCATGAGCCACACCCACTTTATCCTCCACTTTAATCATATCAAACTCTCGCGACCCAATCTTCACCCTTGTTCCCGGAGGCACTTTAATTATCAAATCCACCCCATCCTTACCATGCTTCTTAGCCTTACCACCAACCTGACCCCTCTCAGCCTCAAACTTTTTTTTAAATTGAAACGGCATTAAAGTATTTAAATCTTTATCAACCATAAAATAAATCGAACCCCCATCACCACCATCACCGCCATCAGGCCCACCCTTGGAAATATACTTCTCCCGCCTAAAACTCACCTTACCATCACCACCATCCCCGGCCTTAATATATATTTGTGCGTAATCAATCATATGTTTATAATTTTACCACACTCGCCATTGACAGAAAGAACCGTTCCTTCCATAATATAGATATGCCAAGTAAATATTTACAACGAAATTTTAAACCCGATACATATCATCACATAGTTAATCGCGGTTGTTTCAAGCAAAAAATCTTTAGAAAGCAAGAAGATTACAAAACTTTTCTAGATATTTTAAGATACTATCTTCGCTACCCAAAGCTTGGAGCTTTTGCCAAACTGTCAAAGAAAAAGCTGAAAAAAGCTAGAACAAAATCAACTCCCAAACCCTACACTCTACTCGCCTACTGCTTAATGCCCAATCATTTTCATCTCCTCCTTTTTCAAAAACAATCCTCCCCGACCCTCACCAACTTGCTTCAAAAAGTTAGCGTTGCTTATGCCATGTATTTTCAATATCAATACAAACACTCGGGCGCCTTATTCCAAGGCAGATTTAAAAGCGTCAAAATATCTAGTGATCCACAACTTCTCTACCTCACCAAATACATCCACCTCAACCCCAAAAAATCAGAAAGAACGGTTCCTTCCGATTACCCCTACTCTTCCTTAAAAGATTACCTAAAACTCAACCAAAATATCAAAGATTGGTTAGACTCTCAAACCATCCTAGACGCCTTCTTTAAAAACTCTCCCAACCCTCAAAAAGACTATCTATCTTTTCTCACTCAGACCAAAGACAAATCAAAACTCGAAAGGCTCATAAAAAACAAAACTCTCGAGTAAAACGGAAAGAACGGTTCTTACGGTTTCTACCTCAAATACCCCAATGGATCAACCAACACCCCACCTTTTCTAACTTCAAAGTGTAAATGTATCCCCGTCGACCGCCCGGTTGATCCCATCCTCCCAATCACATCTCCCCGATTCACCGTTTGCCCGGCTCCCACGCTAACACTAGACAAATGTGCATACAAAGTCACAAATCCATTCCCATGATCAATCATCACTCGATTACCATAACCAAATCCATCCGGCCAACCAGCCATTGTAACCTTACCACTATCCGCCGCCAAAATTACCGGTGCCGCTTTATTGGCAATATCAATCGCCTTGTGATACCAAACATACCGTTGTGAAATATTACCTCCCGCCGGCCACACAAACTGACCGGTTGCCGACACCACCCCGGCATTCGGAGTCGTACTAGCCACATATTTCTTTGGATCCCATAATTTCACTGCCGGCCTCACTCCATCGGGAACAATTAAAATCTGCCCCACCGCCAAACCAAACTTTTCGTCATCAGCATAACTGTTAAACGGCCAGTTAACAATCTGTTGAGCCGTTACATCATACTTTTTAGCCACTGAATAAATTGTCTCGCCTCGCTTTACCTTGTGAACCATTCCGGTCACCGGCGGCACTTCCAATTTTTGTCCCGGCTTAATCGCATCAATACTAGTCAAGTCATTTTGCCACCTAATCGTATCAATCGAAACATCAAATTTATTGGCAATCGAACTGACCGTATCCCCTTCAGAAACAATATAAGTCACCACTCCATCGCGAGGTTTTATCGACACGCTGGTAGTCGTATCCATCATGTTCATAGTCATTCCCAAAATCACTCCTCCCTGTCCCACACTTTCTTCCTCGCCAACTACATTGGTAATCACCGGCGCTAACAACATTCCCACCAAAAATAAGCCCACCATTCCGGTATGCAAAAACGGCCTCATATATCTCCCCCTCTTGGCTACCAAACCCTCTACCACTACTCCTTTTCCCGCTTCAAATCCTTCTAATGACCTCAATATTTTATCAGAAAAATACTTTTTCAAAAATTTTAAATAAACCCGAATTTCCCACCACCAAACAGTTAATGGATTTGACCTCAATCTCTTAAAAACAGATATTCTCTCCATATCTATATTTTACCCTAAACCTCCCTTGGTTTAGCCACTACCAATAATCTTCGCCAATCCGTTCCCGGTGGCCAACAAGTTTGCAACACCAATCTCTCTTCATTATCCACCCTCACAATTTCTGATAAATCTGTTGGATCAACCACTTTTTTATCGCTGACTTCGTACTTATATTGCTTACCTTTATAATAAGCCACAATCAAATCACCCGGCTCCAGTTTATTAAGTAAATAAAAAACCGCATTAAATCGTTCCACATTTATACTGGCATCAGTCGAGTGTCCAAAAATATAGGTTGTCCCCAATTCACCCGGCACTGATGTTCCGGACGAATGAGCCACTCCTCCGGCTTGCCTCAAAACTTCTTGATATTCTTTCTCGTCAGCCGGATTAACATTTTTTGTGACTGCCACATTGGCAAAAATCTTTGGAATCACCAAACCAAATTCACTGGAAATCGGCGCTATTAACACTTCCTCGCCCACCAAAACCCCGAACCCGGATAGCACTACCAAACTAGCCTCATCACTGACCAAACCCATATTAATTTTCATAGGTTCTTCCACCCCGGACATCGAGTACATCAAACTGCTAAAACCTGATTTACTCGCCTCACCCTCCCCTCTCTGTTTACTCATCTCCTTAAACTGAATCTCCATAAATAAACTCGGACCAAAAATCCAAACCAACCCTCCGACTGCCAAAACCAATCCTAAATTAATTGACCAAACTATAATTTTTTTTCGATTCATTTATTTAAACTTCTTTTTTAAAACCAGCAATAAAGCCCCCGCCCCCACCGCTCCCAATGTCAAAACCAAGGGTGTACCCGTATCAGGTTGAGATGGAGGAAAATATGGAGAAGGACTCGGACTCAAACTCGGGCTTGGGCTCGGGCTTGGCGCTGTTTTAACCGTGCCTGTTAATTTACACAGTGGGGCATTAGCGCATAAGTATCGTGGTGGACCATCAACACAGTCAGCCTTACACTCGGCAAAACCATTGTTCCAAACTCTACCATAAGCTATAAACGAACCTGTTTGAGTAGGAGTCCATTTAATTGTGTAAATTCCCGGACCGGAAACAGCTTGTTGAACATATGGTTTAAGAAGATAACTTGAACAACTAATACCATCATAAACAGACATTTCTACATCGGTAATTGGAGCTGTACCTCCGGCTGTTAATTGGAAAGAATATTCTGTTCCCACTTGCAAATTATTTAAATCCGCATTGGTTGTTAAGTTTGTGCAATCCGGAATAGCCACGGGCGACGGCGAAGGACTTGGACTTAAACTAGGTACTTGGGTTACCGCCAGCATTATGTCATTCCAACCATCTTCATGCTCTCCATCATCATCCCAGCACTGAGATACAACTACATTTTCACTATTCTTAATCTCTTGCATTTCTTGTTTAAATCCGCCATTGCATCTCGAATCTTCCACACTAACCCAGTCATGGTATTCTTTTCCCTGATGAGTTTTAATAGTCAAAGTCACCGTATCACCCGCTTGAACTTCAAACTCGGTCATTACTTCTGATCCTGAATTTACTAAAACAATATATTGTTTTCCATTATGTCCAAACACGGCTTGAATCGATGGAACAATTCCCCCAAAATAATAAACCTTCAACCTCCCATTCAATGGCAAGTTACTTAAAGTAGTCGGATTAGACCCGCTAGTTATTTGGGCAATCATCACCTCTTCTCGATTCATACTCACCAAATAAGTCTTGACTGAAAAAAATCCTACTGATAAAACAAAAATCACTAAAAACAAGCCACTAAAAATTCCCAAAAACCATTGCGCACTCCTTCTTGCTTGCCGCTTTTTATTTTTCATGAATATAATTATTTTAATCTATACCTCGTTGCTTTGCCATTACCAAAACACTTCAACTTCTTTTCCTCCACCAATATCCTCAAATCTTTTTTCAAAGTCGGTCGCTTTACCATTACCAATCTTAAAACATCAGCCAAGCCATACTTCTGCCCCCTCTCCAATTTCTTTAAAATCATCTCTCTTCGATCCAAAGCCGTTAAAATCACTTCAGGCTCAACCACCTCAGCCTCTCCCTTCAAAATCCTCAAAACCCCATCCATTGTTTGAATTAACTGCTTCGCCACAAAATCCACAAACATTTCCAACTTACCTTTATCCGCCCATTCTAAGACCCTAAGATAACCCCTTCTTTCTTTATTCTTAATTACCGCCGGCAAAAATCCCGCTTTAATCAAAATCAAATTCATTAAAATTCTCGCCAATCTGCCATTGCCATCATCAAATGGATGAATCTTTACCAACCGGTAATGAAATCTTGCCGCCAAATCAACTGCCGATATTTTTTTATCATTACGACTATACCACTCCATCAACTGATCCATCTTCATTTGTACCTTAATCGGATCAGTATAATAATGAATCTTACCGGACAAAGTCAAGACATGGTTTGGCTGAACTTTATACTTACCAACCAAGACTTTCTTTTTAATCAACTTACCCCCCGCCCCCTTGACCCAAATATACTCAATCCCTCTCAATAAAACCGCATGCAGTTCTTTAATAAAACTCTGACTCAACCCTCGTCGACTTTTCAAAAAATCTTCTAAAGCCAATATCGCCTCCTGATGATTTCTAACTTCCAAAAAGTCTTTAAGTGGCCTACCTTCGGTTGTCAAGCCTTCTTTCAAATAAAAAGCCGTTTCGCCCAAACTCAGTGAATTACCCTCAATCGCATTCGAATTATAAATCCACTCTACTCTCAAACTCTCTTGAATCGCCCTTAATTTTTTGACTTTCAACGGTCTAAGTTTATCCAGTTCCGTCTTCAACTCATCAATTTTTTTTAATAAACTCTGCTTAACCATATATCCATATTATATCCACAAATATCCATAAATATCAATTACAAGGTACGCCTGCCCGCCTTTGGAGGGGTACCTTGCAGGCTAAGTAATAAACTCCGAATAGTTTTCTCTATTAATAACTTTATAACTGGCATTATCATAAGTTTTTAGCCAATCTTTAGGTGGCTTGGTTTTCTTTCTCTCGCTCCATTTAAATTCATAACCAAAAAGTTTGCCTTCTCTTTCTTCAATTAAATCAATCTCCTTTTTATCATAAGTCCGCCAAAAATAACAATAAGCTCTCGGGCCAATATAAGCTCTTTTTTTCAGCCTTTCCATGAACAAATAGTTCTCCCATAATTGTCCAACATCGTTTCTCAAACTCAAATCATTAAAGTTTTCAATCACCGCATTTCTTATTCCATTATCATAAAAATAATATCTGGAATTTTTATTGACTTCTTTCCTTAAATTCCTACTAAAACCTCCCACTCTCATAATTACAAAGACTTTTTCCAACAAATACAAATATCTTTCCACCGTATGAAAACTCATATTTAAATTGTTGGATAATTCTGATAAAGACACCTCCTTGCCAATTTGAAAGGCTAATAATTTTAACAAAGGTATTAGTTTATACTCCTTTTTAAGATTTTCCAAAACCAATAAATCCTTCAAAATATACCCATCCACAATTGAGTCAAGAATATCCTTCTTTCTTTCATAAGAATCAGTTAAAACCACTTCCGGATAACTGCCAAATATCAATCTTGATTCCAAATTAGATTCCACCTGCATTTGATCTTCCGTCAAACTCAACTCTAGCTGAGCCAAGGGATAAAGAATAAACTGCCATTTTCGACCCACCAATGGCTCACCCACCTGATTAGCCAACTCAAACGAACTTGAACCGGTAGCCACCACTTTTATTTCCGGCATCATATCTACTAAAATCTTCAAGTTCAAGCCAATTTGATCAACGTACTGGGCTTCATCAACCAATAAGATTTTTTTGTCTTTTAAATAATTTCTCATTATCAAAGAGTCTTGTGATCCCAGCCATCTTTTGACTCGTCTTTCCTGACCATTTACCATTAAATAATCCGAATTTAATTCTTTGCTTAATTGATTTAATAAAGTGGTTTTACCTACTCTCCTCGGACCATATATAACCACCACTTTACCAGGATCCATCCGACTCAATACCTTTTTAAAAATTTTCCTTTGTATCATAACTATATAAATTTGTATAAATACACGCACTTAACTGCGTGTATTTATACTATAACCCACCCACTTTGTCAAACCCACTTGACAGGGTCAGACCCTGTCAAATCTACCCTTTCCCCAATTTAGCCAAAAACGCCTTATTATCCTTGGTTTTGCCTAATCGATCAAGCATGACTTCGGTGGCCTCATCGTCACCCAAGATATCCACCATTCTTCGCATGGTCACAATCTTGGCGTATTCATTTTTTGAAAACAACAACTGTTCTTGTCTGGTACTGGAGCGTTGAATATCAATGGCCGGATAAACTCTTCGCTCGGCTAACCTCCGAGACAAATGAATTTCCATATTACCGGTCCCTTTAAACTCTTCGTAAATCAACTCGTCCATCCTCGAACCGGTCTCCACTAAAGCCGTTCCAATAATTGTCAAAGAACCCTTTACTTTCTTGCCATTGATTTCAAAAGATTCAAAATTCCTGGCCGCTCCAAAAAACTTCTTGGGCGGAAACAAAGCCGCCGGATCAAATCCACCGGACAAAGTTCGACCCGAAGTTGGCATGGCCAAGTTATAAGCTCGAGCCAACCTGGTAATCGAGTCCAGTAAAATCACCACATCTTTACCCATCTCTACCATTCTCTTGGCTCGCTCCAAAGCTATTTCGGCCACTTTAATCTGAATTTGTGCCGAGTCATCAAAATTCGAAGCAGCCACTTCACCTTTAATATGCCTCTTAATATCTGTCACTTCTTCCGGTCGCTCACCTACCAGCACCGCCATCAAATGAACTTTGGGATCATTAGCGGTAATTCCGGTGGCAATATCTTTTAAAAATGAAGTCTTACCGGCTTTTGGCGGTGACACAATCAAACCCCTTTGGCCTTTACCAATCGGAGCCACTAAATCAACCAATCTGGTTGCTAAAATGTCTTTTTCTGTTTCAAGTTTTAATATTTCATCGGGAAATATGGGAGTCAATTTATCAAACAAAGGTCGAACTTGACCATCCTCAAACTCAACTCCATTTACCTTCTCGACTTTAAGTAATCCCCAAAAACGCTCATTGTCTTTTGGTTTTCTGGCCGGACCGGTCACTAAATCACCGGAACGAAGATTAAATCTTCGAATTTGAGAAGAAGAAATATAGGCATCTTTACTGGACTCGGTAAATCCTTCCCTTAAAATTCCATGATTATCTCCGGTTACCTCCAACATGCCGGAAACTTCTTCGGTTGGCACATTGGCATCGGGAATTACCCGATTATCCACCATGCCATTAAAACCCGGCCTGCCCAGGCTCGATCCCCTCGAGACTGGCCTAGCTATCACCGGTCTTCTATTATTATAATTATAACGCACCGACTTTCTATAAGCAGGCCGATTAGTCATTATCGGCCTATTTGTTACTACCGGAGCCTTTGGTGCCACTGGAGCTTTTGGTTTTCCTCCACCAACAAAGTCCTCAACTGAAGGATCTATTTTTTTTACTGCCATACATGCCTTTCTATTATGTTCTCTAGGTTACGAACTTTAAGAAGTTCGAGTTCGTAACCTTCTCAATATTCGGGTTCGTAACCTTTTCATCAATATAAGGGAAATTAATACAAAAATTTATTACTCAAATTATCTAAAAAAACGGGGTTTCCTCGCTCAAAAGCGGAATATAATTCTAATATAACCGTTATTCCATCCCCTGTCAAGCAAAACACACATCAGATGTGTGTAATTTATGCCTCTCGATAATAAGTCCCCCTGCCCAAACCCAACCGCTCAATCTTTTTCAATCTTATCAACTTACTCAAAACTTGATTAACCGTCGCTCGAACAATCCCCAATTTCCCTGCTAACTCCCTTGGAGTTACCTCACCTTTTTCCTGAATATACTCCCAAACCTTAAGCTGAGTTAAAGACAATAATTTCTCCATATTTTCCCCGCTTAATAACTCCAAAGCCAATTGAGTTTGTTGATAAACTATTTCCAAAAAAAACTCAAGCCAAGCTTCCAAGCTCTCTTTTTTAGTTCCAAAAGTTTTCTGACTCTGCCTTAAAGCCAAGTAATAATCTATCTTTTGATCTTCAATCAACTTCTCGTGTGAAATATAGGGCATATAATCATAGCCCGATTTAAGCATTAACAAATTAGTTAAAATTCTTGACAAACGGCCATTCCCGTCAGTAAAAGGATGAATTTTTAAAAACGAAGCTACAAAATTACCTACCAACAACAATGGATGATAAATTTCTTTTCTAAAAGCTTCCCCGGTCCACCAAACCAAATCCAGCATTTCTTTTGGTGTTAACAAAACACTGCTAGTCTCAAACAAAACTCCGGCAGACTCCCCGGCTTTATTAATCATCAACACTTTATTTTCCTGTTTTTTATACTCTCCCCGATGCCTCTGATCTTTATCTACATATTTTAATAACTCCTGATGAAAATGTTTTATCAAGTTTTCTGTTAGTTTCAAGCTGCCAAAACTTTCAAAAACATTAGCTAATAACTCATAGTAACCTTGAATCTCCTGTTTATCCCGATCAGAGAATTTCTTTATCAAAATCCCCCTCATTACTTTTTCCACCTCTTCGTCACTTAATTTAGAGCCCTCAATTCGAGTCGAAGCCCCGGTTGAAGTTACCAAAACTGATTTCTTCAACCGACCCAACACCCGCGGACCAAGCTTTACTCCTGCAACCCATTGACCTTTAAGCTCATCAATTTGAGCCACTTTTTGCCAAATTGAAACCGGCAAATTGTCTAGTCTTTTATCAAAATTGTTCTTCATAATCTTATACTTCAATTATATAAGATTATATAAGAAAGTCAAGGATTACCTCAATTCCGCCTCCACCACCAACCTTTTATTAGTCGTCCCCCTTGGCGTACAAGTCACCAAAAACAATTTTTCTTCATCTTTACTCTGCTTAAACACCTCCACATTACTAGCCTCGGTCACAAAACTCCCCACTACCCGATACTCATACTTTTCCCCCAAAAACCAAACCACCACTTCATCACCAACCACTAATTCATCCAATTTATAAAACACCGCATTATACCGCCCCACATTAGCTAACAAATCCGTTGAATGAGCAAACAAAGTCACCCCTCCACCCATACCCGGTAGCATCGTCCCCCTAACATGCGCAATCCCCTCTTTTAAAGCTTTTTCATATTCTTTTTTATTACCTGCATTTACATTAACTTGAACTTGAGATTTGGCTTTAATTTTTGGAATGTCAATTGTAAAATAAGTGGCCGGTGTCACTTTAGTTTGTTCATCGGCATTAATCCGCAATAAATCAGAAAAAGTAATTTGGCTTAATTTTAATTCCTTTAATTTCTGCCTTGCTTCTTCTTTACCAATAATTAAAGGCAAGATTCCGGTGGTAATAATCACCATCAAAGAACCTAAAATCAAACCTTTTCCCCACACAGATAAACTTTTTTTAACTTTATCACGCCTTCTTGGACGCTGATAAATCACTCCCGAACTTGGCAACATACCTTAAAGTAACACAGCCAATATCTGCAAAGCTACTCCGAATATCACCACTGCTACCGGCCAAAAAGCAAAACCTCCACCAGCTTCAGGTGCCTGAACCGGTGGCACAGTCACTACTACCCCCGGTTTTGGATAATTTCCAAAATCAAAGTAATAACTTCTTCCTTCATCCAAGTATTCAATTTTAACTAACCCGGTCGTATTTACCCAATCAGACTTCTCAATTTCTTTAACCTCTACCTTAGTATCATCATTAACAGTAATCCAACCCCCCCAGCCAGAACTATCATTAGTCCAATAATCCTGCCAATTACCGTCATTTAATTTATATTGAAATTGCCAAGCTTGACCTGTACTGCCTTCACTGCTGTCCCAAACACCGTCTTTATCATCATCTTTATACTTTCGAATTACAAACAAAGCTTTATCCGGCTCAGGACTTGGGCTTGGGCTTGGTGAAGGACTTGGACTCGGTGATGGACTTGGTGAAGGGCTTGGTGATGGAGATGGGCTCGGAGAAGGACTAACTGACGGAGAAGGTGAAGGGCTTGGTGATGGACTTGGTGAAGGGCTTGGGCTTGGGCTTGGACTTGGAGATGGACTTGGTGATGGACTTGGGCTTGGTGTAGGTGAAGGGTTTGGATCTTCACTTCCAACACAAGAACATTTTACCACCTTCAACTTGTCATTTTCATACTCAAGAGCGTCAGTAATATGATAGGTTGCTGTACAAACCCCTGTATTATTACAACTTTCACCCACCTTTTTAGGCCTACATTCTAGGTTTGAATAACTTGAACTACATTCTAATATCTTATCAGGCCAATAAACTTCATTACCTCCACACGATCTATCATATTTCACTTTACAAGCTCCAGCATCTCGATTCCAATAACATTTATAAAACTTCTCATCACTACAACCATTACACGCAGACTGAGACAATCCTGGACAACCAGTAGCCGCCAAAATATTTGCTTGCTTTTTCACTTGCCAAAATTGCCAACCCGCCACTACCAATAAAACTGCTAACAGTCCACCTAAAATCTGATTTTTCTTTATTTTCTTCATAAAAACGGAAAGAACGGTTCTTACCTTTTACAAGGTACCGTACCTTGTAATTAAGCCTTTCAAGAGAGGAGTGATAGGCCTGCCCAACTTATCACCCCTCACTTAAAAAGCTTGATCGTCGCCTGTCACTAGGGGCAGGTCTTGACAAAATTTTATTTCAATGTAAATTGTTTTATAAAGGGCATTATTACTCGAGTACCCCACTGCGATAATAATGCTCTTTATTTATTGCTTACTATGCCCTTTATTCTATCAAAATTTTCCCACTTGTCAACCCTATAAGAAAATAACTTTGAAATTTCACCTATCTTATAACATTTCCTATTAAAACTTATACTCAAGAAAAACCACCCTTATCCCCTCTTTTTTAATCTATGTGGATAACTTATATTCTCTCTCCACTCTTTCAGACAAAAACATTTTCATCAAAGACTGATAAGGCACGTCCCTTTTATTAGCCATCTGCTTAATACTCTCGAGTAAAAACTGAGGTAACCTCAAGGAAATCGACTTAGTTGAAGGTTTAAGGTTAGGAAAAATTGGATTAATTATAGCTTTTGACATATCAAAATAGTCAGTCGCATCATGAGTCGCCCAAAATTCTCTTTCCTTATCTTCAGTTTTAAAACTCGGAATTCGTTTAATTTTCTTTTTTATCATATTTTCTCCTTTCTTTTTTACTTTGACCTCGAGCTGAGATCACTCTAATTTTTTTATTTCGAATTGTAAAGATAATAGTTAGTTTTCGATTACTATTAGTTCGTCCAAAAATACCATATCTTTTCTCTTTTTTTGAGTGTTTTTCGTCTTTAAAAAAAACAATTGGTTCATTAAAAAACGCTTCTTCGCACTCCTTAACAGAAACTTCATGTTTTATTAAATTCTTGTCAACATTGCCCTTATTCCAATCAAACCCTTTAAGTTCACTTAAAATTTTATTAATCTGTAATAAAGGCATTGTATATTATCATAATATACAATTATTACTTTGTCAACTCTCTCATCGCTTCCACCACCGTCTTTATATTTTCCGGCCCCATTACTCTCGAGTAACCAAGCTTCTTTGCCTCTCTAACGCGTTTTTCGCTAAAAGACACCCTTCGCACCTCTCCAAGTAACCCCACTTCTCCAAAAATCGCCAATTTAGAACTAACCGGTTTATTTTTAAAACTCGAGGCAATCGCCATACACACTCCCAAATCCGCCGCCGGCTCATTTAATTTCAAACCTCCGGCCACATTTACATATACATCCATTTTACCTAAAGGCAATCTTGCTCTTTTAGATAAAACCGCCGTTAATAATTGCAACCTTAAAGGATTAAATCCATTACCTACTCTTCTTGGCACTGCCAATTGTGACGGCACTACCAAAGCCTGCACTTCCACCAATACCGGCCTGGTTCCCTCCATTACTGCCGTCACCACACTCCCCGGCACTTTTACCTGCCTTTCTTCCAAAAACAAATCACTCGGATTAACCACCTCAGTTAAACCTTTATCACTCATCAAGAAAACCCCCACCTCATCTACTGATCCAAACCTATTTTTATTAGCCCTTAAAATCCTAAAAACATGCTTTTTATCCCCTTCCAAATACAAAACCGTATCCACTAAATGTTCCAGTACTTTAGGTCCGGCAATAGTCCCTTGCTTAGTAACATGTCCCACCAAAAAGACCGGTACATTAAGCTCTTTAGCCATTTTGAGTAAACGATGTGAACACTCTCTCACTTGTCCCACGC